>ERZ795053.2594-NODE-2594-length-21642-cov-6.618150_pt1 | contig 21642 bp, 20 predicted proteins | sample MGYA00375137_ERZ795053 | MGnify/ENA primary metagenome ERZ795053 (study PRJEB30182, sample SAMN05720284) | activated sludge metagenome | isolation source: Anaerobic digester | place: Hong Kong | collected 2014-12-17 ...
ACCCCTGAGATGCTGGCCCGGGCCTCAGTCGAAGATTTTGATTCCCTTCTCGCTGCCTATGGAGACGATCCGGATGCAATGCCGGATACTTTTCCTGTGGGCGAGGGGCAAGTACGACTTGCCTTTTTTGCGTCCTGTTACGATGAAGCGGCGACGATGAAGGGCCTACTGGAAAGGCTTCTGCCTCCGGAAGCATCTGTTTTTATCGAAGAGGGAGAGATCACGGTTTTCCCCAGGCGGATCCCCTTTATCGGGGATATCAAAATCCTCCTGGGAGAAGAGGTGAAGCCTCTTCCGCAAGAGAAAGCCATCCGCCTTTGGGGATCTCAGATCTTCGGCACAGGCGAGCATGCCACGACACGGCTCATGGCGGAGATGATGGACGGGGCCGACTTTCACGCTAAACGAGGTGTCGATGCCGGCGCCGGAAGCTGTATTCTGACACTTTATGCTTTGATGAAGGGCGCACAGGACTTTTATGCTTTTGATGTGGCGGACAACTTCCGGGAGACAGCCGGCCATGTCATGGCTCTTAACAAGGTGAGGTTCCATGCTTTCCAGGAAGACCACCTTGCTTTTGCCGCGCGTTATACCCGTTGGAAAGAGACGGATTTCCTCCTGGCCAACATGCTGCCCCGCTATCTCTTTCCCGTCCTCGCCCTCTTTGCCGAGAAACTTTCATCACGGACGTGTGTTTTACTGTCGGGTATCCCGGAGGGGCGCAGAGAGGAAGCTGAAGCCTTTTTTGAAAGAACGGGATTTGCCGTCACGCGATCATTTCAGCGTGAAGAATGGTCCGGATATACCGGTTTTTTCACCGGCAATAGGCCGGGAACAGAACTTTGAAAGAGAATGGAGGTTACGATGAATGACAGTTTGGACAAAAAAGATCCCGAAATGGATCAGGATAACATCTCGACGGAAAAGAAAATTGTCATCGCCGACGAGATCCTTCCCCATAAACTCTTTATCCTTCCTCTGAAGATGAGGCCGATCTTTCCAGGGCTTGTAGCGCCGGTCCTGGTAGTCGAGGAACAGCTCAAACAGATGGTCGATGATATCCTGGAACGGGACCATATGATCGGATTTATCTATCTTAAGAATGATGTGGAGGAGATGAACGCCATTACCCAGGGAGATCTCCATATGGTGGGGACAGCCGCCAAGATCTTTAAAAAGGTGGAACTTCCCGAAGGCCATTATAATATCCTGGTCAACACTATGAAACGGTTTTCCGTGAAAAAAATTATCTCTTTTGAACCCTATATCACCGTTGCAGTGGAATATTTCGATGAAGAGGAGCCGGACGAGAATGATATCGAGCTCCGGGCTCTGACCCAATCCATGCTGGCCGACATCAAGTTCGTCATCGAGAACAACCCTCTCATGACCCAGGAGATGAAGCTGAACCTCATCAACATCAACGAGCATCCCGGCCGTATGGCGGATATTATCGTCAGCGTCCTCAATATTGCCCCGGCCCAGCAGCAGAAGATCCTTGAGACCTTTGAGACCAAAAAGCGTCTGGAAAGGCTTCTGATCCTTCTCAACAAGGAGAAGGAGATGCTCAAAATGCAGAATAAGATACGAAAAGAGATCGAGGAAAAGGTCGCCAACCGTCAGCGCGAGTATTTTCTGAGGGAACAGTTGAAGATGATCAAAGATGAGCTGGGGATGGAAAAGGATGAGAAGACCCGGGATGTGGAAGAATTCAGGAAACGTTATGAAAGTGTCCGCGCTGCTCTCTCTGAAGAGGTGAGCGAGAAGATCGAGAAAGAGCTGGAGAAGCTCAACCTTCTGGAACCCATCTCCGCCGAATACGGGGTGGTGAGGAATTATCTGGATACCCTTCTCTCCCTTCCCTGGGTGGAGCGCACGGAGGATAATATCGACATCACCAGAGCCAGAAAGATCCTTGATACGGACCATTACGGGCTTCAGGATGTTAAAGACAGGATTCTGGAATTCCTGGCTGTCAAAAAGATCAAACCCGATTCCAGGGGATCCATTATCCTTTTTGTTGGGCCTCCCGGTGTGGGCAAGACTTCTGTGGGACGGTCCCTGGCCCGTTCCATGAACAGAGAGTTCTTCCGCTTCTCTTTGGGAGGGATGAGAGATGAATCGGAGATCAAGGGGCACCGGAGGACTTATGTGGGAGCCATGCCGGGAAAGATCATGCAGGCCATGTCTATCGTCAAGACGAAAAACCCTGTGATCATGTTGGACGAGATCGACAAGCTTGGAGTCAGTTTCCAGGGAGACCCTTCGGCGGCTTTGCTGGAAGTCCTGGACCCCGAGCAGAACTACTCTTTCCGGGATCACTATCTTGATATCCCCTTCGACCTTTCCGAAGTACTCTTTATCTGTACAGCCAACACGCTGGATACCATCCCCCGGCCTCTTCTGGACCGGATGGAGACCATCCGTCTTTCAGGGTATATCGATGAAGAAAAGACAGAGATCGGGAAAAGGTATCTGGTCCCGAAATCCATGGAAAAACACGGGATCTCCAAAAAGAGTGTTAAATTCCCGAAAAAGTCCATCACCGAGATCTGTAAGAAATATGCCCGCCAGGCGGGGGTCCGGGATCTGGAAAAACTAATCGATAAGATCATGCGGAAAGTCGCTCTGAAAGTCGCCGAAAGCGGTGAGGAACTCTCCATGACCATTACTCCCAAATGTGTGGAAAAATATCTGGGACAGCCCTTCTTCACGAAAGAAGAGTGGCAGAGGGTGACGAAGCCCGGAATGGTCCGTGGACTGGCCTGGACCGCCCTGGGCGGGACCACCTTGGTCATCGAGGCTGTTACCCTGGACGGGAAGGGCGGATTGAAGCTTACAGGACAGCTCGGAGAAGTCATGTCGGAGTCAGCCAATATCGCCTTCAGCTATATCCGGGCAAACCGTGAGAATCTCGGTATTTCCAAAGAGGCGTTTGAAGAGTCTCTGGTCCATCTTCATGTCCCGGAAGGAGCGACCCCCAAGGACGGGCCTTCAGCGGGAGTGACCATGGCCACGGCTCTCTATTCCCTCTTTAAGAAGGTAAAGGTCTCCAATGACCTGGCCATGACCGGGGAGCTTTCACTGACCGGAAATGTTCTGCCTGTCGGGGGGATCAGGGAAAAAGTGGTGGCTGCCAAGCGTAACGGGGTCAAGGAGGTCATCCTTCCCGAAGCCAACCGGAATGATTACGAGAAGATTCCGGCCAAGATCAAAAAGGGACTGACCATCCATTTTGTCAAAAGGCTGGAAGAAGTGATCCGGATCATAACCGAATGATGTTCATTAAATAAACTTGACAGAAGAGTTCTTGTATGGCACTATTTTTCGGAGCTGCCGTCCCCGGCAGCTCTGTTTTTGATTACGGTGAATCAGGAGGTTTATTTTGGAATACAAAATCGTTGTATTAGTCAAGCAGGTCCCCGATACGCATAATATCTCCGGGGATGTGATGAAAGAGGACGGGACGATCAACAGGCCCGCTCTCCCGGCTATCTTCAACCCCGAAGATCTCAACGCGTTGGAAATGGCCCTGGAAATCAAAGATAAAACACCCGGTACAAAGATCACAGCTCTGACCATGGGGCCGCCCTCGGCTTCAGAAGTCTTGCGGCAATGCCTCTACCGGGGCGCCGACCAGGTCTTCCTTCTCAGTGACATAAAATTTGCCGGTTCGGACACATGGGCAACGGCTTATACTCTGGCGGCTGCTGTTAAAAAGATTGTGCCCGATGCTGACCTGATCCTGGCAGGGCGCCAGGCTATCGACGGTGATACGGCCCAGGTCGGCCCCCAGGTAGCGGAAAAGGCCGGAGTCAACCAGGTGACCTATGCTGAAGAGATCCTGGAACTGGAAAAGAGATCTGTCACTCTCCGCCGTCTCATCGAAGGGGGTATTGAAGAGGTGAAAGTCTCTCTTCCCGCCATGATTACGGTGGTAGATACAGCCAACAGGCCCCGTCCTGCGGAGGTGCGCAGGATGATGAAATATAAAAAGGCCCTCTCCCGTCTTGATTTCGCGTCAGCCTTAAAGACTCACCTTGAGTATAAGGATGAAGAGGAGCTGGAACGCGATTTGAAGAAAAAGGGGCTTCTTATCCCTGTGGTCTGTGCTGATGATCTGGAGGTGGACCTCAGGAAGCTTGGGCTTTTCGGGTCTCCCACTAAAGTGAAGAAAATTGAAAACGTTGTTTTGAAAAAAGAAGAGACCGTGGAATTGACTCCCGACAGCAAAGGGGCTGAACGACTGATCAGCGACTTGCGCCGGGCTAAAATATTGGGGTAATACTATGAAGAGACAAGGCAGTGTCATGGTCTTCATCGAACAGGAAGACGGACAGATCAAGGATGTCAGTTTTGAATTATTGACTAAAGCCCGGGACCTGGCTTCGGAATTGAAAGAGAAGGTCAGCGCTTTTGTCATGGGTGAAAAGGTTTCCGGACTGGCTGATGAGATCGCCGCTCACGGAGCCGACCTTATCTATACCATCGAAGACAAGGAATTGAAATATTACAGGACCCTTCCCTATTTTCACGCGGCCAAAAAGGCCATCAGGGAAGAGAATCCCCAGATCGTCCTATTCGGAGCGACGCTTATCGGGCGGGATCTTGCACCGCACGTGGCTTCCTACTTCTATACGGGGCTTACAGCGGATTGCACAGAACTTCAGATCGGCGAAGAGAAGATGCTCTATCAGATCCGTCCCGCTTTCGGGGGTAATATCAGGGCTACCATCGTGACCCCGGACTATGCCCCTCAGATGGCTACGGTCAGAGAAGGCGTCATGAAAAAGGGCGAGCCTGTGAAGGGAAGAAAAGCGGAAGTCAGACCTCTCAAGGTCTCTATTCCCGCTGAGGTAGCCGGACTCACCGCCATCCTCCATCGGGAGAGAAAAGAGAAGACCATCAACCTCAAGGGAGCTGAAGTGATCGTCGCCGGAGGTATGGGGTTGGGAAGCGCCGAGGGTTTTGCTCTTGTCAAAGAGCTGGCTAAAGTCCTGGGCGCAGAAGTGGGTGCGACCCGTGCAGCGGTGGATGCCGGTTGGGCGGAAGCCGACCGGCAGATCGGCCAGACAGGGACGACGGTCCGGCCGAAACTCTACTTTGCCGTAGGTATTTCCGGAGCCATCCAGCACAGAGCGGGGATGGAAGAGTCCTTCAAGATCGTCGCCGTGAATACAGACCCTGAAGCACCCATCTTTGATATCGCCGATTATAAGATCGTAGGCGACTACAAGACAGTTTTACCCGAACTCATCGCCGCCTATAAAAAACTTCAACAATAGGGGGAGTCATGGAAAATTTTTATCTTGATAATAAAGATATCGCCTTTCATCTGAACCGTCTGCCTCTTAAAGAGATCATCAGAATGAAGGAAAAGGATTTTACAGAAGCGGAGCAGTATGATTACGCTCCGGCTTCTGCCGAAGAAGCCCTGGACAACTACGCTAAGGCCCTGGAGATCGCCGGAGAGATATGCTGCGAGATCATAGCTCCCTTAGCCCCGGAGATCGACGGAGAGGGGGCTCACCTCGAGAACGGGGAGGTCATCTACCCCAAGGGGACCCAAATCGCCCTGGATCAGTTCAGAAAGGCCGGACTTAACGGGGTCACTGTACCCCGTAAGTATTACGGACTGAATTTCCCCACCACGATCTATACTATGCTTATAGAGATCGTGGCCCGGGCCGAAGCGGGGTTTATGAATATCTTCTCTCTTCAGGACATCGGCGAGACGATCTATGAGTTTGCTGACGAAGAGCTGCGCCAGGCTTATGTCCCCCGTTTTGCCAAAGGAGAAGTCACCGGAGCCATGATCCTCACCGAAGCGGAAGCGGGTTCTGACCTTCAGCGCGTGAAGACAAAGGCCGTCTATGATGAAGCTACAGACACCTGGCGGCTTTATGGGACCAAACGTTTCATCACCAACGGGAATGCCCAGGTCTCTCTGGTCCTGGCCCGCAGTGAAGAGGGGACCAATGACGCCCGGGGACTGTCCATGTTTGTCATCGACCGTGACGAGACTGTCAAGATCAGGCGTCTGGAGGACAAGCTGGGGATCCACGGCTCTCCCACATGCGAGATGCAGTTTAACGGGACTCCGGCTAAACTCGTAGGTAAACGCCGAATGGGCCTTATCAAATATGTCATGGAGCTTATGAACGGAGCTCGCCTGGGAATCGCAGGACAGGCCATCGGGATCGCCGAGGCCGCCTACAGGGAAGCGAAAGCGTATGCTACAGAACGGAAACAGTTTCACAAAGAGATCATTAACTTTCCTGCTGTCTATGAGATGCTCACAAAGATGCGCGTCTCCATCGAAGCTGCCCGGAAACTGACCTACTACACTTCTATGGCTGTGGATTATAAAAAGCTCTATACAGAGCTGTTCGAAGAGGCCAGGGACGGAGAAGCCCGGGCCAAGATGAAATACTACACCGCGCTGGCCAATACCATGACCCCTATCTCCAAGTTCTATTCCACGGAGATGGCCAACAAAGTAGCTTATGACGGCCTTCAGATCCATGGCGGAGACGGTTACATGAAGGACTACAACATTGAGCGTCACTACCGGGATGCCCGGATCACCAATATCTATGAAGGAACCACCCAGCTTCAGGTCGTGGCAGCTATCGGCGGCATCGTCACAGGCAGCCTCAACGAGGAACTGGACCGGATGGACGCTTCTGTCAAAGAGACCGCCTGGAACGATGAGAAAAAACGGATCCGTTCCATGAGGGAAAGGCTGAATGCGGCTGTGGCTCTCTACAAAGAGATGGATGATGAAACAAAAGCCTATCATGCCGGCCGGATCGTTCAGATGGCGACGATGGTCATCACCTCCTATCTCCTGCTCGAAGATGCCCCGGCCAACGGCCGGAAAGCTAAAGTGGCCCGTATCTTCATCACCGATGCAGAAGCCCTGGTGAAGGCTGCCGATTTTACCATTACCGACGGAGACAGAACGGTTATCGACCACAATGCGGAAATATGGGACATCTGATCCCTTCCTTGAAAAATAAGAAGGAGCGGGGAATAAAGCCTCCGCTCCTTCTCAGGATCACTCGGAGCTTCCTGGGAGGAACGCTTCTTCTTTTCCTTCTCTTCTATACAGTCTGGCTTCTCTTCTCTTTTCTGTCACCTCCTCTCATGCCCTGGCATGAAGCTCCGGTTATCCGGCAGGTTGCCCCTGCAGAGGGACTTTCTCTTGAGGAGTATCTCCAAACGGAGAGAGAGTATGTCAGACTCACCCGTGAGAGCATCTACGGAAGTCAGGAGGACCCTGTTTTAAGATCCTTTGCATCAGAAGAGAACATCATACGAAACAGCCCCTTTTACCGGGAACCCCGGGAAGAGGTGAAAGGCAGCGTCCTTCTTCTCCATGGGCTGACCGATTCTCCCTATACCATGAGCGCCCTCGGCGACTTTTTCGCCCGAAGGGGGTATCGCGTCCTGGCTCTCCGCCTGGAGGGACACGGGACAGTCCCGGGAGCCTTGCTTCATGTGCGTTTTGACGAGTGGAAACAACAGGTGTTGCAGGGTGTCATGCTATTGGAATCTCAGGAGAGGGGAAGAAAAAGCCCTCTCTACCTGGCCGGGTTTTCCACAGGGGCCGCGTTAAGCCTCTCCTATACCCTGGATGTACTGGAAGGCGCGGATTTGACAAAGCCTGAAGCGCTTTTCCTCTTTTCCCCGGCATTTGCTGTCTCCCCGGCTGCTGCGCTTACCGGCCTTCACGCCCCTGTGAGCCATTTCCCTCTTTTTCGTAAATTTGCATGGCTTGATATCTTGGCAGAGGAAGACCCGTGCAAATACTCTTCTTTCCCCAAAAACGCTGCCTGGCAGATCTACCGGCTGTCCAGGGAGAACGAAAAAAGAGTGGCGCGATATACAAAGAATAATGATTTTACCATTCCGGTCTATACCTTTCAGTCTGCAGCGGATGCCACGGTATCAGCTCAAGCTGTCATCCGTTTCTATGAAAAGTACCGTTTTCCGGGGGCTTTGACACTTTTCGATATCCATCCGGCGCACCGGGGCCAGTTCAAAAAAGCTTTGAATATCAGGGACTTGTCCCGGGAATGGAAGGCGAATGCTCCCCTCACTGTTGTCACCGGAGAATACGGCCTCCCCGCAGAGGGAAACGTCTCTGTGGAGACAAGGCCCTGGGCTGAAAACCTCTTCTCCCTCTCTCATGTGGCGCTGCTTTTCTCTCCGGATAATGCTCTTTACAGCCGTTACGGTGAAGATAATAGTATTACCTGGGGAGAAAAACGTCTCTTTACCGGAGAAGAGGAGATGGAGCGTTTGAGGGTGAATCCCTTCTTTGAGGAGATGACGGAGATCGTGAGCCGCTATCTTCCGTGACGTTATCTTCTTGACACTTTTCACGGGATATTTAAAATAGGGAAAACATGGAGGTCGATGATGAAGGATCTGTCAGTCAAAACAATCTGGAGAGAAGCTCAGGAATTAACGGGGAAAGAGGTCCGTGTGCAGGGATGGGTACGGACCATCCGAAACTCCAAGAATTTCTCTTTTATGGAATTAAATGACGGATCTTTTTTCAAAAACCTTCAAGTGGTCTTTGACCCTTCTCTTCCTGATTATGAGGAGATCGCCAGGTTGGGCGTAGGGGCTTCTGTGAAGGCTGAAGGAAGATTAGTGGAATCCCCGGCTCCGAAACAACCCGTAGAGCTTCATGCTTCAAAAATCAGCCTGACAGGAGCTTCTCCCGAGGATTATCCCCTGCAGAAAAAACGACACAGTTTCGAATATCTCCGCACCATCGCTCATCTGCGTCCCCGGACCAATACCTTTTCAGCGGTATTCAGGCTGCGTCATCTTCTGGCCTATGCCTTTCACCGCTTTTTCCATGAGCAGGGCTTTGTCTATGTCCATACCCCTCTGATCACAGGAAGCGACTGTGAGGGCGCCGGAGAGATGTTCCGGGTGACAACCCTTGATCTTACGGATATCCCGAAAAATGAAGAGGGGAAAGTCGATTTTTCAAAGGACTTTTTCGGTAAAAAGACCAACCTCACCGTAAGTGGGCAGCTCAACGTGGAAGCCTTCTGCCAGGCCTTCGGCAAGGTCTACACCTTCGGCCCGGCCTTCCGCGCGGAAAACTCCAATACGCCCCGTCATCTTTCTGAGCTCTGGATGATCGAGCCCGAGATCGCTTTTGCAGACCTCAACGATGATATGGAGCTGGCCGAAGCCATGGTGAAGGATGTCTTCGGATTTGTTCTGCGCGAGGCTCCCGAAGAAATGGAGTTTTTCAGCAGCTTCATCCAGAAGGGGATCCTGGAAAAGATGCAGGAGGTGGTCTCAGCTGATTTCGGGCGTATCACCTATACCGATGCCATCCAGGCTTTGAAGACAGCAAAAAAAGAGTTTCAGTTTCCCGTGGAGTGGGGATGCGACCTGCAGACGGAGCATGAGCGGTTTCTCTCTGAAGAGGTCTTCGGCCGGCCCGTCTTTGTCACCGATTATCCCAAAGAGATCAAAGCTTTTTATATGCGCCTCAATGACGATGAGAAGACCGTCGCCGCCATGGATCTGCTGGTTCCCGGAGTGGGAGAGCTTATCGGCGGAAGCCAGCGCGAAGAGCGTTATGATGTCCTACTGAAAAGGATCCATGATATGGGGCTCAACGAATCCGATTACTGGTGGTATCTGGATTTGCGTAAATACGGATCGACTCCTCATGCGGGTTTCGGTATCGGTTTTGAACGGGCTGTCATGGCTCTGACGGGGATGGAGAACATCCGGGATGTCATCCCTTTCCCCCGTGTACCCAAAAACGCGGAGTTTTAAAAAAAGGCCCGGGAGGTTCCCCGGGCCTTTTTTATGGCTCATTGATCACTTCAGTTGTTCAATATAAGCTTTCGGGTCGTCATGGATTTTCCAGAAGCCCTTCCCGTTGAAGGTCGTTTTTTTAAGAGGGTGCTCCGGGAATATATCATCATCGATGAGAGGGGTGAGAGTCACTGTTCTCACTTCCGGGGGAGAGACCTGTTTCTTTTTTTCCCGGGCTCCCTGCCACTGCGCTCCCATAACATCTTCAACCACACGGCCCCCTTCTAACACAACTTTTTCGGTGATGGTGAGGATGAGCTTCTGCTCTTCAACGGACCAGGTCCCGCTGAAAGAGACGTCTCTCTGGCTCTCGTCGGGCCACTGGCCATAGAGAAAGGCAAAACGGCCGTCGGGAAAAAAGAAGTAGCGCTCTCCCCAGGTGTTTCCCCCTAATGCAGGAGCCGAATGCCAGAATCCCACCATAGCCTCTTCTTCTGAAGAGAGCGCTCTTTGTGCAGGACAGCCCGCCAAAAGAGGCAACAGAAGTATGAGAGCCCAAACCAGAGTTTTTGTTTTCATTTTTCCTCCTTCTGAAGAGTTCCCAACGTAAGCGAATCTCCCCGGATCACCGTCATGGAGACCCGCTCGCCTCTTTTTTTCTTTCCGAAAAGTGAGAACTCTTCCTTGTTCAAGTCGGCTTTGATGATGAACGTTTCCCCGAACGGAAAGGCGAGATGTTCTCCCTGAAAACTGTGCAAGGGGAGGTTACGGCCGTAATACGGAAGCAGAGGGACTTGTTTCCCGTCTCTTTCTAAGGTGAACTGGAACGATCTGACAAGCTCTCCTGTGTCCGCATCCATCCGGTAAAGTGTATGATCGTAAAGAAGATAATAGAAATCTCCTTCCTGATAGAGGTGATCCGGATGGCAAGTGACATCTCCTTCCAGTGTGGTGGTCCAGAGGGGGCGTCCGTTTCTAAGGTCCAGCATCACCAGTTTCGAAACATCCGGGGAGACATCATCTTTACTTTTTTGAGTGATGAGAAGGGGCCAATAGGGAGCGTCTGTCGCTTCATAAGCCGATTCTGCCGGGAGATAATCGCTGTGCTGAAAAGCATAGAGGTCATAAAAAGAGTACTCTTCCGGAAGGGTGTATCGCCATTTAAACTTTCCCTTTTCATCTCTTGCCTGCAGGAAAAAGGACTTTTCGTCCTGATGATAGGTGATGATCCCGCCGGGTATCATCAGGCGAAAGCGGCTGAAATAAGATTCTTTGAGAGAGTAGAGTCGTGTTTCCATCCCTGTTGCCAGGTCTCTGCGGACATATTGCCCTTCGCGGGTGAGGTAAGTCAGAATATTGCCATCCTGGTAAGGAGACGTATAGATATCAGAGATCATAGCCAGTTGGGAGGGATCCTCTTTATCCATCACGAGGATATCAGGCAGATTGTAAAATGTGATAAAATCAGAGTCATCCTCCAGTCCCCGGGGGGCCTGCAGCACGAAAAGATCGGGGAAAGCCGGGGTAAAGGTCGAGACTTTTCCGCTTGTTTTGGAGAAAACCGTCACGTGAAGTGCGCTTTCTACAGGTTTTTCGGGGAAATCACGCAGTACTGTGTTGAAACAGATGATCTTTTCCTTCGTCTGCACATAGGGAACCCACAGGCAGTCTGTCAGCTTCATGCCTTCGGCTGCCGCGTTGATATCAACGGCATCCAGGAGCTCTCCGCTCTCTTTATCAAAGCGAAACAAAAAAAAGGAATCATCCATATTTTGCACGTAGTAGTAAACGGAGGTCTCGTCGAAAAAGAGAGGAGGCGTCTGCCGGCGAACCTGATGATTCAAGTGATAGGCCGGGAGGATCTTCTCTTTCCAGAGAGTCTTGCCGGTGGAAGTATCGACCTTTCTCAGGGTATGTCTTTCTTTGGGGAAGTGGCCGTATTCTTCCACCACATAGAGAAAATGTCCTTCTTCGATGCGGACGGTTTCAATACGCTTAACCGGATTGATCTGTGTTTTATAAACAGTGAAATAAAACAAAACTCCCGCTGCGGCCAGGATCAGCAGGGCGATGAGGCCTTTTTTCGAGAAAATCTTCATAGCAGCTCCCAGGGTTAAAAATTCTTTTTCCCATCATAAGGGCAGACAGAAAAAAGTCAAACCCATAAGCTGCGAAATGAGGGCAAAAGAGAATCTATTTCATTGTAATGCACAAAGCGATCCAGGGGATGACATTAAACATCAGAATGAGGATCTTGTAAAAGGCCAGAGCTCTCATATAAAGCTCTTTGAACTGATCTTCGGTGATCCCGTACATCTTGCCGGCCATTTTGGCCAGAGGTTTTTTCAAGAGAAGATAGATCAATGCGGAGAAAAGGAAAAGCACGACATTGAGAATGGTCATCCAGGCCAGCAAATCGATATCGATCTTCAAAAACATTATCATACCTCCTGTTATTACCTTTTATTATAAGCTTTTCTGAAAGATTTATCAAGGGGTCTCAGAGGGTGATGTCCAGGAGAGCGGCGGCTGCACGGCTGATGGTATCCAGGTCCCCGTCCAGGAAGAGGGTGGTTTTGGAAGGGGGAAAAGCGGTTATACCCTTATTTAAAATGACGACTTTCCCCCGGGTGACTTCAGGAAGAAGGGCGGCGGGATAGACGGTGAGAGAAGAGCCCATGACCAAAAAAAGGTCTGCCTTCAGGGCTTCCCTGTAAGAGGCCTCGATCCCGTGGACCGGTTCACCGAAAAAGACGATGTCAGGCTTGGTGATCCCCCCGCAGGGACACTCCAGGGTGCCTGTGGAGCTGATGCGCTCCTCTATCCAGGCTAGGTCTCGCTCTGCCCCGCAGGAGAGACAGCGGCCTGTCCGGTAAGAGCCGTGAAGCTCGATGACCTGTTTCGATCCCGCTGCATGGTGGAGGCCGTCGATATTCTGCGTCATGATAACGTGCAGAAGGCCTGCTTCTTCCAGTCGGGCCAGGAAGAGGTGAGACAGAGTGGGACGGAGAGTGTCGAATTGATTGAAAAAATCCCGGGTAAAGGCATAGAAGGAGGAGGGGTCTTTTTGAAAAGAAGCGATATCAAAAGTCTTTTCCGGGTCATACTGCCGGGTGATATAGATCCCCCGCTCTCCCCGGAAATCGGGGATGCCGGCGCTTGTTGAGATCCCTGCTCCGGTGAGGGCCACGGTATAACGGGAAGAAGCGATAAGGCCGGCCAGGGTTTTGATTTTGTCGTCCATGTTTACATTATAGGGAGACGGCCCTCAAGGTCAAGCCCCGCCGCCATTTATCTTGCAATAGATATAAGCGGAGGTTATACTTACGTATGAAGAAAAACGGGGCCACACTTGTGGAATTTATCGCAGCCATGTCTATGGGGGCTGTCTTTTTGTTTCTTTTTTTTCAGAATTATGCCACGATTTACCTTATCCATGGAAAGGAAGCTTCCCGTCAGAAGGCTGATGCCGTAGCCCTGGCGGTCCTGGAAGAGATCATGGCTTTAGATTATAATGACCTCCTTCTGGCCGATACTCCGCCGGGAACCGGGACTTCCTATTCCTACCCCGGAAATCCTGTGACCATCGATGACAAGGGGACACCGGATCCCGGAGATGATCTCACCGGCACGATTACCTGGGTCGTCCTTCAGGAGACAGATCCCGACGGCGGCGGCGAGTACAAAACGATTACCGTGACCCTGCGCTGGATGGAAATGAAAGCGGGAAGCGAAGGGCAGGGGACGAGCCAATATCAGGAAGACCTGGTTTATGTAGTGAGGATATATGAAGATGCGGCCTATTAAACAGGGGATGACATTGATCGAGATGATCGTGACACTGGCCTTGTTCGGCGTTATCTCCACCGGTGTTCTTACCGCTTATCTCACCGCTTCACGCCAGACGGATCGGGCCATGTTGAAAAGTGAGACGGTGACTGTGGCCCGGATCGCCATGGATACTCTCCTTCATGACATCCAGCGGGCTAAAAACGTCACCTGGGCCGATCCTGTCCTGACTGTCACCCTCTATAACGATGTGACTGTTACCTATACCACAGTCAATACAGCCGAAGGGCCCCGCCTCCGCAGGGACGGAAACGATGTGGTGGCCTCGGATTATGCCGATATCTCCCTTGTGACGGCTCCCGCTCCCGTCATCGACCCTGTAGACCGGGAAGTAACGCTATCTGTCCGTGTCACGGTGACCCGGGGGAGCCAGTCTGAAGACTCTCTCTTTACCCTTACCGGGACCTGGAGGAATGTATGAGACGGGGCAGTATCCTCCTCAGCATGACGGCCTTTCTCATAGTGGGTATCTTTCTCCTTTCGGGGATCTTTTTAAGAAGCTATTATCAGTCCCAGCAGGCCCAGAAGACCATCGCAAGGACTCAGGAAACCTATGCCCTGGAAGGAGACCTTCAGCGCGCCATCGCTTTAGTCAAGAATACCGGGAGAAAAGACCTTACCGATCCCGTGCATTTTCCGGATCAGACCCTGTGGCTTGCCGAGGATTTCAACATCTCTGTGAGGGAGTTCGATAATTGGGACGGCTATGTGGTCAACAACAACGAAGAGATCAATGAAGTGAATGCAGCCTCGAAAACCATTACGGGAACCAATCCCGTAAGCATCCTGGTCTCCTCTCCTGCCTACGGCCTGGAGCTGGAGTACTGTCTTCCCGGGACGACTTCCGCCCAGAACTTTACCGTCTATACCCACGGGAATGTCCTCATGGATGTGGACGGGAACTATTACCCCTATATATGGAATGACACATGGACTCAGCAGGACGATGTGGATTACTATTCCAACGACCTGCGTGTGGAGAACGCCCTTTTCTATTACAACGGCTCCATTGTCACGGCCTATCCGCCGGATCCCTACGATGTAGACGGAAAATTCGACGTGGTACCCACCGATGCTCTGAATAAAAGGACATTGACGGTCCCCGCCTACCTCCAGACGGATGCGGCTTTCACTACCTGGGTGGATTCTGTCATCGCCCTGGGAGCTGCCGTGGTCCCGGCGGGGAATATCCATATCGGAGACCTGACGGTGACAGACCTCACAGATACTACAGGGAGTGAACCCGGAGCGAGCGGTGTGGCCGTGGTCATCGTCCGGGGAGACCTTATCATCGAAGCCAAACACGATATCTATACATCTCCCGTTAACCGGGATATCCTCTACATCGTCGAAGGGAACGCCACTATCGGGACCCCTGACGGGGATCCTCAGCCTAATGATGCGCGAAATCCACAGCTTCACCTTTACGGGGCTGATTTCTGGATCTCCGGACGGCTGGGGATCGTGGCCTCACGGGATATCACCGTGCGAAATTATGCCTGGTACGGGTACCGGATGGGATGGTGGAGCTATATCACCGTTAATTACGAATGGCAGACAGCCGGGGGGAATATCTATCTGGTGGGGGATGATATCACCTTTGACTCGGACCTCTATGAGACAGCTGCCCAGGGAGGGGGATCCAACCGCCGCTATTATGTCCTTACCAACGGGACCACGACGATTACAGGGAAGATCTTCGCCAACGGGAATCTCTGGATCAACGGGACCGATAACGGGGAACAGACGGGGACTGACTTTACCGACCCGAAGGCTCTCAGGGGCGTCAATATTACAGATAACCCCACGATCCTTGACGGATTGCCGGTGAACCTCCAGCTGACCAGCTCGGGAAGCGCCGGAAACGGCGTCTGGCGGTGACCCTTTGTTGACAAAAAGGGAAGCCCCTCTATAATCGCATCTATGAATCCGAAAAAGATCCTTATTATCAAACTCTCGTCATTGGGAGATGTCATCATGACCATTCCCGTGGCTGACCTGATAAAAAAAACACATCCCGGAGTGAAGCTGGGCTGGGTCACTGAAGAGGGCGGCCTGGAAGCTTTGGAAGATTATGATGCCCTGCACAAACTCTATCTTTTTGAGAAGAAAAAAATCGAAGCGTGGGCCCGGAAAGGGCATTATTTTAAAATCATCTCTTATCTACGCCGCTTTACACGGGAGATCCGGAAAGAGGGATGGGAGCTCTCCATCGATTTTCAATCCCTTTTCCGCTCCTCCCTGATCCCTTTTTTGGCCCGGATCCCGCGCAGAGCCGCTTCCCTCAAGGGAATCAACAAGCTCATGGTCACCGATAATATCCCCTACTCGACTTTTCCGGGAGGACATGCCATCGACTGGTATCATCACTTAGCGGCCTCTCTGGGGCTGATCGCTCCTGAAAAGCGGGGGCGTTTTTTCTTTCCCTTGTCGGAGGAGAAGAAAAAGGCTGCGCGAGCCGAATTAAAGAAATATAAGCGCCCCTTTGTGGGGCTGGCGCCCTTTTCAAAATGGCCCTCCAAAAACTGGCCTGTGGAGTACTACCGTGAAGTCGCCCGCTGGGTGACAGAAGAGCGGGGAGGGACTGTCTTTCTTTTCGGCGGGCCCGGGGACCGCGAAAAGAATGAATCCATCATCCATGGGCTGGAGCATGGGGTGAACAAAGCCGGCGAGCTGAGTCTTTCGGAGTTTGCCGCCAGGGCCGGGGAAATGGACCTCTTCCTTTCGGGAGACAGCGGGCCCATGCATATTGCCGCAGCCATGGGGGTTAAGCAGTTTGCCTTTTTCGGGCCCACAAAACCCCAAAAGACCGGGCCGTATAACTCAAAGGCGCGCACTTTTACGATCATGCTGGAGTGTTCTCCCTGTTTTCAAAAGACGTGCCCTCTTGAAACGGATCAGATGGCTTGCATGAAGGAGTTGACGCCCTCTTTGATCATAAGAGAAATAGCTTCAATAATAGAAAATCGACAATCCAAGAAAATAAAAGAAATGTGATGAAAAAAGGGGAGAAGCAGGCGCAGGACGCCTGCTTCAAAGGCTTATTAAGCGGGTGAAATAGCGCTTACGGGGCAGACAGCTGCGCAGGCGCCGCAATCAATGCACTTCTCGGGATCGATGACATAAATATCGCCCTCGGAAATCGCTTCCACGGGGCATTCAGGCAGACAGGTTCCGCAAGCCACACAAGCATCAGAAATTTTGTAAGCCATCACTTACCTCCTTCAATTCATTTGCGCCTTTAGTATAAAACCTTTGTGTATTTATTTCAAGGAAATTATAAGCTAAAAGGCAGACGTTATATTTCCTTGCACACAACGCTAATATCTTTATAATAGGGGCATGGAACCTGGAATTAAGATCTGGCTTGAAAAAGAGGGCAAAAACATCCTCGGAGGCGGGCGGTACCGCCTGCTCAAGGCCATTGACGAAGAGGGCTCTCTCAAAAAAGCCGCCGAAAGACTCCGCTATTCCTACCGCTATGCCTGGGGGAATATCCGCAAAATGGAGGATCACCTGGGCCGGAAACTCATCATCTCCCACAAAGGCGGAAGCGGTGGCGGAGACAGTATTCTGACTCCCGAAGGACGTCTTCTTCTGGAAAAATATGAGGCACTCAGGCGGGACGTCTATGATTATATGAGACAAGCCTTTGAAAGGATCTTTACCGATGACAGATTATAGGCAAGCCAGGAATATGATTACAACTATGCCTGTGAAGTTGAAGACAGAGAAGCGCCCGGTCTTCGAATCAGCCGGTTTCATCCTGGCTGAAGATATCCGAGCCGATATTGAGATGCCCCGCTTCAATAAATCAGCTATGGACGGGATCGCCTTAAGGCATGACGATATGTCCCATACCCGTTCTTTTCCGGTCCTGGCCGAAGTCATGGCGGGGACTGTTTTCCGGGAAGAGGCCCGTCCCGGGACCTGTGTCAAGATCATGACCGGGGCCCCTGTCCCGCCCTTTTACGATACGGTGATCCGGCGGGAGTATCTTGACGGGTACGAGTCAGGAACATCGGTTCAGATCTTAAAAGAAGAGAAGAAGGGAAGCAACATCGCCTGGCAGGGAGAGGATTTCCGTAAGGGGGATATCCTCCTTGAGAAAGGGGCTTTGATCACGCCTTTCACGGCAGGAACCATGGCCACGGCAGGTGTCACAAACGTCGCGGTCTTTCAGCGTCCCCGCGTGCTCTTTTTCTCCACAGGCGATGAAGTCTATGAACCGGAAGAGGAGCTGCCCCTGTCCGGAATACGCAATGCCAATGCCTCTTCGATTATGGCGGGATTGAACCGTGAAGGGTATCCGGCCGTTTACGGCGGGATCGCAGCAGACACGCGCAAAGCCCTGGAAGAAGCTATTCAACGCGGAGAAGCGGAGGCGGATGTCATCGTCTTCAGCGGGGGAGTCTCCGAAGGGGACCTTGACCTGATCCCGGAACTTATCAAGAAAAGAGGATATACCACCCTCTGGCATAAACTCAATGTGAAACCGGGGAAACCCCAGCTTCTGGCCCGAAAAGGGGATACTTTTATCATGGGCCTTCCGGGAAATCCCGTCTCCACGGCTTTGTCCCTCTATCTCTTTCTTTTCCCTCTTCTGAAAAGACTCTCCGGCCATACTGCGCTCTTCTCCCGCTCTTATTTAGGAGGCGTGACTCGCGAAGCCAAACGCCTTAAAGACCGTCACCATTTTATACCTGTCCGGGTGGCTGAAGAGAGCGGCACATATAAACTGACTCCTGTCCCCTCCAACGGGTCGGGCGATATCCGCGCCTCTGCCCTGGCTGACGCTTTTGCCCGTATTCCCCATGCGGGTGAACCGTATGACCCCGGGAAGACGGAGTTTTTCTTTATCCATGAATGATCTTTATAAACGTCAAATCGATTACCTTCGCATCTCTGTAACAGACCTGTGTAACTTGAGATGTATCTACTGTATGCCGGCTGAAGGCGTCCCGAAGATGCATCATGCCGATCTCCTCTCCTTTGAAGAGATCGTGCGGTTGGTGAATGTTTTTGCCCGGATCGGTGTGAAAAAGATCCGATTGACCGGCGGGGAGCCCCTGGTGCGCAAGGGCATCGAAGAACTTGTGGCCATGCTCCGGGCTGTGGAAGGGATCGAAGAGATCACCCTCACCACCAACGGACAGCTCCTGGAAGAGAAGGCCCCGCTTTTAATACACAAGGGATTGGACCGGGTGAATGTGAGCCTCGATACGCTTGATCCTGAAAAATACAAAAAGATCACTCGTGTGGGAGAGTTGTTCCCTGTACTGAAAGGGATAGAAGCGGCCCGTGAAGCGGGACTTTTTCCGGTGAAGATCAATACGGTAGTAATGAAGGGGGTCAATGACGATGAGGTCTATGATTTTGCCGAAATGGCCATTGAACAAGGCCTCTCCTGGCGTTTTATCGAATTTATGCCTTTAGGCGGTGTGGGAGAGGAGCAAAAAAATTACTATATGAGTAATGATATTCTCATCGAGCGGTTGAAGAAGAATTATGAAATGGTTCCCTATACCCATAAGACCCTGATCTCGGAAGATTACATGATCCCGGGGACAAAGGCTGTTCTCGGCTTTATTTCTCCCCTCTCACACAAATTCTGTTCGCGGTGCAATCGGGTGCGCATGACCGCTGACGGGCGTTTGCTTCCCTGCCTGCTTAGCTCTCTGGAATATCCCTTGCGGGACATGGTTAGGGGAGGGGCATCAGACGAGGAGATCCGCATAAAAATCGAAGAAGCTATTAAGAACAAGCCCAAAGAACACATGTTTCAGGGGTTCAAGCCCATGCATACCATAGGAGGATGATATGAAGGAATTCACCCATCTCACTAAAGAGGGGCGTCCCCATATGGTGGATGTCTCAGGCAAAACGGTCTCCGAGCGCCGGGCTGTAGCGGAGGGGTGTATATCTCTTTCTGAAAAGGCCGCATCCCTTGTGGCTGACGAAACCAATAAAAAAGGAAATGTCCTTTCCACAGCAGAACTTGCGGGGATCATGGCGGCCAAAAAGACTTCAGACCTTATCCCTCTTTGCCATCCTGTCCCCCTGGACGGGATCGATGTCTCCTGCACTCTTCAGGGGACAGTCATCACCTGCCGGGCTGAAGCCCGCTGCACCCACAAGACCGGTGTGGAGATGGAAGCATTGCAGGCGGTCTCCCAGGCCCTTCTCACTGTCTATGATATGTGCAAGGCGGTGGACCGGGCCATGGTGATCAGCGATATCAGACTCATGGAAAAAGAAGGCGGGGCATCGGGGCGGTTTGAAAGGAATAAAAAATGATCCTGCGTTCCATTGCCGTAAGTGACAAAAAGGGCATTGTCAAAACTCCTGTGCAGGGCCGCGTGAATGTGACTGAAAAGGGGCTTGAGGGCGACGCCCATGCGGGATTACCCCAAAAGAACATCACGATTCTGACCACAGAGACTATCCGTCGACTGGAGCGGGAGCGCAATATCACGATAGATCCGGGCATCTCTTCAGAAAATCTCATCATCGAGGGATTAAGCGTGGATGAAGCGCCGCCGGGGACGATCCTGGGAATCGGAAAGTCGGTGAGACTGGTCATCACGGGACTGGGCAAGCCTGATGTCGTGACCTGCCCGGCTTATCCTCTCATCGGGTGTTGTCCCGTGGCTGAAGAGGGGCTCTTTGCCGATGTGCTTGTTCCGGGCAGCATTGTAGTAGGCGATAATGTTGTATTGATCTCTCCCGATGAGGAGTAAGGAGGATGATGTTTACTTACGCGATTCTGACTTTAAGTGATAAAGGAGCTGCCGGCGAACGTGAAGATAAAAGCGGCCGCGTGTTGGAAGAGGCTGTCACTGAAAAACTGGGTTACACAAAAGAGTATTATGCCGTGATTCCTGACGATGAGGATATTCTCGTGCGCAGTTACAATCACTGTATCAAAGACCTTCACGTGGACCTGATACTCACTACAGGGGGAACGGGTCTTTCCGAACGTGATATTACGCCTGAAGTGACGGCCCGTTATGCCGACAAGGAGATTCCCGGAATGGGTGAAGCCATGCGGATGAAGAGCCTGGCTATTACCCCTCATGCCATGATCACCCGCTGCGGGGCCTATCTCAAAGAGAAGACTCTCATCATCAACCTTCCCGGAAGCCCCAAAGGGGCAGAAGAAAACTTCTCTTTTGTTGTCGATGCGATCCCCCATGCCTTAGGCATTATCACCGGCAGGGATGCAGAATGCGCCCGGCCCTGATCGATTATCATCTCCATTCAAAATTCAGCGCCGATTCCAAAGCCGACCCGGTGAAGATCATTGAGGCCGCCCTGGACAAGGGCTACAGGGAGATCGCCTTTACAGACCATGACGATCAGAATCCCGTGGATGTTCAGGCCTACGGCGAATTGGCTCAGGACGTCTACCGGAAGCGGATCGGTGAACTGCAAGCCACCTACGAAGGGCGTATCACAATACGATGCGGGTTTGAAGTGGGAGAAATGCACCGTTTTCCTTTCAGAGGCGGGCCGGCAGACCTTATCATCGGATCCATCCACAGGACATCTGATGATGTGAACCTCTCCAGCGTTCCTGAAGCTCCCTTTACCACAAGGATGATCCATGACTATTATGAAGAAAACCTCGCTTTGGCCGAAGCCGGCGAGTTCGACATCCTGGGCCATCTGGGGATCTACATGCGCTATGATGCGGAGGTTCCCGACATCACACCCTGGAAGCCTGTGATGGAAAAGATCTTTCAAGTGATCATCCGGCAGGAGATCGCGTTGGAGATCAACTTTTCAGGGATACGCAAATCCCTGGGATCAGTGATCCCCGTTCCGCAGATGTTGCATCTTTACAGACAATCCGGCGGGAAGCTCCTGACCTTCGGAAGTGACGCTCACGTTACTCACGATATCGGCGTCGGGCATGCTCAGGCCTTTGACACCGTCCGCGCCTGCGGCTTTACCCGTTTCCACTCCATTGATAAGGGTGTGTGGCAAGAG
>ERZ795053.2600-NODE-2600-length-21603-cov-8.790375_pt1 | contig 21603 bp, 20 predicted proteins | sample MGYA00375137_ERZ795053 | MGnify/ENA primary metagenome ERZ795053 (study PRJEB30182, sample SAMN05720284) | activated sludge metagenome | isolation source: Anaerobic digester | place: Hong Kong | collected 2014-12-17 ...
CCGGCGCCGGGTCGACGACGCCGTAGCGCGAGACGTCTCCCGGGTCGTGCACGGTTGCCAGAACGCAGCCGCCGGTCCGCTCGTGCACGTCCATCAGCTGGCGCGCTAGCGGCGGCGTTCCGAAGTGCAGGTCGTCCGGGTAGGCTACGACGCAGGGCTCGCCGCCGAGGAGCGGCGCCGCCTGCAGGAGGGCGTGGCCGGTGCCGCGCATCTCGGTCTGGCGCACGAACGAGATCCGGGCGGCGGGCGGCGCTATCAGCGCGGCCTTGTCGTCGCGCCCCTCGCGGGCGAAGACCGCCTCGAGCTCGGCCTCGTGGTCGAAGTAGTCGTCGAGCGACTTCTTGCGGCGGCTCGTGATGATGACGATATCCTCGATGCCGGACGCGACGAACTCGTCGACGACGAAGGCTATCGAGGGCTTGTTGATCAGTGGGAGCATTTCCTTGGGCACGGTCTTGGTGACCGGCAGGAAGCGGGTGCCGTAACCGGCGGCTACGATGATGCCTTTCATGCGGTCAATGATAACCGAGCCGGGCCGGCTCGCCAAGGGCGCCCCGCCAAGGGCGCCCCGCCAAGGGCGCCCCGCCAAGGGCGCCCCGCCGGAAGCGGCCCTTGACCCGGCGCGCGGGCGGAGCCGATACTGGCGCGAGGAGGCCCCGGACCGGATGAAGCTCTTGTGCGTCGCCGATACCATCGATCCGCTCGTCGACTCGCCGGCCGTGCGCGAGCGCTTCGGCGACGTCGACCTGGCGCTCGGCGCCGGCGACCTGCCGATGGAATACCTATCCTACGTCGTCTCGGCGCTCAACCGGCCGCTCCTGTTCGTATTCGGCAACCACAACCTCGGGGACCTGCCGCATTACCGGCCGGCGCCGGGCTCGCCTCCGCCGTCGCCTCACGACCTGTCCAGGGACGTCGGCGCCACCTACGTCGGCTTCAAGATGCGCCGCGAGGGAGGCCTGATCGTCCTGGGCCTCGGCGGCTCGCTGCGCTACAACGACGGCCAGAACCAGTTCACCCAGGCCCAGATGTGGGCCCGCGTGATAGCCAAGGTCCCGGCGCTGCTATGGAACCGCCTGGTCCGCGGCCGCGCCGTCGACGTAGTGCTGACGCACGCCCCGCCGCGCGGCGTCCACGACCGGGCCGACCGCTGCCACCGCGGCTTCGACGCGTTCCTGTGGCTGATGCGCGCCTTCAGGCCGCGCTTCCTCGTACACGGCCACGTGCACCTCTACGACGCCAGGGAGCCGCGCGTCACGCGCTACCGCGACACGGTCGTGGTCAACGCGTACGGCCACGCCGTCCTGGACACTGAGGCGAGCTATGACTGACCCGCTCGACGAGCTGGCCGCCAGCGACTTCTCCCGGGCCCGCCTGCGCGAGGCGCTGACGCGAGTCGGCGGCTTCCTGAGGCCGGACAGCCAGCGTCTCCTGTCGCTCGACGAGGTGCGCTCTATACTCAAGATACGCGGCGAGGAATACCGCGGCGTGATGCCGGTGCCGCTCGAGCTGATCATAGGCTCGGAGGGCCGCTACCGCGACTTCGCCCGCGGCTTCCTGCCCAGGCACGACTACCTGCGCGACCGCTGGATCCGCGTCGACTCCGCCCACTACCACGACGTGATCCTGCCGCCGGTCAGGCTCTACGAGCTCGGCGGCGCGTACTTCGTGCGGGACGGCAACCACCGCGTGTCGGTCGCCAAGCTGCAGGGCGCCCTCGAGATAGACGCCGAGGTCACCTCGCTCGGCTCCGCGGTGCGCATCGACAAGGGCATGGACATGGACGAGCTCAGGCGGGCCATCGTCGACTACGAGAAGCGCGAATTCTACGCGCAGACCCTGTTCGGCCAGGTGACGGACGACCCGGCCCTCGACTTCACCGCGCCCGGCGCCTACGACCAGATCGTCGAGCACGTGCTCGTCCACAAGTACTACCTGAACGAGCGCTCGACCGAGGAGATCAGCTTCGTCGACGCGCTCGACTCCTGGTACCGAACCGTCTACCGGCCTATCGTCGAGGCCATCGAGGCGGAGCGCCTGTTGTCGGGCTTCCGCGGACGAACCGTCAGCGACCTCTACCTGTACCTCGTCAAGCACTGGGACGAGCTCAAGCGGCGCTACGGCCTGCACTACCCCGTCTCGGCCGCCGCGCGGGACTTCCGCGAGCGCTACGGCCGCGGGTTCCTGAAGGACGCGAGGGCCTTCCTAGGCTCGCTGTTCAGGAAGCGCTGATCCGCCGGCTCAGCGGAACCATGCCGCCGCGGGGATGTCGGGCTTATACACCATCAGGGCGAACGCGACGGCCAGGGGAACGACGCCAGCCAGCCCGATCAGCGATCGCAGCCGGAGAAGCCTCAGGAGCTCGTCCGGCAGCGCCCGGTCAGCCGGGTCCAGGGCGGCCATCAGCCGCTTGACCCTATACTGGGTCGGGATGTCGCCCGCCACCCAGAGAACGCCGGAGAGCAGGAAGAGCGTGAAACCCGCCGATAGCCACCCGATCCGCCACAGGTCGCCGATCATGAAGCTGAGCATAAGGCCCGCGATGACGGACAGGATGATCAGGGGCGACGAGAAGCGGGCGTCGAGCCATGCGACGGTATCGTAGGTATGGAGTATCACGTCCTTACGGCCGGACGCCAGGCTACGGGCCTCCCATAGCATGCCCGTCACCGCGTTGGCGAAGAACAGGGTAACCGCCGCTATATGGACGAAACGGGCATGGAGGTACAACGCGGGCCGGTTTAGCAGGGCGATGAACTCCGCCCGGAAGAAAACGGCGAAGGCTATTATCCCGCCCATGACGGTCAGGGATCCGATCAGGACGCGCTTGGTCTTCATACCGGATATTTGAGCATATCGGCGAGGAGAATGCAACGACTCCGGGAGCGCGAGCCCGGAGCGCGCCCCCGTGATAGGTTTCATTTGTCCGTATCGGGCGTACAGGATATATTGATATCACTCTACGCAAGGAGCTCATCGTCATGAATCCTGCAGTGCGGCGATATTGGTCGCAGTACACGTGGTCGAACGTGCTCGCGATGGTTAAGAACATGAAAAACCAGCCGAAACGATGCGCGGAATCGTTTCAAGGCAAGCTGGTGGTCATTACGGGCGCTACCTCGGGCGTCGGGTACCATACGGCCCGTAAGTACGCCTCGATGGGCGCGCGCATACTGATGATCAACAGGAACGAGGAAAAGTCCGAGCGCGTGCGCAAGGAACTGGCCGACGAGTTCGGCGTTTCGGCGGAATACGTCACCGCCGACCTCGCCGTACTCGCGGACATTCGGCGGGCCGGCCGCTACCTAGCGTCGCTCGAGGAGCCGATAGACGCGCTCATCCACAACGCCGGGCTACACCTTACCACGAGGTCGGAGACGCCAGACGGTCTTGAGGTCAATTTCGCGCTGCATTACCTCTCCACGTTCATCATCACGTCGATGCTGCTGGATAAATACAGGAAAGACGGCACGGGCCGTATACTCTTCGTCGGCTCCGAGGCGTACCGCTTCGCGGCCTGGGGGCTCGACCTGGACGACCTGCAGTGGGAGAAACGGCGCTATGCCGGGATACTGGCGTACGGAGCCGGGAAGCTGGCGCAGCTACTGTCGATGCACCGCTTCGCCGCGGAACTCGCGCCTTGCGGCGTGACCATAAACGCCATGCACCCGGGCATGGTGCGGACGGAGACCGGCAAGGACAACGGCCGGGTCTATAAGTGGTATAAGAGGAACGTGATAGACGGCAAATCGATGTCGCCCGATATCTCGGCGGAAGCGCTCTATTATCTCGGCGCGTCGAGCGACCTCGCCCGGACGAGCGACACGTTCTTCCACCTGACGACCGAGGAGGAGCTCGCGCCTCCGGCCAGGGATCTCGCAGCCGCGGACGCGCTATGGACGAGGACGATGGAACTGCTTCGCGGGCTGGATATAGAGCCGTAACGGACGAGTACGTCGTCGCCGCCCGTAGCGCCCGCGGCGCACCGACCGCTACGCGTCGCGGAACCGGTCGCCCGATCCCCCGGGGGGCTGGCCAGGCGGGTGCGCGGCGGACTATCCTCCCGTCGGAGGATAGAATGAAACGACTTTCGATCGCCCTGATCGTTTCCGCGATCTTCCTGGCGCCGCTCGCCGCAGTAGCCGAGGGATCGGGGCTGGAAGCCGGCCTCGGCCTCGGCGTCGACGGGATACTACCCGTCACGGGAGACTACGGGCTGCTCGGCCTCGTCATGGACCTCAGGGCGGGCGGATACGTCGGCTACTCGCCCTTCGCCGCCGGGAACGCCGCGCTCGGGCTGGAGATCGGCGCCTGGGCCTTCGCGCTACCGCTCGGCGAGCTGCCGCTCGTGATGGCCGAGTTCCCGGCTTACCTGACCGCCGGGTTCCCGATCGGCGACCGATTCTCGTTCACGGCGCAGGCCGGATACTGCCTGATACTCGGCGTCGGCGAGGACGTCGAGCTGACGCACTGCGCCGCGCTCGGCGCCCGCTTCCTGTTCGGGCGCCACTTCGCGGAGGTCGGCGCGTTCGCGCCGCTCGCCTCGTCCGACGGCGGGGCCGTCTCGTTCGCCTTACTGCCGCACGCGGCGTTCGGCTGGCGCCTATAACCTGACCGAGCCCTCGAAGGCCTGGTAGGCCGGGCCGCTCAGGCTCAGCGACCGTAGCCGTGGCGGGGCGCTAGGCCGGCCGTCCCGCGGCGCGGCGGCCGGGGATACGACGGGTTCCGGCCCGAAGTCGACGACGAGCTCGTCTCCGCCCCGGGTCCCGACGCGCACGGGCGGCTCGACCCGGCCGTCGAGCCAGGCGGACAGGGCGCAGGAGACCGAGCCCGTGCCGCAGGCCAGGGTCTCGCCCTCGACCCCGCGCTCGAAGGTACGTACCCGAAGCCGCCCGCCGTCCGCCTCCCAGACGCTCGCGTTGACGCCGAGCGGCGCGAAGGCCTCGTGACGCCGGACTGCCCGGCCGAAGGCGTCCATCGGGACCTCGTCCACGCCGCGATAGGCCGGCCGGCCGTCGTAGCCCAGGATAGATCCTACGCCGGCGACGAAATGGACGCTGCCGACGTCAGCGTAGCGGCCGCGTATCGTCTCCGCGCCGACACGCAGCTCGAGCGGCCCGTCCAGCCTGACGCGCGGGTCGAGCTCGAAGCGCGCCAGGCCCTCGCCGACGGAGGCGCCCCGGTAGTCGCGGCCGGCGAAGCGGAAGCCGACGGACCGGCCGGGCTCTATCCAGCCCAGGATCCTGGCTCGCTCCAGGGCGCAGCGCGCGCCGTTGCCGCAGAGCATGCCGCCCGAGCCGTCGGCGTTGTAGAAGTCGACCTCGAAGGCCGCGTCGTCGCCGTCGACGCCCGCGACGCGCCGGAGCAGCATGAGGCCGTCCGCGCCGACGCCGTAGCGGCGGTCGCAGAGCCGTCGTATAGCCTCGACCCCGGGAGCGGCCAGGGCCGCCTCCCCGTCGAGCGCTATGAAATCGTTGCCTGCCCCGCAGAGCTTGGTGAAGGCCAGTGGGCGCGCGGGGAGGCTCGTCGTCGGTCTATCCATGGATACCGAGTATAGCACCTAAGCTTCGTAACACGATACAATCGGCGCGGAGAACGACACGTGAAACTACGCGTAAAACCGACCGCTCTGCGGGCCGCCGTGCTCTTGATCCTCATCGCGGCCCAGTTGGCGCTGATGGCCGCGACCATCTGGACGACGAGCCAGGCCTCGGCGCTGCTCAACGGGGCCCTGTCGCTCGTCAGCCTGTTCGTGGTGCTGTACATCGTCCGCGCCAACGCCGATCCGTCGTACAAGCTCACCTGGTCGGTGCTCATCCTGATCGTACCGGTCTTCGGGGGCCTCTTCTACCTGTTCTTCGGGCTGCAACCGTCGTCGCGCAAGCTACGCCGGCGCATCGCCGGGCTGGAAGCCGCCGCGAAGCCGTACAGGCGCCAGGAAGCAGGCGTCATCGAGGCTATAGGCGCGATGCGCGACGACTTCGCGAGGCAGGCGGGCTACCTGAACCGCACGGCCGGGTTCCCCGCGTACGACCGCTCCTCGGCGGTGTACCTGACCTCGGGGGAGGCCAAGTTCGAGCAGCTCAAGGCGGAGCTGGCCAAGGCCGAGCGCTTCATCTTCCTCGAGTACTTCATCATCGAGGCCGGCCTCATGTGGGACTCCATCCTGGCGATACTCGAGGAGAAGGCGGCGGCCGGCGTCGAGGTGCGGGTGCTCTACGACGACGTCGGATGCCTCCTGACCCTGCCGGCCGGATACGCCGAGAGCCTCCGCCGCAAAGGCATCCGAAGCGCCGCGTTCAACCCGGCCCACGTCTATCCGTCCACCATCCTGAACCACCGCGACCACCGCAAGATCGTGGTGATCGACGGCCGCGTCGCGTTCACCGGCGGCGTCAACCTGGCCGACGAGTACATCAACGAGGTGGAGAAATTCGGGCATTGGAAGGACGCCGCCGTCGTGCTGCGCGGCAAGGCGGTGGACGGCTTCACGCTGATGTTCCTGGGGATGTGGAACCTGGAGACGAACGGGTCGGACGACTATTCGCGATACCTGTCGGGCGACGCCGCCGGCCGCGCGGGCGACGAGGCGGACGGGCGGGGCGACTATATCCAGCCCTACGCCGACAGCCCGATGGACTACGAGAACGTCGGCGCCTCGGTCTACCTGAACATCGTCAACGCGGCCAGGCGCTACGTATATATAACGACGCCCTACCTGATCGTCGACCACGCGATGATGACGGCCCTGTGCCTGGCGGCTAAGAGCGGCGTGGACGTGCGCGTCATCACGCCGAGGCACTGGGACAAGCGGGTCGTGCACATGACCACGCGATCCTACTACGACGAGCTCGTGTCGGCCGGCGTCAAGGTCTTCGAGTACCTGGACGGCTTCATGCACGCCAAGACCTTCGTGTCGGACGACGCCGTCGCCGTCGTCGGCACGACCAACCTGGACTTCCGCAGCCTGTACCTGCACTACGAATGCGGCGCAGTGCTCTACGGGGGCCGGGCCGTCCTCGACGTGCGCGACGACTTCTCGCGCACCCTCGAGCGCTGCGACGCGGTGTCGCCGGGCGAGTACCGGCCCCGCAATTTCGTCGGCAGGCTATTCCTCCAGGTGCTCAGGCTGTTCGCGCCGCTCCTATAGCCGCCGCCCCCACGTCGCGGCGACGGCGCCCCGGAGCCCCTATCGCTTATTCCACGAACAGGCGCTTCGTCGCGTAGGCCGGGTCGGCGGTAAGGTTGACGCCGAGCTTGCGGAGGCCGGCCTCGTCGCCCGGCGTCGGCAGGTGCGACAGGTGCATCTGGCAGCCGCGCAGCTCGTGCAGCCGGTCGACGCAGGCCTGTACCATCGGCGTCAGCGTGGCGCTGATCGACAGCGCTATCAGCGCCTCGTCGACGTCGAGGCTGGCGCTCTTGCGGCCGAGCACCTCCCGCTTGAGCCTGGCTATCGACTCGATGACCAGCGGCGACAGGAGATGTATCTGGTTCGGCACGCCGGCCATCGCCTTGACGGCGTTGAGCACGGCGGCCGTCGCGGCGTGCAGCAGCTTCGAGTTCTTGCCGCTGACGATCTCCCCGGATGGGAGCTCGAGCGCCGCCCCGCAGGAGGCGACCCCGCAGGAGGCGACCCCGCAGGAGGCGACGCCGCCGGCCGCGGCTCCGGGATCGGCGTCGGCGCGCTCGCGGGCCTCGGCGGCCGCCGCCCTGGCCGCGGGTACCACCTTCCGGTACTCGGGGCCTATGCCGAGCTCCTTCAGGAGCAGGTCGGCCTTGTCGAGCGCCGCCTTGTCGGCCATGCCCATCATGTACTCGCTGGCGCAGCGCAGGTAGCGGCGGACGACCTCCTGCCTGGCGGCCTCGCGCGCGGCTTCGTCGTCGACGATAGCGAAGCCGACGCGGTTGACGCCCATCTCCGTCGGCGAGCGGTACGCGTCGGGCTCGCCGGTGATGCGGTCCAGGATGCCCTTGAGTATCGGGAACGACTCGACGTCGCGGTTATAGTTGACGGATACCTCGCCGGTCGCCTCGAGGTGGAAGGGGTCGATAAGGTTGAAGTCCCTGAGGTCGAGGGTCGCCGCCTCGTAGGCCAGGTTGACCGGGTGCTTGAGCGGCAGGTTCCAGACCGGGAAGGTCTCGAACTTGGCGTACATCGCCCGCTCGCCGATGCGCCGGTCGTGGTAGACCTGCGACAGGCAGGTGGCCATCTTGCCCGAGCCGGGCCCCGGACCCGTCACCACGACCAGGGGCTTGGTCGTCGCTATGCGCGGGTTCGCGCCGTAGCCCTCGTCGGAGACGATGCGGTCGACGTCGGTCGGGTAGCCCTTGGTCGGCTCGTGCGCGTAGACGGAGACGCCGCGGTTCTCGAGCTTTGTCCTGAAGGCCTTCGCCGCCGGCTGGCCCTCCCAGCGGGTAATAACGACGGCGGATACCGACAGCCCCCACTCGCCCAGGTCGTCTATCAGCCGCATCGCGTCGGCGTCGTAGGTAATGCCGTAGTCGGCGCGGATCTTGCGTTGCTCGATGGCGCCGGCGTGGATGCACAGCACGATCTCCGCGTCGCGCTCGAGTTCCTTGAGGAGCCTGATCTTGACGTTGGGGTCGTAGCCGGGCAGCACCCGCGCCGCGTGGAAATCGGCTAAGAGCTTGCCGCCGAACTCCAGGTACAGCCGCCCGTCGAAGCGCTTCATCCGCTCCCGGATGAACGACGCCTGCTCGGCTATATATTTCTCGTTGTCGAACGCCTTGGTTCCCGTCATGTACGCAGCCTCCCTGACGGGAGTTCAGTCTACACCGGAACGGCCGCGCGACGCTATACGGACGAACGCGCTATAGTGTACGGCATGCGGATTTTCATAGCGCTTCCGCTCCCGGACGGTTTTACGTCGGCGCTCGCCGGCGCCGCCGCGTCGCTGGTACGGGCCGCCCCGGACCCGGCCGGGCCCCGACAGGCGGGCGCCGCCCGCAGGCCGCCGCGCCTGCGTCCGGTACGGCCGGACGGCATGCACCTGACGCTCGCCTTCCTCGGCGAGCTCGACGGGGCGGGCCTGGCCGACGCCGAGCGCGCCGCCTGCGAGGCGGTCTCGGCCGCGCTGGCCGCCGGCGCCGCGCCCGGTCCCCTACGGGGTCCCGTACGGGGGCCGTTCAGGCTATCGGCCGCCGGCGTCCTAACCTTCCCGCCGCGAGGCCGGGCCTCGGTCGTCGCGGCGGCTATCGGCGACGGCGCGACGGAGGCCTCGGCGCTCGCGGCCGCCGTCGAGGACGCGCTCGAGCGGGTCGGGCGCGAGACCGGCCAGCCGTTCCGTCCCCGCGAGCGGCGCCCGTTCGCGCCGCACGTCACGCTGGCCAGGGCCGACAGGCCCGGCGTCGTCCTATCGGCCTCCGAGCGCGCCGCTCTGTCCGCTTCGATCGCGAACGCCGGCGCCGCCTGCGTCGTCGACCGCGTCGTCGTCTGCCGCTCCGGGCTCGGCCGCGACGGAGCCCGCTACGAGGCCCTGGCGGAGTTCGTCCTTGCGCGTCCGAATTCGCCGGATTATAGTACCGGCACCATAAGCTAAAACGATAGGAGACGTCCGATGATCAGGAACCTATGGTACGCGGTGCTCGAGTCCAAGGAGATACCCAAGAACGAGCCGGTCGGCTTCACGCGGCTCGGCGAGCGCATGATATTCTGGCGCGACGAGGCCGGCGCGGCGCATTGCTTCTTCGACAAGTGCGCGCACCGTGGCGCGTCGCTGGCGCTCGGCGATATAGTCGACGGCCACGCCCGCTGCCCCTTCCACGGCCTCGAGTACGACGGCTCGGGCCGTTGCGTCAAGATTCCCGCCAACGGCAGGGACGCGCCGGTGCCTCCGGCCTTCAGGATGCGCTCCTACCCGGTCTTCGAGGGCTGGGGCTGGGTGTTCATCTGGTGGGGCGACGGCGAGCCCGACCCGGCGGAGCCGCCGTATTTCGAGGACCTCAAGGGCTTCAAGCGCTGGGCGAGCGTCCGGGACCCGTGGAACAACCATTACACCCGCGTCGCCGAGAACCAGATAGACGTCGCGCACCTGCCCTTCGTCCACCACAACACCATAGGCCGCGGCAACAAGACCCTCGTCGAGGGCCCCGGCGTCGAATGGGTGTCCGACCGGCTGTTCTTCCAGTACGTCTACAACAAGGTCGACGACGGCTCCAAGCCGCGCGGCCCGAACGAGGTGCCGGTGCCCGACCCGAGCCGCGACTACAAGATCGAATTCCTCTTGCCGAACCTCTGGGAGAACCGCATCTCGGAGAAGCTGCGCGTCTCGGCCGCCTTCGTGCCGGTGGACGAGGAGCATACCCTGCTCTACCTGCGCTTCTACCCCGGCTTCATGCCCTTCCCGCCGCTGGCCTGGCTCATCGGCAAGATAGGCAGCCTCATGAACCTGGTCATCGCCCACCAGGACCGGCGCGTCGTCAACACCCAGCTGCCGAGGGCCGACGGCATCGGCGCCGGCGAGAACCTGTTCCGAGGCGACAAGCCCATCATGGAGTTCCGCAAGAAGCGCCAGGAGCTCCGGAAGGCTCGAGGTTGACTATAGGGCCCGCCCCTGAGCCCGGCCGTCCGGCCGGGCCCCCGGCCCCGCGGGCCGGGGCGTCATGACGTCCGGTTTCACGCTCGGCATCGGCGAACGGCTCTACGGCCTCCGTTCCGTAGGCGGCCGCCTGGGCTCGCGCCCGGTCGCCGAGCCCGAGCCGGGCCGGCTCGTGCGGCTGGAGCCGCGCGGTCCCGGCGGCCCCCTGCCCTTCGGGGCCGCCGCCGGCGTCGACTGGGAAGCCGCCGAGGCCCTGCTCGGCGACGCGGGCTTCTGGGCCTCCCTGTCGCCCGAGGACGCCGAGTCGCTCGCGGGCATAGCCGGCCGCGTCGCCGCCGAGCTCGAGGGCGGGCGGCCGGGCGCCGAGGCCATGGCCGCCGCCTGCGCCCTGGAGCTGGTCGTGTCGGCGGCCCGCCTGGCCCGCCGCTACCCGGGCGCCCGCCGGCCCTGGCGCGAGCCCGACGGCCCCTGGACCGTCGACGACGTCGTCCGCTGCATCGAGGCCAACTACGCCGAGTCCTTCAGCCTTGACTGGTTCGTCGGCAAGTGCGCCACGAACGCGAGCGACTTCTCGCGCCGCTTCAAGGAGCGCGCGGGCTGCCCCCTGTTCGAGTTCATCAACCGCCGGCGCGTCGCCCGCGCCTGCGCCCTCCTCAAGTCGTCGGACCTGTCGATCATCGAGATATCGGAGGCCGTCGGCTACAACAGCCTGTCGTTCTTCAACCGCTACTTCCTGCGCATCGTCGGCCTGTCCCCGCGCGAGTACCGATCGTCCGGCCCGCTATAGCCGCTTCCTCAAGATAGTGCCGATTCCCGCCGCGCCGAACTCAAGATAGTGCGAGACCGCGCGGCCCGCTCGCCGTATCTTCATCGGCATAGAAGCATCGAACGGTACTGGAGGCAAGCATGGGAGCGAATAGCGGCAATGGGGAGCGAACGGCCGACGTCGGGGGACTTCGCCTCGACGCCTGCGTCGTAGTCGCGTCGGGGACGATGAGCGCCGAGGACGTCGACCGCGCCAGGGACTCGGGGCGGATCGCGATGAAGGCGCACGAGAGCGGGGCGGCCTACCTGGAGGTAGGGGGCGTCGTGGTAGCCGAGGGCAAGCTGCGGAAGAAGCGCGGCAAGAGCGCGTTCGTCGTGACGCGCGCCTATCAGGAAGGAAGCGAGGCTATATCATGAGGACGGGAACCGTAGAGGACGCGATGGTCAGGGTGCAGGTGGTGCTGGGAGGGCGGAACCTGTCGGTGCGCGACCTGTCCACCGTCGCCAAGGGCTCGATCATCGAGCTCGACTCGATAGCCGGCGAGCCGGTGGACCTCGTCGCGGCCGGCGAGCTCGTCGCCAAGGGAGAGGTCGTCATCATCGACGAGAACTTCGGCATCCGCGTCACCGAGCTGGCCGAGCGCGGGGCCTCGTCATGAGCGACGTCATCAGGAACTGCACGGACGAGCCGGAGGAGCTTATCCCCGTGCCGGTGAAGGTCCTAGGTTCCCGTAAGCAGCTTCCGCCGGGAGGCAGGATCAAGCTCTACGACTTCAGGCGCCCGGACAAGTTCTCCCGAGAGCAGCTGAGGACCATGCAGATCATCGCCGAGACCTTTACGCGCCTCGCCTCGACCACGCTGTCGGCCGCGCTCAGGCTGCCCTGCGAGCTGTCGGTCGACCTGGTCGACCAGATGACCTACGACGAGTACATGGCCCCGATCGAAGGCCATTCGACGCTCGCGGTCGTCTCGATGGAGCCGCTCAAGGGCCAGGCCGTCGTCCATATCGACGCGGCCGGCACCGACGCGCTCGTCGAGCGCGTCTTCGGCTCGCGGCTGGTTCCCGTCGCCGCGAAACCGCTCGCGTCGGGCGGCGTCACCGACCTCGAGATGGCCCAGCTCGAGCGCGTCCTGTCGGCGATGATCAAGGACCTGGGCGAGGCCTGGGGCTTCATGCCCGGCGGCCTCAGGCCCGCGCTCGCGGCCGTCGAGACCGAGCCCCGCTTCTGCCAGATCGTGCCGCCGAACGAGATGATAGTGACCACGGCCTGCTCGCTGTTAGTCGGGCCGGTCAAGGGCAGGCTGACCGTCGTCTATCCCTTCCTGCTCCTCGAGCCCGTCCTGCATACGCTGTCGGCCAAGTACTGGTACGAGCGGCGCGGCGACGAGGTCAATCCCGGTAGCCGCGCGGCGGCCAGGCGGGCCGCGATGCCGGCCGAGCTGGTCCTCGACGCGGGCGCCCCGCCGATCGGGCTCCTCCGCTCGCTCCGCAAGGGCTCGGTGATCGAGCTGCCCGACGGCGACGAGGGGCGGGCCTGGCTACGCCTCGGCGGCGCCCGCGTGGCCGAGCTGTCCGGCCTGCGCGCCGGCGGAGACTCGGTCTCGGCCGACTTCGCCGGTCGGGCGGCCGACGCTCTAGTCGCCAAGGGCGAGGCCGACCCGCTGGCCGCCATCGCAGGCGAGCTCGTAGCCGGGCTCGAGGCCGTCAAGACGGGCGTCGCCGACGCGATGGCCGCGATGGCGAGCCGAATCGACGAGCTCAGGGGCGGCCAGGAGGACCTGACCGACCGCGTGCTGTTCGGCCAGGCCGACGCGGCCGGCTCGAGGCCGGGAGCCGCGCCGTTCGCGTCGCTCGCCGGCGTGCCGGCCGAGCCCTTCGCGCTGTTCCTCTCGGGCGAGCGGCCGCAGGTCTGCGCCCTCGTCCTGTCGTTCGTAGGCGACGCCCTGGCGGCGCGGCTCCTGTCGCTGCTGCCGGAGGCCGTCCAGCCCGAGGTGACGCGCCGCGTCGCGACGATGGACTGGGTGACGCCGCAGGTGCTTTCGGAGACGGAGCGCATCCTGGGCAAGAAGCTGTCGGCGATGGAGAAGTCGGGCTTCGAGGCCGGCGGCGTCAAGAAGGTCGTCGGTATCCTCAACTTCTCGCCTAGGGAGACGGAGCGGCGGGTCATCACGGCGCTCGACGGCAGCGACCCCGAGCTGGCCGAATCGATCAAGCGGAACATGTTCGTCTTCGAGGACATCATCATCCTCGACGACGAGTCGATAGCGGCCGTGATGGAGCGGGCAGACGAGAAGGACTTCGTCGTCGCGATGAAGCCGATGAAGGACGACGAGCGGCGGCGCCTCCTCGAGCGGCTGCCCGCGGAACGGCGCGACCGCGTCAGGGCGGCCTACGAGGCGCTCGGCCGCGCGCGCATGTCCGACTGCGACGCCGCCGGCTTCAGGATCGTGGAGATCATCAAGGCGCTGGAGCAGGAGGGACGCATCGGCATCGTCAGGCAGGGAGACTAGCGCGGTTCACGAGGCGGCTCGGGCCCGGTCGTACCGGTCCGATCCGCCTCGCGTTGACCGTAGGGGCATGACGGCCTACAATCAAAGTATGCTCGTCAATGGAACAGACATACTGGAGCCTTTGGGAATTTGCTACGAGAGCCTCGACGGTGATGGCCGGATCGTTCCAGCCAACGAGCGCTTCTGGGCCATGGCCGATTCGCCCATGCCCTCCGGGCCAGTCAGCCTGGACGAGGGCTTCGCCGAACTGGTCGGACTCGAGCGCGAACTGGACGCCCTGATGCATGAGGGGAGCGGACAAGTCAGGCTGAGCGGCTTCAGGCGCGGCGAGCGCTACCTGAACCTGACCATACTACCCGGTGTGGCCGTGTTGCAGGACGCGACGGGCGAAATGCTCGCCAAGCTCACCGTCGTTCAGTCCAAGAACGAGATGGCCATACTCGACGAGGCCCTGCATTCGAAAAACGCCGAGCTGCTCGAGGCCTACGGTCGGCTGGACGAGCTGATGAACACGATCAGGACCCACAACCACGATCTGGAGCTGGAGGTCAGGAAGCGAACCTCGGAGCTGTTGCGCTCGAGGCTGTCGGTCATAACGACGCTCGCCCGCGTGGCGGAATTCAGGGACACCGATACGGGCAGGCACACCTTCAGGATAGGCCAGGCCAGCGTCATGATTGGCCGGGAGCTCGGGCTGCCGGAAGACCGCTGCGAGCAGCTCTACTACGCGAGCCTGCTCCACGACATAGGCAAGATAGGCATACCGGACTCCATCCTGCTCAAGCCGGGCCGGCTGGACGAGAGCGAGACGCGCGTCATGCAGGGCCATACGCGCATAGGCGCGGAGATACTGGATCGTAAGGATCACAGCCTCTTCGACACGGCCAAACGAGTCGCGCTCTATCACCACGAGCGGTGGGACGGTTCGGGCTATCCGGAGGGGCTGGCCGGCGAGGCCATACCGCTCGTCGGGCGTATCTGCGCTGTGGCCGACGTCTTCGACGCGCTCCTGTCCAAGCGCCCGTACAAGGAGCCGTGGCCGCTCGACGAGGCGCTCGGGGAGATAGCGGCGCGAGGCGGTACGCAGTTTGACCCGACCATCGTCGCGGCGTTCATGCGCGTAGCCGACGCCATCGCGAGCCTCCATGACGACGACGAAACGGGCGAGCTATTGCCGCCGGAACTGGATTGACGCCATGGCGAACGCCATCGCCCGTGAGACGCGCAAGGCTGAGGACGATCCTAGAAAACGCGTCGAGGCGATCGTACGCGCCATGGCCCTGGCCTTCGACAGCCCGCTCACCGGCCTCGAACTCGGCGCTCGAGACGAATACGAGGCCTTGCTCGCCCCGGACGGCGGCTACAACCGCGCCACGATACGCAGAGTCGCGTCGGTACTCAACGCCTATCTCGCGTTATTCGGCCAGGACGGCGTCGCCAGGGCCGGAGCCAGGGCCGCGAGCCGGGTATGCGAGGAGAACGACGAGCTACTGCGCTACCTGGCATCGCTCGAACCGCCGGACCGGGTCGCCGAGCGCAAAGCGGGCTTCGTACCGGCCAATCTGGGAGCGTCTTTCGTTCGGAAGGGCTTGGGCCTACCGCTCTTCGGCCGATTCCGGCCGAGCGCGCCGCCCACGGCCCCGGGGCTGATCCTGGCGTATCGTTCGGCCGAGCGGGATGGCACGGCTCGCCTATACGTGACGCGCAACGGACCGGGTGCCGCGATCACGTATGCTGGATTGGGAGCCGAGCTGTCGAGCGCGGCGCGCGCGATGGAATGCGCCATCGTACCGGCCGACGTATACGAGCCGGAAGCGGGGTGCGATGCCCACGACTTCGGCCGTTACGTCGTCGTCATGGCCCGCCGCCCGTCTCGGCCCAGACGGCGACCGGTAACGACTCTCTGGGATCCGGCCGAATACGGCTTCCTATACTACATACCCGACGACGGACTCGCGGCCGACAGGCTCGCCCGTTTCCTACGGGATCTGCTCAGCGGCATGTTCGGGGTACCGCACCGCGAGGCGGAAAGGCTAGCGGCCCTGTTCAGCGAAAGATCGCCTTGAAGGTGACGCTACGGTTCAGGGCGCGTTCGTCCTCGGCACCATCAGTCGGCGCCACGGGCTCCGCGACGCCGACGCCGACCGGCCGCACGTAGTCTACGAGCGGGGCGTTCAGCTCGGCGAACATGGCCAGGGCCTTCTGCGCCCGCTCCTCGCTGACGCGGAGACCGGCCTCGTCCTGAACCTCGCCGGCGGCGTGCCCGACTATATCCACCGACACGTCCAGGCCGTATGCGCGCGACTTGCCTATAAGCTCGGACAAGAGGTCGCCGGCCGCGCGGATGGCCGCCTGCTGCCCCGTCCGTAGCTCACCCGAGTCCTGCTCGAACAGGATGACGATGCCGCCAAGCCGCCTGGCCAGCTCGAGAAGCTCCTCCGGCACGACGAGCGGGGCGTCTTCGGCTACCGGGACGCCGGGCCTGAGTTCGGGCGACCAGTACGGCTCCTCCTCGACGACGAACGCAGCAGCGTCGACGCCCATGCCCTCGGCCAGTTCGGCTACGGTCGCGGCCCCGGGGTCGCGGAGCACCCGTAGCACGCGCCGGCCGCGCGATCGCCGCGAGTCGACCAGGACGATGCCGGGCTCCTCGTCGAGCGCGCGCTCGAAGGCCTCCCGGGACCTCGCCGCCGCTATGCCGAAGCCGACCGCGGTCATGGCCGCCAGGAGGATCGCGCTCAGGGCGACGATGGCGTAGACGGGCTTGCCACCCGGCGCCCGGGTATCCTGGCTAAGCAGGCAGCGGCGCAGGGCTGGATCGGCTTCCTCGAAGGGGCCGACGTCGCCCGAGAAGCTCTTGAGCCGCGAGCCGAGCCGCAGGTGGATCGTCTCGACGGCCTCCTGGGCGGCGTTCCGGAGCGACGGGTCGGGCGAGCCTCGGACGAACAAGGCTATGGACGCGTAGGGACCATCCTCGACTAACAGAGCATAGGAGCCAGTCCTGATGGACTGGACGGCGTCCGTCTTGGCCAGCGCGAGCGAGTCCTTGATATACTCCCTGACCGCCTCGAGCATCGAGGCGACCATGTCGCTGTCGGGCGATACGACGCCGGGAGGCGACGCCTCGCGAAGAAGGAGTCCGGTCTTCGAATGGATCAGGAACACGTGCTCGACGCGGTAGCGTAGCGTCTCCCTGAGCACGATTTCGACGAAGGGCGTTCCGGTCTTCCACGACTCGAATCGCCAGCCCAGGCGCTTGAACGAGAAGGCTCGCTCGAGCCCGCTGTTCATCGACTCCATCATCTCGGCCAGCATCTTGTTCAGGGCCTTGCGTATGGCGGCGCCGATTATCGGGAACAAGGCAGTCGAGAGCGCCTCGGGATTATCCTCGACGGACGCGGCTATGGCCCGTTCGGTTATTCCCGTCATCGACCTGGACAGGGGCCGCGAGCCCTCGTCGCCTATGAGCACGGCTTCAGGCAGCGTCTCGCCTACCAGGCGCGGCGTCAGCCTGGCGCCGCGCATCCGCTTTGCCAGCGCGTCCAGGTTCTGGCGCTCCCGCGGGTCCAGCTCCCTCAGGCGCTCGTCGATGGGCCGACCGGCCCGGCGATCAGCCATGCGGGCGCTCGACCATGCGGCCGGCGATGTCGACGAAGGCTTCCTCGACGCCGATACCGAGCTTGGCGCTCGTCCTTAGGATCCGGCCGCAGCCGGGAGCCAGGTCATGGCACTCCTCCTCGGTCACCGCCCAGCGATCCGTCAGGTCGCACTTGTTGACGAGTAGCGATGAGCTGACGCCTTGGAACATCGAGTTCATCGACGAACAGATGGACAGGGCCGTCCTGAGCGTCTCCGGCCGCGTGCCGTCGGCCACGCACAGATAGCCGGACAGGCCGCGTAGGTAGGTGTCGGCCAGAGAGCTGAAATCGTCCTGCCCTTCCATGTCCCAGATCATCAGGATCACGTCCTCGCCTTCACGCAGGCGCACGATCTTCTTGTCGACCTTGACGCCGACAGTGCACAGGTAGGTTTCGGAATACACGTTCAGGACGAATTTTCGTATCAGGCTCGTCTTGCCGACGCCGAGCGAGCCTAGAAGGCATAGCTTCTTCTTTATCATCCGTTTTCTACTCTCCGGGTACCAGTATCGCCTAGAATACGCGAAGCGTAAAGGAAGCTATCCCAAGGAGGCTGCCGTCATCGCCAAACCCTGATCCGCATCCCGGTCCTAACCGGGTAGGCGCCCCAAAGCCGCCTACTAACCTACATTTGACTACGGTGTCGGGGAAACCTAGACTAGATACATGATCCACTCAGCGCGACCGGGCCGCCCCGGCCTCGTGGTCGTCGGTCTCCTGTTCATGGCGCTCACGCTCGTCGGCGTTCGGGCGGAGGCCCAGACGCGCGTCCTCATGGTCACCGACACTTGGCCGCCGTTCCGGATGGAAGAAACAAGCTTCGGTACGATTAAGGACGGAATAGACTTCCAGGTGATCAGGCGGATCGGCGAGGAGCTCGGCCTGGAGCTGGAGATCCAGTACCATCCCTGGGCCAGGGCCCTCGAGCTGCTGAGGGTCGGCCGGGCGGACCTCATGACCGGCGTGGCCTACTCGCCCGAGCGCGACGAGTACCTGCTCTACGTTCCCACCCCGTACGCCGCGGTGCGGCCCGCGCTGTATACGCGCGCGGGCATGGCGTCGACGGTGCGCTCCTACGGCGACCTGGCCGGAAAGACGATAGGCCAGAGCGCCGCCTCCGTCTACTTCGAGCCGTACGACTCGGACGGCTCCCTCGACAAGCTGAACCTCCAATACGAGGAGCAGTTACTGCGCATGCTCGTCCTCGGCAGGGTCGACGTCGTCGTGGGGACCGAGCCGAACATAGGCTGGGACGCCTCGAGGCTCGGGCTATCGGGACTGGTCGAGCCGGCGCTCTACGAGCCCGAGGGCCGTACCGAGCTGTTCATCGTGGTATCAGAGCGATCGCCGCTGGGCTCGCGGTCCGCCGAGATAGACGCGGTCATCCGCCGCATGCTGGCCAGCGGCGAGATAGACGCGATCATGGCCGCCTATCGATAAACGCCTCCTCCGGATCGATATCCAGCGCGTGCCTCCAGGACGCGGGCGTAGCCGATTACAGCTCGAAAGACAGGCGCACGACCGTGCCGCCGTCCGACTCGCGAGCAATATCGGCTCGGAGTTGCGTAGCCAGTAGGGACACGAGGGTCAACCCGAAACCGCCGCCGGACGCGTCGCTCGGCGGCGGCTCGGGCATGCCAGGCCCGTCGTCGCCCACCGTCACCGTCACCCGGCCGCCCTCGAGCCCGGCGCGCAGGAACACGAGCCCGCTCGCTCGCCCCTTAAAGGCGTGCTTCATGCTGTTCGACACGAGCTCGTTGACCAGGATGCCGAGGGCCTGGAGCCGCTTCACGTCCAGGCGCACGTCCGCCGCGTCGGTCTCCACGCGCACGTCCGCGGCATGGGCGTATTTGGCGACCACCTCGCGGACGAGCGAGGGCAGGTAGTCGGCCATGGACGCCTCCGAGAAGCGCGAGCTCTCGTACAGCTTCTCGTACAGGAGCGCCATGCTCTGCACACGGGCCTCGGTGGCGAGGAAGGCCTCGGCGGCGGACGGGTCGGTCATCGAATCGGCCTGCAGGCCGAGTAGCCCTCGTATCACGGAGAAATTGTTCTTAAGGCGGTGGTGCACCTCTTTGAGGATCAGGTCCTTCTCGGCGAGCAGCGACTCGACGCGGCGCTCGGCGGCCCGGCGCACGGTGATGTCCTCGATGATGCCCCAGACGACCGGCCGGCCGTCGTAATCGTCGAACTTGACGGCGTTGATGGAGACCGGCATCAGTGCCCCGTCTTTCCGTCGATACAGCTTCTCGTAGGGCCCGAGGGTCCCGCGCTCCCCGAGGAGGCTCACGAGTTCCCGGGATCGCTCGAAATCCTCCGGTGCGGTCGCATCCAGGAAGGTCATCGAGCGAAGCTCGTCGAGCCCGTAGCCGGTCATACGTTGCAGGGCCGGATTCGCGTCGACGAAACGCTCGGTGCAGAAATCGAACAACCCTATCCCGAGTGGCGACTGGTCGAACAGTATCCGGTACTTGCCGACCAGGCGGTTCCTGGCGGTAATGTCGCGGACGACGAACAGGATACGCTTGGGGCGCCCGTCTCCATCGCGGATGATCGCCCCGTTTATCTCCATATCGAAGGTCGAGCCGTCGGCGCGGAGGCCGGTATACTGCTCGGCGCCGAGCGGCTCCCCGGCCAGCATGCGGCCGATATTGACCGCCGCCCGCGGCCTATCCTCCGGCGCCATGAAGTCCGTGACCAGGCAGCCAATGCGATCCTCGCCGTCCTCGACGCCGAACATCGTCCTGGCCTTGGGCGAGAACATGAGCATGCGCCCCTGGAGGTCGGTCACCGTGATATTGTCGGGAGACGCCTCGACGATGGTCCGGTAACGCTCCTCGAGCTCGCGGTACTCGGTGACGTCCTCCCCCGAGCTCAACACGCCGACGACTCGGCCGTCGTCGGCGCGGAGCAGGCTGTTCTGCCAATGGATGCGCAGGCGCCGTCCGTCCTTGGTGACCACGTCGTTCTCGTGCGGCTGGATGCCGTCCGCGCCGCTACGGAAGAGCGATGACAGATACGCCTCGACCCCGGGCCGAGACTCGTCCGGTACGCAACGGTCTACCCAGCGCTGGCCGATGAGCTCAGGCGGTTCGTAGCCGAGTAGCCGATGCCCGCTGTCGTTCAGCACGGTCACGACACCGTCCAGGTCGACGACCTGGATGATCTGCGCCGATATGCCGAGGAGGCGCTCCGCCTGCCGTTTACTGCGTCGTAGCTCGTCCTCGACCTTCGCCTGCTTCGTGATATCCCTGCAGATCATGACGAACTTGCGCCGCGACCGACCTGTTGCCATGCGCGACACCGACAGCTCGAAGGAGCGCCGGCCCTCCGGGAAGGCCAGGTCGTAGCGCCGGCCGCGCGACAGCCCGCCGGCCTTGGCCTCGGCCAGGGCAGCCAGGACCGTCTCGGCCGCCTCGGGCGGTAGCCTGTCGCGGACCGACGTACCGATGACGCCGTCGATCGGCGCGTACAGGCTTCCGGGGTCGTTGCAATGCACCGCCAGGTACCGGCCATCCTCGTCGAGCTCGAACAGCAGGTCAGGCAGGGCCTCGAGCGTCGCCTCGAGCCGCCGATTGGCCTCCTGCATCGACGACCTGGCCTCGAACAGCCTGAAAGCCATCCGCAGGGTAGCGGCCACGAACTTGGGCCCCGAGTTCTTCTCTATATAGCCGTACGACGAGACGCGCTCGGTCTTCTCGACTATATCCGCCTCCGCGTGGCTAGACATGAAGACCACCGGGACCTCGCGCGCCTTGAGCATCTCGGCCGCGGCCTCGGTACCGTCGATACCATCGCCCAGGTCGATATCCATGACGGCCATGTCTATCGAACCGTCGGCCTTGAACGCCGCTATAGCTTGTTCGCCCGAATACGCCAGAGAGACCTCGTAACCGAGGGACTCGAGCAGCCGGCGCTCGTTCAGCGCTATAACGGCCTGATCCTCTACGAGGAGAATACGCTTCGAGCCGGTTGAGACCATGCGTATAGTGTTCCACGAGGCACGAGCTAATGCAAGTCTTCTTCGGTGTTACGAACCTTATGTATGCGATCACGATGCTTCGCTAACCGATGCTCGCGACCGCGCTAGGGCTGCGCATCGACGCGATTCGAGCTATCTTGCACGATG
>ERZ795053.2605-NODE-2605-length-21583-cov-10.973198_pt1 | contig 21583 bp, 19 predicted proteins | sample MGYA00375137_ERZ795053 | MGnify/ENA primary metagenome ERZ795053 (study PRJEB30182, sample SAMN05720284) | activated sludge metagenome | isolation source: Anaerobic digester | place: Hong Kong | collected 2014-12-17 ...
ATCCCGAGAAGTGCAAGGGCTGCACGCTCTGCGCGCGCAAGTGCCCCGTCAGCGCGATCTCCGGCAAGGTCAAGGAACCGCATGTGATCGATCAAAGCAAGTGCATCAAGTGTGGCGCCTGTATGGAAGGCTGCAAATTCGGCGCCATTTCAAAGAAGTAAGGAGGCAGGAACATGGATAAAGTAACAGTTAAAGTCAACGGGATCGAAACGAAAGTTCCCGCCAACGCGACCATTCTGGAAGCGGCGCACGAAGCCGGCGTCCGCATTCCCACGCTGTGCTATCTTAAGGACATCAACGCCATTGCGGCCTGCCGTATCTGCCTTGTGCAGGCGACCGGCGTGCGCGGCCATGCCGCGGCGTGCGTGACCCAGGTAGCCGACGGAATGGAAATCGTCACCAACACGCCCGAGCTTCGCGCGGCGCGCAAAACCACGCTGGAGCTCATCCTCAGCAACCACCGCATGGACTGCCTCTCCTGCTCGCGCAACGGCGACTGCGAACTGCAGGCGCTCGCCAAAGAGTATGACGTGGATCAGTATAAATACTGCGGCAGCGAAGACCTCAAGCCGCAGTACGAGCGCAGTGCGCCGCACCTCGTGCGCGACAACAGCAAGTGCATCCTCTGCCGCCGCTGCGTCGCGGTCTGCAAACATAACCAGCATGTTGCGGTCATCGGCACCAACGAGCGCGGTTTTGACACGCATGTCGGCTGCGCGTTCGACCTGCCGCTGGCAGAGACGACCTGCATCAACTGCGGCCAGTGCATCAGCGTGTGCCCGACCGGTGCGCTCATGGAGCGCGACGACACCGCGGCCGTCTGGGAAGCGCTGGCGGACCCCAAGAAGCATGTGGTCGTAGCGCCCGCGCCGTCCGTGCGTGCACAGCTCGGCGAATGCTTCGGTATGCCAATCGGCACCAACGTGCAGGGTAAAATGGTCGCGGCTTTGCGCCGCCTCGGTTTCGACAAGGTCTTCGACGTGGACTTTGCCGCCGATGTAACGATCATGGAAGAAGGCACCGAGCTGCTTGAGCGCCTGAAGAACGGCGGCAAGCTGCCGCTGATCACCTCCTGCTCGCCCGGCTGGATCAAGTTCTGCGAACACTACTATCCGGACATGATCGAGAATCTCTCGAGCTGCAAGAGCCCGCAGCAGATGTTCGGCGCGCTGACCAAGACCTACTATGCCGAGAAGGAAGGACTCGATCCGAAGGATATCTTCGTCGTGTCCATCATGCCCTGCACGGCCAAGAAGTTCGAGTGCACGCGTGACGACGAAGATGCGGCGGGCGTTCCGGACGTGGATATTTCGCTCACCACGCGTGAGCTTGGCAGCATGATCAAGCGCGCGGGCATCATGTTTACCGACCTCAAGGACGAGGAGTTTGACCCGATCATGGGCGTTGCGTCCGGCGCGGGCCATATCTTCGGCGCGACCGGCGGCGTGATGGAAGCGGCGCTGCGTACCGTTGCGGAAATCGTGACAGGTAAACCGCTCGACGACTTAGAGTTCAAGGACGTCCGCGGTGTTGAAAGCTGCAAGGAAGCCGAATATGACCTGGCGGGCACGAAAGTGCGTGTTGCGGTCACAAGCGGTCTTGAAAACGCACATAAGCTGCTGGATATGGTGCGCTCCGGTGAAGCGGATTATCACTTCATCGAGGTCATGGCCTGCCCCGGCGGTTGCGTTAACGGCGGCGGCCAGCCGCATCAGCCCGGCTACGTGCGTAACTTTACCGACCTGCGCGCCGAGCGTGCCAAGGCGCTCTACAGCGAAGACAAGGGCATGGAACTGCGCAAGAGCCATGAGAACCCGTTTGTCAAGGAGCTTTACGACAACTATCTCGAAAAGCCCGGTTCGCACAAGGCGCATGAAATCCTGCACACGACGTATGTCAAGCGCAAGGTTTATTGATTGAGGCCTTAACCGGTTAATCAAACGTTCCCGCGCTGTATGGCGCGGGAATGTTTGACCGTCAAAAAACTTGTTTTTTGACGGGGTAACCACGTTTTGCCTCTCGCCCTTCGGGCTCCCGGGCGGCAAAACGCACAGGGAAATCGCCCTAAAGGGCGATCCGTTGCGCCGGATAAACCGGCGCAGCCGGAAAAACGGGTTAAGGGCTGCGGCCCTTAACAATCCCAAGGACTTTTTGGGCAAGCTGACGTTCCCGCGCTGTAGTGCGCGGGAACGTTTTGATTCGGACGGCAAATCGCTTGCGGCTCGTCCGATAGTCTGTTATTGTAAAACAAACGAAATGGTTTTATCCGCTCGCCCGCATATGAGGCGGAGGCGTACAGGAAGATGACGCGGAGAGCGAACAGTGAAAAAAGGAGGAGCAAACAATGACCGGAGCACAGCGCGCCGTATTCCGAAAAGCGGCAAATTCGCTGAAACCGATTTTTCAGATTGGCAAGGAGGATATCGGCGAAAATCTGATTCAAAGCGTGGACGAGGCGCTTGCAAAGCGGGAGCTGATTAAGCTGGCGGTTCTTGAAACCAGCACGCTGACGGCAAAGCAGGCGGCGGAAATTATCGCTGCGCGCACAGGTGCCGACGTAATCCAGTGTATCGGCAGAAAATTCGTGCTGTACCGCAAAAAACCGGACGAAGAATAAGCCGCTTCTGCCGGAAAACTCCGGCCTTGGCAGCCGCAGCCGGCGGAAGGAGGTCTCCAAAATGGACAATAAAGCGCGCATGCGATACTTCTATGAGCATGTCGTTTCCGATCATTTGCTGGACGAGGTTCCAGCGTTTATCGCGCCGGAGTGTGCCGTTCGCTCGGGCGAAACGCTTGTTCCGGCTGGAGTGGGAGGCATGATCCGGCATCTAGCTGAAGTCCGCAGGACGTACCCGGATTACAAAATGACCGTTACGCGCCAGTTTGAAGACGGCGATTTCGTCATTTCGGAGTTTGTTATGGAAGGCACGCATGCGGGCGAGTGGCTCGGTATGAAGCCGACCAATAAGAAACTGATCTTTACGGGCGTGAACGTCGACCGGATTGCCAACGGCAAAATCGTTGAGCACGGCGGCGCGGTGAACACGTTTGACACGCTGTTTGCCGAACAGATTATCCGGCCGTCGTGAAGACAGGAGGACGTTAATATGTCCGGAAACCCGGGACGATTTTAGCAGAATGTGCGGTCAAAAAAGATCGGGAAAGACCCGATCTTTTTGTCTATTTGTCCGCAAACCTGTTAATTGTAAGAAACCATCAAAATAGCTTGAAGATATTCGCATTGAACCAGGAATATCCGAGGTCGTAATACGGAATCCACTTGAGCGTCATCGCCACGCCGCCGACCACCCAAATCAGCAGCGCACACACGACGATGAGAAGGACGACGGTTGCCGCCTGTCCGCTTTTTTTCTTTTTAGGCGCTTTATAGGCTTCGTCGAAGAGTTCGTCCCGGTCGGAATCGGAACGACCGCTGGAACGCGCGCCTTTGCTGCCTTTGGCGGGCTGCGGGGAATCCTCCAGGATCTCTTCGCGTGCGGACGGGCGATACTGCCGAGGCGGCTCGACGCGCGGCGTCTGCGTTTTGCTCGGCAGGACGGCGTCCTCGCCGTAAAGCTCGCGTTCGAGCTCATCTTCGATATAGCCCATATCGTCGCCGATTTGTGCATACGCCGAAATGTTGCGCTCGATCAGATCGCCGAACCAAAGCGACCAGCCGTCTTCGGCCGGCTGCTGCTGCACGATGGAAACGAACTGCCCAAACGTCTGCCGGGCGGCTTCCCGGGCGAGTTCCTTGTCCTTTGTGCGCTCCAGCGCGCGCAGATAGACCGAATTGCCGTATACGGCAACTAAATCTTTCACGGCAGTTTTGTCGCCTTTGCGGATCCGCCGGACCAGTTCTTCAAGCTCCATACGCTTGCTCCTGTAAAAATAGAATACATAATTATATCATATCGTTGAAAAGCTGAAAAGCATGGGAAAACAGCCGGGATCAGATGTGTCCCGATTTGACAAATCGCGCGATTTCATATATAAATAATAGTTTGTTGGCAGTAAGCGATCAAACGAAACATACATCTGTATTTACACCGTTTTGTCAAGCAAAGCTGCCCGAAACAGACTGGAGGGAACGATATGGAAACGGACGTGGTCATTGTTGGCGCCGGTCCGGCCGGCATCTTCACTGCACTGGAACTGCGCAGGCGCGGCGGCAAGCAGCGTATCCTGCTCGTGGAGAAGGGCGTGGCGGTCGAAGACCGCAGATGTCCCAAAAATCTGACGGGGCGGTGCGTCAACTGCAAACCATACTGCCATATCACCACCGGTTTTTCCGGGGCGGGCGCGTTTTCCGACGGAAAACTGTCGCTCTCCTACGAAGTCGGCGGCGATCTGCCGACGCTGATTGGTCCGAAAAAAGCGCAGGAAACGATCGATTATACGGACGGCATCTACCTTGAGTTTGGCGCGGACCAGCACATCGAAGGCGTCGACAACTCCGACGCGGTCAAGGAAATCCGCCGCCGCGCGATCAGTGCGGGGCTCAAGCTTGTCGACTGTCCGATTCGCCATCTCGGCACGGAAAAAGCACAGGACATCTATTACGCCATTGAACAGCATCTGATTGAAAGCGGCGTGGAGATGCTCTTTGGACATGCCTGTACGAACCTTATTCTCGAGGATGGCGTTTGCCGCGGGGTCGTCGTCGACAACGGCAAGACGACTTTCGATATCCGTGCAAAAAATGTCGTCGTTGCGACCGGCCGCCGCGGGGCGGACTGGCTGGAGAGCATCTGCGCCGAACATGGCATTGCGCACCAGCCGGGCACGGTTGACATCGGCGTGCGCGTGGAAGTGCGAAACGAAGTCATGGAGACCGTCAACGAGGTGCTCTATGAAAGCAAGCTGATCGGCTATCCGCCTCCGTTCCGCAATAAGGTGCGTACCTTCTGCCAGAATCCCGGCGGGTTTGTGAGCCAGGAAAACTATGATAACGACCTCGCCGTGGTCAACGGCCACGCGTTTAAGGAGAAAAAATCGCCCAACACGAATCTGGCGATTCTGTGCTCGCATAATTTCAACGTGCCGTTCGACCAGCCGATTGCGTATGCGCAGAAAGTCGGCGAGCTGACCAATATGCTCGGCGCGGGGCATATCCTCGTGCAGCGCTACGGCGACATTCTGGACGGCAAGCGCACCTGGCAGCGCGAGCTTTCGTTTTCCAACGTCGTGCCGACGTTGCCGGACGCGATTGCGGGTGACATTACGGCGGCGATGCCGTATCGCGCGATGACGAACATCATCAATTTCATCCAGGCGGTCGACCAGGTCGTGCCGGGGTTTGCCGCGGCGGAAACGCTGCTCTATTCGCCGGAGTTGAAGTTTTATTCCAACCGCGTGAAGATGGACGAGAATTTTACCACCAACATCCCGGGCCTCTATACGCTTGGCGATTCCAGCGGCTGGACGCGGGGGTTGATGATGAGTTCGGTCATGGGCGTTCTCATGGGCAGGCGCCTTGCGGCGGAGGAACGCTAAGCAAAAAGGAAGCCCGTTCGCGGTTTTACGCCCGGAAAAGAGAAATAAAAAGACCGTCTTTTGGATGCGGCAGGGTAATGGTACCCGGCCTGCAAATAAAAGGCGATCTTTTTTAATAAAAAAGTGTTTCAAAGCGTGTCTGCCCGGATGAAAGCTCGGGCGGGCGCGCCGTTTTTCAAATGCGCAGGAAAAAAGATTTGAGCGCAAAGCGGAATAACGGGTATCTGCCGGGCCGCGATCAGGCGCGGCGCTTATTTTTCGCGGCGCGGCGCAGATCGTTCAGATAATCGACGAGCCACATTTTGGTCAGAGTGATCCGGTTGCGGAGGGTAAGCGGCGGCAGCCGCCTTCCGAAGCCCTCCGTGCGCACGGTCTGACAAGGGCGACAGACGCCGCATGGCTTGCCGTCTTTGCCGGGGTTGTGGCAGAACCAGGTCGTTTCCAAAAGGTCGGCAAACCCACCGTCTGCGGCGGCTTGCTCGAGCTGACACTTCGACTGACCCAGTAGCGGGAAGTGGACGCCTTCGAACATTCGCAGTTCGGGATGCGCAGGGTTCGGCTTGAGGACATAGTATAGATCGTTTCCGTCCGAAACGGGTATGATGTCGCCGCTGCCATGCAGGACGTTGTAAATATGGTTGCTGCGCTTGTCGGTGCTGCGCTCCACGCATAGGTCCATTCCGTCCACGCCCGCATGCCGGGCATAGCGGCAGAGCCAGTCGTACTGCGTGCCGGCGTACGCCCTGTTCGTGATGATTCGGAAATTCTCCGTAACCTCGGCGTTTGGTGGAATTGCGCTTCGTTCAAACGTTATAAGCGGCAGAAAACGATTCTCGGTTTCCGGATAACGCGCAATCACGGTGCTGCGGATTTGTTGCATGGTGCGCAGTTCCATCTGCGTCGACTTCCGGTCCGGATCGATAATGTAATGCGTTTGAACGGTTTCTTGTTTGACGAGAAGCAAATCGAGCACGCGGTAGGTGGAGTCCCAGCCGCCGGTCCAGAGCACATGCTTCATATTGTTTCATCCTCCCAAATTGCCGGGATGGCACATTGACGATTTGCAGGGGAACCCGCCGGACGGAATATTCAAGTAATTATAGCACAGGCATACCTGCAAAAAAAGCGGATTCAGCCGGAGAAAAGGCGCTGCATTTCTTCCGGGATATGCTTTGCAGCCGGGAGGCGCGCTTATACCGGCGGATAGAGCCAGTAGAAAAGCCAACGGCGCAGACGCGGCAGACGGGCACGCAGACCGGCGGCCAGCGCCGCGGCAAAGGACGCAGCCGCGCCGCGATCCTGCCGGGAGGCGATCCTGTCGGAGAAGCGCGCGCGCTGGGCAAGTTCGAGCAGCGCTTCCAATTGACTGCGGTCAACCCAGGAAAGGCGCCTTGCGACAATATATGCGTAATCTTCGGGCAACTGCGAGGACTGCATTGGTTCGCAGCCGGCAAAGCGCAGCATATCCAGCACATACCGGCAGATTGCGAGCACTGCCGCGTTGGCGTCCCGCTGGAAGAAAAGGCGGCGACGGCGTGCCTGGAGTGCTTTTCGCCAGCCAAACGCGCCGAGCACCGGCACGGCTATACCCAGAATTACGAGCAGCGGCCAGAGCGGAAGCCCGGAGGTGCTTGATTCGCCTGCGCCCGCGCCGTCGTCCCCGCCCGTGGCGGAATTGTCCGTTTCGGCGTCATCTTCACCGTCCGGACCGGGAGTCGGCGTTTGCTGCGCCGAATCCTGTTCGTCTTCCGATGCGGCCGAGGGCGTTTCCTCGGGCGTGCCTTCGCCGTCCGGGCTGGAGGAAGCGTCGGGATTTTCGGAAGTTTCCGCCTCCGGTGTGACGGTGGGTTCCGGCGTTGGGGTCGCGGTGGGTTCCGGCGATGGGGTTTCGGACGGCGAGGGCGTGTCCGTATTCTCGTCCTCTGGTTCCGGCGTTGTGTCGGCGCTGCGGATAGCGCTGGCGGTCATTTCAACGGGGATCCATTCGAGCTGCACCGGGTCGAACACTTCCACCCAGGCATGCGCGTGCGTGTCCTCAATGTCGATGTAACCCTCGTCGTCGGGTTGCTTGTCATAGTCGGAGCCGACAATGATATAACCTTCCGCATAGCGCGCCGGGATGCCGAGCGAACGCAGCAGTACCGTTGCGGCGGACGCGAAGTGCACGCAGTAACCTAGGCGGCTTTGCTCTAGAAAATAGATGGCGAAATCCGCGCCGGAGGGGATATCCGGCGGCGAATACGAGTAGGAACATTGGTTGGTCAGATAGCTATGCAGATCGAGACAGGTGTCGTAAAGATTGAGCGAGCCGTCCTCAAAGGAAAGCGAGAGCCCTGCGGCGGCGCAGATTTGTTCCGCGGAAAGCCGCGTGTCGTCCGGCAGCGCGGTATAGGTTTCAAAAATGTAGTCAATATAGGCCTGTGCGGCGCTCAGCGCCTGCTGTGAAGACGAATTGCCTGCATTGGACAGATCCATCGCACTGCCCGCCGCCGCAAGGTATGCGCTTCTAAGCGCGTCGGCGGTTTCGTCCGCGCCGTTGAGGCTGACGGAGGAAAGCACCGTGCTGCAGGGGAGCGCTTCAATTGTGTAATCCGCGCCGGACGCGGCTGCGTATTCCATTGCGGTATCCTGCAGGAAGGATGCGCCGGAAATCTCGTCCGCGCGGGTAACGAGCCCGCAGGGCGTCCACATGGAAGTTTTTGCAGCGGAAACATATTTTACGGAGAGCGTGTATGTTTCGTCTGCAGACTGTGAAGCGGCCGAAGCGGTTGCGAGGAGGTTCTGCGGCGCAATGTCCAAAAAGCCTTCGGCGTAGTTTTCATAGACACGATTGGAAACGTCCTCCCAGCCGCTTTGCGTGTAAAGCACGCCCGCATAGTCGCGCAGGTAATAAACCTGCTGCTTTGAGACGCGGATCTGAATGGCGGTCTCACCCGAAAAACGGATGTCGGAAAGTACGCGGAAATCGCCGTGGGTTAGGCCGTCGTTGCTTTTCCGGGAGGTTTCTTCCCCGAATTTGAGAGAGAAGATTTTGTCCTGAAGCGCTTCGATGAATTCGGGACGCTGGTAACCGTCCTGCGGCAGGATCCAACTGGAAACCAGCGCCGCAAGAATGATTATAGGCAGGGCGAAAAGGGCGAGCATCTGCTGCGCCTGCCGCTGATCGAACAGCGGCTGCCGCAGCGCGGGCGGCGCTTCCTCCAGTGACGTTTGCAGAATCCTTGCCGGCATGTGTTCCGCGCTGGTCTGGATATAGAGCATCAGCAGCGCGGCGGCAATACAGAAGAAAGGCGCGATACCGGGGGAAAGCAGATAAAACGGAGCCGGCAGCAGCAGCGGCAGCGTAGAAACAGCCAGGCCGATCGTGCTGGGACGGAGGACGATGAAATACGCGGAAAACAGCGTGACCACAAACAGGAGCGCGCGCAACGCAAGGAGCGTCAGTGTGACGGTTTCCTCTGCACTGTATGTTTGCAAAACATTCTGCAGCACATCCGGCAGGCGCAGGCCGAGCGGATCGAGCGCCTGACCGAACAGAAGCAACAGGCCCTGCGAAAGCGATTGCGCGTTCCGCCAGGACCAGAGGGCCATTACAAGGAAACAAATCAGGAGCAGCAATTTTCGCCGCCGGCTCGAAAAAATAACGAGAAAGAGCGCGCAAAAGGCGAGCGCAGACCAGACCAATTTGGAAGCGGAGACCTCGAGCTGATAGCTTGAAGTCAGGCAAAAGAGAAAACCAAGGACGGCGAGAAGCAGAACTTCGGCTTGCTGGAGCGTACGTGTGAGCCAAAATCCGTTTTGGTCGCCGCTGGCGGCCTGCGGGAAAAGCGGTCTTTTGTGTTCCCGGCTGCTCATAGTGCTTCCTCCGGTTCCAATGTCGGGATACGCCCGTCCAGAAACTGGATTTCACAGCCGGCGTTGCGCATGCGCCTGGCCGCCTCGCGGGTACAGCGCTCCGGCATCAGCGTCATGCGGCGGTATACGCCCATGTCCGTCAGACTGGAAAGCATCTTTTCCGCGTCGTCGTCTTCGCCGGAGGTTAAGAGGGAACCCGCAATCAGGTAGACCAGGTGTGTTTCGGACAGCGGAGCCGCCTGCGCGGCATAGCGTTCAAGCGTGCTCCAGCGCGCCTGGCCAGGCAGCGCGAGCAGTTCGTGCAGCACGGAGGCGAGCGCGTCCGCGCCGGTTACGGCCACGGTGTGCAGCAGACCTTCCTCACCGAGCCAGCTGATACTGTGCACGGTTTCCCGGGCCATGAGATACTCCGAAAAAGCAAGCATCGTGCCGAGCATCTGCTCCGCCGCCGCGGGTTTTGCGTCCGCGCGCAATTCGAGCAGAAAGTGCAGGGAAGGATTGAGCGGCAGGCCGAAATCACGCACGATCAGCCGGTCCATGCGTGCGCTGAGTTTCCAGTGGATGCTGTGACGCGCATCACCGGGCCGGTAGTCGCGCAGCTGGAAAATTTCCGAAGGGTCGTTGCCCGGCTTTTCGGTGGAATAAGTCGAACTGTCCATACCGAGGTCGGCGGCCTCGTCGGTTTGAATGGAGCGGACCTGGAGTTCCGGCAGGACATAGACGCTGCCGGAGAGGCGGCGGGCGTTTTTCTTCGGAACGGGCAGACAGAAAAGCCCCAGCATGTCGCAGACGCATACACGGCGGACGGCAAAATCAACCCTGCCGCAGTACGCCATTTTTACAGGCAGACGAAGCGTGAACGGGCGGCGCGGCGACAGCGAAAACCGCACGTTCTCTTCAGAAGCGTCCAGATAGTGCTCGCCAACGCGGCCAAGCGCATTGCGGCGGCTCAGCCGGAAGCTGACAAACGCGCATGGAAACAGGCTTTTATTGTCCGCTGAGAAGTTGATGGCGCAGCTGCCCTTGGGCACAATGTCGTCTTCGATCTCCATTTCGTAGCGTAGCGAGAAACAAACCGGCAGCGCCGCAAGCAGCGAAATAAGCGGAAGAAGCAAAAGAAAGATGAAAAATAAATGGAACAGATATAAGTCCAGCAAAACAAACAGCGCAAACGAAAGAAGCACCGCGTAAAAATATAAAATTCGATTGACTGCCACGGCGTTATACCGCGGCGGGCGCCGGCACCTGCGAAAGGGCCCGCTTGGCGAGCTGCTGCTCGCTTACGCCGCTGACGAGTGCGCGGGGACTGAGCAGGATGCGGTGCGCACAGACGTTTTCAAAGACCGACTGCACGTCCTGCGGAATCAGGTAATCGCGGCCGGAAAGATAAGCGGACGCTTTGGACATGCGCAGCAGCGCGATGGTCCCGCGCGGGCTTACACCGAGGCGGATAGCCGCCTGCACGCGCGTCCATGCCGTCAGTTCCGTAATATACGAGTAGAGCACTTCCGAAACATAGATTCCGTCTACCTCGCGCTGCATGGCGGCGAGCCCCTGCGGCGAGATTACGCGGCTCACCGAGTCCAGTGAAACGGCGTTCTGATGGCGGCGGAGCATCTCCACCTCGCTCCGACGGTCCGGATAGCCCATCGAAAGCCGCACCATGAAACGGTCGAGCTGCGATTCCGGCAGCGGCTGCGTACCGGAAGAACCTGCGGGATTTTGTGTCGCGATCACGAGATAGGGCTGCGGAACAGGGTGCGTGACCCCATCCACCGTGATGCTGTTCTCCTCCATAACCTCCAGCAGCGCAGACTGCGTTTTGCTGGAAGCACGGTTGATTTCGTCGGCTAAAAACAGGTTGCACATCGCTGCGCCCGGCACATAAACGCCCGCGGCGCCGCCGGTCTGCAGCGTGGTGTAGCCTGTGATGTCGGAGGGCATTACGTCTGGCGTGAACTGCATGCGCTTATAGGAAAGGTCCATGGCCCGCGAAAAAGCCAGCGCCATAGTCGTTTTACCTACGCCCGGCACGTCTTCAAGCAGCACGTGCCCCTGCGCCAGCATGGCCATGAGGATACTGGCGATAACGGCGTCTTTTCCCACGACAACTTTGCGTACCTGATTGACGATCTCCTGTACTTCCTGAAACACCCGGCAATTACCTCGACGAATTAATTACAAAAATTGCGGCGCACGCGCCTTAAAAATCATTATAACAGTTTATTGTGTCAGCAAGGCAAAAGTATTGCCAGAATGTATACAATGTGAAAATATTTTCACCGGCGGACCTCTTGCCAAAGGATATAAAAGTTATTCCGGCAAATCCCGGCACCGGGGAGAAGGATCGGCATATACGGGCCAGGCCGGCTCAAATTGCCGCAGGCAGATGCAACGATAAGGGGGGAACGAAGAGCATGCGTACATTATGAAGACGCGGGACGAAGGTCTCGGGACAGGGCGGATATGAAAGGGCGAACTACTGAAGAGTTCTTGCAAAGTTCACACTTTGTTACATAACGATTCAGACCGGGCAGAGAAATTTGTTGTATACTATGCTCGTGATGAATGCGCGCGAGGGAAGCGCGGTCCGGCGGAAACGATAAAAAACAAATTGCGTGTTTGCCTGCGGGAGAATGGATACGGGAGAGTATGGAAATCCGGCATACAGCGAAAATACCGGGGGGGAAGGCAAGTTGACAAAGCGGGTATTTCTATGTAAAATACGCAGTGTGTTTGTAATTTCAGCTTTCTTGCTGGATAAAACTTAATAGGCAGACGCCCAAACGCCAGAGAAGGGACGAAAACATAGAAGGCACGGTTGCTTTGCCGGGGAGGCGCGTCGTTTCAGGCAACGAAAAGGCGATCGGTTGAAAGGATTTATATATGGGAACTGTACAGGATGCGGGACATACACGGCGGAAACGGTGGAGCGGAAAGGATATACTGCTTACGGTTACCGACGTGCTTTTCATGTTATGGGTGTTTACAGAAGCTGTTATACCGCACACAAAAATAGCGCAGGCCGTGCTGGCGCTGACAATGCTTGCTGCGCTTGCGGTGACACTGGAGCGCAGGAAGGTTTTTCTGTCGTACTGGATGGTGTTCGCGGCGCTGCTGATCGTCTGGAACGCGCTGGGAATCCTGTTTTGGAGTATCGATACACAGGTTGCTATGCAGGCGGTGCAGACACATCTGGTGAATTTTGTCTTTTTTGTCCTGCTGTTTCAATATTTTATCCATCGCGGCGACTTTGAACGGATTATTACGCTGTATCTGTTTGCCTTTATAGCGGTGGTTTTGTATATTTTCTTTAAAAGCGGACCTTCCAATATTCTGGACGAGCGGTTCGGCTGGCTGATTTACATCAATGCCAACAAGGTCGGCATTCTCACAACGTTTGCACTGGCGTTTTCGCTTTATAAAGTGTTGCATAAGCGTTACTGGGCGTTGCTGCCGCTGGCGGTTACAATCATTGTGGAAATACTGGCGCTTTCTTTTACGGCGCTTGCAGGCGCGGCGGTCGTCGTTGTGGCGACGATTCTGATCGCCTGGCCGAAGCATTGGCCGCTGAAGCTGCTGGGTCTCTTTGCGGTCGGTATAGGCGCGCTGGTACTGCTGGTTCAATTCTGGCCGCTGGCAAAATGGAAGTATGATATCACGATGGCCGCGCTGAAAACACCGCCGCAGATGTACGGGACTTCCATCGAGCATCGCCGCTGGCTGATCCAGTTCGGGCTGGAGAATTTCAGCAAACGCCCGTTCACCGGCTATGGCAGCAATTGTTTCTATCTTCTTGAAGGACAGGCCAGAGGCAACGCGGGTACTTATGCACATAATAACGTAATAGAACTTTTGGTGGACGGCGGGATCGTTCAGCTGGTTCTTTACTATGCGGTTTCCGTGTTTGCGCTCATAAGGGCGTTTCGCCACGGGGAAAGCGGATTGACCATGCGAAAGATGCTGGGAATCCTTTATATTGCAATGCTGTTTATGGAGATCGGGACCGTCGCATGCTTCAGCCGCAGCTATCTTGTGATACCGATATTGCTGATTGCAGCGTCGTTTTCACAGGAACCGGACGGCAAATGGCTGCAACGCGACTTCCTGCGTGTCCGCCGGGCGACGCCCGAAACGACGGAAAAAACGAAGGTTGTGTGAACTCGCTTACAAAACGCACTGCACGTTCCATTTGTTTGATATACTGCAGGCGAAGGAACGCGCGATTGCTATATCCTGTAACGGAACCGAACGATTCGAAAAACCGACTGATTGCGCATAAGGGTTTGTTTTTCATATAAAGTGTTACGGAAATGGGGGTGCCAGGCGTAAGCGATGATTCGACGTTGGCAAAAACTGCTGAATTTCCTTCATAAGCTGTCCGATTTTGTGCTGATTGTATTTTCCTATTTCGCGGCGGCATATATCTGGCTGATCCTGATTCGGAAAAATCCCATCAACATTGCGCTCCAGTGGTCGCACGCTGTATGGTTTTCGCTTTCATACGCATTTTTGTGCGTGTTTTTGTATTATGCGGCAGGATTGTATAGCTCGCTGCGGGCGAAAAAATGGTATTATGATGTCGGTCGGATTCTGATCATAAACGCCGCGGTCGTTATGCTTAGCGCGGTGATGATGTACGTGCTGCGCTATACGGATTTTTCACGCGGCGTGCTTTTGATGTTTTTCCTCATCTCAAGCTTGGCCATAAACGCAAAGCGCCTTGCCATGCGGGGGGTGCTCAACCATTTCCGCAAAGGCGGAAAGAATCTTAAACATGTGATCGTGGTTGGGTGCGGCGCGCTTGCAAAAGGATATGTTGAAACTATCCGCAGGTATCCCAGATACGGATATGCGATCGACGGATATTTGGGAACGGAACAAACTATTCCGGATGTGCCGTATCTTGGCACATGGGAAGAAAAAGGCAGAGAATGCCTCGCGCGGCCGGGGATCGACGAAGTGGTCGCCGCGCTGGAGCAGGAACACATTTCCGTCTTGCCGGAAATTCTGGAGGCGACGGACCGCGGCGGAGTCAAGGTTTCGTTTATTCCTTATTTTTCCAGCTATATCTCCGCCAGCACGACGGTTGAAGTGATGGGGGACTGCAAAATGCTGAACCTGCGCGCAACGCCGCTGGATTACCCTGTTTACGCGATGCTCAAGCGCATGTTCGACATTATTGGTGCATTGCTGCTATTGATTCTGACCAGTCCCGTCATGCTTGCCGCAGCGATTGGCGTCAGACTTTCAGGCCCGGGGCCGGTAATTTTCCGGCAAACGCGGGTTGGACGGAATAAAGAACTCTTTACGATGTATAAGTTCCGGTCTATGCGCGTCAACAGCGAGGAAAATACCGCGTGGACGGGCCAGGACGACCCGCGAAAGACCAAGTTTGGAAGCTGGATGCGCAAGGTAAGCGTGGACGAGCTTCCGCAGATATTCAATGTACTGAAAGGCGACATGAGCCTGATTGGACCCCGGCCGGAAATCCCGCAGTTTGTGGAGCGCTTCCGCGAGACGGTGCCGTTTTATATGCTCAAGCATATCGTTAAGCCGGGGATTACCGGCTGGGCGCAGGTGAACGGATACCGCGGGGATACGTCCATCGACGAACGCATCCGTCTGGATATCTGGTATATTGAAAACTGGACGTTTCTGCTGGACATCAAAATAAGCCTGATGACGATGTTCGGCGGTATTATCAATAAAGAGATTGTCCATTGATGGAATCCACCGTGGGAAGCGGGAAGCAATATTTTCTGCGAGGTAACACATGTTTGATTATCTGATTGTCGGTGCGGGGTTGTATGGCGCGGCGTTTGCCCGGCAGATGACGGACGCGGGCAAGCGCTGCATCGTGATCGACCGGCGCGCGCACGTCGGCGGCAACGCGTATACGCACTGCGTACAGGGAATCGACGTGCACGAATACGGTGCGCATATCTTTCATACGAGCAATCAGCGCGTTTGGCAGTTTGTAACACGTTTTGCACGGTTCAGCCGGTATTCGCATTCTCCGATTGCGAACTACCGCGGCGAACTATACAATTTGCCGTTCAACATGAACACGTTTTATCAGATGTGGGGGGTGACGACGCCCGCCGAAGCGCGCGCCAGAATCGAAGAACAGCGTGCGAGCGCCGGCATTGCCGAGCCGCGCAACCTCGAAGAACAGGCTATAAGCCTTGTCGGGCGGGACATCTACGAGAAGTTGGTGCGCGGATATACGAAAAAGCAATGGGGACGGGACTGCGACCAGTTGCCCGCGTTTATCATCCGCAGGCTGCCGGTGCGTTTTACGTTCAACAACCGGTATTTCAACGACCCGTACGAAGGAATACCGGCCGAAGGGTACACGCACCTGGCCGAGCATATGCTGCAGGGGATTGCGCTGCGGCTGGACACCGACTATTTTTCCGCGCGCGAGTCGCTTGACGCGCTGGCTAAAAAAACGGTGTTTACCGGACCGATTGACGCATACTACGAATACTCGCTCGGGCATCTTGAATACCGCAGCCTGCGCTTTGAAACCGAAACTTTGCAGACGCCGAATTATCAGGGGTGTTCGGTCATGAATTATACGGACGAAGAAACGCCCTACACGCGCATCATTGAGCACAAGCATTTTCTGGCCGGCACGCAGGATGTAACGGTGATCAGCCGGGAATATCCGATGGAATGGACGCCCGGCGCCGAACCGTTTTACCCGGTCAACGACGAGAAAAATCAGGCGCTGTTTCAACGCTATGCCGCGCTTGCGTCCGCGGAAAAACGGACGATTTTTGGCGGCAGGCTGGGCGACTATGCGTATTACGACATGGACCGCACCATTGCAAAAGCGCTGGATGCTGCGGACGGTGAGATCGGCGGATGAAAATTCAAATTGCGGTAGCGGCGCACAAGCCTTATTGGATGCCGGACGACGGCGCGTATCTGCCGCTGCAGGTCGGAAGCGCCGGCAGGGAGACGATACCCGGTTTCCAGCGTGATGACGAAGGCGAAAACATCAGTGTAAAGAATGCGTCGTACTGCGAACTGACGGGCCTTTATTGGGCTTGGAAGCATTTGGATGCGGATTACATCGGCCTTGTGCATTACCGGCGGCATTTTGCCAGGCCGTTTACGTTTGGCAGGAAACGCCGTGTTGCAGCGACAAAAACGTTTGAGCATGCTTTATCGGAAAAGGACGCACTGCTGCCGAAGAAGCGCCGGTATGTGCTGGAAACGAACTATTTGCAATATATCCATGCACATCACGAGCAGGACCTTTTGCTGACCAAACAGATTCTTTCGGAACGCTGTGCGGACTATCTGCCGGATTGGGAGCGGGTGATGCGAAAACGCAGCGGGCACCGCTTCAACATGCTGGTGATGAAAAAAGAATTGTTCGGCGACTATTGCGCATGGCTGTTCGGCTTGCTTTTCGAGCTGGAACGACGGCTGGACACTTCTTCTTACTCCGGGCTGAATGCACGCGTGTATGGACTGGTGTCCGAGCGGCTGCTGGACGTTTGGCTTGAGCACAACGGGATTTCTTATGCGGAACTGCCGGTCGTGCATCTGGAAAGCCAGCATTGGCCAAAGAAAATCGCCCGGTTTCTCGGCAGGAAACTGCGCCGCGGCAAGTAGTACATTGTGGCAAATAACGGGCACACAGAAACCAGCCCCGGATTACTGTCCGGGGCTGGTTTTATAACACGCACCGGGCGACGCACATCAGTCCGCCACGATGCCGTATGGCCAGTCGATGATGCCGCCGAAATCGTACACGGCGGTGTATCCCATGGCGACAAGTTTCGTTGCGGCCTGCGCGCTGCGGTTGCCGGAGCGGCAATAGATCAGGATTTCCTGATTCAGGTCGGGCAGCAGGTCCGGCTGCGTGTCCGAAATGGTTTCGTTGGGCAGCAAAACGGCGTTTTCAATATGGCCTGCGTCATATTCTTCCTGCGTGCGCACGTCCAGAATAATCAGATCGTCGCCGCTGTCAATCCGCTCTTTCGCCTGGTCGGCCGTGATTTTATGGTATTCAGCATCCGAATCCGAAGCGGACGCGGTTTGCGCCATGTTCGCCGCACAGGAAACAAACAACACGCTTGCGAACAATACCGCCGCGAGAACGGCGAGTTTTTTCATCGGAAGCACCGCCTTTCATTCGTTCAGGAGGATTTTGCGACCAGCTGAATCGCGCCCATGGGGCAGAAGCGTACGCACTTCCCGCAGGAAACGCATTTTTCCATGTCGACGACGGGCGCGGCATAACGGTTCTGCGAAAGCGCCGAAGTAGGGCAGACCCGGACGGCCGGGCAGGGATGGTTTTCCGGGCAGCGGTTCTTGTTTACATACAACGTTCTTTCGCCGGGAGCGCTTTGCCCGCGTGCGTTTGCGCCGGTCAGGTTTCTGAAAAAGTTGTTCAATGTTCGTACCTCTATCTGTCTTGTTTCTCATAGAAGGTTAATCAAAAAGCGATTTGAAAACCGTAACAATGTCACCTAAATCGTATGCAATCCTTGAAAAACAGCCGCCGTTGGCTCATAATGAGGCAAAGAGGTGTTAAAAAAGTGCTGGTTTCAACGAGAGGGCGATATGCGCTGCGCGTCATGATCGACCTTGCCGAACATAATAACGGGACGTTCATCACGTTGCGGGATATTGCGTCGCGGCAGGAGATTTCCGAAAAATATCTCGAGAGCATCGCCGCGATCCTGGTGAAAGCGGGGTATGTGGAGGGGGTGCGCGGTAAAGGCGGCGGGTATCGGCTGACGCGCGCGCCGGAACTCTACACGGTCGGCAGCGTCTTAAAACTTACGGAAGGCACGCTTGCGCCGGTCGCCTGCATGGACGGCAGACAGAAGGACTGTGCACGCAGCGAAAACTGCCGCACACTTCCGATGTGGGAAAAGCTTGGCCAAACGATCGACGACTTCTTTGAGGGGATCACGATCGACGATCTTGCAAAGGGCAACGGGGACGGTGGAAACTTCGTGATATGAAACCGGTATCCAAGAACGCGGAGCGCGTTCTTGAGACCGTCAAAAAACATGTTTTTTGACGGGATAACCGCTTTTTGCCTCTTGCCCTTTGGGCTCCCGAACGGCAAAAAGCACAAAGGAACCGCCCGAAACGGGCGATCGTACTGCGCCGGATAAACCGGGTTAAGGGCTACAGCCCTTAACAATCCCAAAGACTTTTTTGACAAACTGAAGAACGAGGAGTGCGTTCTTTTTTTACGAATATAACCTATTGACTCGATAGGTAAATAGGTTTATAATTCTATTACAACAATAGGTTAATTGACGGGTTGCCCCGGCAAACCTTTTTGGAAAGGAGAAAAACGATGGCACAGATTTTTACATCGATCGATCAACTGATTGGCAGAACGCCTCTGCTAGAGCTGGCAAATACCGAGCGTGCGCGGGGGCTGCACGTAAAGCTCTATGCCAAGCTGGAGTCGTTTAACCCCGGCGGGAGCGTTAAGGACCGCATTGCAAAGGCGATGCTCGACGACGCGGAACGGCGTGGCGCGCTGAAACCCGGTTCGGTTATCATAGAGCCGACGTCCGGCAACACGGGCATCGGGCTTTCGATGCTGGCTGCGGCGCGCGGCTATCGCGTTATTATCGTCATGCCGGAAACTATGAGCGTCGAGCGGCGCGCGCTCCTGAAGGCGTATGGCGCGGAGTTGGAACTCACCAAAGGAAGCAAAGGCATGAAAGGCGCGATTGAGCGCGCAAATCGGCTTGCCGCCGAGCTGCCCAGCAGCTTCATTCCAAGCCAGTTTACGAACCCTGCTAATCCCGCGGTTCACCGGGTGACTACCGGGCCGGAAATCTGGGAGGATACGGACGGTAAGGTCGATATCCTCGTTGCGGGTATTGGCACCGGCGGAACGATTACGGGCGCGGGCGGCTTCTTGAAGCAGAAAAACCCGAAGCTGCGGGTCGTGGCAGTCGAGCCGGCCGCTTCCGCGGTCCTTTCCGGTAAATCGCCCGGCGGGCACAAGATTCAGGGAATTGGCGCAGGGTTTGTGCCGGAGGTGCTCGACATGTCGGTTTACGATGAAATCGTTCCGGTATCGAACGAGGATGCGTTTGCAATGGGCCGGGAACTCGCCAAAACGGAAGGCATCCTGGCAGGGATTTCATCCGGCGCGGCGGCCTGGACTGCGGCCATGCTGGCTGAACGCGAAGAAAATGCCGGCAAGAGCATTGTGGCAATCTTTCCGGATACGGGCGAACGGTACCTTTCCACGCAGATGTTTGCCGAATAGTGTGCGCAGGCTATATTGAAAATGTATGCTAATGCGGTATAATGGTTCTAACCACAGACGGCATTTTGCCGGCGCGGGAAGAATGTTGACGCAGGGAGGCGACGAATTATGAAGCTTGTTTTGCTTCGGCATGGCGAAAGCGAATGGAACCGCAAGAACCTTTTCACGGGATGGACGGACGTCGATCTTTCCGACACCGGGCGGCAGGAGGCGAAAGCTGCGGCGGAACTGCTGCTTGCCGAAGGGGTTGACTTTGACCTTTGCTATACGTCCTATCTGAAACGTGCGATTCACACGCTGAACATTGTGCTCGAAAGGATGGACCGCGAATGGCTGCCGGTTGTGAAGAGCTGGAAGCTCAACGAGCGGCACTACGGCGCGCTGCAGGGACTGAACAAGTCCCAGACGGCGGAGCAGTACGGCGAAGCGCAGGTGAAAATCTGGAGGCGTTCGTTCGATGTGCGGCCGCCCGCGCTGGATGAAGACGACGAGCGGAACCCCGCGCTCCAGCCGCAGTACCGCGGCGTCGGCGCGGACGAACTGCCGCTCTGCGAGAGCCTGCAGGACACGTCCGCGCGTACACTGCCGTATTTCGACGATGTAATCGCCCCGCAGATACGGCTTGGCAAGCGCGTTTTGATTGCTGCGCACGGAAATTCGCTGCGCGCGCTGGTCAAACGATTCGACGACTTAAGCGAGACGGAAATTACAGCGGTCAATATTCCGACCGGCGTTCCGCTGGTCTACACGTTTGACGAGGAACTGCACGTTGTTGAAAAGCGCTATTTGGGCGACCCCGAGGCGGTCAAAAGAAAAATGGAACGTGTCGCAAAGCAGGGAAAGGCGAAGTAAACGCGGCATGACGGAGATTTTTGACGCGGATTTCGACATTGTAAAAATCGCGGAAAGCGGGCAGTGCTTCCGGCTGAACCAATCGGGCGAAAACACCTATAAACTGACGGCACAGGGCAGAGTGCTGTCTGCTGAACGGATGCGCTCGGGCGGCGTTCGCTTTGATTGTACCCAAGCGGAGTGGGACGGAGTCTGGTGCTCGTATTTTGATATGGAGACAGACTATGCGGCAATCCGCGCTGCGATCGACCCGCAGGACGCATATCTTACCGCGGCTGCGGCGTACGGCGCGGGTATCCGCATTCTGCGGCAGGACCCCTGGGAAGCATTGATTTCGTTCATTCTTTCCCAGCGGAAGAATATTCCCGCGATCAAGCGCTGTGTTGAGACGCTTTGTGTGCGTTTCGGCGAGCCGGTGCCGGGGCATGTGCAGGAGCGCGCTTTTCCGGGTGCGGAACGTCTGGCCGGGCTGGAGCTTGACTGCCTGAACGGCTGCTCGCTGGGCTACCGCGGCAAGTATGCGCAGGCGGCCGCGCGGATGGTCGCGTCCGGCGAACTGGATTTGCGCAAACTGGCGGTTCTGCCGGACGATGCGCTTTTTGATGCGCTGCTGCGCGTGCCGGGCGTTGGCAAAAAGGTTGCCGAATGCACGATGCTGTTCGGATTCCACCGTCTGAATCGTTTTCCCGTCGACGTCTGGATCGAGCGCGTGCTCACGCGCGAATATCCGGGCGGATTTCCGCTTTCACGCTATGCGGGTATGGCGGGTGTTTTGCAGCAATATTTGTTTTATTACGAAAGAAGCGGGCGGACAGAAGAAAGACGTTCCTGACGCAGGCGTTTGTCTGCAGAGAGTATGGAATGATCGAGAATAACAAGGCGCGGATTTTTCCGCGCCTTGTTGCTGCAAAAAAGCGTCTTTAGCCTTGGAGACCGTTGGCCTGCCGCTCCATGTTTTCCACGACGATATCGTAGATTTCGCCGAGCGTGGCGCAGTATTCCAAAAGTTCCCAGGGGGAATTGGTGTGGAAGTGGATTTTAATCAGCTGTTCGTCGCCGACGGCGAGCAGACTGTCTCCTTCGAGGTTCTCGGTGATGAACGCGTCGATT
>ERZ795053.2606-NODE-2606-length-21582-cov-7.028755_pt1 | contig 21582 bp, 20 predicted proteins | sample MGYA00375137_ERZ795053 | MGnify/ENA primary metagenome ERZ795053 (study PRJEB30182, sample SAMN05720284) | activated sludge metagenome | isolation source: Anaerobic digester | place: Hong Kong | collected 2014-12-17 ...
AAATCCGACGCAATCATCATAGGTGGTGGTATCATGGGGGCAACGATGTCCGTACTCTTAAAGATTTTACAGCCAGATTGGAACATCATCCTACTCGAGCGGTTCGATAAAGTGGCCAAGGAAAGCAGTGCAGCATGGAATAATGCCGGGACAGGGCATCAAGGTAATTGTGAACTCAATTACACTCCCGAGATTGATGGTATCATAGATGCACATAAAGCAGAAAAAGTACATTCACAATTTTCGCAAAGCCTTAAATTTTGGCAATATTTAATTGACCGTTATCACCTTGACCCTACTTTTAAGCACCATGTAGCCCATTGTAGTTTGGTTTTTGGAGAGGAAAATAAGGATTTTTTACAGAAACGATTCGAAGCCATGAAAGATTTGCCTGGTTTTGATACCATGCAATTTACGACTGATACGAAAGTGCTTCAGGAATGGTTTCCATTAATTATGAATCATCGGAATCCAGATCAATTACTGGCAGCGACTCGGGTCGAGAATGGCCATGATGTCAATTTCGAACTCTTAACGGATGAGTTGATTCGAATATCTGAAAGCCTTGGTACAGAAATAAATGTAGCTCATTTGGTAGATGATATTGATCCTGTGGATAACGGCGAGTGGGTGGTATTTTGTAAAAATTTAACCACGGATGAAAAATTGGAATATCAAGCACCTTTTGTTTTTGTAGGCGCTGGAGGAGGTGCATTAAAGTTGCTCAATAAGGCGGATATTGATGAAATCGACGGATATGCAGGATTTCCAGTTGGTGGCAAGTGGTTGCGATGTATGAATGATGAAGTCATTGATCAGCATCATGCCAAAGTCTATGGAATGGCAGAGTTGGGTGCTCCTCCTATGAGTGTTCCACATTTAGATACACGATATATTGATGGTAAAAAGGAATTGTTATTTGGACCTTTTGCGGGGTTTAGCACAAAATTTTTAAAGCATGGCTCCTATTTTGATTTTTTTGGTAGTTTAGATTTTGATAACATTATACCAATGGTGGAAGCTGGTATAGACAATATTCCATTGACACGATATTTGATAGATCAAGTTTTGATGAGTTTTGATGAGAAATTTGCTCAGTTGCAAAAATATTATCCCTCAGCGAAGAAAGAGGACTGGAAAGTCGTAGAAGCTGGGCAAAGAGTCCAAATCATCAAAAAAGATGAGGAAGGCAATGGCTTCATACAATTCGGCACAGAAATCGTCAACAACCACTCTGGAACGATTGCAGGACTATTGGGAGCAAGCCCTGGAGCAAGCACAAGTGTCTCTGCCATGTTGGAGGTTTTGCATCGCTGTTTTCCTGACCATTGCTCTGGCAATTGGAAAGGTACCCTAGATTCGATTTTTGGATAATACTGAATTTTTCCCTTAATTACTACCCGTCTCACACTTCCTCTTCATAAAGTACTTTTTGCGAAGGCGAGCGATGACATCATACATGGAATCGGCCATCTTCATCGGTAATAAGCATTCAATTATGCGGCTGATAGGAGCAAGGGTGCTATACTTATTGAGAAGATTGAATATTGCTTTTGACTTGATGAAGTATTGGTCGCTGACGACATAGACCACGGTATCTTCTAGGATATGCTGTTGGCGACAATACTCCTTATATTCATCACCATGAGTACTGAGTATCTTGAGTTGAGGGATAGTGGAATTTTTGTTAAGAAGCCTTAAAAACCGACTACACATCAGGCATTCGCTATCATAAAAAAGTGTTTCTTGAAATGTATCCATCTATGATAAAACACCAATTCTTCAGATGTGTTTTGTTATAATCGATAGCAGGCTATGATTTCTAGAGAATACATAAAATTGAGTGGTTCACCGAGCCTGCTGCGATCAGGATCATGTTGTGAAACCTCACACTTTAAGTCTGATGTAATTTTTGTGCTACCACTACCTATTCCAAAAAAATACTCCAAGGTGTATCGTTGGCTTAAATAAAATTTTGCGCCTGTAATGAATAGCAAGCCCAACTTGTTTCTTGTTTGGGATATTAATTTCTCTTCATAGTAATTGCCTTGGTTATGATAAAGATAAGCCCAATATTTATCACGAAGAATGTTATACTGAGTCATTAATCCTATGAATCCGCTATAATTTTTCTTATTTCGGACTAAATAACGCATTCCTAATCTAGTCCTGAGACCCCTAGTTTTATTGCTGTTATAATTTTCAAAAAGAAATCCCGCGGATGCAATGAATTCAATTTTGTTTGGAAATGTATATTCATAATATGCATCAATGCCCTTGTCAGCATATAAATATCCCGTAAACGATAGACCTATACTATGATTGAATTGGCGAGGTAAGGTGTCGAGGCTCTGTGTATATACCGCTTTGTGAAATAGCATATACATGATTGCGACTAAGAGGAATTTTCTATAAAATGTCTTCAATTTTCTTGATATTATTGATGTCAGAAATATCGAATACAGTAACCATGTTTTCTCCCAAGGAGATTAAGTGATTACCTGATAATTCGATTTGATTGGATGTGACCTCCAGAATGTGTTTTATCTTAATCGGATTGTACGGGTTGCTGACATCATAGACATAAATGCCATTCGTATAATCCGCAATAAAAAAATATTGATTTTGTAAGGCTATGTCTTTTGGTGCCAAAAGGTCAAATGTTGCGGTTGTGTTTAGATTGTCACTTTGGTCAATTTCTAATATTTGTACTTCTTTGTCTTCAGAATATTGCGTATGTTGAAAAGTGAAGAAAATGCTATCCTTTACGAAGAATTTTAAGATTTCTGAATTATTGGTATTTATAAAACTACTATTATTAGATACTGATCCATCGGTATTGACGGTATAAGATTTGAGTCTGTCAGAATAAAGATAAAATACTAAATTGGTAGTGTCTAAGCAGGCACTTAGTATTGGATGACTTAATTGAGCAGATTCCTGATTGGTGACCGAATTTCCGGAAGTCCCGTATGTCACAAAGGAATTCCCTTTCGTTACATACATTTTGTCATATTTGACAAAGGCTTGGCTATATCGTGTATTTAAAAAAATATCGAGGCGGTCATTCCTGTAATCATCATATGGACAATCAAAACCAAAGCAACCGTAGCTTAAAAGTATAATTAGGTAGAATAGCAGTAATTGCTTCATATCTTATCTGTGTCTCCAGCATTTAGGGTAAAAAATTTCAGTGTATTCCCAATCCAGCAAAGTGCCTTTTGAGGCATCATAGCACTCAAAAGAACCGTAGTAATTATTGGGATAGCTGTCTTTATCGTCTATTTCATACTGGTCTTCCAGTTTTGTAATTTCTTGACTTTTTAAGTCTATTCGTATCAAATTGGCGCCGTTGTCACAGTACAATATATCATCTTTAATGTAAGTAAAGCTCACGGCAGGTACTTCGTATTGGCTATAAAAGGAGTAACCCCCATTGGTGTTTTTTTTATACACTTTGAGGCCTTTTGCATATTCTAGGATGGTAAGATAGTTTTCTGAAGCATTAATTTTCTGAAATTTTAAGTCTTCTTCGGTATCAAGTTGCACGGGAAAAGAATGTGTGTCATAGATGGGTCTCAATGCCATGACCGTTTTGTCGCTTCCGGGATTTTCAAGGTCGCAACACGAGGTGATAGTCAATAAATTAAAAGGAAGAAAAAATAAAATGGTGATTCGAAAAATATTGAATCGTTTGGTACGATCAATAGGTGGCTGATGTATTTTTAGTTTTTTCATGAATACATATTAATGGCAATAGTTAGCATTTATTGTTTAAAAATATATTTGGTCTCTATGATTATGGTTCATAGAGTTTTTAAACTGTATGTAAAACGTGGATTTAGTGACTTGTGTTGCCTGGTGCGATGATTAGCTCAGTTTCTAGCTCTCGCTAAGTGTCATGATTTTTCCCAGTACCACATTGTCTTGGATTTCATCTAAATAGATGGGTAGGGTAGCATTGATTAAACATTCGTCAAAGTCAAATTTTACTTTGATGTAATTGTCTGTATAGCCGGACAGATAGGTGTCGTCATGACCTTTTTCTACGAGAACCGTCCGAGTGGTATTTAAGTGGGATTCGTAGAACTGTCTGAGTTTTTTTTCTGACAATATTCTCAACCTTTCATTTCGTTCTCGACGAGTATTCATATCTACAGGATTGGGTAATTCTGCCGCAGGTGTGTTGGCTCTTTCTGAATAGGTAAATACATGTAAGTAATTGACATCCAGTTCATTAATGAAGTTATAACTATCCAAAAAATCTTCATGTGTCTCTCCTGGAAATCCAACGATAACATCCACACCGATACATGCATGAGGCATGATTTCTTTGATTTTATTAATTCTAGAAAGGTACAATTCTCGTTTATACCTTCGCTTCATCGCAGCCAATATGTTATTACACCCCGATTGTAAAGGGATATGAAAATGAGGCACAAATTTTTCTGACTTTGCGACGAATTCAATCACCTCATCCGTGCATAAGTTGGGCTCAATCGATGAAATTCTGAATCTTTCTATGCCGCTAGGATGTCGGTCGATAGCTTGGATAAGATCTATGAATAGCGCTTCTTTTTTTGGAATGATTCCTTCAATGACCTCGGTTCCATTACCAAAATCACCTAAATTGACACCTGTAAGGACGATTTCTTTAGTTCCTAATGCGGAAATTTTATCTATGTTTTGCAATACATTATCTATCGTATCGCTTCTGCTTTTTCCACGAGCTTGAGGAATGGTGCAAAAACTGCACTTATAATTACACCCATCCTGAACTTTTAAGAATGTACGGGTTCTATCTCCAAATGAAAATGCATCCTGAAATGTGTTTGCTCGGGTGACCTCCCCTGCTTTGACTATGCCTTTACCATGAGCCTGACCCAGCTCTTCGACATAATGCAGGACTTCAAATTTTTCTGCGGCCCCCAATACTAAATCTACTCCGGGGATTTCTGCAATTTCCTTTGGTTTTAACTGAGCATAACAACCGATTACCACAATTTTTGCATAGGGTGAGTATCGCAGTGCACGACGAACCTCATATCGGCATTTTTTATCTGCAAAATCTGTGACACTACAGGTGTTAATGACGTAAATATCGGCACCATTTTCAAAGTCAACGCTTTGAAATCCAGCATTTTCAAATTGACGTTTTATGGAAGACGTCTCAGAAAAATTAAGTTTACAACCAAGTGTATGAAATGCAACAGTCTTCGGCGTTGACATCTTAACTCATGTTTTTTTGTTCTCTAATCCACACATCCCTTTGAGGGAAAGGAATAGTAATCTTATTCTCTCTAAACAATCGGTCTATTTCAAATCTTAAGTCACTTTTCACATCCTCGTTAGCAAGATATTCATTAGAGTAAAAAAATAATTCAAAATGAAGTGAGCTATCCCCAAAATCTTGAAATCTTATGAATGGTTTAGGATACCTATTGATTCTTTTGCAATTGTGTGCCGCTTTTAAAAGTAAGTCTCTGACTAAAACTGTGTCACTTCCATAGGCAACCCCAACTTGTACTGAAAATCTCACATTTGGGTCAAAATGAGTCCAGTTTTGTACAGAATTATTAACCAATTTGCTATTCGGCACGATGATGGACTGACTGTCTGCCGGCTCAATGATAGAGGATCTGAGACCTATCTTTTTTACGGTTGCCGCTTTTCCATCTATATAAAGGATATCTCCGATTGAGACCGTTCGCTCAAATAATAATACCAAGCCCGAAAAGAAATCATTAAATGTCTGTTGTAATCCGAGCCCAATACCCACTAACAAGGCCGCCGCACCTCCCATAATAATGGTCATATCAATACCTAAACTTCGCAGGGCAATCAGTATCGCAAAGACATAGATGACGTACTTTAGGATTTGGTTTATGGCATATTTGGAACCTTCATCGACATCGTTTTGCTTATAAAGTGCATACATGACGACATTGGTCAGTAACCACACTATCAATCTTGCAATCAATAAGACTAGAATGGCAGTTAGAACATTATTAATATGTACATTGACAGTTTCTTCACCACCCAATTTGAGTTTAAACAGTGAAAAATCAATGTTCAAATTACTGATAATGGTCATAATGGCTAGGATATACACGATGAGCTGAACCACTTTTGAAGCCTTATCTTCAGTATTAAAAGTTCTGGCATGGGACTCAGGCACACTATCCCTTTTCGAATAAAATCGCTGTATGAAAAGATTAGAGATAATCCAATCGGCAATCCGTGCAATCTGCAAAATAATCAGAGCTTTAGCAATCAACGACATGTTGAACACTATTCCTCGAGTATGGAATAAATCGTATTCTAAATCGAATATTTGAATAATAACATAAAAGAAAATCGAGGCCAATAGGTATATCAAATACCGTTTTAGTTTTTGCTTTGATTTTACGGAAATGCCATTCCTTTCAAAAAAGTTGTTGGAATACTTATTGGAAAATACCATGGAAATGACCCCGGCAAGAATTATTATGAGCAATATTGCAATGGCTTGGCCAAAGGTGATCTCCCAAGCGCCAAGTGATAATAATTCCTTATTTAGTACATTTTCTACCATAATGAATGAGCAAAATTAAAGATTTTATTGTGTAAGAGTGATGAGTTGATTAAAATATGCAAGAATAAGTTTGGTAATCGTTAAAAATCTTCATTTCACCTCTTAAAATCACAACTTATTTTCTATTGATTGCTGATAAAGTATATTGAAAAGCATATGTAAAAAAAAGTATGAATCACTTTTATAAAGTAAGAGGGAATTGTTACTTTTGCAGCAAAGAAACAATGTTAATGACGACAACAACTTCTAATACAGGTGCAGCCAAATTATATTTCTTAATTTCTTTGGTTGCGATAATCGCATTTTTAATGTTCAAACCTGAGTGGTTTTGGGTGGTTTTGCCTTTTTTATTAACCTCATTTGTAAAGGCTAAAAACTGGATTTAAAAGCGACGTCGAGTAGTCAAGACTCGAATAATTTGGTATTCAATATCGAAAGTCTGATAGATCGTTATCAGGGTTCTACAGTTACACAGTTTGTAAAAGACAAGCTGGCATCTCAATCTAAATTCAGTCTCAATATCAAAGGCGCTTATGGAAGTTATTCCTCGTTTTTGAATGCCTCGCTGCTTTCTAATTTTGAGCAATCACATTTAATAATAGCTGAAAATAAAGAACATGCAGCCTATCTGCACAATACATTGGCTGCTTTAGTAGAGCAAAAACGTGCCTATTTTTTTCCCGATTCTTTTAAGAGGCCATTGATGTTTGATGAGTTGAACAGCGTCAATGCACTACAACGGACAGAGACGATTAATAAACTCAATGTTCGAAATCGGATGAATACCGCCATCGTGACTTATCCGGAAGCGATATTTGAAAAAGTGGTCGATCCGGAACTTCTCAACAAAAACAATATCGAAATCGAGATAAACGAGAGACTCGATATTGACACTGCCATTGAGGTTTTGGTAGAATACGGATTCGAAAGGACAGATTTCGTCTATGAACCCGGGCAATTTTCGATACGGGGAGGCATTATAGACGTATTTTCGTATGGGAATGAATGGCCTTACCGAATTGAACTTTTTGATGAAGAAGTAGAAAGTATCAGAACTTTTAATCCAACGGATCAACTCTCTATCAGAAATATTAAAAAAGTAAATATCATTCCTGATGTTAATGTCAAGTTTAAGAAGGAGGACAAAGTCTCTTTATTAGACATATTGTCTTCAGATACAATTGCATGGATATATAATGAGGAGTTGCTGATAGACCGACTTCAGGAATCTTTTGATAAAGCATTGGAATACATTAATGACAAGCAGGACACCATGGAGTCCACTGTAAGTGAAACATTGTCATTCAACTATCCCAAAGATATCATTGAAAAAATTCAAGCTCTCAATAAAATTTTATTAAGTACACCTCAAGTATTCAAAAATGATAAGGAAATAGAGGTGGCAACGGCCTCACAGCCAGCATTCAACAAGAATTTTAATTTACTTATTGATAATTTGCAAGGCTATTACGATAAGGGTTATCAACTTTGTATTTTCTCTGACAATGCAAGGCAATTGGAGAGGTTTTACAATATTTTTGAAGATCTAGAAGCACGATTTAAGTTTTCTGCCATCAATATTGCCATACACGAGGGCTTCATCGATCACGATAATAAAGTAGTATGCTATACGGATCACCAGATTTTTGAAAGATTTCACCGGTACAAAATTCGAGAAGGTTTTACGAAGGATCAGGCTATCAATTTGCGAATGTTGCGGGAATTAGTACCCGGAGATTTTGTCACACACATAGACCATGGAGTAGGGAGGTATTCGGGACTTGAAAAAATAGATATCAATGGTCATGTTCAGGAATCTGTGAGATTGGTTTATCTCAATAATGACATTCTATATGTGAGTATCAATTCACTACACAAAATCTCTAAATACGTAGGCAAGGATGGGACTCCACCAAAATTGAGCAAAATAGGTGGGGAAGCTTGGAAAAACCTAAAACGAAAAACAAAATCAAAGGTCAAGGACATTGCCAATGAGTTGATAAAACTCTATGCCAAGCGAAAAGCCTCTGAGGGTTTTGCTTTTCCACCCGATGGATATTTGCAGAATGAACTGGAAGCCTCATTCCTATATGAAGACACTCCCGATCAGTACAGTACCACGCAAGACGTAAAGGAAGATATGTCCAAGCCGTATCCTATGGATAGACTAATATGTGGAGATGTAGGATTTGGAAAGACCGAAATTGCCGTGAGAGCTGCCTTTAAATCGATAGTGGCTGGAAAACAGGTGGCTATTCTCGTACCTACAACCATTCTGGCATTGCAACATTATAAAACATTTTCTGAACGTCTAAATGAGTTTGGTGTAAGTGTAGATTATATCAATCGATTCAGAAGTACCAAGGAAAAAAACGAAATTTATCAACGAATCGAAGATGGTAGCTTAGAATTGCTCATCGGGACGCATGCCATTTTAAATAAAAAAATAAAATTTAAGGATTTAGGCCTTCTTATTATCGATGAGGAGCAAAAATTTGGTGTTGCATCAAAGGAAAAGCTCCGAAACCTAAAGGTGAATGTAGATACATTGACACTGACCGCTACACCGATTCCGCGTACACTTCAATTTTCTTTGATGGCCGCTCGAGACCTAAGTATTATTAGGACTCCACCACCTAATCGACAACCCATCCATACAGAGAGGCGAGTATTCAGCGAACATTTGATCAGAGATGCCATATATTATGAAGTAAATCGTGGTGGACAAGTATTTTTTGTACATAATCGGGTGAAAAACCTTGCCGATATCACAGCCATTATACAAAAGATGTGCCCTGATGTCAACGTGAGGATGGCTCATGGGCAGATGGATTCTGATAAGTTAGAAAAGACATTGGTTGATTTTATAGATGGAAAATTTGATGTCTTGGTTTCGACCAATATCATAGAGACTGGGCTCGATATTCCAAATGCCAATACCATGATTATCAATAATGCTCACCAATTTGGAATGGCAGATTTACACCAATTGAGAGGCCGAGTAGGAAGAAGTAATAAGAAGGCATTTTGCTATTTATTTGCACCGCCTATCTCCGTATTGACAGAAGATGCAAGAAAGAGAATTAAGACACTGGAAGAGTTTTCTGATCTTGGCAGCGGATTCCATATTGCGATGAAAGACATGGATATACGTGGTGCTGGCAATCTGTTGGGTGCAGAACAAAGTGGTTTTATCTCTGACATAGGTTATGAAACCTATCAAAAGATATTAGAAGAAGCCGTCATGGAGTTGAAAGAAAATGAATATAAAGAACTCTTTAACGATGAACTGGCAAAACAAAAGGACTTTGTACGAGAAGTTGAAATAGATGCCGATATTGAGATGTTGATACCCGATAGCTATATTAGTAGTATTCAGGAAAGACTTTCACTCTATACCGAACTGGACTCCATAGAGACTGAAGATGAACTTTCCAAATTTAGAACGGCTCTGAAAGACCGTTTTGGTACCATTCCTGAACAGGTAGATGAACTTTTTAATGGCTTGAGATTGAGGTGGATATGTAAGCAATTCGGCTTTGAACGGATGAGCTTAAAAAACGGGACGATGCGGTGCTTTTTTATTTCTAATGCACAATCAAGATTTTTTGAATCGGAAAAATTCAAATCCATTTTGACAACGATTAGTGACCCGGAAAAAAGCCTTAATTTTAGACTCAAACAAACACAAAACTACCTGATACTGATTAAGGATAAAGTAAAAAACCTCAAAGAAGCCCGTATTTTACTGGAAAGATTGCAAGAAGAAACGGCAGTCGCATAGAGGCAAAGGAGTCAGATTATTTCCTATTTTTATATATTCCAAAGATGAAATCACTTGGGTAATTCTTTAGATAATCATCTTCATAATTTATTAGTTTTTCGAGGGTTTCTTGTGCCAATTTATTATTGACATCTAAAAAGTTGTGTGAAATGTCCTTGAGTGCATTCATCAGGATATTTCCTCCGAATGCTTTTTCCTCTACGGTATCAAAATGAGAATGAAGATGATCTAAAATATGCTCTGACTCTACACATTCTGAAGGATCTGCGAGGTACATGCGGATAAGTCCTGAACCAGAAAAAGTATTTTTCGAAAACTTCGAACGATATCTTTTTCGCAACTCTTGAGGGATGAGTGAGATCGCTTCATTGATGGATTTTATTTGATGTTTTGGAAATTGCAATCTGTTGGGACCCATATATTCATTGACTATCAGGAGTCCATCTGGCTTTAACCAAGGCTTGATTTTATTTTGAAGTAAATCTTCTACCTGACTAAAATGATGCAGCGATGAATTGAATAATACCATATCAAAACTACTTTCTTCAAATGCCAATTTATAAACGTTTTCTACCAAAATTTCAAAATTCTGTAAACCCAATTCTGTGGCTTTTTCTTTCGCTTGCGTGAGTAAGTTGTCTGCAATGTCAACACACAAAACTTGGCTGAATACATTGTTTTTTGCAAAAATAAGTTCATGACTACAGATACCGGCACCGAGTGAGAGCATCCTGAGCCCAGATTGATTTTTGATGTATTTTTCCAAGACATACTCCTCATAAATAATGTGAGATTGTCCGGTTATTTTTTGATTCCAATGTTTTTTGATGTTGGGGATTATCCACCAATTTGAGCTGTGTATCGCGGTGTTGTCAAATGCACTTTTGGTACGTTTAAGACTATTAAGACTAAATTTTGAAAATAAGAAATTAAAACCTCTTTGGCTTAATTTATGGAACACATCGATAATGTCGTCATTTGTAATTAATCGCATCAAATTGATTTGAATAGGGTACGAAAGTGGTAAAAAATTATGGCTTTTAAAATAATATTGGCAAGATATTTGCATTAATTTTTTTAGTAATATGATAACAATGGGTTGTTTCTATCATTAAAAAATTTTTATGAATAAATAAATTCTTTTAACACAATCAGGTAATTATGAAAACACAGATTTTAACAATCCTATTATTTTTATCATTTATCGGTAGTGCATCAAGTCAATGTGCTGCATGGAATTATTCGGTGAATAGTATTACGTTTAATTCGACTACGAACAAATATGATTATAGTATCAATTTTAGTTATCCAATGCAGGGTAATTTTTCTGCTCAGATAGAAGCGTATTGTGGAAGTACTAATCCTTCTGATTTAATCGACACATTAGCTTGTACTGGTAGTTTAGGTGGTACCAATTCCTATACATGGAATTTTAGTAATCTCGAAGGTTGTAACAGTCAAGATATTATTATTAAAATTTATAAATTTAAAAATGTGTCATGTGGTCCGCCTTGTGACATAGCATTTAATCAGACATTACCGGTGATTTTGAAGGACTTTTCGGTAATTGTATCGCAAGGGAAATTGTCTTTTAATTGGGAGACAGAGACTGAAATCAACACTGATAAATATGTGATTGATGAAAGTCTTGATGGTACAAATTATCACAATGTGCTAAGTGCCAAGGCCAATAATGTAGAAAGTGCTTCAACTTATCAAGAATATACAGACTTAGAATCTAGGAATGGAATACATTATTTCCGCCTTTCTTCTTTTGATTTTGATGGATTTCAACACATTCTGAAAACTGTTTCTTTAGATTTAGGGTCAAGAGATGGTTTTGTTTCCATTTATCCAAACCCAACTAGCGGAAAATTGTATGTTCTATCAAATGACAGTAGTGAAATCCAGAATATAAAAATATATGATTCAACGGGTATCTTGATATTCGAAACAAATGAATATGACAAACTGGACATTTCGGAGCTCAATTGTGGATTGTACTTAATTAAGATTACAAGTAACTCTGGTGAAGAATATCTAAGCCGAGTGGTTAAACAATAATAGAATTTGGGTTAAATGATTTTTATAATAAGAATCATTTAACCCATTTTATGAATTTTTGCATTGACCTATTTTTGTATCACAAAATTCTGAGTCCTATTTTTTCCTTTACTATCCTCCAATGTTATAAAATACAGGCCTTCCGGCAAATTTAATAAGTCTATTTTTTCTTTATTGTTTATGTTTCCTTCCAATACTTTTTGTCCCAAATTGTTAAAAATGAGGTAGGAATAAGTTCCTACATCTAAACCAGAAAACTTAATGTTGTCTTGAGCAGGATTGGGATATATGGAAAACAAATTGAGGTTTAAATCATGCGTTCCGGTAGTACATGTTAAAAAAGGATTTTTATACAACAATATCCCGTCTCGTGAAAAGCAGGTCAGGATTTTTGAAATTTCGTAGTAGCAATTATTCCATGGTTCAAAAGTGAAACTGGCTGAACCAATACCTTGGTACCAAATATTATCTCCGAAACAGTCCAGGTTGATTCTACTGATACGAGAACCATCGAGTAGCATCAATTCACCCTTATCCACTACATAATACTCAATTCCATGGCTGATTATTTCATGATAATTTATAGTGTCACCGATGTTCTTATTAAAGTCATATATAATGATATCTTCATCACCGTAATATAAGTATACTTTATTGTCTTCTTCTCGATAAAATTGCTTGGTGTTCTGTGGTACACCATCTCCCTTGGTAAGAATTAACTCTCGATAGCTTAAAGTATCTGGGTTTTCAACCCCATGAGAGAAGAGAGTATCTTTCGCTGAAAATGTATAGGTCTCAGTGTAGATTTCAGGTGAAAAATAATCCGGAATCAAAATATTCCACTCGTTTCTTTCCGATACAAAACTGAATTTTGTAGTGTCTTGCTGAGAAATAATATCAAAATTATTTAATAACAGAAGGCAAATGGCGAATGTAATTTTCATGATCAAATAGGTTAAGGTCAAACAATATTTTAAAATAATAATCTCTAAAGATAGGGATAAAATTTATATTTTGAAAGAATCAGTATTTGAAATCTATATTTGGGGCTTTTGGATCTATTCAAATTTGAAATTTAATCCATCAATTCAATCTATTGGTCATGAAAAATGTGTAATTAATCATTTTTTTCTACTATTGTTTATTTGCTGTGCTATATTTGTGATATCAAAATGATATTAATAAACTATTAAATATTCGACAATGAAAGAAAAGAGCTTTAAAGCCATGTCTGGGTACATCATGTTACTCATATTATTTGCCATCATAGGCGTACTCATATATTCAATCATTCAAGAACAACCCATACTTAGTATCTTAGCGGGAGTATCAATTGTATTCATCCTACCCGGATTTTTAATGATACACCCCAATGGTTCTCGGGTATTGACATTTTTCGGAACATATTCCGGTAGTATTAAAGAGAATGGTTTTTATTGGATACTCCCCTTTTATCTTAAAAAAGTGATTTCGCTAAAAGCAAGAAATTTTGAAAGTGAAAGAGTTAAGGTCAATGACAAGAGGGGTAACCCAATTCTTATAAGTGTCATCACGGTGTGGCGGGTAAAAGATACCTATAAGGCGGCCTTTGAAGTCGATGATTATGAACGATTCGTCAAGTTACAAAGTGATGCGGCAGTACGTAATCTGGCAGGGCAATATCCCTATGACAATTTTGAAGATCATGAAGAAATCTCGCTAAGATCAGGCATGGATGAAATCAATCATGCACTTGAGTTGGCCTTGTCAGAGAGACTAGAAATTGCGGGAATTGAGGTTATGGAAGCCAGAATCGGATATCTCGCTTATGCTGAGGAGATAGCAGGAGCTATGCTTAAACGTCAGCAAGCCGAAGCCATCGTAGCTGCGAGACATAAGATAGTAGAAGGTGCTGTGAGCATGGTACAGATGGCACTTGATAGACTGAAAGAGGAGGATATTATGGAGTTTGACGAGGATAAAAAGGCCAGTATGGTGAGTAATCTCATGGTGATATTGTGCAGTGACAGAGAAGCCACACCGGTGGTCAATACGGGAACTTTGTACTCTTAATGTGGAAATGTGAAGAAGAAATTTGTTCTCAGGATTTCTGAGGAAACTTACAATGCGATTGAAAAATGGGCTGCGGACGAGTTCCGCAGTGCCAATGGGCAAATCGAGTGGATTCTCGATCAAGCACTGAAAGAAAATGGTAGGATGCCACCAAAAGTGAAAAAAGCCAGTATGGAAAAGGAGAGGAAATTAGGTGGAGAGAATTTGAATTAAGTTAAAATTTTTAGCATGACTGTTGATGATTGACAAAGACGAAATATTTTTTCTGCAATGATGTCAGTTGTATCATAATTCGATAATTTTTCCATTCAAAAGTTCGACTTTAAAGTGGATTCTATTTTTAATATTTAAAGTATCATTTTTATGAATATACATTTCTAACAACCCAATATCTTTTTGTTTTATTTCATGATTATCTAAATAAACTTGTGTAGTCTTTAAATTATATTGATCTCTAATATAAGCTGTAACTTCAAAGGAATCAAGATATTTTGGACTTTGTTCGACAATTATTTTTTTGGTTCCATTAGGAATCAGGCACAACTCCATTAAATCCCCTATAATATTCGAAATTTTATCTTTTACGATGCCCAAATCTGGAGAATTAGAATCATTAGAAAAAGATTGCCAATTATAGGCTTGAAGTTTATTTTCAGACTTAAAGATTAAACTAAAAAAATTACCATCGATGGAAGTTGATGTTTCAAGATTTACTGGGTTACACATCAAATTGGCCATTTTAATTGATAAAGATGTAAATTGACTTTCCGTTAATTCAAACTCCTTAAATGTATTTACTTTACATTTTGTCAATGGATCTCGCTCAAACATATAATATTGGATAATTTTCTTATCCTCAACATTTAACACCCTGATTGAAAGTGATTCTGTCCAGCTATCATTGGAGTAAAATTGAATAATTCCATCTAATTTCGAAAGCGGTAGAAGATCGCTTTGTGGCGAATTATTATATAGGTAACTTATTGAATTAATTTCATCCTTATTCATATTCTTGCAATAGCCAATCGAATCAGAACATGAACTACAAAAAGCCATTAATAGTGAGTACGGAACAATTTTTATATTCACCGATTAATTGCTATATATATTTCTTGAAGCCACCTACATCTTCACAAACTTCCTCTGTATGATGCTTTCATTCACTTGTAAGTTTAAGAAATAAGTGCCACTTCTCATGTCCTCAACATTGAGCTTATCCACATTGAGCTGGCCATATTTTATAAGTTTTCCGGTTACATCCGTAATGGTATACGGAGTCCCGATCTCAGGACCTTCGATATTGATTATGCTAGAGGTAGGATTTGGGAATATTTTATACCCTTCCTTTTCGACGTCTCCAACTCCCGATAATTCTGTGTTTACAACCGTGCTTAAAGACATGAGCCAGAGCTCTGGGTCAAATTCGAGTGATTGTACGGCAAAACCCGGGTGTAAAACATATAACTGACCATTTTCTGTATTTTCTAATCTCAAGTCTTGGGTTTCAGCGTCACTATGGATGCGAAGTGGTACAGGCATTTCAAAAAAGTCCACCGATTGATTAGAGGGTGTTTGATTTATTTTTATCAATAAATCCCCATTTTCGTTTTGATACCACTGGATTTCATACGTCGGGAATCCTTGTCCATAAAACCAGTCATTCAAGTACTCGTCGAGGGATTGGCCTGAGGCATCTTCTAGGAATTCCTGCAAATCTGATGTTCTTGCATATCCATGACCCATGGTATTGAGGTAATTTCTTAATCCGCCAAAAAAGGCTTCGTCACCTAGCTTCCATCTCAACATGTGTAAGAGATAGGATGCTTTGTTATAACTGAGTTTGCCACTAAAAATACGACCCACATTGGTGGTGTCATTGACCCAAACGGAACCGTCAGGTGATCCTGTTACGCTGTTTATTTTGTTTAATTGCCAGTTTCTCCATGATGCTTCACCAAGAAATCTCTTTCTTGTCAATCCTTCCAGATAAGTGGCAAATCCTTCATTGAGCCATATATCTTCCCAAGACCCACATGTAACATAGTCTCCAAACCACTGATGTGCTAGCTCATGTGCCAGCAATGACCATCCGTAATTAATTACATAGCTCATCGTCTGATGTTCCATTCCACCTCCCCAACCGAATTGGGCATGGCCATATTTTTCATTTTTGAATGGATAAGATACAAAAAGACTGTCATAATACTGGAGAGCGAGGATGTTATCCGTTGTACCTAGGATGGCAGATTCTAAACTTTCAGGATACACATAATTGACCATTGGGGTCGTGCTACCATCATCAAATGTAACTGTATCGGTATAATCTACGTAATTGGTCACTGCGATGGCTACTAGATATGGTGCTATCGCATGCCTGTGAGACCAATGTGTCGTTGACATTGTACTGTCTGCATTTATGGTGACAGACATTAGTTTACCATTACTGGCTGCTTTATTGGGCATTGGTGAGGTCACATAGACGTCTAGGCTATCAATTTTATCATCCAATCCATTTTTACATGGCCACCAATCTTGAGCTCCATAAGGTTCAGAAAGTGTCCATAAAACGGGGGTTCCAGCGTGATTGTCCTGGATAAAAGAACCCAAGCCACCTGATGGCGGACTACCGTGATATGCGATGGTAATCTCATCATCTGTACCCGATGTCAAGCTCAAAGGTAAGTCTATTTTTAGTCTGTAATTGTCTAATTGTTCATAGCTTAGATTTTCGCCATGATATGTGATGGAATCGATTTGAAGCACTGTTGAAAAGTCAAAGTTTATTTCATTAAAATCATCTTCCAATACCGTAAACTTTACCAGTGCACTACCTTGAATCGCATAAACTGCAGGATCGATTTTCCAATCAAATCGATAGTAATGTAAGTCGTAATTATTCGTATAAGCACTTGTCCTGATAGTTGTATTTAAGTGTCTTTTTGCCCATTCTGCTTTATTGCAATAAGCATGATCAGATTGAGCAGATAGAGATTGCAACAAGAAGAAAGACATTAGAAAAGCCAAAATTTTCATTGGAAACGTAATTTTTTTAACTCCTGTAAAATTAGCGGAAATAGGGAATTAGACCAATGTTAATATGTAAAACAATTGTTAATGTGTCCGAAGGGACATTTTCAGTTCGTGATATCTTGTAAAATGTGATTAATATGCGAATGGTAGCTTTTTTTAATGAAAAAATCTCTATTTGAAAATCCCCGAAAGCATGCAACTTCCGGGGATAATTTAACGGCTACTCAAGAGTTCGCCTAATTGGTCAATGACCCGACCACCACCATTGATGGTGATTTCTCCGATTTTATCAGCGATTTTTTCCATGTATTCCATTTCTTTCAACTTGAATAACATCTCGTTGTCTTCCATGAGTTTTGCCGTGTTTAACAAACTTCTAGTAGAGGCTGTTTCTTCACGTCTCAAAACGGTATTGGCTTGTGCCTTTTTTTCTGCTACCAATACTTGGTTCATGATTTCCCTGATATCACCGGGTAAAATGATATCTCTGACACCGATATCCATCAACTCAACACCAAGGTTTGCAATCTTATCAGAAACAAAGTCAAGTACAAATGGTGCAATGCCTGACTTGTTGGCAAGCAACTGATCCAAGCTATACTGTCCTAAATATTCTCTTAGTGCCAATTGAATCATCACATAAAGCTGTTTTACGTAATCTTTGTTCTCATTCAAGGCTTTGACAATATCCGTAACACGATACTGTGCAAACAAGCTCAACCTCACCGTCGCTTTGTCAGAGGTCAAGAGTTCTTGTCCGCTGATTTCCATTTGTTGAGCTCTCAAATCTACTTTACTCACTATGGCGTTCTGCTCGTTTTTCCAGTAGTAGTACACTCCGGGATCCAAGGTTTTCACCAATTTACCTTCCACATACAACAAACCTCTTTCGTAACTTTCGATATAATGAGTGCTGAGATATCTCGCAACTTCAGGTTTTGCCAATACTTTTCTGTTGATGCTCTCACTTACCTCAACTTTATCAAGCGCTATCTTTTCATAATCATAGTCAAGTCCATCCTTCCAATAAGCATACTGACCAGGTGGCAATACTTTTTGAAAATTACCATTTTTGTATTGAAGTGCAATTTCGTTATCAGCTACTTCCACCACGTTGATTCTCTTCGACAAATCTTCGCATTGAAGCAATAAGTCGAGATCTATCTCGTGGTAGAATAACTCTGTAATGTCATATTTCATGACCCTTACCCATGGACTTATCCAGTATTTTCCTTGATCCAATACACGGACAAGCTGTCCATTCTTGAAAACCAACGCTTTTTCATAAGCGTTCACTTTTAGTCTAACTTGTCTCATCATTTTAATTATTTAAATGGTTAAAAAATACAATTTTAAAATGAGGTACCAATCTTCGAATTCTTCTATTGCGAGATGGTATCAAACTTGAGTTGAACTGTTGAGGAGCTGAAACAAGGATCAATGTATTGCAATGTATATTACAATAGATTGAATGCTTGAGCAAATCAATTCTTCAACGGTATCCGTTTTTTACAAATCTTGAATCAGAATTTTTCTAAAGATAATCCATCAGCACATTGGCTTAAGCGATAATCTCTGAAAATTGAATTCAAAGAAAAGTACCCCGGTGAATTTAGGTTTTGTGGAGACCTGACTCCATCATAGATTAAAAAGTCTACTGCTCTACCACTGAGCTATTCCAACCGAGATTGGAAGTGAGAATTGAACTCACGACACGTAAAACCAATGTTCTAAACCACTGAACTACCCTTCGAAAAGGAGTGGGAGTCGAACCCACGCTGTTGGCGCTTGGCGTCCACGAAAGAAGAATTGATCGTCAATCTCATAGCAATCGCCAGAGATACATGGGGCTATTCAGAAACCCACATCAGGTATCGCAAACATCTTTGCATCGACTTCTTTTGTCACTCGGGGTGACTGTCTCTTTATTAATTATTTTCAATATTTCTGTCTTTTCTTTAAAAGACAATACAAAGGTGAATTGTAACTACGCATTCTTATTGCGTACTAAAAATAAATATTCTATTTTTTCTTTTTAACCCCCTTTTTTAGGCTCTTTTTTGTATCTTTTTTATTTTTTCGCAGCATGGATGACAACACTTTTTCCTTAGTTTTTATCCTTTTTATGTCTTGCTCAATGATAGCAATACAGGACTCACTCGTAGCGACGACAGTGGCTTGTTTTAATAATTGTGTAGCCGTCTTGTAGTTACCCTCGCTTTCCTCTATTTTAGAATGTAACCTATGTAATTTGCAATGATCAACTCCCTTGATTTTTATAGCAAAATCGATAAGTTTTTTAGCATGGTCATAATTTGCATTCCAAATATTGAGAAGAATAAAATGCTCGTATATTTCACTGTTTCTATGATTATGCTGCAATGCTTTTTCAAAGCAAGGTTTTGCTGATTCAAAATTTTTAAATTGGTACATGTACAGCATTCCCATGAGACACCAAGCATGGCTATGTTCGTCGTCATAACTCAATGCATACTGTAAATTTTCAGTAACAAATTCAAGATTCCATGGATACCAATCCATAGCCTTCAAGAAGTACTGATCTGCTAAACTTAATTCCATGTTTCTATTGTTTTAAAAATATTTATAAAAAAATCCCTTACCAAGCCCTCGATGGACTTGATTCATAACTTTTAATTTTACTCTAGACCATTTATTAGCCTCAGAAAATCGAAACTTAAATGTCTGAAAACATGGCAATGTATCTACGTACCAATGTCAGAACTTGATTTTTTACCGATAGTGATTGAATCTTAGGATGTAGGAGGAAATAAAAAAGCATCTCCTCGCTACAAGGAGATGCTTTAGATATATCATGCTATTGAAATATATTTAACGTTTCGCCCTGTGTCCTTTAATTTTATCAGTTGAATAAAAACCTTGTTTCAGATTTTCCCCACAATGTGTATTCATTTCTATACGTCTCATTTCTTTTATCATTATTGACGATGCAAAGGTAATATATTTATTTTCAAATATCCAAACAAAAAATAAAATAAAATATTGAAAATCAAATAGTTATATAAAAATATAGTCAATACAATATCGAATGCCTTTATGCATTTTGACTTCGAAATATCTAAGTCTTTGAGTTGCTATGACTTATGTGCCAATATCCCAATGATATGTTTTTTATTGCTCTAGCATATTTTATTTTAAAAAAAAGTCAAAAAAAAAGCGTCCAACTTCTGAAGGACGCTTATTTATCTAAAATAAATATTATTTCATCAATAGATATCCTTCTTAAACCCCTTAATAAAGTATGTCATATCCAGCTTTACAGAGCACTGCGCCGTGATATATTTCAACTTTATTCCTTGATTCATATTATTAATTTGTGTGCAAAGATATTATTTTTTTAAACTTTTTTTCCAAGGAGCATTCACCATCCAATCACCTGCCATGATGCATCCATAAGGAATGATTCGATCAACCACCTGTCCTAAACCAAATTTTTCGATTTGGGCTTGCACATTATTGGCATTTTTATAGGCACTCGGTAATTCCGAAATGTCAATTTCACCTGAATAAAACCTGACATCTAATCCTTTGGTTTCTTTGGTAAAAATCTCTTCCTTAGTGTAATGTGAATGTCCATTAATGTGTTGTGACCTGCTCACGTCCCTTCCTGCACCATGAGGCGCAAAACCAAGATTCGATGTGGTCGTTTCGCCTTTAACAACCAAGATTGGTTCTCTCATGTTGAGCGGTATGAGTCTGAGGCCTTCATAGGAGTCGGGTACAAATTTGTCATCCAATGGAGTGGCACCCTTGGCATGGTAAAATTGCTCTCCATCCTTGAAAACAAAATTGTGTTCGTTCCATTTAGCTCCATAATTGTCAATGGGAATGATGTGATCAGTAATATTTGAAGGATTTACTTTTCCGTCAAGTAGACAGAAAAGACAAAGAGGATTCTGTTTTTCGAATCTCTTTGATAATTCCTTCCATCTGTTTGTGTAATATATTTTTTCGCCGGACATCTTGAAATTTGTCCTACGAATTGTCCTATTATAATTTTACAAATATAATGATGTTTTTTAATATGAGTACATAAATG
>ERZ795053.2609-NODE-2609-length-21560-cov-6.861986_pt1 | contig 21560 bp, 20 predicted proteins | sample MGYA00375137_ERZ795053 | MGnify/ENA primary metagenome ERZ795053 (study PRJEB30182, sample SAMN05720284) | activated sludge metagenome | isolation source: Anaerobic digester | place: Hong Kong | collected 2014-12-17 ...
CCGGAATGTCGTCGTCGAGGGCGGCGACCCGCCCCTTGGCGAAGGCGACATCGGCGCGCCGATCGACGTTCTGGCCCGGATCGAGGACGTGGCCACCTTTGAGGATCAGATCGAACAAGGACGAGGCTCCCGCGGGCGCCCACTCACCGCGTGGCCGCGCACATTTTTCTGTTTCCAATAAGCATGACCTGTTTACGATACGAAACAGCAAGAGAAAACAGGTTTCGCAGCGGTCGCAGCCATCGCGATCGCTGTGCCAGCAGGCGTGAAACGCAAGAAACCGGGGAAGGAAAGCGGCATGCACGACGATTTCCAGGCGAAGCAGCGACGGCTGAGGTCCTATCTGATGCGGCGCCGCCAGGTGCTCCACGGCGGTCTCGCCGGAGCCGCGGCAGTGGCGTTGCCCGGCCTCTCGCGCCGGGCGCTGGCCCAGGCCGATCCACCCCTGAGCTTTGTCGGCTGGCAGTACAACCCGCAGATCGTCGAGGAGAACGTCAACATCTTCCGTGAGCTCTATGGCGAGAACGTCAACTACGAGCTCGTGCCCGGCGAGTATCACGCGGTCGTCGAGACCAAGCTGATCGGCGGCCAGAAGATCGACATGATGTATGCCGAGGAGGACCGGCTGGTGCGCTGGTGGCGCGCCAACTGGGTGCGCGACATCGAGGACCTGCCGGGCGTGCCTGAGATCAAGGCCGGCATGTTCGACATCAATGTCCACAATATGACCCTGCCGGACGGCAAGCTCGGTGGCTTGCCCTACTACACCGGCTTTAATTCCTTCGTCTGCAACCAGCGGCACCTCGACGCCGCGAAGCTTGAGCCGCCGGCGACTTGGCCCGAGCTCCTCGAGCAATGCCGCAAGCTCAAGGCGGATGGTGTCGCCGAATATCCCTACATGAGCGCCTGGCAACGGGCCTGGGCGAGCCTGAGCTGGAGTCTCTTCTCGATCTGGTACTCCGAGGGCGCGCCGGTCTTCGACGCCAACTTCGATCCGGTGTTCGACGATGCCTTCCGCGGCGTCCTGGAGATGCATCGGACGATGTACGATGAGGAGCTGGTGCCGGCCGACATTTTCACCCTCGATCAGGAGGGTGTGCCGGCCTTCGCCACCGGCAACCACAGCTTCATGGTAGTGCACGAGTACGACCAGAAGGTGTTCAACGACCCGGCGCTGTCGCAGTTCGCCGGCGACTGCATCAACGCCGTCATGCCGGGCCAGACCCGCTCGACCTTCATCTGGACGGCGCTCTACCTGATGGGCAAGAACCCGGTCGATCTCGAGCGGGTCTGGAACCTCCAGCAGTTCTTCGGCGGCAAGGCGAAGGACGGCAAGTACCATGTTGCCACCCGCTGGGCCCTCGAGTTCGGCCTCGGCACGCCGCACAAGGAGGTGATCGAATCGCCCGAGGTGCAGGCCGCCTTCGGCAAGTGGAAGAACATGGAGGTGGCGGCCATCCAGCAGGAGACGGCGACGACTCGCGATGTCGCCAAGACCATGTGGTTCCCGGAGTGGGACTGGTACATGATGGGCGAGGTGCAGGACTACATCCGGGGTGCCCAGGAGACCGACGAGCTGGTCGACAAGCTGCATGACAAGGCAGTCGAGCTGAAGCAGCTCTACCCGCAATAGTCGCCGACCGCGGCCCCGTCCGAAGCCCGGGCGGGGCCGGCGAGCTCTCAGCCAGTTCGAAGCCCTCTTCCGCGAGCGCCCATGAGCTCAGCCACGATCGAGAAGGCCGCCGACCAGCGGCACCCAACGCGGCGGAGCAGCGTCGAATCGCTGCGCCTGCCGGTCCTGATGACGCTGCCAACGCTGGTCATCGTCTTCGTCGTCATCGGCATTCCGCTGGTCTACAGCTTGGCGCTCAGCCTGCATCGCATCAACATGCTGACCCAGCAATGGATCTTCGTCGGGCTGCAGAACTACCTCGAGATCCTGCCCCAGCCGGATTTCCTCTACGCCATGGGGCGCACGCTCTATTTCGCGGTGGTCACCGTCAGCGGCGGCCTGGCGCTCGGCATGGCCATGGCGCTGGTGCTCAACCAGCGCTTCTGGGGCCGCGGCGTCCTGCGCAGCTTCGTGCTGATTCCCTGGGCCATGTCGCCGGTCGCCGTCGGCATCCTGTGGGGCTGGATGCTGAACGGCAATTACGGCACGTTCAACGGCATCCTCACCGACCTCGGCCTCGTCGAAAAGCCGATCGCCTGGCTAGCCAACGGCTGGGCGGCGCTCAATCTCGTGGCCCTCGTCCACATCTGGAACCAGGCGCCCCTGGCCTCGCTGCTGATACTCGCTGGCCTGCAGTCGATGCCGGAGAACCTCCACCGTGCCGCCCGGATCGATGGTGCCGGACCCTTGGTGCGCTTTTTCAGGATCACTCTGCCCTGGCTGCGGCCGATGCTGCTTTTGGTTCTGATCCTGACGACCATCAACTCGATCATGGCGTTCGATCTCTTCTGGACCATCACCAAGGGCGGGCCGGGCAGCGCCACCACGGTGTTCTCGTGGATGGGCTACGCCTACGCCTTCCAGTTCTTCCGCTTCGGCGAGGGGGCGGCCATCCTCTACGTGCTGACCATCCTCTGCCTGGGGCTCGCCTGGCTTTATCTCAGGCTCTTCTTTCCGAGGACCCGGCGTCCGCCTGCAGGGTCAGATGTCGAGGCGAAGCCGCGGGGGCTCGGCCACGAGCTGGTCCTGCGGGTCGAAAGCCGGGTCCAGGCGGCGCGGGCGCGGCTCACCGGGCGTGTGCTGGGCGCCGGCTGGCCCGGCGCCCGGCTGCGCAGGCTGCTCTTCCGGCTCGGGCTCGGCACGGGCGTCCTCCTGATCTTCGCCTGGTCGGCCGGACCGTTTCTCTGGCTCGTCATCATGAGCCTGTCGCCCTCCGTCGACCTGGTGCGCACGCCGCCGACCGTGATTCCAGAGACGCTGACCCTCGAGAACTTCCGCTACGTGCTCTTCCCCGGCGGCGCCGTCGATGGCCAGTCGAGCGTGCAGGCGACACGCGTGCCGCTCTCGATCTGGAACAGCTTCGTCGTCGCCTCATTCGTGACCGCCATCAATGTCGTGATTGGCTCGCTCGCCGGCTATGCCTATGCGCGGCACGGCCGGGGCAAGTTCATGACCGGCTCGCTCTGGGCCTTGATGATGACGCGGATGACGCCGAGCCTGGCGCTTATCCTGCCCTTCTTCATCATCTTTCGCATGGCCGACCTGATCGACACCCGAACCGCGCTGGTGATCGCCTATTGCAGCCTGATCCTGCCGCTCTCGACCTGGATCATGAAGGGCTACTTCGAGGGCCTGCCGCCCAATCTCGAGCGGGCCGCCCTGGTCGACGGCTGCACGCGCCTTGAGGCCATCATCAAGATCATCCTGCCGGTGGCGAAGCCGGGCCTGGTGGCGGCCGGCATCTTCTGCTTCCTGGTGAGCTGGAACGAGTTCATCTTCGCGCTGATCCTGACCAGCACGCCGCAATCGCAGACCATCCCGGTGATCATCTCGGGCTTCCTCGTCCAGCTTCGCTTCTACGACTACGGGCCGATGTTCGCGGCCAGCGTGCTGGCGATCCTGCCACCCGTGCTGCTGGCCCTCGTCTTCCAGCGCCATCTGGTGAGCGGCATGCTCTCCGGCTCACTCAAAGGTTAGGAGTATGCCGTGGCCAGGGTGACCATCGACCGCATGAGCAAGGACTACGGCGCGGTCCGTGCCGTGAACGGGCTGGCGCTCGAGATCGCCGATGGCGAGCTTCTGACCCTGCTCGGACCGTCGGGCTGCGGCAAGAGCACCGCACTCTCCTGCATCGCCGGGCTCGAGCGACTGTCCGAGGGGACCATCCGCTTCGACGATCGGGACGTCACCGAGCTCGAGCCGCACCAGCGCAATGTGGCCATGGTCTTCCAGGACTACGCGCTCTACCCGCACATGGACGTGCGCGACAATATCAGCTTCGGCCTCAAGCAGCAGAAGGTCGATCCGGCCGCGATCACGCAGCAGGTCGAGAAGGCGGCCGGCATGCTCGATCTCGGCTCCTACCTCGACCGCCGGCCGGCCGAGCTCAGCGGCGGCCAGCGCCAGCGCGTGGCCGTGGGGCGGGCGGTCGTTCGCGATCCGGCGGTGCTCTTGATGGACGAGCCGCTCTCGAATCTGGACGCCGGGCTGCGCCTGCGCACCCGGACCGAGATCAAGCGGCTGCAGCGCGAGCTCGGTGTCACCACGGTCTTCGTCACCCATGACCAGGAGGAGGCGATGGTGCTCTCCGACCGGATGGCGGTGATGCGCGACGGGCTCCTGCAGCAGATCGGCCCGCCGATGGAGGTCTATCGCGAGCCGGTCAATCTCTTCGTCGCCTCCTTCATTGGCTCGCCGGCGATGAACTTCCTCGATGTCGAGCTGGTGCGCGAAGGCAACACACTCCTCTGCCGCTTCGCCGAGCGGACGCTGCGGCTGGCGCTGGGGAGCGTAAGCGAGGCGTCGCTGAAGAGCCTCGACCGGCCGAAAAAGGCGCTCTTGGGCATCCGCCCGAGCGATCTTCTGGTCGGGGGCAGCGCGCGCGAGCAGACGATCGAGGGACGGGTCTTCCTGGTGGAGCCGGTGGGGCCTGTCACGTTCCTCGACGTCGACGTCGAGGGCCGGGTGGTCAAGGCGGCCTGCGACCCGGACACGGCACCGGTGGTCGGCGAGGTGGTGCCCCTCGGCTTCGCCGACAGCCGCGTTCGCCTCTTCGATCAGGCGACGGAGCAGCGACTCTAGACGAGGGTGGCGGACGCCACATCAGCGAAGGAAAAGACGATGCGCAGGGTCAAGATGGCGGTTATCGGCGCCGGCACATGGGGCGAGAACCATGCCATGGCCTTCTCGACCTATCCGATCGTGGATCTTCAATACATCTGCGATCTCGACGGGGATCGGGCGAGGCGGCTGGCGGAAAAGGTCGGCTGCGGCTGGACCGACCGGATCGAGGAGATCGCGTCGAGCGATGTCGAGGCGGTGAGCATCGCCACGCCGGACCATGCCCACAAGGGCCCCTGCCTCGCCATGATCGAGGCCGGCAAGCACATCCTGGTCGAGAAGCCGTTCACCATCGATCTCGCCGAGGGCCACGAGATCATCGCCGCCGCCGAGGCCAAGGGTGTCAAGCTCATGGTCGATTTCCAGCTACGCTGGCACCCGCATTACATGGGTGCGAAGCACTTCATGGAGTCGGGCGAGCTCGGCGAGGGTGTCATGGGCTACGCCCGCCTCTCCGACACGATCCATGTGCCGACCGAGATGCTGAGCTGGGGCAGCGCGTCCGGGCCCGAATGGTTCCTCTTTCCCCATACCATGGACGTCACCCGCTGGATCCTCGACGAGGAGCCGGTCGAGGTCTTCGCCCGCGGCAGCAGGCGCGTGCTCAAGGGCATGGGCATCGACGCCTATGACGCGATCCAGGCATTGTTCCAGTTCGAGCGCAGCTTCGTCACCTTCGAGACCGCCTGGATCATCCCGGATAGCTATCCCACCGTGGTCGACAACAAGTTCACGCTGCACGGCAGCAAGGGCCGGATCGAGCTCGACAGCACGCCCGGGATCGCCATCTCCAGCGACCGCTACAAATATCCCTTCTCGAGCCATGCCATCACCCGCTACGGCAAGCCCTTCGCCCATTTCTACGAATCGATCCGCCACTTCGCCGACTGCGTGCTGGAGGACAAGGAGCCCGCGGCCACCGGCCATGACGGGCTGATGGCGACCGCGATGATCCAGGCGACCCTGCGCTCGCTCGAGGCAGGGCGGCCGGTGCGCATGGACGAGGTCCTGGCTGCATGAGCGGGCCACGCGAACGCGCCAGGCTCGTCGAGGCGCTGGTGGCTGTGCTCCTGCCGGGCGACGGCGATTTTCCCAGTGGTGCCGAGGCCGGCGTGCAGGGCAAGCTCGCGGAGCGGCTACTCGAGACCTCGGGTGCCGCCGGGCTGGAGCGGGTGATCACCGGTCTCGCCGGGCTGGCCGAGGCGGGCGAGGCCGGCCCCGATATGGTGCGAGCCTTCGAGCGGGCGGAGCCCGCGCTCTTCGGTGCCGTGCGCAAGATCGCCTACCTCACCTACTACGAGAGCCCGTTCGTCCAGGAGGCGATCCGGGCTCTCGGCTTCGCCTATAATGCGGCACCTCTGCCCAAGGGCTACGGGGTGGGTCGCTTCGACGAAGCAACCGACCGGCCGACCCATGGCCGGGGTCGTTATGTGAAGACAAATGAGGTGCGGCGCGTCGATTTGAGCGGTCTCGATCTCGAGGAGCTGCGGCATGGCCACTGAGGCAAAAGGCGGGCACAGCGACGTCCTCGTCATCGGCGCCGGTGCCACCGGTGCGATCACCAGCCTGATCCTCGCCGGGGCCGGGCTCGACGTCGTCTGCCTCGAGCAGGGCGGCTGGACGGCGGCCGAGGACCATCCTCATTTCAGCCGCGACTGGGAATGGCAGAAGCAGGGGCGCTGGAACCCCGACACCAATGTCCGCCAAGCGGCGAGCGACTACCCGGTCGAGACCAACTCCTCCAACGTCCTCATGTGGAACGCGGTCGGCGGCTCGACCAATGTCTACGGTGCCCTCTGGCCGCGCTACCGGCCGTCGGACTTCAGGAAGGGCGTCGAGCACGGGCTCGCCCCGGACTGGCCGATCACCTACGAGGACCTGGCCGACCCCTATGACCGGGTGGATCGGCTGATCGGGGTGAGCGGGCTCGCCGGCAACCCGGCCTTGCCGCCGCATGGCCCCTACCCCACCGGGCCCCTGCCGCTGCGCAAGTCGGGGCGGGCGCTGGCCAGCGCCTTCGACCGGCTCGGCTGGCACTGGTGGACGTTGCCGGCCGGCGTGATCGCCGAGGACTATGACGGCCGCCCGGCCTGCAACGGCTGCGGCGCCTGCACCGCCGGCTGCGCCCGCAACTCGATGAACATGTTCTCCCTTTCCATCTGGCCCAAGGCGCTGGCCGCCGGGGTCGAGCTGCGCATCCAGGCGGCGGTCGAGCGGGTCGAGAAAGGCCAGGACGGGCGGGCCACGGGGGCGGTCTATATCGACCGGGCATCCGGCCGGCGGGTGCGCCAGACGGCCGATGTCGTGGTCCTCGCCTGCAACGGCGTCGGCACGCCCTGGCTGCTGCAGGCCTCCGACAATCTGGCCAACAGCTCGGACCAGGTGGGGCGCAACCTCCTGCACCACACGCTGACCTCGGTCGACATCTGGGGCGAGGACATCGTCGACACGCATATGGGCTATACCGGCTCCCTGATCAGCATGGAGTTCGCCGAAACCGACACGAGCCGCGGCTTCGTCAACGGCTTCAACTTCAACTGCGCCGCCACCGGCCATGCCGGCAGCCAGTCGCTCGGCATGCTGGCCCGGAGCCCGGCACCCTGGGGTGCCGCGCATCACGAGTGGTTCAGAAGCCGCTTCGACCGGGGCTTCGGCGTCTTCGCCATCGGCGACGACCTGCCCTCGCCCGACAACCGGATCACGCTCTCGGCATCGCTGAAGGATGAGCTCGGCCGGCCGGCGCCGAAGCTGCGCTACGTGCCCGGCGACAACGACGAGCGGATGATGCGCTACCAGCTCGAGCGGCTCGAGGAGATCGCCAAGGCCGCCGGTGCGGTCGACTACCGGCTCAACGACTACAAGGACGCCGACGGCGTCTACCGCACCCCGGCCTGGCACCTGCTCGGCACCTGCCGCATGGGTGCCGATCCCGAGAGCTCGGTCGTCAACAAGTGGCACCAGAGCTGGGACGTGCCCAATCTCTTCATCGTCGACGGCAGCGTCCTCGCGACCGGCGGGGTGGTCAACCCGACGCCGACCGTGACCGCGCTGGCGCTGCGCGCCGCCGAGCATCTGCGCGACAACTTCGCCGAGCTGCGCCGGGCGACGAAGCCGCTGGAGGCGTGACATAGGTTTTATAGCCTATTTCGATCCGGGCCGCAAGCCCGTGCGGGGTTCGATCGGCAAATCATGGCCCTCGGGTTCGTTGCTGCGGCGGGCGGCGCCAGGATGCACGGAATCGCTGTCCCTGACCTCGGGTTCGTTCGTCGAATCCCCGGGTTCCCTCGTCGAATCCCCGGGTTCGCTCGTCGAATCGGTGGGTTCGCTCGTCGAATCGGTGGGTTCGATCGTCGGTTCCGCGGGTTCGTTCGCCGGCACCTGTCGCGGAATCCGCGACATTTCGCGCCCGATGTCGCAGATTCTGCGACATCACGATCGCTTATGTCGCAGCTTTCGCGACATCCTTGGGTTCGCTGTCGCGGATTCTGCGACAACCCGAGCCGAATTGCTGCATGAAATGCGACGATCCGGGCTGCCGAGCGCCGATTCGCCGCCGCCACGCCCCGCCTGCCGCGACTGCCATAAGCTTTCGTGATACTCTGGCGGATTCGAAGCATCATGCCACCCGCCCCCTGGAGGCCCGAAACGTGACCCGCGACGAACTGCTTGCCCGCCTCGACGCCATTCCGCGCGTGCCACTGGCGCATTTGCCCACACCGCTCGAGCCGGCGCCACGGCTGACCGCAGCGCTGGGCGGGCCGGAGATCTGGCTGAAGCGGGACGACCTGACCGGCCTCGCCTTCGGCGGCAACAAGACCCGCCAGCTCGAGTACGTCTTCGCCGACATCCTGGCCAAGGGTGCCGACACGGTGATCGGCAGCGCCTACACGCAGTCGAACTGGTGCCGGCAGATGACGGCGGCGGCGAGGAAGCTCGGCCTCGACATCCATCTCGTGCTGCTGCACGGCGAGAAGGGGCCGGCGTTGCAGGGCAACTTCCTGCTCTACCGGCTGATGGGGGCCGAGATCGAGGTGGTCGATCTGACCAGCCTCGAGCAGGTCCAGCCGCTGCTCGAGGCGAAGGCGGCGAAGCTGCGCGAGGCCGGCCGCAAGCCCTACATCGTGGGGCCGATGCAGACCGAGAACCTCGTCACGGGTGCGCTGGGATATGTGCGGGCCGCTCTCGAGATCGACGAGCAGCTCGAACGGCAGGGCTTCGCGCCGAGCCATCTCTATCTCTCGGGTGCGAACATGACGCCGGCCGGGCTCGCCCTCGGCTTCGAGCTCATCGGCCGCAAGCTGGCGCTCCACAGCATCGCTCCCATCAAGTGGGAAACGGACCGCGCCTGGGACATCGCCCGGATCGCCACGGCGACGGCCCGCCGCCTCGGGCTCGATGCCACGATCGATCCGGCCGCGATCCTGAGCTCGGACGACTATATCGGGCCGCGCTATGGCGTGGTGTCGGACGCGGGACGGGAGGCGCTGGCGCTGGTCGCCCGGACGGAGGGCGTCATCCTCGACCCGGTCTACAGCTCGAAGGCGATGGCCGGGCTGATCGACCACGTCCGCAAGGGCCGGCTCACCGCGCAGGACAAGGTCGTCTTCGTCCACACGGGCGGCACGCCGGCGCTCTTCGCCTATGCGGAGGACGTGATCGTCGACTGAGGCTCAGGCCGCCTCGCCCTGGCGGAACTGCAGGTCGGCGAGGCGGGCGTAGAGGCCGCCCCGGCCGATCAGCTCGCGATGCGTGCCGGCGTCGACGATCTGCCCGTCCTCCATGACGAGGATCCGGTCGGCCTTGAGCACGGTGGCGAGGCGGTGGGCGATGACGATGCTGGTGCGGTTGCGCATCAGGTAGTCGAGCGCCTGCTGGACGGCGAACTCGCTCTCGGCATCGAGCGAGCTGGTCGCCTCGTCGAGCAGGAGCACGGCGGGATCGCGCAGGATGGCCCGGGCGATGGCGATGCGCTGGCGCTGCCCGCCCGAGAGGCGGACACCCTTCTCGCCGAGGAAGGTGGCGAAGCCATCGGGCAGCGCCTCGATGAAGCCCCTGGCCGCCGCCGTCTCGGCGGCTTCCAGGACCTCCGCGTCGCTGGCCTCGGGCCGGCCGTAGCGGATATTGGTCCAGGCATCGGCGGAGAAGATCACCGGCTCCTGCGGCACGAGGCCGAGGCGCGAGCGGTAGCGGGCCGGGTCGAGCTGGTCGATGGGCTGGCCGTCGAGGCGGATGCGCCCCGCCTGCGGATCGTAGAAGCGCATGAGGAGCTGGAAGATGCTCGTCTTGCCGGCGCCCGACGGGCCGACCAGGGCGACGCTCTCGCCGGGTCGGACCGCCAGGTCGAGGCCGTCGAGGATGATGCGCTCGGGGTGGCCCGGATAGGCGAAGCGGACCGCTTCGAAGCGCACCTCGCCGGCGGTTCGCTCCGGCAGCGCCAGGGGTGCTGCCGGCGCCCTGATGGCCGGCTCGCTGTCGAGCAGCTCGAAGAGCCGCTCGGTGGCGCCGGCAGCGCGTTGCAGATCACCGACGATGTCCGAGAGCCCGCCCACCGCGCTCGCCACAACGGTGGCGAAGAAGACGAAGGCCGAGAGCTCGCCCGCCGTGATCCGGCCGGCGAGCACGTCCTGGCCGCCCATCCAGAGCACCGCGACGATAGCCCCGAAGACGAGCGTGATGACCACCGCCGCCAGCATCGAGCGGGCCTTGGCGCGGGCCGCGGCGGCCTGGAACGCGGCCTCGCTGGCGGCGGCGAACGTCGTCGCCTCGCGCTCCTCCTGGGCGAAGGCCTGCACGGTGCGCACGGCGTTGACCGTCTCCTCGGCGCGGCCGCTGACATCGGCGAGCCGGTCCTGGGCGGTGCGCGACAGGCGGCGGACCTTGCGACCGAAGACGACGATCGGCACGACGACCAGCGGCACGACCAGGAGGACGAGGCCGGAGAGCTTCGGGTTGCTGTAGACGAGCAGGCCGATGCCGCCGACCGTGAGCAGGATGTTGCGCAGCGCCTGGGTGACGGTCGAGCCGATCACCGTCTGCACGACCGTCGTGTCGGTGGTGAGGCGCGACAGCACCTCGCCGGTCCGCGTGGTCTCGAAGAAGCCGGGCGGCATGCGGATGATGTGGCGATAGACCTGGTTGCGAAGCTCGGCCACGACCCGCTCGCCGAGCCAGGTCACGAGGTAGGAGCGCAGATAGGTGGCGACGGCCAGCGCCAGGATGACGAGCAGCGAGGCGCGGAGCGCATGGTCCAGCGCCTGCGGCCGGCCGGCGCCGAAGCCGCTGTCGATCAGGTAGCGCAGGCCGACACCGAGCGAGAGCACCGCGGCCGCGGCGACGACGAGGGCCACGAGGGCACCGGCAACCCGCCAGCGATACGGGGCGAGATAGGCGGCGAGGCGGCGGAGCTGCCTGAAGTCGCGGCTCTTCATGCGTTCGACAGTGTCGGGAAGCGGGGCGGCTGCCCGGGTCATGCGGTGCTCCCAGGGAAACGGGCGTGGCGGGCCGGCAGCCGCCAGGGGTGTGACAGCAACCCCGCGCGAAGGGATGCCGGCGAAGGCTTGAGTTCGTCGGCCTGCCCCGCTATATACCGGCGGCTTGGCTTAGAGGAAAGTTCCCGTGAAAAAGGATATCCACCCGGCTTACCACGAGATCAACGTGGTGATGACCGACGGCTCGACCTTCAAGACGCGCTCGACCTGGGGTGCCGAAGGCGACACGCTGACGCTCGACGTCGATCCGAAGTCCCATCCCGCCTGGACCGGCGGCTCGATGCAGCTGCGCGAGCGTGGCCAGGTGGAGAAGTTCAACCGGCGCTTCCAGAGCTTTCGCCGCAAGGCCTGATCGCGCGCTACGCATCATTCGGAGACGACGATGAAGGTTCGCAATTCGCTGAAGACGGCGAGGACCCGCCACAAGGACTGCCGTCTCGTGCGGCGCAAGGGGCGCGTCTACATCATCAACAAGAAGGACCCGCGCTTCAAGGCCCGCCAGGGCTGAAGCCGGCGCCCTCGACGTGGACAAAAGCCGGGCCTGGTCCCGGCTTTGTTGTTTCGAGGTGAAGGGCAGGCATGGGCAGAGCCGGGCTGGATAAGCTCTTGCGGGCGATGCTGGATGCGGCGGTTGCGGTCGCCATGCCGGATCGCGCCGTGCCGGCACATCTGCCGATGCCTCCAAAGGGTCGCACGATCGTGATCGGCGCCGGCAAGGCGAGCGCGGCCATGGCCCGGGCCGTCGAGCAGCACTGGCCGGGCCCGCTCGAGGGTCTCGTGGTGACCCGCTACGGCCACGCCGTGCCGTGCGAGCACATCGAGATCGTCGAGGCGGCGCATCCGGTGCCGGACGCGGCGGGCGAGGCCGCGGCGGCACGCATCCTCGCCATGGTCGAGGGTCTCACGGAGGACGATCTCGTCCTGGCGCTGATCTCGGGCGGCGGCTCGTCGCTCCTGGCCCTGCCGGCGCCGGGCCTCGGCCTCGAGGACAAGCAGGCCGTCAACCGCGCCTTGCTGCGCTCGGGCGCCTCGATCGACGAGATGAACTGCGTGCGCAAGCACCTCTCGGCGATCAAGGGCGGCCGGCTGGCCGCCGCGGCGCACCCGGCCCGGCTGGTGGCGCTCATGATCTCGGACGTGCCGGGCGACGACCCGGCCGTGATCGCGTCCGGCCCCACCGTGCCGGACCCGACCACCCGCGCGGATGCGCTGGCCCTGGTCGAGAAATACGGGATCGAGCTCGCCCCGCATGTGCGGCGCCATCTCGAGGATCCCGCCTGCGAAAGCGTCAAGCCGGGCGACCCGCGGCTCGAGCGGGCGGAGACGGTCATGATCGCGACGCCGCAGGCCTCGCTCGAGGCGGCGGCGGAAGTGGCGCGCGCCGCCGGCATCACCCCCTTGATCCTCGGCGACAGCATCGAGGGCGAGAGCCGCGACGTCGCCAAGGTGATGGCCGCCATCGCCAAGCAGGTGATCCGCCACGGCCAGCCCTGCCCGCGGCCCTGCGTGCTGCTCTCGGGCGGCGAGACGACGGTCACCGTCCGGGGCGACGGCAGCGGCGGGCGGAACGTCGAGTTCCTCCTGGCCCTCGCCGTGGCGCTCGACGGCCTGGCGGGGGTGAGCGCGATCGCCGCCGACACGGACGGCGTCGACGGGGCCGCCGAGGTGGCCGGCGCCTGGATCGACGACGCGACCCTGGCGAAGGCGGCGTCGCTCGGCCTCGTCGCCAAGGCCAGCCTCGCGCGCAACGACGGCCACACGTTCTTCGGGACCCTGGGCCAGCAGGTCGTCACCGGGCCGACGCTCACCAACGTCAATGATTTCCGGGCCGTGCTGATCGACTGAGTGCCGGACAGCACCTCGCCGCCGGCGCAACACATCGCCGCGAAAATTCGATACAATCGCGCGACATGTATTGGCTTGCTCGATGCTGAACCCCCGCTAACTCTAGCGCATCCACCCGAGCCCGCGTCGGAGACGGATTCTTGTCGACCGTTCGTCAGATCCTGCTGTCGCTGCTGCTCCTGGGCGGGGCGGTCGGCGGCTATTACTTCTACCATCATCTGACGGCGGCGAGCGTCATCCCCGGCGACGGCAAAGGCGGCGGGCGGACGATCTCCGTCGAGGTCGCGCGAGCGGTGCGCGAGACGGTGCGGGACCGGGCCGAGGCGGTCGGCACGACGCTGGCCAACCAGGCGATCGAGGTGGTGTCCCTGGCCTCGGGGCGGATCACCGAGCTGCTGTTCGAGCCGGGCCAGGCGGTCGAGGCCGGCGCCGTGCTGGCGCGCCTCGACGATGCCATCGAAGAGGCGGATCTCGACGAGGCGCGGGCGATGGCGAAGGAAGCGCAGTCGGCGCTGGACCGTGCCCGGCGGCTGCGGGCCAGCAACAACATCGCCGAGGCGACCGTGGTCGAGCTGGAGGCCGCCGCCGCCGCCGCCCAGGCGCGGGTCGACCGGGCGGCCCAGCGGCTCGAGGACCGGCTGGTCCGCGCCCCCTTCGACGGGGTCGTCGGCATTCGCCGGGTCGATCTGGGAGCCAGGGTCGACAACGACACGGTGATCACCACGCTCGACGATCGAAGCCGGATGATCGTCGAGTTCATGCTGCCGGAATTCTTCTACGGCCGCATCCAGCCGGGCCTCGAGGTCCAGGCCAGCAGCACCAGCTTCCCCGACCGCAGCTTCGCCGGCACGCTCACCAGCATCGACACGCGCGTCGACGTCACGAGTCGCGCCTTTCGCGTGCGGGCCTCGCTCCCCAACCCCGATCTCCTCCTGCCGGCGGGCCTCTTCGTGCTGGTCGACATCACGCTCGGCGAGCGCGACGCGGTCATCGTGCCGGAGGAGGCCGTGGTCAGCGAGGCCGATCGCAGCTTCGTCTATGTGGCAGGGCCGGAGCGGGCCGAGCGGCGGCTCGTCGAGCTCGGCGCGCGCAGCCTCGGCGTGGTCGAGATCGAGAACGGCCTCGAGGCCGGCGAGCTGGTCGTCACCAGCGGTCTGCAGCGCCTGCGCGACGGTGTCGCCATCAGCTACGAGGCGCCGAAGGCCATCGATCCCGAGCGGATCGCCCTGCCGTCCGGAGACATCGGGTGACACTCTCGGAGCTCAGCATCCGTCGCCCCGTCCTCGCGACCGTGGTCAGCCTGCTCATCGTCGTCTTCGGCATCGCCGCGCTGAGCCGCCTGCCGGTGCGCGAGCTGCCCGACGTCGACCGCGCCGTGGTGAGCATCACGACGAGCTACACCGGTGCCGCGCCAGAGATCGTCGACACCGACATCACCGAGGTGATCGAGGGGGCGGTGGCCGGGGTTTCCGGCGTGCGCGAGATCACCTCGGAGAGCCGCCGCGGGCGGGGCCGCACGACCATCACCTTCAACGGCGACCGCGATATCGACGAGGCGGCCAACGACGTGCGGGACGCCGTCGCCCGGGTGCGCGCCCGCCTGCCCGACGACGCGGACGAGCCGCAGATCGTCAAGAGCGACAGCGACGCCGACCCGGTGATGCGCCTCGGCATCGTCTCCGACCGGATGAGCCCGGCGGAGATCACCGACTATGTCGAGCGGTTCCTGGTCGACCGGCTGGCGACCCTGGATGGCGTCGCCAATGTCGAGATCAACGGCCAGCGGCGCTTCGCCATCCGCATCTGGCTCGACCGCCGGGCGCTCGCCGCCCGCGACCTGACGACCGCCGACGTCGAGGCGGCGCTCAGGCGAAGCAATCTCGAGCTGCCGGCGGGCGAGGTCGAGTCCACCGCGCGCGAGCTGACCGTGCGTCTCGACAGCCGGCTGCGCGATGTCGAGAGCTTTCGCCGGCTGGTGATCGCGACGGCGGGCGGCTACCCGATCCGCCTCGCCGACGTCGCCCGGGTGGAGCTCGGCGCGGAGGACGATTCGACCTTCGTCCGCTCGGACGGGCGGCCCGCCGTCGGCATCAACGTGCTGCGCCAGTCGCAGGCGAACACCATCGCCATCTCCGACGCGGTGCGGGCGGAGATCGAGCTCCTGCGGCCGATCCTGCCAGCCGGCATGGACATCATCGTCGGCTCGGACGACGCGATCTTCATCGCCGCCTCGATCCGCGAGGTGCTGACGGCGCTCGGCATCTCGATCATCCTCGTGGTGCTGGTCATCTTTGTCTTCCTCCTGTCGCTGAGGGCGACGCTGGTCCCGGCCGTCACCATTCCCGTCGCGGTCGTCGGCAGCTTCATCCTGATCCAGGCGCTGGGCTTCTCGATCAACGTGCTGACGCTGCTGGCGCTGATCCTCGCCATCGGCCTCGTCGTCGACGACGCCATCGTCATGCTGGAGAACATCCAGCGGCGGATCGAGGCGGGCGAGAAGCCGATCACGGCCTCGGTCCTGGGGGCGCGGCAGGTGACCTTCGCGATCATCGCCACCTCGCTCACGCTGATCGCCGTCTTCGTGCCGCTCTCCTTCATGCAGGGCCAGGTGGGCCGGCTCTTCATCGAGTTCGGCCTGGTGCTCGCCGCGGCCGTCCTGATCTCGACCTTCGTGGCGCTGACGCTCTGCCCCGCCCTCTGCTCGCGCGTGCTGAAGGGGAGGAGCGCCGGCGCCGCCGGGACGACCGGCGGCGGCCGGGCGGCGCGGGCGGTCGGCAATGTCTACCGAAGGCTCCTGCTGCGGGCGCTCGCGGCGCCGCTGCCGGTCCTGGTCATGGGCCTCCTGCTCGCCGCCACCAGCTATGGGCTCTACGTCGCACTGCCGCAGGAGCTGACGCCCATCGAGGATCGCGGCGTTTTCTTCGTGCCCGTGATCGCGCCCCAGGGCAGCACCGTCACCTACACCGACGAGCGGGTGGCCGAGGTCGAGGGCGTGATTCGCCCGCTGCTCGAGGACGGCGAGGTCGAGCGCCTGTTCGCCATCGCCGGGTCGTTCAATTCCAACAACCGCGGCTTCGTCGTCGGCCGGCTCGCCGACTGGGGCCTGCGCGATCGATCCCAGCAGGCCATCATCAACGAGCTGGCGCCGAGGATCTCGGGCATCACCGGTGCCCGGGCCTTCCCGGTGAGCCCGGCCGGGCTCGGTCTCGGCGGCTCGAGCTCGCCCTTGCGCGTGGTCATCGGCGGCCCCGACTTCCAAAGCGCGAAGGAGTGGGCCGATGCCATCGTCGAGCGCGCCGAGGCGAACCCGCAGCTCCTCAATCTCGACGTCGATTTCGAGGAGAACCAGCCGCAGCTGACGCTGCGGGTCGACCGCGACCGGGCCGACGACCTGGGCATCTCGCTCGAGACCATCGCCCAGACGCTGCAGACCCTGCTGGCGTCGCGCGAGGCCACCGAGTTCATCGACCGCGGCCGCGAGTACCCGGTGATCCTCCAGGCCCGGGCGGAGGACCGGCGCAGCCCGACCGACCTCGAGAACATCTTCGTGCGCGGCACGAGGAGCGGCACGCTGGTGCCCCTGACCGCGCTGGTCCTTGCCGAGGAGGGGGCGTCCGCCCCGGCGCTGCGCCGCTACGACCGCCTGCCGGCGGTCGCCATCACCGCCGCGCTCGCCGACGGCTACGATCTCGGCTCGGCCATCGCCTATATCGAGGCGATCGCGCTGGAGACGCTGCCCGAGGAGGCGCGCCTCGGCTTTGCCGGCCAGAGCCGCGAGTTCATCGAGGCCAGGGGCGGCATGCTCTTCACCTTCGCCATGGCGCTGCTCATCGTCTTCCTCGTGCTCGCCGCCCAGTTCGAGAGCTGGATCCATCCGCTCATCATCATGCTCACCGTGCCGCTCGCCGTGGCGGGCGCCCTCCTCGCCCTCTACGTCACCGGCCTCTCGCTCAACGTCTACAGCCAGATCGGCATCGTGCTGCTGGTCGGCCTGATGGCGAAGAACGGCATCCTGATCGTCGAGTTCGCCAACCAGCTCCGCGACGAGGGCCATGGGGTGCGCGAGGCGGTGGTCGAGGCCGCCGTGCTGCGCCTGCGGCCGATCGTCATGACGGTGGTCTCGACCGTGCTGGGTGCCGTCCCCCTCGTCATCGCCACCGGTGCGGGGGCGGAGAGCCGGATCGCCATCGGCACGGTGATCATCGGCGGCCTCGGCCTCGCCTCGGTGCTGACGCTGGTCCTGACACCCGTGCTCTACGACCTGCTCGCCCGCTTCACGCGGCCGGCGAGCGCCATCGGCCGCGAGCTCGAGGCCGAGCTGTCGGCCGGCCTCAATGGCCGACGGACGACGAGAGCAGGTTGACGATCAGCACCCCGGCGACGATCAGGCCGAGGCCGACGATGGCCCAGAGATCGAGCCGCTGGCCGAAGACGACGAGCCCGACGAGCGAGATCAGCACGATGCCGAGGCCGGACCAGATCGCGTAGGCGATGCCGACAGGCATGGTGCGGAGCACGAGGGCGAGGAAGAAGAAGGCGAGCCCGTAGCACACCACGACCGCGACCGACGGCCAGAAGCGCGTGAACTGCTGCGACGCCTGCAGGGCCGTGGTGCCCGCGACCTCGCAGGCGATGGCGACGACGAGCTGCAGATAGACCATGGCGACATCATCCAGCCGGCCGGCGCGGCCGGCCATGTTGCGAGCCCGAGCATGACGGTGATCTACTACCTCTCCCATCCCGAGGTGACCATCGATCCGGCGATCCCGGTGCCGGGCTGGGGGCTCTCCGCCACGGGTCGGGCACGGGTGCTGGCGGTCCGCGACGCCGCCTGGCTGCGGGCCTGCCGGCGGATCGTCACCAGCGCCGAGCGCAAGGCCGTGGAGACGGCCGAGCTCGTCGCCGAGACATCGGCGGCGGAGATCGTGGTGCGCCCCGCCATGCACGAGAACGACCGGTCGGCCACGGGCTTCCTCGTGCCCGCGGAGTTCGAGCAGGTGGCCAGCGAATTCTTCGCCCGGCCGGAGGAGTCGGTGCGCGGCTGGGAGCGCGCAAGCGACGCCCAGGCGCGGATCGCGGGCGAGCTCGAGGCGGTGCTGGCGGGCCACGACCCAACCCTTCCCCTCCTCCTCGTCGGCCATGGCGGGGTCGGCACTTTGCTCTACTGCCGGCACGCGGGGCTTGCGATCGACCGCCGGCACGACCAGCCGAGGTCCGGCTCCGTCTTCGCCCTCGATGCCCGGAGCCTGGCACCCCTCTTCACCTGGCGGCCGATGGAGGAGGTCGAGCGGGTGCTCGGGCCTTGCTAAGCCGCGCCTTTCGCGGCCATGTTGCGGCGGGGAGACAACGCAGGAGATCGAGGCGTGGCCAGGGCCTATGTCTGCGGCACGCTGGACAGCAAGGCGACGGAGCTAGGCTTCATCCAGGCCTGCCTCGAGGCCGCGGGCGTTGCCACCTGCCTCGTCGATCTCGGCACCAGCGGCGAGGCCGCTCCGGCCGACGTTGCCGCCCGCGAGGTCGCCGCCCATCACCCGAAGGGCGAGGCAGCCGTCTTCACCGGCGACCGGGGCAGCGCCGTCGGCGCCATGGCCGAGGCCTTCGCCCGCTTCGTCCTGACCCGCGACGATATCGGCGGCATGATCGGCGCCGGCGGGTCGGGCAACACGGCCCTCGTCACGCCGGCCATGCGCGCCCTGCCGGTGGGCGTCCCCAAGGTCATGGTCTCGACCGTGGCCTCGGGCAATGTGGCACCCTATGTCGGCCCCGCCGACATCTTGATGCTGCACGCCGTGGCCGACGTGCAGGGCCTGAACGCCATCACCCGCCGGGTGCTCGGCAACGCCGCCCATGCGCTGGCCGGCATGATGCTGCACCCGATTCCGGCGCCTGCGGCGGCCACGAAGCCGGCCATCGGGCTCACCATGTTCGGCGTCACCACGTCCTGCGTGCAGCAGGTGACGCGAGCGCTCGAGGCCGACTACGACTGCCTCGTCTTCCACGCCACCGGCACAGGGGGACAGGCGCTCGAGAAGCTGGTAGCCAGCGGGCTGGTCGGCGCCATGCTCGACATCACCACGACGGAGATCGCCGACCTCCTGGTGGGCGGTGTCCTGCCGGCGACCGAGGATCGCCTCGAGGCGGTGATCCAGACCGGCATCCCCTATGTCGGCTCGCTGGGTGCTCTCGACATGGTCAATTTCGGTGCCATGGAGACCGTGCCGGAGCGCTTTCGGGACCGCCGCCTCTACGTGCACAACCCGCAGGTCACGCTGATGCGCACGACGGTCGAGGAGAACGCCCGCTTCGGTGCCTGGCTCGCGGCCCGGCTCAACCGCATGGAAGGCCCCGTCCGCTTCCTCGTCCCCGAAGGCGGGGTCTCGGCGATCGACGCCCCGGGCCAGCCCTTTTTCGATCCGGACGCGGATGCGGCGCTCTTTGCCGCGCTCGAGGCGGATTTCCGCCCCGCGCCGAACCGGCGCCTCGCCCGCGTCGCCCACAACATCAACGATGCGGCCTTCGCCGCCGCCTGCGTCGCCGCCTTCCACGAGATCACGAGGACAAGCTGAATGCCCCGTTTCGAGCGCCAGGCGCTGGTCGAGAAGTTCCAGGACATGGTGCGCCGGCGCGTGCCGATCATCGGCGGCGGTGCCGGCACGGGCCTCAGCGCCAAGTGCGAGGAGGCGGGCGGCATCGACCTCATCGTCATCTACAATTCCGGCCGCTACCGCATGGCCGGCAGGGGCTCGCTCGCCGGGCTCATGGCCTATGGCAACGCCAACGACATCGTCGTCGAGATGGCCAGGGAGGTGCTGCCGGTGGTGAAGAAGACGCCGGTGCTCGCCGGCGTCAACGGCACCGACCCGTTCATGCTCAGGGACAGGTTCCTGCGCGACCTCAAGGACATGGGCTTCGCCGGCATCCAGAACTTCCCGACGGTCGGGCTCTTCGACGGTGTGATGCGCACCAATCTCGAGGAGACCGGCATGGGCTACGGGCTCGAGGTCGATCTCGTCCGGGCCGCCCATGAGCTGGACATGCTCACGACACCTTATGTCTTCTCGGCCGACGAGGCCGTCGCCATGACCGAGGCCGGGGCCGACCTCATCGTCCCGCACATGGGGCTGACGACCGGCGGCACGATCGGGGCGGAGACGGCGGTGAAGCTCGAGGATTGCCCCCGCATCATCGACGAGTGGGCAGCGGCGGCGCGGCGGGTCCGGTCGGACGTCATCGTCATCTGCCATGGCGGGCCGATCGCCACGCCCGAGGATGCGGCCTTCGTCCTCGCCCGCACCGAGCACTGCCACGGCTTCTACGGCGCCTCGTCGATGGAGCGGCTGCCGACGGAGAAAGCGCTCACCGCCCAGGTCGCGGCCTTCAAAGAGATCGGCTTCGGCGCATGAGCGCCACGGTCGGCATCCTCGTCGTCTCGCATTCGCCCAAGGTCGCCGAGGGTGCGGTCGACATGGTGCGGCAGATGGTGGGCGACGAGGTCGCCTGCACCGGCGTCGGCGGCGATCCGGCGGGCGGGCTCGGCACGGACGCGGCGAAGATCCTGGCCGGCATCGAATCCGTCTGGTCGGAGGCCGGGGTCGCCCTTCTGGTCGATCTCGGCGGGGCGGAGATGAACAGCGAGATGGCGATCCTGATGCTCGACGAGGCACGCCGCGGCCGGGTTCGCATTGCCGCCGCACCGGTGGTGGAGGGGGCGGTGATCGCCGCGACCGAGGCCTCGGCCGGCAGCACGCTGGACGAGGTCGTGGCGGCGGCGGAGGAGTGGCGCTGATGGCGGCCGAGCGGGCGCGCGTGAGGGTTAACCACCCGACCGGCCTGCATGCCCGCCCGGCGGTCAAGCTCACCAGGCTGGCGAAGGGCTTCGAGGCATCCATCCGCCTGCGCGGCCTGCCGGACGGCGCCTGGATCGACGCGAAGAGCATCGTCAAGGTCATGGCGCTCAAGCTCAAGACCGGCACCCTGATCGAGCTCGAGGCCGAGGGCGCGGACGCCGGAGCCGCGCTGGAGGGGCTCACGGGCCTCGTCGAGCGCAATTTCGACGAGCATGGCTGAAAAGCACTACAAGGGCCGCGTGGCCGCACCGGGTCTCGCCCTCGGGCCGCTCTTCCACCTGCCCGATCTCGCGGTGGCGGCAGACCGACCGGCCGGCACGCCAGAGGCGGAGATGGCGCGGCTGACGGCGGCCATCGCCGCCGCCAGGGAGCAGCTTGCGCTGCTGCTCGCGGAAGGCGAGGAGATGGCAGCCGAGATCCTGGGGTTCCAGCTCGAGATGCTGGACGATCCGGCCCTCGTCGAGACGGCGGCGGCACTGGTGGCCGAGGGAGCCCCGGCCGTCCGGGCGTGGCAAGAGGGGCTCGCCCCGCAGGTCGAGGTCTTCGCCGGCGACGACGACCTCTATTTCCGCGCCCGGGCCGCCGATC
>ERZ795053.2610-NODE-2610-length-21558-cov-6.755895_pt1 | contig 21558 bp, 14 predicted proteins | sample MGYA00375137_ERZ795053 | MGnify/ENA primary metagenome ERZ795053 (study PRJEB30182, sample SAMN05720284) | activated sludge metagenome | isolation source: Anaerobic digester | place: Hong Kong | collected 2014-12-17 ...
CACGATCGCGCCGAGCGAGTTGGCCGTGCCGATGGCCGCCAGGCCGGCGACGCCGGCACCAGAGACGAAGACCTTCGCCGGCGGCACCTTCCCGGCGGCGGTGACCTGGCCGGTGAAGAACGAGCCGAACTCGTGCGCGGCCTCGATGACCGCGCGATAGCCGGCGATGTTGGCCATCGAGGACAGCACGTCGAGGGCCTGCGCGCGGGAGATCCGCGGCACGGCATCCATCGCCATGCCGGTGACCCCCTTGTCGGCCAGCCGTTGGACGAGCTCGGGGTTGAGCGCCGGCGCCATCAGGCTGACGAGGATCGCACCCTCGCGCAGCCGGGCCGTCTCCACCGCGTCGGGGGCGTTGATCTTCGTGACGATGTCGGCGCCCCACACGTCGGCGCCGTCGCCCACTCGGGCGCCGGCAGCGGCATACGCGGCGTCATCGAAGCTCGCCTCCGCTCCGGCGCCGGCCTGCACGACGACGTCGTAGCCCAGCTTGATCAGCTGCTCGACCGTCTTGGGGGTCGCGGCCACCCGCCGCTCACCCGCCTTGGACTCTCGCGGGACACCGATGAGCACGACTCACTCCGCAGGGTCGGGGGGCCCGCACGCAGCGACGGCGGGCGCACCGGACGCACACGCCGGTACGGCAGCAACCTAGCCAAGTCAGGCAGCATCGGCGAGGACCAAGGTCGCAGTGTGGCGGATCACTCGCGCCCGACGGGTGCCCATGAGCACAGACACCAGAGGGGTGGGCGCTGTTGTGCGCTGGTGAAGGGGCCCACTCCGCCGACCCCCGGGGATGCCGATGGCCCGCGAGACAGGGGGGACATCGCGGGCCATCGGTGAACTGGGCGGTCGGCGGGAGTGACCGTCCGGCGGGCAGCCCGGTCGGGGGGTCGAGCTGCGGGGGCCGGTCGCGCCGTGTCGCTGGTGCCGTCGCTGAGGTGACACGGAGCCGCGGCCCTTGTCAATGACTGTAACCGCTCTCACCGTGGGGTGCAACGGAGCCAGGCACTCGAGCACTCGCCCCGACTGCCCCAGGAACCGGTGCGGGCGGCATACCGTGGAGGTCATGGAGCCCACCACCGACCTCACCGCCACCGGCGCGCGGCTGCTCGCGACCGCCGCCGATTCACCCTCCGGCCGAGCCGCCGAGCAGGTCTTCGCCAGCCCGGTGCTCAAGGCGGTGCTGCTGGGCCTGCGCGAGGGAGCGGCGCTCGCCGAGCACCGCGGGCCGGCCGCCGCCACGCTGCAATGCCTCGTCGGCCGAGCCCGGCTGTGGTCCGGTGAGCGCGAGTGGATCCTCGAGGCCGGCGGGTATGCCGCGGTGCCCAGCGAGCGGCATGGGGTCGACGCGCTCGCCGACTGCGTCCTGCTCCTCACGGTCGCCGCCGGCACCGCTCCCGAGCCGGTCGAGGTCACCCTCGGCCGCGACGGCTGACGCACGACAGCGGCGGCCACGCCGCCGACCCCGGTCTCGCCAGTGGCGACGTGCCCGGACCGTGGACTGGGCGGCCTGCGGCGCGGGTGGGCTGGCAGACCGGGGCCTGGTTCGTCCCCGTGCTCAACCTCTGGTGGCCGCTGCAGAACCTGCGTGACCTGTTCCTCGGGGCCCGACTGGCCCAGCAGCGACGCCGCGGCGAGCCCGTGCGGGTGGAGCCGGGGTCCTCGCGGCGCTGGGGTGGCCTCGTTGGCGGTGGTCCCGCCTCGGCCGGATCGTGCTCAGCGACCCCGCCGAGACGGGGTCACATCTGCTCCGGCGTCTGCACCCCGAGCAGGGCGAGGCCCTGCCGCAGCACGGCATAGGTGAGCGCACACAGCCCGAGGCGTGACTCACGGACCTCCGCATCGGCCTTGAGCACCGGGCACTGCTCGTAGAACACCGAGGCGGTCTGCGCGAGCTCGAAGAGGTATGCCGCGAGCCGGTGCGGCTCGTAGCTCTCGCCGACCTGCTGCACCGTCGAGCCGAACTGCAGCAGCGCGAGCGCGAGCGCCCGCTCGGCCGGCTCGCCGATCTCGATCCGCCGCTCGACGCCCTCGAGGTCCAGCCCGGCGGTGCGGAACATCGAGGTGATCCGGGCCGCCTGATACATGAGGTATGCCGCGGTGTTGCCGGTGAGCGCGACCATCCGGTCGAGGTCGAAGACGTACTCGGTGTCGTGGGCGACGGAGAGGTCGGCGTACTTGATCGCGCCGACGCCGATCTGCCGGGCCAGGGCGTCGCGGGTCGGCTCGGGCAGGTCGGGGCGGGCGTCGTCGAGCACCGCGCGAGAGGCCGCGATGGCGTCGTCGATGAGGGCCATCAGCCGCAGCGAGTCACCGGCCCGAGTCCGCAGGATCTTCTTGTCCTTGCCCAGGACGTTGCCGATCTGCACGTGGGTGAGCGTCGTCGAGTCCGGCAGCCAGCCGGCCAGCCGCGCCGCCGCCCAGGTCATGGTGAAGTGCAGCGCCTGGGTGGCGCCGACGACGTAGATCACCCGGTCGGCGTGCAGCCGGCGCACGACATCGCGCACCATCGCGAGATCCGTTGTCGCATAGCCGTATCCACCGTCGGACTTGCGGACGATGAGCGGCACCGGCGCCCCGTCGCGGCCGGTGAACTCGTCCTGGAAGATGCACAGCGCACCGTCGGAGACGACCGCGATGCCGGCCTGCTCGAGCTCGGCGCAGACCCGCGGCAGGTCGTCGTTGTAGGACGACTCGCCGGCCAGGTCGGCGTCGGTGAGGGTGATGTCCAGGGCGCTGTAGATGCGGTTGAAGTAGCGCTTGGACCCCTCGACGAGCTCGCGCCACAGCCGCAGCGTCTCGGGGTCGCCGGCCTGCAGCTGCACGACCCGCCCGCGAGCCCGGGTGGCGAAGGTCTCGTCGTCGTCGAACGTCGCCCGCGCCGCCTGGTAGAAGGCGTTGGGGTCGCTCTCGAGGACCCGCGCCTCGGCCGAGCCCTCGCCGACGTCGAGGAGGTGCTCGATGAGCATGCCGAAGGGGGTGCCCCAGTCGCCGATGTGGTTCTGCCGGATCACCGTGTGGCCGAGGTGCTCGAGGGTCCGCGCCAGGGCGTCGCCGACGACTGTCGTGCGCAGGTGCCCGACGTGCATCTCCTTGGCGACATTGGGCGAGGAGTAGTCGATGACGATGCGCTGCGGGGTGACCGGGGCGACCCCCAGCCGCGGGTCGGCGGCGAGCGCCTGCACCTGCCTGGTGATCCACTGCGGCGCGAGGGTGAGGTTGACGAACCCGGGCCCGCTGACCTCCACCTGCTCGCAGACGTCGTCGACGTCGAGCGCCTCGACGAGCCGCGCCGCGACCTCGCGCGGCGGCATAGCGACTCGCTTGGCCAACGCGAGCGGGGCGTTGCACTGCAGGTCGGCGAACTGGCTCGGCCGCAGCACCGGGTCGGCGTCGCGCACCCCGAAGGCCGCCTCGATGGCAGCGGTGATGCGAGGGGCGAGGACGTCGTGCGGGCTGGGCATGCGGGCCAGCCTATTGGGCGCGCGGCAGGGCCAGCGCGAGGGTTTCGGCCCCGGGCAGCCCGGCGAGCGCCGCGCCGTCGAGGAGGATCTTGGCTCCGCGCACCCCGCCACCGACGACTACCGGGCCGGCCGCGACGACGGCCTCGTCGACGAGGATCGCCCAGTCGGCCGGCAGCCCGATGGGGGTGATGCCGCCCTGGGTCATCCCGGTCTGCTGCTGCGCGGCATCCTGGGGCATGAACGAGATCTTGCGGACGTCGAGGTGCCGGCGGACGACGCCGTTGACGTCGGCGCGGTCGCTGGCAAGGACGAGGACCGCCGCCCGGGCCACCCGGTCACCCCGTCGGCCCTCGACGACGACACAGTTCGCAGACGCCTCCACGGCCACGTCGTATGCCGCGCAGAACGCCGCCGTGTCCGCGAGCTCGGCGTCGATGGTCGCCACCTCGGCCGTCGGCACGAGCTGAGCCGCGGCCGCCACGGGCGGCGCCACGAGGTCGAGATGGTCGACGAGCGGGTGCCAGTCGAGCGAGCCGCGGGCGGACGGCATACCAGATCCTCTCGTCGGGATGGCGCTGATGCAGGCTCGTCCGAACGGCCAGACTTCACGCGCGGGTGATGACCGGCGGCGTGGCCGGCTTCACACTGGAGATCATGTCCCACGGCTCGTCTCCCACCAACTCGCGATTCCCCACCGGCGAGCCCGCCGGCTGGCGCACCGACCCCGTCACCGCCGGCCTGGAGCGGTGGTGGGACGGCGTGCACTGGGGCGACGAGACTCGGTCGGTCGACCGGCCCATCGCCGGCGGCACCCAGCAGGCGAGGCCCCGCACCCAGCTGCCCAAGCCCAATCGCACGCTGGCCTCGATCTCCCAGATCGTGCTCGTGCTGCCCAGCCTGGCGGCCATCGGGCTGGCCGTGCTCAACGCGCTGACCTGGCTCGACCAGACGATCCACCTGTCGCCCGTCATCACCCTCGCCGCCATGGGGGCGATGTCGACGGGCTACGGCCTGGGGATGCTGCTCGTCCTCGGCTGGTTCCTGGTCCGGAGGGCCGACGTCCGGCTCAACCGCGCCCTGATGCGGCGCTCGGTCGGAGCGTCGATCGTCGGCTGGTTCGTGCCGCTGCTCAACCTCGTGTGGCCCAAGCAGGACCTCACCGACCTCTGGTATGCCGCGCGCCCGGAGCTCGCCCACGCGACCCGCCGGGTGCCTGCGCCGACACCCGGATCGGTCTCGACCTGGTGGGCCGGGATGCTCGGCTCCGGCGTCGTCAACCTCGCCATGCTGGCAGTCCTGCGCAGCGGCACCGACCTGCGGGCCACCTTCGGCGACCAGACCCAGCTCGTCGTCACCGCGGTGCAGGTCGGCTCGGTCCTCGGCCCGCTGCTCATCGCCGTGTCGGCGTGGGGCCTCATTCTCACCGTCACCCAGGTCGAAGAGCACCTGCGGATTCCGGACGCAGTTCCGGAACCCTACGAGACCTCGACGAGGACCCATGTCTGAGCAGACTCTCGACAGCCCGGTCGGCCCCGAGGCCGCCCTGACCCGCGCCCAGCGCCGCGAGCTGGAGCGCGCGGCCGAGAAGCAGCGGGGTGGCAGCGGCGTGCTCGGCACGGTGCGCCGGATGACCACTCGGCGATCGGCGGCGCCTGCCCCGGATCCGACGCACGGACTGGACGGGCCTGCCGAGGGACCTCAGCTCGCCCCAGCGCCGGTGCTCGCCCCAGCGCCGGTGGCGCCCACCCCGGTGTTGGCCACGGTCTCCGCCGCCCAGCCCGTGGGGCCCGCTCCCGCGCACTGGCCGCAGTCCCCGTACCACCCGGCGGGCTACCACCCGCAGCCGCCCGCGGCATACCAGCCACACCCGGAGCCGCCCGCGACGACGGCGACGGCGACGACGGCGACGACGCTGGACACCCTGCCCGACGACGAGCCCGGACGAGTGGCCCTGGACGCCTTCCCGGTGGGTGCACCCGAGGGCTGGCTGCCAGACCCCGGCAACCGGCTGGCCGAGCGCTATTGGGACGGGCTGCACTGGACGAACCGGACCCGCGTCCTGGACGAGCAGACCAGCAGCCTGCGGGTCTACCGCGACGAGCTGCCGACGCCGACCAAGCGGGTGCCGGTGCTCACCCAGCTGTTCCTGCTGGTGGCCGGGGCCGCCGGCGTCGCCATGATCTTCGCCCTGTTGCTCGTCGTCGCCGCGCTCAAGTCGCGCTCCTCGAGCGAGAACATCGACGAGGTCGCCCATGCCGTCGTCTCGGCCGGGCTGGTCAGCCTGACCCACGACATCGCCCTCGCCGTCGGGAGCGCGCTGACCCTCGTGTGGTTCGTGCTGCGCTGTCGGCACCCCCGGGTCAATCAGCGGCTGCTGCGCCGCCCGGTCTGGCTGGCCGCGCTGTCCGGCATCATCCCTGTCGTTCAGCTGTGGTGGCCGGCCCAGTCGATGAAGGACCTGTGGCACGCCAGCCGGCCTGAGCTCGCGTTCCGCGCCGAGCGGGGCTCGCTGCGCACGCCGTTGAGCGTGTCGATCTGGTGGTTCGCGCTGCTCGGCTCACTCATCCTGCGACTCAGCGCCGCGATCGCGCCGAATGCCGCCGTCATCCGGGACAACGCGATGTTCACGCCAGGCCCGGGCTTCGCCTCGCTCACCGGCACTCTCATCGCGTCCTACTCGCTGTCGGTGATCGCTGTGCTCGCACTGACCGTTGTCATCACCCAGGTCGAGGACTTCCTGGCCCGTCCGGACGCCGAGCTGCACTACGTGTCCGCGGACCAGGACTGACTGATCGCGCTCAACCCACGCAACCTGCACGACCGGCGCTCGCCGGCAGCAACGACGAAGGGCCCCTCCTCGCGGAGGGGCCCTTCGGTCGTCCGGCTCAGTTGTGGCTGAAGCCGGCCCGCTCGGCGGTGGCCGCGTCGACGAACCAGACGTCGGCGGTGATCTGGTCGTACCACGGGTCACCCGGGTTGCGGTACTTCATCCACTGCCGGCTGGCCTTGACCGGGTGGCCGAGGGGCATCGCCCCGTCGGCCAGCGGAGCCGCCGAGCCCCACCCGAAGCCGCCGTCGCGAACCTCGCGCAGGTCGGAGACATCGCGGTGCTCCGGCTCCGGCGTCGGCTCGGGCTCGAGGCCCGTGCCGTCGGTCTCGTATGCCGCCTGGCCCGCCGCATCCGTGGACACCTCGGCGTCGGTCGGCTCGGCGTCGGTCGGCTCGGCGTCTTCGGCCGGAGCCGCTGCCTCGTCGCCGGCCTCGTCCGTGACGTCCGTGGCGTCCGCCTCGACTGCGTCGTCGTCCGAGGCGTCCTCGGTCTCGGGCTGAACGGCCTCGTCCGTGGCCACGTCGGCCTCGGGCTCGGCTCCCTCCTCGGTCTCCGGCTCAACTGCCTCAGCGTCGGCCTCGTCGGCCTCAGCCTCGTCGGCAGTCTCGACCTCGTCGACCTCGCCGTCAGCTTCGGCTGTGGCCTCGTCGGCCGCCATGTCCCCGGCGTCCTCGGACTCGACCGAGGCCGTTTCGTCGACCGCGATCGGCGTCATCGGAGCGTCCAGCGAGCCGCGCTCCCAGCCTGCCTCGCGAGCGAAGTCAGCCGTCCGCTCGGGAGCCAGCGCCGTGCCGGCCAGGATCGACGCGGAGCTAGGCATCGGCTCAACCGCGCCAGCCTCCTCGTCGACGACGGTCTCGGCGTCCTCGTCGGCACCCGTCTCGGCGTCCTCCTCGACCTCCGGCTTGTTGTCGCCGACACTCGGCTCCGCCTGGTCTGCGTCGACTACCAGCGCCGGCTCCTCGATGACCGACTCGACATCGGCCTCGTCGGACCCGGAAGAGTCGTCGGCCGCCTCAGCCGGCTCGTCCGCATCCGGCTCGTGCTCACGGGCGCGCTCGTCGCTCTCGGCCGCCAGCTCACTCAGCGCGGCGCGATAGCGGTCTTGGGCGTCGCCCGAGTCGACCGCTGCCACGTCATCGGCGGTGACCTCGACGGCGTCGATGTCGTCGTCCCCGGTGCCGACCTCGGCGTCCGCACTCTCGACGGTCTCGGGCACCACGTCGACGTCGTTGTCGATGCTGACCTCTGCGTCATCGCGGTCCGCGACCTCAGCGACCACGTCACGGTCGTCGCCCTCGGTGCCGACCTCTGCGTCATCGCCGTCCGCGACCTCAGCAACCACGTCACGGTCGCCCTCGGTGCTGACCTCGGCGTCCGCGCTCTCGGCCTCATCGGCCGCGCTCTCAGCCTCGTCGTCCCCAGTGTCCTCGCTGGCCGACGGCCCCTCGCCGTCGACCTCGTGAGCCTCGTCAACCACACGGTCGTCGGATTGAACCGTCGTTGCCAGGTCGTCGACAGAGACGTCCGTCGCAGCGTCGTCGGCATGACCTGACACTGCTGGCTCGTCATCGCGGCCAGCGGCCCAGGTCATCGCGCCCAGCGCGCCCACGCCTGCCGCAGCGGCAGCTCCCGTCGTCCAGGAGACGGGCGCCTCGACTGGCTCTGTCGCGGACGGCACCTCGTCGGCCTCGGCACCTTCTGCCTCAGCAACGTCAGCCTCGCCAACCAGGCTCGACTCGTCCGCGTCGATGAGCTCGACCTCGTCAGCCGCCTCGGCATCCGTGTCTTCGACATCCGTGGGCTCAAGCTCGTCAACGCCAGCCTCAGCGACGTCAGCCTGGCCACCGACCCCAGCCTCGACGGGGACGACGTGCTCGACCTCGTCCGCCTCGACCACGGCAGGGTGCTCGACCTCCTCCGCCTCGACCACGGCGGGGTGCTCGACCTCGCCAGCGACCGGGAACGCCTCGGCGCTCTGCTCCGACTGCGCTGCGCCGTCGCCGACGATCACCGACAGCGGGACCGGCGGGACGTCGACCGGAACGCTGTGCTCGTATCCCGCGGGCGCCACCGCCGGAGGCGACATGACGTGGCTCGCCGCCGGCGAGTCCAGCTCGTCAGCGTCATCAACCGCGGGGCCGTCTTCGTCATCAGTGGCAAGGTCGTCCTCGACCTCGACGGCAGTCCCGTTCTCGTCATCGACGTGGACCTCGGCGGCGTCGTCGGCCTCGTCATCGGCCGTCTCGGCACGCAACTCCGCTACCGCGGCGCGGAAGGGGTCGGCGTCGTCGATGCTCGGCTCGTCATCGATGGTCGGCTCGTCCGCGGCCGGCTCCTCGACCTCATCAGCCCTACCACCAGTGACTGAGTCGTCGACGAACGCCGAGTCGGCGCCGGCCTCCTCGGAGGCCGTCGAGGCGGCATACCCGACTGCGGCAGCGGTGGGCAGCTCGCTGACCGGCAACGGACCTTCGTGGTCGTAGCCAGCTCCGGGCTCAACGGCGTCATCATGGCTCTCCGCCGCGAGGTCCGGCTCCGGGAGCGCCTCCGCCTCGACGGCCGGGCGCGGCTCGACGTCGGCCTCCGCCTCCTCGACCTCGTGAGTCAACTCAGGCTCGGCGCCGACCGCACCGGCCTGGGCGGCCTCGTGCTCCTCGCGGGCAGCGGTCCACTCCGACCGCCAGTCGACCGGCTGGATGTCGCGCTCGGCGCTCACCGGCGCCAGCGACTCGGGGCCCGCGGTCTCCACCGGCTCAGCCTCAGCAGGCGAGGAGTCGGATGCCGCGGCAGCCGCCGCCGCGCCGAGGCCGGCAATGCCGACACCCGCCGCTGCGGACGGCAGGGTCGCCCCCGGCAGCGACCATCCGGGCGTCCATGCCGACGGCGGGACACTCACCGGGGCAGCGGTCGCGTCGTCCTCGGCGGTCTCGGCCGGATCGGTCCGCTCGGCGGCCTCCTCATCGACGGCCAACTGTCCCTCGGCGACAACGTCGTCGTCCTCGGCGGCAACGTCGTCGGCCTCGGCCAACGGCTCGTCCTCGACCGGCTCGGCGCCGACGGCGTGGTCGGCCTGCGCCGCCACCGACGATGCGACCATCCCCTCGTCAGCAGCACGCGCCTCGTCGACAGCCAGCTCCTCGTCCGCGGCCGGCTCGTCATCCGCAGCGACCGGCTCGTCCTCCGCCGGCTCGTCATCCCCAGCAACCGGCTCGTCCTCCGCCGGCTCGTCACCGACGACGTGGTCGGCCTCGGCGGTCGGGTCATCTCCGGTCAGCTCATCCTCGGCCGACTCGTCCTCGGCCGACTCGTCCTCGGCCGCCACCTCGAGGCCCGTGGCGAACTGCCCCTCCGCAGCGAGCTCGTCGTCGGCGTTGCCGACGGGGGCGTCGTCGTTGGCCCACGCGACAGGGGCGGGAGCCTCGTCGAACGCCGGCTCGGACACCACGCTCCCCGCGTCGTCCGCGGACAGCTCACCCGTCGCCTCGGTACCGTCGGCGGCAATGACAGCGTCGGGACGCTCATCCGACTCTGCGGCCAAGGCACTGAGGCGCGCGGCGTAGCTGTCAGCGCCCGTGTGCTCGACCTCGACGTCCGGCACTGCCGCAGCGACGCTCTCGGCAGCCTCCTCGGCGACGTCGCTGGCCTCGGCGACGTCGCTGGCCTCGGCGACCTCGGCGCCCTCGGCGTGCTCCGCGATCTCGAGGTGCTCGGGGTGCTCTGCGACCTCGGGGTGCTCCGCGACCTCGGCGCTCGGCTCTGCGTGGGCGGGCTCGTCGTCGTGGCGCCGGATCCAGCCGGCGAGCCCCGTGGTGACGGCCCCTGCGGCGGCGGCGCCCTTGGCCAGCCAGCCCCGGTCGTCGGACTCCTCATCGGCGGCATCCCCGTCCACCGACTCGACGTCCTCGGTCAGCCCGGCAGCCTCGAAGGCCTGCACGGCCGGAGCCTCCAGCTCGACCGGCTCCTCGAGCGTGCCGCGGTCCTCGACCTCGCCGACCTCGGCCGGCTCAAGCTCGGCCTCGACCTCTGTGCCCGTCTCGACGGAGTCGACCTCCGCGACCTCAGCTTCCTCGTCCGGCAGCTGCCCGGCAGCCTCGGCCTCGGCGAGAACCTCCTCGGGCAGCGGCGGGGGCGCGATCGGCGCCGACGCGGCATACGGGTTCTCTGCGTAGGGATTGGCCGGTCGAGCACCGCTCGCGCCCATGCCGATCACCGCGTTCTCGGCGCTCCAGCCGCTCGCGTCGTCGGAACGTCCGGGGAAGCGGTCGTTGATGTCCACCATGGACCCTTTCTTGTTGGTCAAGCTCAGTCAGCGCATCGGGGGATGGCGCGCGGACCTCGACAGCAGTATCGACCGTCTGGTCGCCGTGCGAATCGTCCGGATCGCCGATATCGGGCGAGTTTTTCGGCCTTGTCGTCGGTATGCCGCCCGCTCACCACCGCGATCACGTGCTCGTCCGCTGGTGGTCCGGGCGCGGGCGCCCCGACCGCTCCGATGCCGCGTCCAACGCCGCGGCCGATGCCCCGCCCGACCGCGCGCCCGACGCCTCCGGCACCGGGTCCCCGGCCGCCGGCACGGCTGCCCCGCTGCGCTGCAGGGCGCGCAACAACACCGCGATGGCGATCGCCAGGACGAGGATCGCCAGACCGAGGACGAGGAGATTGTCGGGCATGACCTTCACTTGGGAGACGGTCGGGGCGGCGCCCCGTGGTCGCACCTTACCCGCAGGTCAGCGCGGACATTCCCGAACGGCGATGCTCCGATCCCGGATGCCCACCCACCCGCCGGCACGCTCTGCCGCGCCGACGCGGCATACCGATGCAAGCGCTGTCAGCCGAGCAGGCCGAGCCGGGCCGCGGACTGCTCGCGCATCTCGACCTTGCGCACCTTGCCGGTGACCGTCATCGGGAACTCCTCGACGATCTCGACGTAGCGCGGGATCTTGTAGTGCGCGAGCTTGCCGGTCGCGAACTCGCGGATCGCGGGGGCGGTGAGCGGCTCGGCGCCGGGCTTCATTCGGATCCACGCGCACAGCTCCTCGCCGTACTTCGGGTCCGGGACGCCGATGACCTGTGCGTCGACGATGTCGGGGTGGGTGTAGAGGAATTCCTCGATCTCGCGGGGGTAGATGTTCTCGCCGCCGCGAATGACCATGTCCTTGATCCGGCCGGTGATCTGCACGAAGCCGTCCTCGTCCATCACCCCGAGATCGCCGGTGTGCATCCAGCCGTCGACGATCGCCTCGGCGGTCTTGTCCGGCTGGTTCCAGTACCCGAGCATCACCGAGTAGCCTTTGGTGACGAACTCGCCGGACGTGCCGCGCTCGACCGGCTCACCGGTCGACGGGTCGACGATGGCGATCTGCAGGTGCGGGTGCACCGGGCCGACCGTGTAGACCTTGCGGTCGAAGGTGTCGTCGGTGCGGGTCTGGGTCGACACCGGCGAGGTCTCGGTCATGCCGTAGCAGATCGTCATCTCGTCGATGCCGGCCTCGATGAGCTTGGTCATCATCGAGGCGGGGCACGGCGAGCCGGCCATGATGCCGGTGCGCAGGCTGGACAGGTCGTAGTCGTCGATGTTCGGCAGCGCCCACTCGGCGATGAACATCGTCGGCACGCCGTAGAGGCTGGTCGCCTTCTCGTCCTGGCACGCCTGCAGGGTGAGCGCGGGGTCGAAGCCGGGCGCCGGGATGACCATGCACGCGCCGTGCGAGGTGGCCGCGAGGTTGCCCATGACCATGCCGAAGCAGTGGTAGAAGGGCACCGGGATGCAGATCCGGTCGGCCTCGGTGTAGCGGCACAGCTCGCCGACGAAGTAGCCGTTGTTGAGGATGTTGACGTGGCTGAGGGTCGCACCCTTGGGGAATCCCGTTGTGCCCGAGGTGTATTGGATGTTGATCGGGTCGTCCGGCTGCAGTGACTGCTGGATGCCGCGCAGCGTCTCCTCGGCCACGCCGTCTGCGGCGGCCCATAGCTCGTCCCACGACTCGCGGCCGATGAGCACGACCTGGGTGAGGGTGGGCACCTCGTCGCGGACCTGCTCGATCATCCCGGCGTAGTCGGAGGTCTTGAAGGACGGGGCCGCGACGAGCATCGAGATGCCGGACTGGTTGAGCACGTACTGCAGCTCGTGGGTGCGGTAGGCCGGGTTGATGTTGACGAGGATCGCGCCGATCTTCGCGGTGGCGTACTGGACGAGGGTCCACTCGCCGCAGTTCGGCGCCCAGATGCCGACCCGGTCGCCCTTGACGACGCCCTTGCCGATGAGCCCACGAGCGAGCCGGTCGACATCGGCGACGAAGGCGGCATACGTCCAGCGCTTGTCCTGCGCACAGTCGACCATCGCCTCGCGGTCCGGCCACCGGGCGGCCGTCGCGTCGAGGTTGTCGCCGATCGTCTGGAGGAGGAGTGGGACGTCGGTCGGGCCGGAGTCGATCGAGAGGGCCATGGGGTCGCCTTCCTGACGCGTCGGCCACGGGAGCAGGCCGTTTCGCCCCATGCAAGCGGCTGCGCCCCTCGCGCGCAACCCGACCGAGGTCCTGTCTGCGATCCGGTATGCCGCCAGCCGCTCAGCTGGTGGCAAGCGGCTTTCTGGGTGCAGGATCGGCTTCTGGGTGAAGGTGCGGGGGCTCTGACCCCCAGCACTGCACCCAGACTCCCAAACTGCACCCAGAACTCCACTGCGCTGGGGCTGACCCGAGAAACATGCACTCGACCCGAGAACCTTCCTCGGGTCAAGCGCCCATGTATCGGGTCACCCGATAAACCTCGTCAGACGACCTCGACGCGCGGGTACTCGGGCTGCCACATCCGGCTGTAGATGTCGTTGATCGGCTCGCGCAGCGGGCGCCGGGCCACGCCCTCCTCGGCCGCCGCCGCCGCCACCGCGAGCGCGACGTGCGCCGACACCGGCCGTAGCTCGCTCATCGACGGCAGCAGGGAGGCGCCGGGGCGATAGGCGTTGACCCGCGCCGCGAGCGCCTCGGCGGCAGCGGCGATCATCCGGTCGGTGACCCGGGACGCGTCGCTGGCCGCGACGCCGAGCCCGAGCCCGGGGAAGATCAGCGCATTGTTGGCCTGCGCGATGAAGTGCCGGACCTCGCGGTAGTCGACCGGGTCGAAGGGCGAGCCGGTCGCGATGAGGGCCCGCCCCTGGGTCCACTCGATGACGTCCGACGGCGTCGCCTCGGCGCGTGAGGTGGGGTTGGACAGCGGCATGATGATCGGCCGGTCGGTGTGCGCGGCCATCTCCTGGACGATCGCCTTGCTGAACGCTCCCCCGACGGTCGACGTGCCGATGAGGATGGTCGGGTGGGCGTGGTGGACGGTGTCGGCCAGGGTGATCCCCTGCCGCGCCGTGCCCGACCGGGTCCAGTCGGCGACCTCGGCGGCCGGGCGCGCGTAGGCTCGCTGGAAGTCGCGCAGGTGCTGCTGGTCGTCGACGAAGAGCCCCCGCGAGCCGAGCACGTAGAACCGCTCGTAGGCCTCCTGCTCGGCGAGCCCGGCGCGGACCAGCTCGTCGCGCAGCAGGTCGGCGATCCCGACGCCCGCCGTCCCGCCGCCGAAGACGACGATGCGGTGCTCGCGCAGCGGCATGCCGGTGATGTTGACGCCGGCGAGGACCGCGGCGAGCGCGACCGCGGCGGTGCCCTGGATGTCGTCGTTGAAGGTGCAGTGGGTATGCCGGTACTTCTCCAGGATGCGGTGCGCGTTGCCCGCACCGAAGTCCTCCCAGTGCAGCATCGCCTTGGGGAAGAGCCGCGAGGCCGTCTCAACGTAGGCGTCGATGAAGGCGTCATAGCGCTCGCCGCGAACCCGGGCGTGCCGCTCGCCGAGGTAGAGGTCGGAGTTGAGCAGGCCGAGGTTGTCGGTGCCGACGTCGAGGACGACCGGGATGACCCGACGCGGGTGGATACCGGCCGCTGCCGTGTAGACCGACAGCTTGCCGATGGCGATCTCGATGCCGCCGATCCCCTGGTCGCCGATGCCGAGGATGCCCTCGCTGTCGGTGGCGACGATGAGGTCGACGTCGTCGGAGCCCAGCCCGTAGTCGAGCAGCGACTGCTCGATGTCCTCGGGCCGGTCGATCGACAGGAAGACCCCGCGCGGCCGGTTGTACTCGACCGAGAAGCGCTCGATCACCTCGCCGATGGTCGGCGTGTAGATGATCGGCAGCATCTCCTCGATGTGGTCGGCGAGCAGCCGGTAGAAGAGGACCTCGTTGCGGTCGCGCAGGCCGGCGAGGTAGTGGTGCTTGGCGAAGGGCGTGCGCGCCGACTGGTACTGCTGGTAGACCCTGCGGACCTGGTTGCTCATCGAGGTGACCTCGCTCGGCATCAGCCCGACGAGCCCGAGGTAGCGCCGCTCCTGGACGGTGAAGGCGGTGCCACGATTGGTCATCGGGTTGGCGAGGACGGCTCGACCCCGAGAGCCGATGCGGATCGGCGCGTCTCGTCGGGTCGTGTCCAGCTCGTAGTCGCCGTAGCCCATCGGGGGCCAGCCCCTTCCTGTCGGATCCCTCGCGGTAAGTGCACGACTCTAGGGCGTGGCCGAAGGGTCCGACGCGCGTGTCCACATGCAACGATGACGCCATGGTCGTCGTCGTGGGGTACATCCCGACTCCGGAGGGCAGGGCCGCCCTCACGGCGGCCATCGAACAGGCCCGGCTCCGTGGGGCGCGGCTGCTCGTCGTCAACGCGAGCCGCGGCGACGCCCGATGGGGTGAGTCCAGCCCTCGCGGGAACGGGTGGGACCTCGTCGAGGGCGAGATCACCGCTGCGGGGATCGAGCACCAGCTGATCCAGGACCTCGGCTCCTCCGATGTCGCCGAGCAGGTGCTCGACCTGGCCACGACGCACGACGCCCGGCTCATCGTCATCGGGCTGCGCCGACGCAGCCCGCTCGGCAAGCTCATCCTCGGCAGCGCCGCCCAACGCATCCTGCTCGAGGCCACCTGCCCGGTGTATGCCGTGAAGGCCGAGTCGCCCCCCCAGCGCTGAGCCGACGGCGAGCTCGTCGTCGGCCGCGCCGCTCAGACCCGGCTCAGAGCCGTTCGAGGACTGCGGTGAGCAGGGCCTCGCGCACCGCGGGTGGGCACTGGGCGAGCAGGGTGTGGATCGGGGCCATCCGGCTCGGCAGCTCGACGGAGCCCCCGTCGCCGACGCCGGACAGCCCGGCCGCAGCGAGGAGTCCGTCGAGGCCGCGGGCGTCGAGGTGCGCCGGGTCGAGGCCGGCGAGCGCCGCGCCGAGGGCGGGGTCGACGGCGCACGGGCCGGCTGCGCGGGCCGCGGTGGTCGCCTCGCGCAGCGCCGCGAGCAGCTCGTCGGTATGCCGCGCGGTCGCCGCCGACAGGGTGAGGTGCAGCGTCGCGGGGGTGTCCCGATAGGGCAGCTGCGGCTGGGCGTACCAGCCCCGCTCGAGCAGCTCGTCGGCGACGGTGTAGACGTCGGCGGACTCGTCGGTGGTCAGCGCGAGCAGGCTCGAGTCGGGCTCGACGAGCACGCGCAGCCCCGGTATGCCGCCCTCCCGCACCGAGCCCGCCACCGCGAGGGTGACGGCGCGCGCCTGCCGGGCCAGCTCGGCGAAGCCCTCGACGCCGAGTGCCGCGACGACCGCCCACGCTGCCGCGAGCGGCCCGCCCGAGCGGGTCGACTGCAGGGTGGGGTTGACGACGGCATAGCCGGGCCAGGCGGCGGTCGCCCAGACCTGGGGGCGGCGCAGCTCGGCGGTCCGGTGCAGCAGCAGCGAGACGCCCTTGGACGCGTAGCCGTACTTGTGCAGGTCGACCGAGATGCTGGTGACGCCGGGCACGGTGAGATCCCATGCCGGACAGTCGGATTCGCTCAGGAACGGCAGGACCCAGCCGCCGATGCAGGCGTCGACGTGCACCCTGATGCCCCGCGCTGCCGCCGCTGCCGCGATCGGCGTGACGTCGTCGACGACACCGTGCGGGTAGGACGGCGCCGACACCACGACGAGGGCGGTGTCGTCGTCGAGCGCGTCGCCCATCGCTGCGGTGTCGGCCCGCTGGGTCACCGGGTCGACGTCGACGAGCACGAGCTCGAGGCCGAAGAGGTGGGCCGCCTTGTGGAAGGCGGCGTGCACCGAGGTGGGCGCGACGATCCGCGGCCGGGTCGTTCTGTCCGTCTGCCCGCGTCGATCAGGGTCACCGGCGCGCCAGGCCTCGCGGGCGGCATACACCGCGAGCAGGCAGGACTCCGTGCCGCCCGAGGTGACCGTGCCGGCGGCGTCGGATGCGCCGAGCAGTCTCGCGGCGAAGCGAACGAGGTCGCGCTCCATCACCGCGAGAGACGGAAAGGCCGTGGGATCAAGGCCGTTCGTTCCCCCGTATGCCGCGAGCGCCTCGCTTGCGAGGGCGTCGACGTCGGGCCGGCCACTGTCGTAGACGTAGGCGAGGGTGCGCCCGCCGTGCACCGGGAGGTCGCGATCGCGCAGCGCCACCAGGCGCGCCCGGATCTCATCGAGCGACAGGGGCGCCTCGGACAGGGTCATCGCGTCTCCCGATGGTAGCCGCGCAGCAGGAGCAGTGAGCCGATCACGAGCAGGCCGGGCAGCACGGAGAAGCCGAGCACGATGGCGGTGAGAGCCGAATCAGGCTGCACCGCAGCCGAGTCGGTCGAGGAGCGATAGCCGCCTGCGGCCAGCACGAGCCCGTAGAGGAACGGCCCGAGCGCCAGGCCGAGGGTCTCGCCCGCGGTCCACACGCCGGTGTAGACCCCGACCCGGTTGCGGCCGGAGCGGGCCGCGTCGGCGGCGGCGACGTCGGGCAGCATCGCCATCGGCAGCATCTGCGCCCCGGCGTAGCCGACCCCGACGACCGCCACCGCCGCGTAGACGACCGCCGCCGGCAGCGCCCGGGCCCCGACCGTCGCGAGCGCTCCCACGGCGAGCACGAGGCTCGCCGCGGCATACCCGCCCTGCTTGCCGAGCGCACGAGCGACCTTCTCCCACAACGGAGTGCAGACGATGGCCGGGGCCACGAAGCAGACGAAGAGCAGCGTGCTCGCGCCTGGGTCGCGCAACACCTGACGAGCGAGATAGTCGACACCGGCGAGCATCGCCCCGGTCGCGAGCGCCTGGACGACGAAGGTGCCGAGCAGGGCCCGGAAGCTGCGGTCGGCGGCGACGAGCCCGAGCTGCTCGCGCAGGCCCCCCGCGGCCGCCCCGCCCAGCCGGGTGGGCGCACCCCGGGTCCCCCACCAGGCGCCGAGCGAGCCGAGCGCGAGCAGCACGGCGACGAAGAGGCCGACCGCGGCATACCCCCGCTCGGGTCCGACGGCGGTGCGGATCATCGGCGCGAGCCCGCCGCTGACGAGGATCGCGAGCGCGAGGACCGCCACCCGCCAGGTCATCAGCGAGGTGCGCTCGGCCGGGCTGTCGGTGAGCTCGGCCGGCATCGCGACGTAGGGCACCTGGAAGAAGGCGTAGGCAGTCGCGCAGGCGAGGAAGAGGACGGCGACCCAGGCGGTCGCGAGGGCCATCGGGGCGGCCGGGCCGGCGAAGAGGAGGGCGAAGGAGGCCGCGAGGGCGAGGCCGGCGCGCAGCAGGAAGGGGCGCCGAGGCCCTGCCGGATGCCGGCTGCGGTCGCTGATCCCGCCGGCGATCGGGTTGAGCACGACGTCCCACGCCTTGGGGGCGAAGACGACGACGCCGGCGAGTGCGGCCGGCACGCCGAGCCGCTCGGTGAGATACGGCAGCAGCATGAGCCCGGGCACCGTGCCGAACGCGCCGGTCGCGATGCTGCCGAGCGCATAGCCGCGGCGCACCCGGGCCGGCAGCGGCTCGTGGGCGGGCTCGGTCACCCTCGAGAGGCTAATGGTGGACGGGTCGGGGCGGGCGGCATACCGGAGAGCCGGTCTCGTCGTCGCGCTGACCGGTCAATAGCATCCGAGCATGAGTGAGCCTGCGCTCCTGTTGCTGCACGGCCTGGGCGCCAACGCCCACGTTTGGGACGGCCTGATCCGGCTGCTGCGCCAGCGCGATCCCGAGCGGGTCGTCGTGGCGCCCGACCTGCCCGGCCATGCCGGCGGGCCGCGGCTGGCGCACTACTCCTTCGGCGAGGTGGCGGCGGCGGTGGCGGAGCCGCTCGATCGCTCGCTCCGGTATGCCGTGCTGGGCCACTCCTTCGGCGGCGTCGTCGCGCTCACCCTGGCGACCGGGTGGTTCGGGCTGGACATCACCGAGGTCACCGCCGTCGGGGTGAAGGTGGCCTGGAGCGAGCAGGACGGGGCTCGGGCCGCCGCGCTGGCGGTGAAGCCGCACGCGTGGTTCGAGACGCATGCCGCCGCGGCCGAGCGCTTCGCGAAGGTGGCCGGGTTGTGGGATGTCGTGCCGACCGACCATCCGGCCATCGGGGCGGGCGTCGAGCCGGTCGACGGCGGGTGGCGCACGACCGTCGACCCGGCGACGACCGGCGGGGGCGCGCCGGACATGGTCGGGCTGCTCGCGGCAGCGCGAGCACCGGTGCGGCTGGCCCGCGGCGAGCTCGACCCGATGTGCACGGCCGAGGATCTCGTCGAGCTGGCCGCCCAGACGGGTATGCCGCCGCACCTCACCCTCGCGGGGGTGGGGCACAACCCGCATGTCGAGGCGCCGGAGGCCGTGCTGGAGCTCGTCCGATCCGGCGAGTAGGGTCCCGGCGCGCCAGGAGCGCCCGATGACTCCGGAACAATCCGGACAGGTCGGACACGCCGAGACGATCTGTCTCGCGATGCGAAATTTCGATGGTTGAACTTGCAACTTTGCCGGGGCTACCCCACAGTAGGGACGTTGCCGCGTGCGGTAACCCCCGAGCCGGGCCCGACGACGAAGTGAATGCCGACCGGCTTCCCTCACCCCCGAACGGGTGGCCCGTCGACAGGTACACCCGAGGCGCCTTCCGACCCCCCGAACGGAAGGCGCCTCGGTGTGTGTCCGGTGACATTCGCCCGCCTTCGCGCGCGGCATACCGACTCGGCCGACCGGCTGATCGGACACCATCCGGTCGGACAGATCGTCCAATGCAAGCGGTCATCCAGGGAAAACCCGGGTCACATCGGGCGTAACGACCCAGCACACTGGTCGATGTAAGAGACGTCATGGACAACGGCTCGAACCCCCGAGCGAGCTGCTGGACATGAGAGTGCCGAAGGGCTTCTCCACCCCCCGAGTGAGTGGCCCTTCGACACATCAAGGACGAGGCGCCTTCCGAACCCCCGAGCGGAAGGCGCCTCGCCTTGTGTCCGGGCCTTTCGAACCCGCCTTTGCCCGCGGCCGGAAGATTCTTCGGCCAGGGCTGTAACGCCTGCCCCGCCCGCCCGATAGAGGGGGTGTCGACGGCACAGCCCGAACCCCCGAGCGGGCCACGCAGCGACACCAGTCGAAGGGCTTCTCGACCCCCCGAGCGAGTGGCCAGTCGACCTGAGGGAGATCCGAGGCGCCATCCGACCCCCCGAGCGGATGGCGCCTCGGCCTGTGTCTGGGCTACTTTCCTTTCCGGTCTGGCACGGCCTACTCCGACGAGGTCGGGGTCGCGGTGTGTGCCGCGATGGGTATGCCGTTCCTCGGCTTCGCGGTCAACGGCGACGCGGGAGCGACCTTCAGCGCTGGGCAGATCGTCGACGCGCTGCGCGCGGTGCGGCCGGGCGACGTCGTCATCAGCCACCTCAACCAACCCACCCACCAGACCGCCGCCGGCTATGCCCTCGCGCTGCCGCAGCTGATCGACCGGGGGGTGACCTTCTGCCACGTCCGAGACGGGGCGTGAGGTCGGTCCGAAGGACGCGACGTGAGCCGCCAGGCGCTCACTCGGCTGCGGGCTGCCCGACGATGCCCGGCACCCCCGGGTCCTGAGGGGATTTCTGGACCCTTAGGGCGCGGCGGGAAGGGCACCGGAGCGGCGGGAGAAGCGCCGCCAGAGCCAGGTGGTGCGCAGCTGCTCGCCCGTGGCCAGGTAGTGGGCGACGGTGTCCTGCTCGAGCGTCGCCGCCATCTCGCCGTGGGCTCGGGGACGCCCGGCGAAGAGGATGACGTCGCCAACCTGCAGCTCGATGCCCAGCGTCGGGCTGAACCGGGTGCCGCCTTCGCGCAGCAACAGCAACGGCACGACCGAGAGCGTCCGATCGCGATCGTCGGGGTCGCGCATCAGGTCGTGCAGGGTGAATGCCTCGCCGGCGAGCAGCCGACGATGCACGGCGGGGGCTCCCTTGGCGCTGATCTCGACGCGGGATCGGTCCGGCGTCCGGGTGCCGCAGTGCTCGGTGAGCCGAGCGAGCAGCTGCTCGGCCCACTCCTCGGGCTGCTCGAGGGTGTGCTCGACGAAGGACCAGAAGGTCGGAGTGACGACGCGCGCGAGGATCTCACGGGAGACCAGGTCGGTCGGCATGAAGACGAAGTCGACGTCGAGCGCCGTGAGCAGGGGCGCGTTGGTGTGCTGCTTGATCCGCACGACGAGATAGATGTGCGGGTTGTCGAGGCGGGCGTGCATGGCGAGCGCGATGTTCACGGCGTCCCGCTCGGTGCCGGCGATGAAGCCGTCGAAGCCGGCGAGGTCGGGGTCGCCGTCGGCGGGGTCGACGGCGGTGACGTCGAGCCCGGCGCGGGTCAGGTCATTGACGATCTCACGTCCGAAGTCGCCCTCGGCGCACACCATCCAGCGGCCGGCGGCCAGCCCGCTGCGCGGCTCGGGCAGGGGGGAGCCGAGCGGGCTCATCAGCCAGGTGACGAGCTGATAGGTGGCAGGCCGCTGCAGGGCGACGAGGAGGTAGCCGCCGAAGCGGTCGTAGGGGTTGATCACGGCGGTCGCCGCGAACTCGTGCATCCGCTCCTCGATGTGCGGGTCGGTGCACCGCGCGATGACCGGCACCTCCGGGCGCAGCAGGTGCACGGCCATGACCGTCGCGAGGTTGACGTCGTTGTCGTCGGTGAGCGCGATGACACCCTCGCAATCGGGGTGGCCGAGGCCGGCCAGGCCGAGCAGGGTCGGGTCGCTGAGATCGCCGTGGATGCCGGGCGGGTCGAGCTCGAGCTGGTCGGCGGTGAGCACGTCGATTCGCGAGCGCTGCCCGTCGACGACGACGAACGGCACGCCCGCCTCGTCCAGACCGCGGGACACCAGCCGGCCCGCGTGGCCGAAGCCGCTGAGGATGACGAAGGGCTCGGCGATCCGACGGACCCGACGGCGGAACTGCTGGGTGCCCACCGCGTCGCGGAAGGCCGACTCCTGCAGCAGCTCGAAGAGCATGCCAAGGGCATAGGCCCAGC
>ERZ795053.2613-NODE-2613-length-21548-cov-6.598474_pt1 | contig 21548 bp, 19 predicted proteins | sample MGYA00375137_ERZ795053 | MGnify/ENA primary metagenome ERZ795053 (study PRJEB30182, sample SAMN05720284) | activated sludge metagenome | isolation source: Anaerobic digester | place: Hong Kong | collected 2014-12-17 ...
TCGCCCAGCTTCAACGGCTGGGCAAGAGCCTCATGCTGCCGATCGCGGTGCTGCCGGCGGCCGGCATCCTGCTGCGCCTGGCCGCGCTCGGGAGCCGGCGCGACCGGTCGCGCGCCGCCGTTCCGCTGGCCCCCGACGATCGGCGGGGTCGCATCGCCTGCGGCGTGGGGGCCCTCGCCTGCGGGCTCCTGCTCGCCGGGCCCGTGGTGCTCGCGGCCGTCCCGCTGGCGCTCCTGGCGCGGCGCCGGCCTCGGTGGGTCGACGGGATCGCCGCGGCGACCGTGCTCGGGGCCGGGGCCGTCGCGCTGGCCCACCCGGGCGCCGGCCTCGGGAGCGAGGTGGGCACGTTCTCGGCGGCGGCGCAGTGGCTCGCGGCCGCCGCGCTGGTGGCCGCAGGGGTGCGCCTCGCCGCCTCGACCGACGCCGAGGTCAGCGGGGCGGGTCGGGCTGGTTCCACTCCGTCCAGCCCTCGCCTCGCCGCCCATCGGGGGCCGTGAACCGACACCAGGCCCGGGGGAACCGGCTGGTGGCGCCGTCGCGCCGCGCGAGCAGGACCGGGGCGAACGCCACCGGCTCGACCTCCATCGCCAGCTCTCCCACCTGCCACGACCCGGTCGTGGGTAGGCCCTCGGGGCCGAGGACCTCGCTCCGGGCGACCCGGTCGGTGCCGACGACCTCCCGGCCGGGGCGGAGGGTGTAGCCGGTGCCGTACAGCGGGGTGCCGTCCAGGGCGACGTCGACGCCGTGGAAGCGGGTGCCGTCGTCGAGGCGACCGGCCGTCCAGCTCCAGCCGTAGCTCCACCAGTCGCGCACGCCCCACGAGTGGTCGCGCTGGCCGTGGCCGTCGACCTCGAAGCGCTCCGCACCCACCAGCACCTCGCCGTGGACGCGGCACGGCACCTCGTAGCGGGTCACGCCGGGGTAGGCGTAGGTGCCACCGTCGGTCTCCCACTCGAGGTCGAAGCCCAGGGGCACCCGCTCGCCTCGCAGCTCGCCGTACACCAGGGCCGGGTCATCGACCCCGACAGCGAACGCCTCGACGCCGACCGACACGTGGTCGAGCGGGGTCTCGACCGTGTAGTCGGCCCAGAGCCCCTCGGTGCGCACCTCGTGGGAGCGGGCCGGCGGCAGCGGCACCTCGTGGTCGATGACGGTCACGAGCGGCCGGTCCGGGCCCACCACGCACGCCCAGTACCAGGCGGTGCCGAGGTTGGGGTAGAGCCCGAGGCGGACGTAGCCGCCGAGGCCCCGGTCGACGTCGACGAAGTCGAGGTACCAGCTCTCGCTCCAGAGCTCCTCGTCGGTGGGCTCGTGGCGGGCCTCGTCGGCCGCCCGGGCCGGCTCGGCGGGCGGCGGGGTCGGTGCGGGGTCGCTGGGCATCGAGTCGATGGTAGGGGCGGCGGTAGCGTGGCGCCGATGGTGGCGTTCCTGAGCGACGAGTGGGTGCGAGCCCTCGACCGGGCCGCGGCCGGCGACGACGACCTGCGGGCCCGGTGCGCCGACCTGTCGCTCGTCATCGAGCAGGAGGTCACCGACGGGCCCGATGGGCCGGTGCGGTTCCACGTGGTGCTCGACCGCGGGACCGCCGCCGTGCGCCCGGGACCGGCACCCCACCCCACGATCCGCTTCAGCCAGGACCACGAGACCGCCGCCGACATCGCTTGCGGCGGAGGATCCGCCCAGCGGGCCTTCATGACCGGACGCCTGCGGGTGGGCGGCGACCTGCGCGTGCTGCTCGAGCACGGCGAGGTCTTCGGGCAGCTCGGCGACGTGTTCGCCGCCGTCCGCGCCGAGACCGACCCGCCGACCGCCGCCGTCGAGGGCTGAGGCCGGCGTGCCCGAGCTGCCCGAGCTGCAGGCCCACGCCGAGCGCCTCGACGAGGCGTTCGGCGGCGCGGTCCTCGCCGGCTTCCGGCCGATCACGTTCACGGCGCTCAAGACCTTCCGGCCCGATCCCGCCGATGCGGTGGGCCAGCGGGTCGGACCGTTCGGGCACCGGGGCAAGCACCTGCTGGTGGCGGCGGGCCCGATCACCTTCGTGGTGCACCTGATGCAGGGCGGGCGCCTGGTGCCCGACGAGAAGCAGTCGGCCAAGCCCCGCAACGGCATCGCCCGCTGGACCTTCGAGGACGGGCGGGCGCTGCTGCTCACCGAGCCCGGCACGGAGCGCAAGGCCGGGGTGTGGGTGGTGGAGGGCGATCCCGAGGGCCAGGCGCCGCTCGAGGGGCTGGGGCCCGATGCCGACGCCCTCGACGTCGACGGGTGGGCGGCGGTGCTCGCCGAGCGCACCGGCCGGCTGCACGGGGTGCTGCGCGACCAGTCCGCCGTCGCCGGGATCGGTCGCCGGCTCGCCAACGAGATCTGCCACCGCGCCAAGCTGTCGCCGTTCGCGAGCGCGGCGAAGCTCGACGCCGACCAGGTGGGTGCGCTGGCGTCGGCGGCGGCGGCGTGCATCGCCGGATCGCTTGCCGAGGAGCGCGGGCGCGACCACCTGGCTCGGTCGTCCGAGCGGTCGGGGGCGGTGCACCACCACGTGGGCGACGCGTGCCCGGTGTGCGGCGACACGGTGCGCGCGGTCGAGTACCGCGCCTACACCGTGGCCTATTGCCCCACCTGCCAGACCGGCGGCAAGGTGCTGGCCGACAACACCACCTCGAAGTTCCTGAAGTAGCGGTCGGCGACGGCCCTCAGATCAGGCCCAGCTCCTTCACGGCGTCGCGCTCCTCGGCCAGCTCGGCCACGCTCGCATCGATGCGGGCACGGGAGAACTCGTCGAGGTCGAGGCCCTGCACGATCGACCACTCCCCGTCCTTGGTGGTGCAGGGGAACGACGAGATGAGGCCCTCGGGCACGCCGTAGCTCCCGTCGGACGGCACGGCCATCGAGACCCAGTCGCCCTCCGGGGTGCCGGCCACCCAGTCGTGCACGTGGTCGATGGCGGCGTTGGCGGCCGACGCCGCCGACGACGAGCCGCGGGCCTCGATGATGGCGGCGCCGCGCTTCTGCACGGTGGGGATGAAGTCGCCCTCGAGCCAGGCCTGGTCGCCGACCTTGGCCGCGGCGTTCTCCCCGCCCACCTCGGCGTGGAAGAGGTCGGGGTACTGGGTGGCGGAGTGGTTGCCCCAGATCGTCATCTTGGTGATGTCGGCCACGGTGGCGCCCGTCTTGGCGGCGAGCTGCGCCATCGCCCGGTTGTGGTCGAGGCGGGTCATGGCGGTGAACTGCTTCGGGTCGATGCCCGGGGCGTTGTTCATGGCGATGAGGCAGTTGGTGTTGGCCGGGTTGCCGACCACGAGGACCTTCACGTCCTTCTTGGCGCTGTCGGAGAGCGCCTTGCCCTGGGCGGTGAAGATGGCGCCGTTGGCCGAGAGCAGGTCGCCGCGCTCCATGCCGGCGGTGCGGGGGCGCGAGCCCACGAGCAGGGCGATGTCGGCGTCGCCGAAGGCCACGTCGGCGTCGTCGGTCTTCACGATGCCGGCGAGGAGCGGGAACGCGCAGTCGTCGAGCTCCATGGCCACGCCGTCGAGGGCGCCGAGGGCGGGGGTGATCTCGAGGAGCTGGAGGATCACCGGGGTGTCGGGCCCCAGGAGCGCACCGCTGGCGATGCGGAACAGCAGGCTGTAGCCGATCTGGCCGGCTCCTCCGGTGACGGCGACGCGTACGGGCTCGGTCATGGCGGGTCTCCTCGCGATCCTTGGTCGGCCCGGGTGCAGGGGGTGCGCGGCCGACGTTCGAACCCTATCCAGGCGGCCTCTCGGCCCCCGAATGGACCACGGGCCGAACCCGGAGGTCCGACGCTCGGGGCACGAGCGTGCGCCACCAGTACTGCACGGTCGGGCCCGGCCAGTTGTTGGTGATCTTGCCGCTCGCCGTCTTGTACCAGGAGCGGCAGCCCTCGGCCCACACGCTGCCGGCGAGCGCCGCCTGGATCCGCCGGTTCGACCGCGCCTGGGCGTCGGGGCGCACCTCGACGCTCGCCTCGCCGCGCTCGACGAGCCGTCGGATCAGGGTGAGGGAGTAGGCGACCTGGCGCTCGAGCATGAACACGATGGAGTTGTGGCCGAGGTTGGTGTTGGGGCCGTAGAGCACGAACAGGTTCGGGAAGCCGGCGACGGCGATGCCGAGGTGGGCCTCGGCGCCGTCGGCCCATCGCTCGTGCAGGTCGGCGCCGTCGCGCCCCACGATGCGGATCGGCGCGAGGAACCCGGTGGACTCGAACCCGGTGCCGAAGACGAGTGCATCGAGCGGGTGGCGGCGACCGTCGACGGTGACCACCGCCCCCGGCTCGACGTGGTCGATCGCCGCGGTGACCACCTCGACGTCGGGCCGGGCGAGGGTCGGGTACCAGTCGCTCGAGATCAGGATCCGGCGGCAGCCGAGCGGGTGGTCGGGCACGAGCGCCTCGAGGGGCAGGTCGTCGCTGGCCAGCTTGGCGATCTCGCGCTGAAAGGCCCGCTGCAGGAGCCGGCCGAGCCGGCTGCCCTGGCGGAAGACGACCCATCGGGCCTCGAACCGCAGCCAGATCGACCAGCGGTAGAGGCGTTGGAGCTCGGGCAGCAGGGCGAAGGCGACCTTGGCGGCGTCGGAGCGCTCCGGGTCTCGCTTCGGCGCCACGTAGTTGGTGGTCCGCTGGAAGAGGGTGGTGCGGTACGCTCGCTGGGCAACCGGTGGCACGAACTGGATGGCGCTGGCGCCGATGCCGATCACGCCGACCCGTTCGCCGGTCGGGTCGTGATCGTGGTCCCAGCGCGCCGAGTGGAACATCGGGCCGCCGAAGGTCTCGAGGCCGGCGATGGCCGGGATGTGCGGGCGGTAGAGCTGGCCGGTCGCGGCGACGAGCACCTCGGCGTCCTCGCGCCGGCCGTCGGCGAAGCCGAGGTGCCAGCAGGACTCGGCGTCGTCCCACTCGGCGTCGGTGAGCTCGCTGCGCAGGCGCAGGTGAGGTCGTAGCCCGAACTCGTCGACGACCCCTTCGAGGTAGCCGAGGATCTCGGGCTGGGCGGGGAAGGTGCGGCTCCAGTCGGGCTTGGGCGCGAACGACAGCGAGTAGAGCGCGGAGGGCACGTCGCACGCGGCGCCGGGGTAGGTGTTGTCACGCCAGGTGCCGCCGATGCCTTCACCCTTCTCGTGGATGGTGAAGGTCTCGATGCCGGCCTGCCGCAGGCGACACCCCATGGCGATCCCGCCGTAGCCCGAGCCGATGATGGCCACGCGGGGCGTCGGGGTGCCGGCCTCGATCGGCGGCGCCATCGCACCGGGCAGGCGGGCGGCGGCCGAGCGCGCTCGGCCCGGCAGGTGCGAGGCCAAGCGGGCGATGCGGCCCGGGGGCGGGGGCGGTGTCGCTGGCGGGGGTGGCGGCGGCGCGGGTGCGGCCATCGGGGGCAGCGTAGGAGGTGGGTGCGGATCGGGCAGCGCCGTGGTGGCAGGCTGCGGCCGTGCCCGCCGAGTCGCCGGACCTGCTGTTCGTCTACGGCACGCTCATGCCCGGCCACCTGCGCTGGGGGATGCTCGAGGGGTCGGCGAGCGCATGGGGGCCCGCGTCGGTGCCGGGGGAGCTGTGGGACACCGGGCACGGCTGGCCGGCTGCTCGCTTCACGGCGGGTTCGGATCGGGTGCCGGGATGGTGGGTGCGGTTCGCGCCCGGCGTCCTCGAGCGGCGGCTGATCGCCGAGCTCGATGCGATGGAGGGGATCGGCGATCCGCCCGACCCGGGCGCCGACCCCTACGTCCGCCGCATCGTCGATCTGGCGGGGGTGGGCTCGGCGTGGGTGTACCACGCGACCCGCGTCGAGCCCGGCTGGCGGCGGATCGACCGCTGGGCGGGGCGACCGGAGGCGTGAGCGACCTGGGGCCGGGTGCGCTCAGCGCTGGATCGACTTGGTCTGCAGGAACTCCTCGAGGCCGTAGCGGCCGGCCTCGCGCCCGATCCCGGACTGCTTGAACCCGCCGAAGGGGGCGAGCGGGTTGTAGCGGCCGCCGTTGACCTCGACGCCGCCGGTGCGGATGCGGCGGGCCACCGCCTCGGCCTCGGCGCGCTCGGCGCCCCACACGCCACCGGAGAGGCCGTAGGGCGAGTCGTTGGCGATGGCGACGGCCTCGTCCACCGTCTCGTAGGGGATGACCGAGAGCACCGGCCCGAAGATCTCCTCCTGGGCGATGGTCATGTCGTTGCGGACGTCGGCGAACACGGTGGGCTTGACGTAGTAGCCGGTGGGGAGGTCGTCGGGCGCCTCGGGGCCGCCGGCGACGAGGGTGGCCCCCTCCTCGATCCCCTTGGCGATGTAGCTGCGGACGCGGTCGCGCTGGACGTCGGAGATGAGGGGGCCGAGGCGCCCGGCCCCGGCGGCGGGATCGCCGACGGTGTAGGTGGCCTCGACCTCGGCGCGCAGGGCGTCGACGATCTCGTCCTGCTTGTCGGCCGGCACCAGGAGGCGGGTGAAGGCGGTGCAGGTCTGGCCGCTGTTGAGGTAGGCCGAGCTGAGGGCCGCCTTGGTGGCCTTGGCCAGCTCGTCGCCCTCGAGGCTGGGGAGGAGGATGTTGGCCGACTTGCCGCCGAGCTCGAGGGCGATGCGCTTGACGGTCTGCGCACCGACCTCGGCCACCCGCTTGCCGGCCCGGGTGGAGCCGGTGAAGGAGATCATGTCGACCTTGGGGTGGGCGACCAGCGCTTCGCCCACCTCGGGCCCGGTGCCCGACACGAGGTTGAACACACCCGCGGGCAGGCCCGTGGCGTCGAGGATCTCGGCGAGGATGAACGCGTTCAGCGGTGCCACCTCGCTCGGCTTGAGCACCACCGTGCAGCCGGCGGCGAGGGCGGGGGCGACCTTCAGGACGATCTGGTGCAGGGGGTAGTTCCAGGGGGTGATGGCGCCGACGACGCCGACGGGCTCGTGGACCACGAGGGAGTTGCCGACCTCCTCCTCCCAGGCGAAGTCGTCGACGATGGCCGGGTAGCTGGCGGCGATGGCCTGGGGCAGGCCGGCCTGGATCGCCTTCGAGAGGAAGATCGGCATGCCGACCTCGCCGCAGATGGTGGTGGCGATCTCCTCGCTGCGTGCGGCGATGCCCTCGCTGATGGCCTGCACGAACGCGGCTCGCTCGGCGGGGCTGGTGGAGGACCAGGCCTCGAAGGCGGCGGCCGCGGCGTCCACCGCCCGGTCGACGTCGGCGGCGACGCCCTCGGGGATGCGGCCCATGACCTCTTCGGTGGAGGCGTTGATGACGTCGATCGTGCCGGTGCCGACGGGGTCGACCCAGCGGCCGTCGAGGTAGAGCTGATCGAAGGTCTGCATGGGTCTCCCCGGATGGTGGCGAACGGCTGGGTGGCCGGTCCGACGCTAGCGGCGTGCCCGGCGAGTTCGCCCGTGGGTGCTAGGCGGCGAATCGACATCGATTCGCCGCCCGATGCGACGCCGACCGTGAGAGATCGGTGGTGCTAGGGAGCGAATCGACGTCGATTCGCTCCCTACGACCGAGGCTCGGACCGACCGCTCGTCCATAGTGGCAGCGCGCCCCCGCCCACCGCTTCGTTGTCGTACCCCCTTGCCAGGGTGTGCTCCCACCTCGGAGCTCCGGCTCCCGCAACCCGACCGCCACACCACCCTCCGAGGCAACCCGATGGACGTCGATCCCCCCAGCGACCGCGACCCCGACCCCGAGCCGGCCACGCACCACGACGGCGACGCTGGCCCCCGCCGCCCGATCGACCCGCCCCCACCCCACGACCGCCCCGGCCGCAAGGCCGCCATGCAGGACTTCCGTCGCCGGCGTCCGCTGCGCACCATCCAGCGCACCCCGTCGCAGCGACGCCTCGCCCTCCAGGTGGCACGAGACCAGGCGATCGCCGAGCTCGCCGAGATCGACCGCACCCTCCACGCCAGCACGACCCGCCGCATCGAGGTCCTCGAGCAGCTCGCCCTCCTCCGAGAGCAGCTCTGGCCCAAGATCGAGCACCGAGCGGGACGAGAACCGCCCGAAGCCGAAGCTCCCCCGCTCCCGCCGGCGTTCGACGATGCCCTCGAGCTGTGGGGCCGCAGCCTGCGCGCCACCTGCCTCGCCCTGCTGCGCCGCTACGGCCGGCTGCGGCTCCGCGAGATGCACGCGCTCCTGCACCACCACGGCTATCGCATCTTGAGCCGCCGCCCCGTGCAAGCCCTCGGCGACGCCATGCGCCGCGAGGTGCTCGACCACCGCGCCATCCGCACCTCCCGGGCGACCTACGAGCTCGCCCCCGGGCTGCGACGGTCCGACCAGCGCCATCGAGGCGAGCCAGACCTCGTGGACCCCGAGGGCGTCGACCCCGACGTCATCGACCCCCACCTCGACCTCGACCCGGACCGGTGGCGCACCGGCGCACCGACGAGCTCAGGACGTGGCGACGGTGCGGGTGTCCCGCCCGCTGCGCAGGACCGCACCGGCGAGCTCGCCGGTGGGCTTCCCGTCGACCACCACGACCCGCCCGTTCACGAGCACCCGCTCCACGCCGATCGGATCCGCGGTGAGGCGCGCCGACCCCCCGGGGAGGTCGTGCACCAGCTCGGCCAGCTCGGAGCCCACCGTCTCGGGATCGACCACCACCACATCGGCGTGGAACCCCTCGGCGATCAGCCCCCGATCCACCAGCCCGAACAGCTCGGCGGGCACCTGCGTCATGAGCTGCACCGCCCGCTCCAGGGGGACCAGCTTGCGACCGCGCAGGGTGTCGCCGAGGAAGCGGGTGGGGAAGTTCCCCCCGCACATGCGGTCGAGGTGGGCCCCGGCGTCGGAGCCGCCCAGCATCGCCCGCTCGTCCCACCACGTCTGGCGGCGCAGCTCCCAGGAGGCGGCGTCGCCATCGGGCGGGATCGGCCACAGGATCGTGCGCAGCTCGTCGGCCACGACGATGTCGATCAACGTGGCGAACGCCCCGGTGCCGCGCTCGGCGGCGATGTCGGCCACCCGACGACCCTTCAAGCCCTCGTTGGCCTCCGAGTAGGTGTCGCCGATCAGGTAGTTGTCGAAGTCCGCCAGCCGCTTGAACACGCCGGCCTCGGGCGCCTGGCTCTGGGCCACCATCGTGGCCTGCACCTCGGGATCCTGGAGCTTCGCCATCCGCTCGGGGACGGGCAGGCCGAGCACGTCCTTCCAGCCGGGGATCAGGAACAGCCCGCAGTGGTTCAGGAAGCTCATGTTCATGGGCACCTGCACCGGCAGCGTGAGCGCCACCACCCTGCCCCCCTTGGCCCGCGCGATGTCGCCGGCCGAGAGCTGGCGGGGGATGCGATCGGGCTCCCGGGAGTCGATCGTCAGCACGTTCCAGTTCAGCGGCCGCTTCGCCGTCGCCGACATGTCGGTGAACAGCTCGATCTCCTCGTCGGAGAACTTGTCGAGGCACCCGTCGGTCATGGCCTCGAGCGTGGTGCCGGGCTTCTGGCCCACCACCTCGCACAGGGCCAGCAGCTCCTCGGTCGTCGACCAGCGGCTCGCCACGGGCTGACCGTCGCCGTCGGAGTGGGTGCGGCTCAGCGTCGTCGAGAACCCGAGCCCCCCGGCATCGAGCGACTCCGCCAGCACCCGCTGCATCTCGGCGACCTGCTCGGCCGTCGCCTCGTTGCCGATCGAGTCCGAGCCCATCACGTAGCGCCGCAGCGCGCAGTGGCCCACCAGGAACGCGGCGTTCACGCCGATCGACCCCTCGAGCGCGTCGAGGTAGTCGGCGAAGCTCTCCCAACCCCACGGCACGCCCTCGTGGAGCGCCTGCACGCTCATCCCCTCCACCGCCGCGAGCATCTCGGCGGTGTAGCGCGCATCGTCGGGGCGCAACGGCGCCAGGGTGAAGCCGCAGTTGCCGCCGATGATCGTCGTCACCCCGTGCACGTTCGACGGTGACGCGCCCGGATCCCAGAACAGCTGGGCGTCGTAGTGGGTGTGCGGATCGATCGCCCCGGGGATCACCAGCTTCCCGGTGGCATCGATGACCTCGGCCGCCTCCTCGCTCACCTCGCCCACCGCCACGATGCGCCCGTCGCGGATGCCCACGTCGGCCAGGCGGGGCGCCGCACCGGTCCCGTCGACGACGGTGCCGCCCTTGATCAGGTGATCGAGCATCTGCGCTTGCCTCCAGCCGGGTTTCTGACGGACCGTCAGATCGTATCGCCGGTATCGTCCAGGTTCACCACGCACCATCCCCCATCGACCGCTCGGACGCCACCATGCCTGCACCCTCTCCGATCATCTACACCCACACCGACGAGGCCCCCGCCCTGGCCACGCGGTCGCTGCTGCCCATCGTCGAGGCGTTCCTCCGCACCGGCGGGGTGTCGATCGAGACCCGCGACATCAGCCTCGCCGGCCGCATCCTCGCCGCCTTCGCCGACCTGCTCCCCGACGACCAGCGCCGCCCCGACCACCTCGCCGAGCTCGGCGCGCTGGCCACCCGCCCCGAGGCCAACATCATCAAGCTCCCGAACGTGAGCGCCTCGCTCCCCCAGCTGAAGGCCGCCGTCGCCGAGCTGCGGGCCAAGGGCTACGACCTCCCCGACTACCCCGACGAGCCCACCACCGACGCCGAGCGAGACATCGCCGCCCGCTACGACCGCGTCAAGGGCAGCGCGGTCAACCCCGTCCTGCGCGAGGGCAACTCCGACCGGCGCGCCCCACGCGCCGTGAAGGAGTACGCCAAGGCCCACCCGCACTCGATGGGCGCCTGGTCCACCGACTCCGAGACCCACGTGTCCACCATGACCGCGGGCGACTTCCGCCACAACGAGCGCTCGATCACCCTGGCCGCCGACGACGTGCTGCGCATCGAGCACGTCGCCGACGACGGCACCGTCACCGTCCTGAAGGACGAGCTGCCCGTGCTGGCCGGCGAGGTCGTCGACGGCACGTTCATGTCCAAGGCCGCCCTGGTGGCCTTCCTGCGCGACCAGGTGGCCGACGCCAAGGCCCAGGGCGTGCTGTTCTCGCTGCACCTGAAGGCCACCATGATGAAGGTGTCGGACCCGATCATGTTCGGCCACGCCGTGCGGGTCTTCTTCGCCGAGCTGTTCGAGCGCCATGGCGCCCTCCTCGAGGAGATCGGCGCCAACCCCAACGACGGGATGGCCGCCATCGCCTCGGCCGTCGCCGGGCTCCCCGACGACCAGCGAGCCGAGGTCGAGGCCGCGATCAACGCCGCCTACGAGACGGGCCCCGCCCTGGCCATGGTCGACTCCGACCGCGGCATCACCAACCTGCACGTCCCGAGCGACGTGATCGTCGATGCCTCGATGCCCGCCATGATCCGCAGCTCGGGCCAGATGTGGAACGCACAGGGCGCCCAGCAGGACACCAAGGCGGTCATCCCCGACTCGAGCTACGCCGGCGTCTACGAGGTGGTCATCGAGGACTGCAAGGCCAACGGCGCCTTCGACCCGGCCACCATGGGCTCGGTGCCGAACGTCGGCCTCATGGCCCAGAAGGCCGAGGAGTACGGCAGCCACGACAAGACGTTCGAGATCGCCGCCGACGGCGTGGTCCGCGTGGTCGACGCCGCTGGCACCACGGTGATGGAGCACCAGGTGGAGGCCGGCGACATCTGGCGCATGTGCCAGGTGAAGGACGCGCCCATCCGCGACTGGGTGAAGCTCGCCGTCACCCGCGCCCGCGCCACGGGCGCCCCGGCCGTGTTCTGGCTCGACGAGGACCGAGCCCACGATGCCCAGCTCATCGCCAAGGTCCGGACCTACCTCGCCGACCACGACACCGACGGGCTCACCATCGAGGTCCTCCCGCCCGCCGAGGCCTGCCGGTACTCGATCGAGCGCATCCGCCGGGGCGAGGACACCATCTCGGTCACCGGCAACGTGCTGCGCGACTACAACACCGACCTCTTCCCGATCCTCGAGCTGGGCACGAGCGCCAAGATGCTCTCGATCGTCCCGCTCATGAACGGCGGCGGCCTGTTCGAGACCGGCGCCGGCGGATCGGCGCCCAAGCACGTCCAGCAGTTCGAGAAGGAGGACCACCTCCGCTGGGACTCCCTGGGCGAGTTCCTCGCCCTCGCGGTCTCGCTCGAGCAGTACGCGTCGTCCACCGGCAACGCCAAGGCCCAGGTGCTGGCCGACGCCCTCGACACGGCCACCGGCCGGGTGCTCGAGGAGGGCCGCTCGCCCTCGCGCAAGGTGGGCGAGCTCGACAACCGGGGCAGCCACGCCTACCTGGCCCGCTACTGGGCCGAGGCCCTCGCCGCCCAGGACGACGACCCTGCGCTGGCGGCCGCCTTCGCGCCGGTGGCCGAGGCGCTGCGCGCCGCCGAGGGCGAGATCGTCGCCGAGCTCGAAGCCGTGCAGGGCGAGCCGGTCGACCTGGGCGGCTACTACGCCCCCGACGAAGCGCTCGCCGTGGCCGCCATGCGGCCCAGCGCCACGCTCAACGCCATCATCGACGGCATCGGCTGAGCCGCCGGGCGGCTCAGGTGTGCAGGCCGAGGGCCGCGTAGATCTCCTGGATCGACTCGGCCCGGTTCATGGCGTAGAGGTGGATCCCCGGCACGTCGAGCTCGAGCAGCTCCTCGATCAGCCCGGTGGCTACCTCGACGCCGAGCCGCCGGGTGGCCTCCGGATCGTCGGCCACCTCGTCCATCCGCTCCTGGAGCGCGTCGGGGATGTGGGTGTTGTTCATGGCCGACATCCGCCGGGCGCCGGCGACGCTGACGAAGGGCATCACCCCCGGCACGACGGGCGTCGTGCAGCCCAGCGCAGCCAGCTCCTCGACCATCGTCCGGTAGTGGGTGGCGTCCCAGAAGAACTGCGTCATCCCGAAGTCGGCCGCCTCGAGCTTGGCGGCGAGGAACCGCCGGTCGGTGGCGCGGTCGGGCGAGCGGGGGTGCACCTCGGGGAAGGCGGCGACGCCCACGGCGAGGTCGCCGACCTCGCGCGCCAGCGCCACCAGCTCGGTGGCGTACACGAAGTCGCCGCCGGGCTCGGAGCCGTCCTTGGGCGGATCGCCGGCGAGGGCCAGCACGTTGTCGACCCCGTGCTCGCGGTAGCTCGCCAGCAGGTCGACGAGCTCGTCGCGGGAGTGGCCGACGCAGGTGAGGTGGGGCATCGCCGGGAAGCCCTGCTCCTCGTTGACCCGGACCACCAGGTCGTAGGTGGTGTCGCGCGCCGAGCCGCCGGCGCCGTAGGTGATCGACACGAACGACGGCTCGAGCGCCGCCAGCTCGTCGACGGCCCGGTCGAACGACTGCTGGCCCTCGGGCGTCTTCGGCGGGAAGAACTCGAAGGACCAGGTGCGGCCCTTGGCGAGGAGGTCGGCGATCCGGGTCATGGTGGCAGCAGGCTAGGCGCTCACGCGCCGAGGCCGGCTCGCCGTTCCGCCGCCTCCACCGCGTTGCGGAAGAGCATGGCGATGGTGGTGGGCCCCACCCCGCCGAGGCGCGGCGTGATGGCCGACGCCACCGACTCGCACGCTTCGTCCACGTCGGGGAGCAGGCGCTTGCCCTCGTAGCGCACGCCGCCGCCGACCACCACCACGCCCGGGGTCAGGTGCTCGGGGCGCAAGATGCCCGGCACCCCCGCGGCGGCGATCACGATGTCGGCCTGGCGCGTGTAGGCCGACCAGTCGGGCACGCCGGTGTGGACGACCGTGACCGCCGCGTTCGCCGTCGGACGCTTCTGGGTGAGCAGGAGGGCCAGCGGACGCCCCAGCGTGGTGCCCCGGCCGAGGACGCACACGTGGCGACCCGACACGGGCACCTCGTAGTGGGCGAGCAGCGCCTCGATGCCCGCCGGGGTGCAGGGGACCGGCCCGGCCATCCCGAGCGCCAGGCGACCCATGTTCACCGGGTGGAGCCCGTCGACGTCCTTGTCGGGGTCGAGGGCGAGCAGGGCGGCGTCGAAGTCGATCTGCGGCGGGGTGGGGTGCTGGAGCAGCACGGCATCGACATCGTCGGCCTCGTTCATCTGGCGGATCGCCGCCAGCACATCGGCCTGGGTGGCCTCCTGGCCGAGGTGCACGTGCGGCGACGTGAAGCCGAGGGAGGCCGCCTTCTCCATCTTCATGCGGATGTAGCCGGCCGAGGCCGAGTCGTCGCCGACGAGGATCGTGCCCAGCCCCGGGGTGTGCCCGGCGGCCACGAGGGCGGCGATGCGGGGCTCGAGCGAGGCGATCACAGCGTCGGCCACCGGCCCGCCCGGCATCATCTTCACGTGGTGCACGGCGCTCCTCAGTGCTTGAACTGGCGCTCGCCGGTGAACACCATCGCCACCCCGAGCTCGTCGGCCTTGGCGATGGTGTCGGGGTCCTTCACGGACCCACCGGGCTGGACGATGACGGCCACACCGGCGGCCGCCGCCGCCTCGATGCCGTCGGGGAACGGGTAGAACGCGTCGGAGGCGCACGCCCCGCCGGCGGCTCGGCCGTCGGCCTTCTGGGCGGCGATCTGGCCCGACTCGACCCGGTTCTGCTGGCCCGCCCCGATGCCCCAGGCCACGCCGTCCTTCACGAGCACGATCGCGTTCGACGAGACCGCGGCGCAGATGCGGAACGCCAGCGCGGCGTCGGCCAGCTCGGCATCGGTGGGGACGCGCTCGGTCACCACCTTCCACTGGTCGGGGGTGGAGGTCACCCGATGCGGCTCCTGCACCAGCCAGCCACCCGTGATCGGCCGCAGGTGGCGGCCGTTCGGCACGGGGGCGGGCGCCTCGAGCAGGCGGGTGTTCTTGCGCTTGGCCGCGAGCTGCTCGATCACGCCCTCGGCGTAGCCGGGCGCGATCACCAGGTCGGCTTGGGCGGCGGCGACCATCTCCACGACCGTCGCCTCGTCGACCGGGCGGTTGAGGGCGACGATCCCACCGAACGCCGAGCGGGGGTCGCACTCGAACGCACGCTGGTAGGCCTCGGCGAGGGTGTCGCCCACCGCCGCGCCGCACGGGTTGGCGTGCTTGATGATGGCGACGGCTGGGCGGTCGCCCGCGGCCGCGCCGAGGTCGTGGGCGAGCAACCAGGCCGCATCGGCGTCGAAGAGGTTCAGGTAGCTCATGGCCACCCCGCCGTGCTGGGTAGCGTTGGCCCACCACGGGTCGGCCCCGTTCGAGCGGTAGAGCGCAGCGCGCTGGTGCGGGTTCTCGCCGTAGCGCAGGGCCACCGGCTCGCGGGTGGCCGCGACGTGGAGGGTGGGCGGAAGGATCGGGTCCTCGGCCTCGTCGAACCAGGCGACCACCGCGGCGTCGTAGGCGGCGGTGTGGGCGAACGCGGCCCGGGCGAGGCGGCGGCGCGTCGCCGCCGACAGGGCGCCCGACGCCCGGAGCTCCTCGAGCACCACGGAGTACTCGGCCGGGTCGACGACGACGCCGACGTGGGCGTGGTTCTTGGCCGCCGAGCGCACGAGCGTGGGCCCGCCGATGTCGATCAGGTCCTCGGCGCCGCCGCCGCCGTGCTGGAACGCCGACGGGTCCTCGCCGAAGGGGTAGAGGTTGCCCACCACGAGGTCGATGCCCTCGATGCCGTAGTCGGCCATCTCGGCGACGTGGTGCGGGTTCGAGCGGTCGGCGAGGATCCCGCCGTGGATCTTCGGGTGGAGCGTGACCACGCGATGGCCGAGGATGGCCGGGAACCCGGTGATCTCGGCCGTGTCGGCCACCGGGACGCCGGCGTCGCGGATCGACCGGGCCGTGCCACCGCTCGAGACGAGGTCCCAGCCCAGCTCGTGGAGGCCCTGGGCCAGCTCCACGATCCCGGTCTTGTCGTAGACGGACAGCAGCGCCCTCACACGCCCACCCTTCCCTTGTCGATGATCTCGAGGAGCGTCCGCGGGTACAGGCGGCGCTCCACCTCCTTGATGCGCTCGTGCAGCGACGCCTCGGTGTCGTCGTCGAAGACCGGCACCGCCTCCTGAGCCAGGATCGGCCCGGTGTCGACATCCAGGTCGGCGACGTGCACGGTGCAGCCGGTGACCTTCACGCCGTAGGCGAGCGCGTCGCGCACCGCGTGCCAGCCCTTGAACGACGGCAGCAGCGCCGGGTGCGTGTTGAGCAGCCGCCCCCCGAACGCCTCCTGCATCGGCTGGGTGAGCACCGTGCCGAAGCCGGCCATGGCCACCAGGTCGACGCCGTGGCCGGCGAGCACGTCGGCGAGCCGGGCGGAGTAGGCGTCGCGATCGAAGTCCGGCCCCCACTCGGTGCGCTCGACGAGGGCGGTCGCGATGCCGGCCGCCGCGGCCCGCTCGAGCCCCCGGCACGGGCGATCGGCGACGACGAGCGCCACCGGCACCCCGGCGTCGACCATGGCGTCGAGGATCGTCCCCGCTCCCGACACCAGCACGGCCACCTGCACGTGCCGGGACGCTACCAGTCGGCCCCGATCCCCCGTTCGGGCCGGAGGTCCCTCACCCGCCGATCCGGGCTGCGGTACCGTCGCGTGCGGACGCACCCAAGGAGTGGCCATGGACCTCAGCAAGCTCTCGACCGGCGACAAGGTGATCGGAGGGTCGGGCATCGCCTTGTTCCTCTTCTCCTTCCTGCCCTGGTTCAAGATCGAGTTCTTCGGACGCTCGGTCACCCAGAGCGGCTGGCACTTCTTCTTCACCGGGATCATCCCCGTGCTGCTCGGGCTGGTCTGCGTCGCCTGGATCGTCGCCACCAAGCTGGCCGAGGTGGAGCTCCCCGAGCTGCCGGTGCCCGAGGGGCTGCTCCTGCTCGCCCTGGGCGGCGCGGCGGCCCTGCTCGTGGTGCTGCGCCTGCTCATCGGCGGCGACGACGGCGGCACCGACGTGCTCGACCGCACCATCTGGCTGTTCATCAGCGTGCTCGCCGCCCTCGGCCTCGCCGGCGGGGCGTTCTTGAAGTTCCAGGAGGGCGGCGGCGAGCTGCCCGGCAAGCCCGGTGGCAGCACCGGCGACGGCACCCCGCCCACGCCCTTCTAGCCCGCCTCAGATCCCCGGACGCGACGAGGCCCGCCCCCGAGGGGCGGGCCTCGTGCCGTTCAGGTGGCCGGACGGCTCCGCCTCAGAGGCCGAGCCCCTTGACGATCTCCACCATCAGCTCGCCGGCCTCGGTGGGGTTGTTGCCGACCTTGACGCCCGCATCGGCGAGGGCCTCCATCTTGGCGGCCGCCGTGCCCTTGCCGCCCGACACGATGGCGCCGGCGTGGCCCATCTTCTTGCCGGGAGGGGCGGTGACGCCGGCGATGTACGCGGAGACCGGCTTGGTCATCTTGGTCTTGATGAACTCGGCGGCCTCCTCCTCGGCCGAACCGCCGATCTCGCCGATCAACATGACGGCCTTGGTCTCGGGATCGGCCTCGAACGCCTCGAGGCAGTCGATGAACGACGTGCCCGGGACGGGGTCGCCGCCGATGCCGACGCAGGTGGTGACGCCGATGTCTTGGAGCTTGAGCTCGTAGAGCGCCTGGTAGGTGAGGGTGCCCGACCGGCTCACGATGCCCACCGGACCGCCGGGCTTGGCGATCTCGCCGGCGGTGATGCCGATGTTGGCCTTGCCGGGGCTGATGATGCCCGGGCAGTTGGGGCCGAGGATGCGGGTGCCGGGGAAGTTGCGCTTCACCTCGTTGAAGAACCACGCCTCGTCCTGGGCCGGGACGCCCTCGGTGATGACCACGACCAGCTCCATGCCGGCCTCGGCGGCCTCCATCACCGCCGACCTCACGCCGGGGGCGGGGATGAAGACGCACGACACGGTGGCCCCGGTGGCCTCCTTGGCCTCGGCCACCGAGCCGTAGACGGGGATGCCGTCCACGTCGGTGCCCGCCTTCTTCGGGTTGACGCCACCCACCACCTGGGTGCCGTAGTCGCGGTTGCGCAGGCCGTAGAAGCGGCCCTGCGAGCCGGTGAGGCCCTGGTAGATGACCTTGCTGTTCTCGTCGACGAAGATCGCCATCGTTCTCGTTCCTCTGCTTCCCGGCTACTTCGCCAGCTCGACCGCGGTCTTGGCGGCCTCGATCATCGTGGGCTTGGAGATGAGCTTGTCCGAGGCGTGCTCGGCGAGGATCGTGCGGCCCTGCTCGGCGTTGGTGCCGTCGATGCGGATCACGATCGGGGCGTCGATCTGCACGCGGCCGAGGGCGGTGACGATGCCGTTGGCCACCTCGTCGCCCTTGGTGATGCCGCCGAAGATGTTGATGAAGATCGACTTCACGTTCGGGTCGTTGTTGATGACCTCGAGCGCCCCGGCCATGACCTCGGCGTTGGCGCCGCCACCGATGTCGAGGAAGTTGGCCGGGCTGCCGCCCACCTGGTTGACGATGTCGACGGTCGACATGGCGAGGCCGGCGCCGTTGGCGATGACGCCGACGGTGCCGTCGAGCCCGACGTACTGGAGGCCCTTGTCGTGGGCGGCCTGCTCGCGCTCGTCGCGGACCTGGGTGGCCTCGTAGGCGTCCCAGCCCTCGTGGCGGAACTCGGCGTTGCCGTCGAGGGTGACCTTGGCGTCGAGCGCGTGCACCTCGCCCGTGGGCTTGAGGATCAGCGGGTTGATCTCGCAGAGGTCGGCGTCGCCCTCGGTGTAGGCCGTGTAGAGCTTGAGGAGGATGTCGACGGCGCCGTCGGTGGCCGCCGGGTTCAGCTTCGCCGCCTCCACCCAGGCGCGGGCCGCCTCGGGGGTCAGGCCGTCGACCGGGTCGATCCAGATCTTGGCGATCGCGTCGGGGTTCTCCTCGGCGACGGCCTCGATCTCCACGCCGCCCTCGGCCGACAGCATGCCGAGGTGCTTCTTGGCGGCGCGGTCGAGGGTGAAGCTGGCGTAGTACTCCTCGGCGATGTCGGACGCGAGCTCGATCCAGATCGTCTTGACGACGTGGCCCTTGATGTCGAGCCCCAGGATGTTGGTCGCGTGCTCGCGCGCCTCCTCGGCGTCGGCGGCCAGCTTGACGCCGCCCGCCTTGCCCCGGCCGCCCACGTGCACCTGGGCCTTCACCACCACCGGGTAGCCGATCCGGTCGGCGGCGGCGACGGCGTCGTCGACCGTGGTGACCGCCTCGCCGGGCGAGACGGGGATGCCGAACGAGGCGAAGAACTGCTTGCCTTGGTATTCGAGAAGGTCCACGCGGACTCCTGATCTGAGCTTCCTGGCGGGTCCGGGCGATACTAGGCAGGTGCCTGGAACGTGTTCCCATCCGCGCCCGCGCCGCCGAGGTGACCTGGTGATCGCCCGATGAGCCCGGTCGACCAGTCGCGCGCCCACGTGGGCCAGGCCGCGCTGGTGGCGGTCGTGGCCGTCGTCCTGCTGCTCGTCGGTGCCGGGATGTTCGCGCTCGTGAACCGCAACACCCCGAGCGCGAACCTCGGCCTCGGCGACCAGACCTTCCAGGGCGGCTCGGCCGAGCGCCTCGCCGCGGAGATCGCGGACCGGGGGCCGATCTTCTACGGCGACGTGTCGGGCAACAAGGAGCGCGACATCATCCTCCAGCACCGGGGCGACGACCCGGAGAAGGGCTGGTACGCGTTCCGGGCCGCCCCCGTGGACCGCGACCGCAGCTGCACCTGGGAGTGGCAGGACGACGAGGAGCAGTTCCGCGCCAAGTGCGACGAGTCGCTCACCGCCCCGGCCGACGGCGAGGGCCTCCAGCAGTTCCCGGTGAGGGTCCGCGACGGCAAGCTCGACGTCGACCTCAACGCCGAGGCGCGGGCGACCACCACCACCGCCGGCTGACGCCGTCGCTCCCCCTCCGCCGGCGCCGGGTCGCTCCTACGATGCGGCCGTGGAGCGCATCACGTGCACGGAGTGGGGACCACCGGAGTCGCTGGTCCTCGAGGAGATCGCCACCCCCGAGCCCGGCCCGGGCCAGGTGCTGGTGGGCGTGGCCGCCGCCGGGGTGAACTTCGTCGACGCCCTGTTCGTGGCGGGCACGTACCAGATCAAGGTGCCGCCACCCTTCACGCCCGGCTCCGAGCTCGCCGGGACCGTGCTGGCGGTGGGCGACGGGGTCCAGGGGGTGGGCGTCGGCGACCGGGTGCTGTCGTCGCTCGGGCTTGGGGCGTTCGCCTCGCACGCCGTGCTGCCGGCCGCATCGGTCGTGCCCGTGCCCCACCAGCTGCCCCTGCCGGCCGCCGCCGCCCTCGTCCAGTCGTACTGCACCGCCTGGTTCAGCCTCACCCGACGGACCTCGGTGGGCCCCGGCGACCAGGTGCTCGTGCTGGGCGCCGGCGGGGGCGTGGGCCTGGCGGCGATCGACGTGGCCCGCCACCTCGGTGCCCGGGTGATCGCAGCGGCGTCGACCGACGAGAAGTTGGCCGATGCCGAGGCCATGGGGGCGCAGGCCACGATCGCCTACGAGCGCGAGGACCTCAAGGCGCGAGCGCGCGAGCTCTCGGGCGGCGGCGTCGACGTGGTGGTCGACCCGGTGGGCGGTGCGCACACCGACGCCGCCCTGCGCGCTCTCGGCCTCTTCGGCCGGCTGCTCGTCATCGGCTTCGCCGCCGGATCGATCCCTTCGGTGCCGGTCAACCAGGTGCTGTTGCGCAACCGCTCGGTGCTGGGCGTCGACTGGGGCGCCTGGGCGATGGCCCACGGTCCCGAGCAGCGGGCCCTGCTCGACGAGGTCCTGGCCGCGGTGGCGGCCGGGGGCCTGCGGCCGTCCGCCCCGGCCGAACGGCCGCTGACCGAGGCCGGCGCCGTGCTGCGCGACCTGCTCGAGCGCCGCCTCCGCGGCAAGACCGTGCTCGTCCCCGGCCCCTACACCTAGGGAGCGAATCGCCGGCGATTCGCCGCCCGGGATCGCCGGGGAGCGAATCGACGTCGAATCGCTAGCCGGCGCGGTAGACGAGGCCGGCGTCGCCCTTGGTGACGGTGAGCTGGTCGCCGTCGACGGCCAGCGCCACCTCGCCGTCGAGGACGCCGAGCACCGAGGCCTCCACCTCGCTGCCGCCGCCCTCGCAGGCCATCTTCGTGGTGGCGATGGGCCCGACCTGGGCGGTGGTCTCGTCGGCCGCGAGGACGAACGCGCCGGAGCCCCGGTTGCAGCCGGCGAACACCGCGGCGGTCCCGTCGTCGGCCACCGCCAACGTCGGTGGCTCGACGTCGGCGGGGACCGACGAGACCGACTCGCCGTCGACGATCGACTCCAGCGTCCAGGTCGTGCCGACCACGGGCGCCGCGTCCGGGGCGGCGTCGGAGAGCACGATGGTCACCGTCCCGGACCGCAGCGTCAGCTCGTCGTCGGCGAGCGTCGCCGCCATCCCCTGCTCGAGGAGGCCGGCGAGCCAGGCGTCCTGGGCCATGAGGTCGTCGGGGCAGGCCATCTGGGTCGCGGCGGCCGGCCCGTCCCAGGCGAGGTTGCCGTCCTCGAGGGTGAACGCGCCCGCCGACTGGTTGCAGCCGGCGTTCACGCCGAGGCGACCATCATCGAACGACAGGCGGATGGCGCTGTCGGCCACCAGGTCGTAGCCCTCGACCGATGCCGAGGTGAAGGTGCGCCCGGCGAGGTCGTCCGCGGTCGGGGCGGCCCCGCCATCGGGAGCCGGCTCGGTCGTGGAGCCCCCATCGCCCGAGCCCGCGGCGCCTTCGTCGGAACCGCCGCTCCCGCACGCCGCCAGCACCAGCACCGCCCCGATCCCGAGCACCATCCACACC
>ERZ795053.2614-NODE-2614-length-21539-cov-14.203128_pt1 | contig 21539 bp, 20 predicted proteins | sample MGYA00375137_ERZ795053 | MGnify/ENA primary metagenome ERZ795053 (study PRJEB30182, sample SAMN05720284) | activated sludge metagenome | isolation source: Anaerobic digester | place: Hong Kong | collected 2014-12-17 ...
TTTATTGAAATCAAAGAGTCTATTTGATCCTAAAAATTCTCAAAATCATTGGGATTAAGATCATGGCAATCATCAACCAATCCCATTTTTTGGCATCTTTATAAGCAACGTAGAGATATGTCCCAACTATAAAAATGGTTAATAAAATGTATATCACCATCATGATAAATCACTCCGATATCTTTTCTTGTCGATTAGTAGAAAAGTAATTCCCAACAGAACAAAAATGCCAAAAAAAACAGGGTAAAACATATTATTATTCGTAACGGCTGCTAGCTCATCTGAAAAATTTAGAGCAATGGTGCCAAAAATCATGGTAAGAAAGAAAGATGGTAAGGCTTTCACCCACACTTTAAAATAATTCTTTTCATCAACTACATGAGCCGCAAAGATTCCTGCCAGTGCTGTTGGGGGAACCATATCGCCCAGGCCTGCTAGGAGCGATAATGCAGAACAAACCATAATATCGTTATTTCCTAAAAAAGCCAACAAAAAAGGTACACCGAGAACAGATGCCGAGCCGTAAGAAGAAACAGCTCCAAACAGTGGAACACCTAATGCAATGCCAGCAATTAAAGCCATTTCCGGAAGGTTATTTAAAAAATCAACGATTAAACCTCTCGTACCATTTAAGGTCATAATCTGTATAAACATCCCAACACCGATTAAAATTGAAAGGATGTTGATAGAATCTTTTAAAGCTTTTACTGAGATGTGCAAAAAATTATTCTTGCTCATCAAAGCCGCCATAAGTGAACAGAGGATGAAAATAAGTGGCAATCCTAAGGAAAATGTAGAAACGTTTTCCAATATCATTAATAAAACCAACACAACAATGGGGATATACAAGTGCCATTTCTTTGAAAAGGATTCGATATTTTCAAACAGTTCAACGCTAACTTTTTTTACATGTTTAGCTCCGATCATCATGGCACTGATTATGGCTAAAGGCACTGTGAGAAATAGTAATGGTTTGGTAAAACCGATGAAGGGCATATCCACGCCTTGACCGATAATCATTGCCGGTATATTTATAGGAGGGGCAATCATGCCAAATATTGCTGTCATCGCAATTAATGCACCGGCCCTTCTTTTTTCCAAACCGAGATCTTTTAGAACGGGATAAGCAATTGCGCCGGTCGTTAAAACGGCTGCTGAAGATGATCCTGTAATCATCCCGGCGCTCATGATGAACAATGTCATAATCATCAACAACAACAATGGACGATTTCTGAACCTCTTTGCTATCCTAAGAGCAAAATCTTCAAGTAAGCCGGATACCCTGATGGATTCCATAAAGATCATTGCCGTTGCGATGATCAAAATCGCATCCATGTATCCAAAAGAACCTTCGACCAAATGACGAATGGGGAAAAAGTTCCCTGAAACTAATGCACCACATATTGCTGAAAACATCAAAGATACACTAATGGGTATCTTTAATGCTGCAAGAAAAATAAAACTTAAAAGCATGATAAAAAAATAGATTGATTCAGGCATAAAAGCTCCTTAATTTAGAAAATATCCGACACCTTTTTCCATTAACAAATCATACTCCGGAAGATTTTCAACCACTATTTGTTCTTCATAGAAAAGATTGTACGTTGAAAAAAGTTTTTTAATCAATTCCAAGTGCATGCCAACCCTATGTTTTAATGGGTAATCGGGGTCGTTGATAACATCCTTGTTTTCGCCTATTCTTTCCTGACCGGGATTTGGCGATTCTGAGAGAAAAGAGATGCTGTTTGAATGATCGCCGATTTCTCTATGGCTCAGTCCTCGAAATTCAACACTTGATTCTTCGAGTTTCATGGGGATCCCCATATCTTCCATTTCCATGACTGAGATGGCACCCAATTCTAATCCTTTTTGATGACAGACCAGCATATAGGCCAATCTCCCACCTTCATAGACATTTCCTTGAGAATCGGTTAAAGTTCTGGGGGTATCGCTCTCGTGCATATCTAAGTTAAAGTCAACCTCTTCTTTTCGTATTAGTTCAAGAATTGCATAGGCAAGTTGTTGTGTGGGATTACCGTCGGGTTTTCCAGGATAATTCCTGTTCAGGTTTCTTGATTCAGCACCATCATCAATCACCATTCCTGACGGATAGTGAGTATATTTTTCAGGATCGGGTATCTTCTGATCGTTGATATCCGTCCTTCGGTCTCCATAGATAATGAATCTGGGACCGCTTTTAGTTTCTATTTGAAAAAAATGGGGAATGTCAGAATCCTGGTCTTCAATAGATAAAGCACTTCTGTTCGCATAAGGGATAACGATAACCCTTCCTTTTTTTACTAAGGCATTTTCCAAAAAAACCAATGCACTGACCCCTGTTGCAATTTCTCGTGAATGGGTTCCTCCCATCAAAAGAAAGGTTGCGCCGGGATTTCCACTATCCATTATAAAAATGGGTGTATCTAAATTCGTATCTTTTAATGGTTGAAAATAATCCGACAACCAACCTGTTGAAGTCACACCATAACCCGGTCTGATATCCGGATAAATAAATTCAGCAAAAGTGATACTTGAAATAATAAAGATAAATGCTAAGAAAATGATTGTTATATTTTTTCTCATATGAATTCTCCTCGATCAGTTAAAAATAGCAACCCGGAAATACCGGGTTGCTAAAAAAATCAATTATAAAAATAGTTCTTTTAAAATGTCTTTTACATCAGAAGTTTTTTCGAAAAAGCGAATGGGAATCTTTTTTTCTTCTGAGATTGAGGTAAATTTCCCATCTTCATCCGCATCACTTTTGATTAGCAAATAATCCGCAAAATCAGTGAGCGCATCGGTTATTTTGTCTGAGGAAGAACCTCGACGTGTTGCACCTTCAATTTGGGCTAAAATAACCTTGATTTCCTTTTCTTCCGCAATATTTACAAGCTGAACAAGCCTTTCTAATTCAGTATCAACATCAATACCTGCGGCGCCTAAACCTTTTCCACTCGCACCGATAACGATGATCAAAGTCTTAAACGCAGCCAAATTTTCGGCGGTGGGTTCAATATCCTTTACGAATTCATAGTTGATGCCGCCTGTCTTTGCTAAAACCATCATTTGCAAAGCACCTGGTGATTGTCCTCCTGATGTTATCAGAACCGGTTCTTCAAATGCAATGGTTTTTTCTTCGTTTGCCAATCCAAATACTGTGAGTAAAGAAATTATTAAAATCAATAAGATTTTTTTCATAATCTACTTCCTTTCTAATAGTGTGAGATTGTTTACATTTCAGGTGCTGAAGCTGCTCCATTTCTCCTGATGGAACCAACACCGATCATCATTCCGTCATCTTCGACAGCAATGATATTTGGGCCGCCAAAATATAAGTCTGGATATTCGTAGATAGAAACATCATGACCCATTGCTTCTAATACCTGAACGGTAGATTCCGGGAAGCCTTCTTCCATTGGTACATCTTTGTAATAAGCATATCCAACAAATTTTGGCATCCTGACGGCTTCATCAACAGGCATCTCAAAATCAATGAGATCAACAATGAGCTGAGTTACGGTAGAAATGATTCGGCCTGCGCCGGGTGTTCCAATGACAAATTTGACTTCTCCATCCTTTTTGATAATGGTTGGGCAAATTGTTGTTCTTGGTCTTAATCCGGGTTCAAGATTGATGATGTCGCCTGGTCGATAGCTTGAAGCAAAATTACCCAATTCATTGTTCATGAAAAAGCCACCGATATAGGAGACTGTTCCAAAGAAACTGGATAAGGTCTGAGTCCATGCCACGGCATTGCCATACTTATCTACAACTGAAAAGTGGGTGGTTGATGGCGATTCGTAGTTCTCAGCAATAGCCATAGCTGCTTCTTTCTCTTCAGCCAAGATTACCTCTTCATAAGTTTTGCCCTCTTGGAATGGGTAAGCATCTCCAAGATAATCAAAATACGTATCTGGATCAAGTGCTTCATCCAAATCGATTAACATTGCCCTTAGTCTGGCAAAATCCTTACTCATAAAACCTTCAATTGGAAGATCATAGAAAGCGGGATCTGAGATATAATATCTTCTATCTACATCTTCAAGAACTAACGTTTGTTGAATAATATGAACAGCAAGTGGGTCATAAGGTCCCATTACTTCCAAGTTAAAATTCTCAAGAACATTGAGAACGGCTATCAATTGTGGGCCTGATACTGGAGAACCAGGTGCATAAATATCATACCCTCTGTAGGTCCCATAGACTGGTTCTGTCACATAGGGGATATAGTTTTGCATATCTTCCTTTGTGATAAATCCATCATTTTCTTCCATGTACGCTGCAATTTGATCAGCTATTTGTCCATGATAAAAACAATCAATACCATTCTCCTTGATTAATTCCAATGTTTGAGCCAGCGCTTCGTTCTTGAATAAATCTCCATCTTCCCATAAAAGCATATCCTTTAGAAATTCCGGGGCTAATTCAAGTAACTTTTCGTAATTATCGCTGGTTACGCCTGCGAATGTATCATTGACGATAAAACCTTCTCTGGCAAGATCTATAGCAGGTTGAATCAATTCCTCCAATGACATTGATGCGCCATTTTCCAACATTTTTTGAATTCCGGCCGGAATTCCTGGTATAAGTGCGCCTTTAGGCGTTGACTTGGCTTTGCTGATCGAAAGACCGAGTTCCTTAAGTTTTTCATAAGTGGCCATTTTCGGTGCCATGCTTTTAAAGTCAACCGCAAATTCTTCTCCATTTGCGAGGGTAACCACTGCATAACCTTCACCGCCTAGTCCGGATGCATAAGGTTCAACAACACCTAATGCAAAACTGACTGCGATTGCGGCATCGATGGCATTTCCGCCTTTTTCTAGAATCATTGCCCCCACTTCAGCAGCATATGGATTAGCTGCGGCAACCATTCCAAGACTTGAAGCAACTGTTTGAGCAGTTACAGCGCTAAACGACAACGATACGATTAGTCCAACAACGATCATTAACAGTACTACTTTTTTCATAGTTGATTCCTCCCTGTTTTTTTTGGAACAGACATTATAAATATGCTCCCAATCCTTCTTCCATCAGTTGTTGAAATTCGGGAATCCCTTCAACTTCTATCGTTTTCTCAGGATTAAGCATATTCCAAGTTGTCAAAAACTCAGTGAAAGTAGCGATATGTCTTGCAACACGAAGCACCAATGGATAACCTTCTTCATCATAGGGAACATAAAGCTGATTCCTTAAGGCTGCATTCACATAAAATTTGTCTTTTCCTGATAAAATCAAATCCTCGCTCGATTGCCCCCGCATTCTTCCCTGAGCAGGATTTGATACCTCAAAAAGAACGGCGAAAGTATCGGTGTGATCTCCCCATTCTCTATGACTAAGACCTCTTAAATTCATTGGTGATTCCTCAAGACCTATATCTATACCATTCATTTCCATCATCATTTGGACTGTTACAGCCAATTCAGCCGCATCTTGGTGAAAAACGATTGCGTTATTTACAGGATATTCAGGCGAAGATTCATGGAGATCAATAGCTAAATCGATGGTTTCTTTGTTGATCAAAGATGTAATAGCATAAGCTAATTTTTCAGTGAAACTGCCATTTTCTCTTCCGGGATAAGCCCTGTTAAGATTGGTGCTTTCTTGTCCTCCAAGAACGGAGCCTTCCGGATGAATATAAATCGTTGGATCCGGCCACTGATGGATGGCGTTTGTTCTTCTGGATCCATATCGAAATTGGCGAATACTATCAGATGTTTCAATTTGAAAAAATTGCGGATCCCCTTCCATTTGATCGGTATGCGTGATTGCGCTGTGATTTGCCCATGGAATAATATAAACAGTACCGGCTATGCTTTTTGATATGTTTTCAAGTATAGTAATTGCTGATAGAGCTGCAGCGGGTTCATTTGCATGCGTTCCTCCAAGTAATAGCACCTTTCCACCATCATTGTCGCCTCTGAAAATATATACCGGCGTATCAAATGGTGTATTTTCAAGCCCACTAAACCAATGGCTAAGCATTACCTTTTCTGTTAGACCAGAACCCGGAAAAAGAGAAGGATCCTTCCACATTTTGACAAACTCAAAACCTGCTATAAAACAAATTGCGGCGATGGAAATGATAAAGATTATAAATTTTAAGTTTTTTCTCAAAAAACCACCTCAAATCCGAAGGGAAAATAGTGTACTTTAAACAAAATTATATCATGGATTGACTAAAAAGGTATGATGATATGTTATTGTTGTTGAATATAATAATACCAATTTCTTTAAAACTGACTAATTGTCTAGACCTATATACAATATTGTGTTTAGTGATATAATTTCACAGAGCATATTTAAAAGAGAGGTTGAAATTGATTGATATTGACCATCCTTTTTTCAGGTTTGCTGTTGATTTTGATGATGGCATATTATTATGCGGAGTATAAAAGCGTAAAAAATATCCAGAATAGGGTAAAACTTAGAATAGCCGTCACAGGCAGCAGGGGAAAATCTACTACCGTCAGGTTTTTGTGTTTTGTTCTGAAAAAGGCCGGGTATTCGGTTTTAGGGAAAGTAACCGGCACAAAACCTTTGCTCATCTTACCGAGCGGAGAAACAGAAATGATAAAACGCAAAGGCATTGTGAGTATATTGGAACAAAAAAGAGTTCTTTTGAGAAGAGCAAAAGAAATAGAGCCGGATGTTCTCATCACTGAAATAATGAGTGTAACCCCAGAATATCAAATGGTGGAATCCAAACGGTTAATTGATCCTCATTACTATATCATTACAAATGTCAAGAACGATCATATTGGTGAGACAGGACCCGACAAAGAATCAATTCTAAAGGTTTTTATCAATAGCGCCCCAGAAAATGCCAAAATTATGTTGTTGGAAGAGGAAAAACCGCTATTTGAATCTTCTAAAATCCAAAACGATCAGATTATTTTTATAAATAACAAAGGACTTGAAGGACTATTGAAGAAAAAAAAATACCAACCGGGATTTGACCAAACCATTCGCTTTACCAAACAGATCTGCGATGAATTACGGATTAGTCATGAGGTTTTGCAAGATGCGATTTCTGACTATCAATTCGATGAAGATGTCTTTTTTATAAAAAAAATTAGCGAAAACTCGATAGGCGTCAATGCCTTTTCTGCCAATGATATTGATTCGACAAAGGAAATATTTAGTCAGATTGAAAGGGATTATCCCTCACATAAAAAAATCGGAATTTTTTGCACCAGAAGCGATAAACCGGACAGAACCAAGTCTTGGATGAACACATTGAAAGAAGATAGTTGGAACTTTGACCAATTACTCATTTTTGGACCTCATTTTTTTTCCATAAAAAGGCAGAAGTACCCTTTTCCGATTCAACGGCTTTCAGAAAACCAATTAAGTGGAATGATCGAAGGTTCTGAAAATACAGTTTATTTTGGATTTGGTAATTATGTTAAAAGTGGAGAAATAATTGCCAATTTTTGGATGCAAAAAGGAGGATTGAGATGAACATTATATACTTACTATTCAGTTTGACGTTCATCTCCATAATAGTTGAATTTTTCTGCATCAGCCCGGGTGGTTTACTCGTCCCTATTTTTCTTGCAGCCTATTACTTACAACCTCAAGCGATCATCGGAACGTTTATCATTGCTGCTATTTCATATTCCTTATTATTGTTTGCGAATTATGTTTTTCTGATTCAAAAAAAACACAAGTTTATCCTAACCATTTTGATAACGACAGGGCTTATTTTTCTGTGGAGAAGATTTTTGCCATATCTTTTTCCACAAACGTTGCTTTTTGAAACAGTGGGATGGATTATTCCGGGTATTCTTTCCTATACCATGCAGAAGAATGGTTTTTTTAAAACGCTTTTGTTTACAACTATCATGTCTTCCTGTTTGATTCCGTTCTATATGTTTATTAATTATTGTTTTTAATCTTTCTTAATATAACCAAGACCTTCTTTTTAGTGATGGTTATGATCAGGCAGATAACAATACGGATACTGGGTATGGATTTGATCGATTTCATTCTTTAGTGTTATTGCGTATCGATCCAATAATTTGGTCATTCCTTTAACCCATCCATTTTTTTTCAATAGTTTTCAATATTCAACGGCAAGTTCTTTAAGGGGTAAATTTGCAAATATATGGGCTCATTATGTCTGATGATGACACTATTTATTATTGCAAAAAAGAGTATAATGACGAAGTGTTGGTTTGGATAAAACATCAAAATGTATATTATCCGTAAAATTTTTTTGTTGATGTATAATTAATTAGCTTTTGTCGAAGGGACTCCGTTTTATTCGAACCTTATTTGAACAGATATTGTCATCTTGAGACGAAGGATAGCCAAAAGATTTTAGTGAATAAACTGGGTGAAAGTGATTGATTTTAGAATTATCGCTTCTGGGAATAGTTATTTCATGCGTTTATATCTTGATTTTTAATGTTTATCCTGGTGGAATCATTGTTCCGATTTATTTTTCTTTGTATCTTAATCAACCTAAAAGGATTATTGTAACTTTATTAATAGCTATTTTAGCTTCTTTTCTTTATCAATTTTTTGCACACAAATTGATCTTGTTTGGAAGAAGGCGATTTGTTTTCATCATTATCCTATCCTCTTTTCTTTCTCTTATCGTCTCTCTTTTTTTGACTGATTTTCAATCTGGATTATCGGTATACAAGTCGATCGGAATCTTAATTCCCGGCTTATTGGCCAATAATATTTTAAGGCAAGGTTTTATGATAACCATGACTGCGTTATTTACCGTCTCGATTGTCCTTTTCTTTGTTTTTAGGGCCTATTTCTATTTATGAATAAAGAAATCAAAAATAAACGGTTAATCTATGTGGTGTTTTTGGTCTCGCTGCTATTCTTTATATGTAATATTTTTATCTTTAATCGTAATGGTGATCATTCATTATCGCCAGAAGAAATGATTCAATTAATGCAATCAAAGGCTTTTATGAATTCGGCGTTAGAACTTTTGCGACAAGAAAAGACGATAAGGGGTTTAGAGATTAATTTTGAGAATGATCCCAACGGCACAGGGTTAATTGGATCTGATTATTCAATGATCACGACCACACTCGGGCATCTTGATGCCAAACGTACCTCGGTAAACCCGGATATGGCGGCATTAATTTGTTCAATCTTTCTCAAACAAGGTTTAAAAAGTGGGGATTATGTTGCCATTGGCTCTTCCGCTTCTTTTCCGGGCCTGCTTTTAGCAACGCTTTCTGCGTGCAAAATTCTAAATTTACAACCTCTAACAATGGTTTCTGTTGGAGCTTCGCAATATGGTGCAAATGAAATGGAATTCACTATAGTTGATATCCTGCAAATCTTAGAAGCGGCTTTTGGAAAAACATTTAGGCCTGTGGCTATCAGTTTTGGCGGTAATAATGATATTGCTGATGATTTGAGTGATGAAGCGAGAAACTTCATTCGTGATAAGATACAAAAATCAGGATACTCATTGATCTTTGAAGATATTTTAGAGGAAAATGTCAGTACTAGAATGGCTCTTTACTTAGAAAAGGCAAAAAGTGAAATCAAGATGTTTGTCAATATTGGGGGTGCTATCTCGAATACCGGAAGCAGCCCTGAAATTCTAAATTTAAAGCCAGGACTGAATGAACTGATTGAAAACATCCCTGAAAAAAAAAGCAGAGGTGTATTATTTGAATTTGCCCTTTTAAAAAAGCCTATTCTTCATTTGCTCTATATAAAAGGATTATCTTTAAGATATAATGTGCTTTGGGATCCGATACCCTTTCAAGATGACAGCTTTTTAACCATCAACCAAACTAACGCCAATGAAAGAAAGCATTTTTTGATCGTTTTTTTTATCTTCATTGGGGTCATTTCAAGTCTTATATTTTTAGGGAAAAAATCATCAATTTAGACTATTAAAGTCTGACCCATCTCTTTGATTTCTGCCAATGCCTTTTTTTTATTTTCTTCAGATGCATTGGAGCTTAAACCACATTCATAGGCGAATTCCATTCCAAGAAAATTAGCAAGTTGCTTGAGTGAATTTGAGATGTTGATTGCGCCTGAAGAAACCATATCATGGTCTCCAAACGACATCAGCAACACTAACTTTTTTCCTGTTGGGAAGGACTTAAAATCAAGACCGTACATTCGATCAATAAACTTTTTGATTTGTGACGATAGGTTAAACCAATATACCGGTGTGGCTAGAACGATTACATCAGCAAGATTTAAGTGTTCATAGTATTTTGTCATATCATCCTCGATGACGCAGGTCCTGGGACTTCCCCCTTTACAAGCGTTGCAGCCCATACAGGGGTTAATGTTTTCCTCTGTCGGATTGACAATGGTTATTTTCGTTTTCTTTTGATTACTTTGTACTCCCTCTAAAAATGTCTCCAACAACACTGATGTATTTCCTTCTTTTCTTGGGCTTCCCATGATGGATAATATTCTCACTTTTTTTAAACTCCTTTTTTTGTAGTTTTATCTGTTTATTGTTACTTTAGCTATTTTTGGATGCCAAACACCTGGTAATCACATTCGACATGAGTAACATCGTGGTGACGGTTCCAACGCCACCCGGTACGGGGGTGATCGAAATATTTTTGACTTGCTCAAGCTCTAAATCACGTTTCACATCCCCAACAAGATTGCCATTCACAAAGTTGATGCCCACGTCAATAACTACCGTGTGATCGGATAGCATAGCAGTTTCCACTACCCCGTATTTACCTGCAGCTACGATGAGTATATTAGCGTCAGCTATTTTTTGTGTTAAGTCCGCAGTTCTCGTGTGGCAAATTGTTGGTGTTGCGTTTTGTGATTTTTCAACAAGCATCATATCAAGTGGTTTACCGACCTGCGTGCTTCTTCCAATAATGGTGATATCTTTACCAGATACTGGGATTTGATAGTAATCCAATATTTCTAATACTGCTTGGGCTGTGCAGGGGTAGAAATAGGGTTTTTCATAAAAGAGCATGCCTAAATTAACGGCTGTGATACCTTCAATGTCTTTTTCGGGATCAATGTGATTGATGGCTTTTAATTTATCGTATCCCTCTGGCAAAGGCAGTGCTAAAAGGATGCCATCTACGCTTTTATCCAGATTGCTTTCTTCAATGACCTGGATCAATCTTTCCATTCCGCAATTGACTTCTAATTCCCTGTGAGTATGGTCAATATTCAATTTTTCTGCAGCTTTAGTCTGAGAATTGATGTAAGAACGAGTTGAAGAATCAGGTGCCACACTGATCGTTACCAAATGAGGTGTTCGGTCACATTTAACTAGCTTATCTGTAATTTTTTCTTTGATCCTATTGGCTACTTCTTTTCCTCTTAATATCATAATCGTACCTCCAAATGATACTTATTTGCTTCGATATTTATTTTTGAAATACCGGAGAGTTTGATGAGTTTTCCTTTTATGTCAAATGTTTTTTCAAATTCAAAAAGATTCCTTTGATTGATGAGAATTTCACCCTGAACCGGATCTAAAAAACCTTTAAAATGCAGTTCATGGCCTTGTTTAGAAAATAATATCAAACTCCCTATACTCAACTTGACTGGTGGATGGATGACTGCAAATTCCATACCTGTACATACTTCATAACGGCCTAATTTCAGTTCTTTGGTGACTAAGCCAATATCAAAGGCTGAATGAAGAAAGGGGTTGAACGTCAAACCAAAAACATGGTGATAATTGATTAAAAAACCATAACTTTGTAATTCTTCTTGTAAAAAGGAGATCGTGTTCCGTTCATTTTCCTGAATGGGTTTTTCAGACTTGATCGTTTCTTTTTTGGTGACTTCGCCAAACAGTTTTGCACCTATTTTTTCAAGGGTTTTGATGTTTTTATCCCGGATTTTGATCATATCATTCAATGTGAACTGATTCCAAGAATCGTCAAAAACGTGCGCTTCAAACAATCTCTTAAGAATAAAATCCGAAAGGATATCCTTTTCCATTCTGAGAAGAAAGTCCTCAACACTTCTGAATGAGTCGTTTTGACGTTCTTCAATGATTCTTCTGATTGTCAATCCGTTTAAATCTTTGATGAGATTGAGCCCGAGACGCAAAGCGCCATCTTCAATCATCGTATCTGAATGGCTTTTGTTGATATCCGGCTTTAATATGCTGACCCCATTCTTCTTAGCTTCATTGATCAGATGATACAGTTTCTCGTGTTTTCCATGACTGGCATTTATCATTGTTTGATAAAACCTGAGCGGTTTATGGTACTTGGCATAAGCGGTCCAATATGTGATGAGGGCGTATGCTGTTGCATGGGCTTTGTTGAAAGCATATCCTGCAAATTCTGCCATCATTTCAAAAAGTTCTTGGGCAGCATCCTCTTCCATATCGTTTTCAGCAGCCCCTTTGATGAAAATAGATTTTAAATGACCCATGAGAGCGGCATCCTTTTTAGCCATGGCTTTTCGTAAGTCATTGGCTTGTTTAGGCGAAAATCCCGCCAGAATCATGGACATTTCCATGATCTGTTCTTGGAAAACAGGAACTCCCCATGTACTTGACAAGATTTCTTTGACGAGGGGATGAAAGTATTCCACTTTTTTAATATCTTTTCTTCTGTTTATTAATTCCTCTGTTAATCCACTTTGAGAGGGACCGGGACGGTTGAGGGATATCATTATTCTTATTTCTTCGAAATGAGTAGGGGTAAATTGTTCGGTTAAAATCCTTCCCGTTCTGCTGTCTAATTGAAAAATACCACAAAGATTGTCTGAATTGATCGTCGGATATACCTCAGACTCATCAAGGTTTAGCGCTTCATAAGGTATTCCCATCTTTTTAAGCATGGATAGGGTAATCAATCCCAAAATATCCATTTTTACCAAACCACACTCTTTTAATGCATTCATATCGTATTGTGTCATATACGAATTTTCCGACAAACCCCTTAAAGGGATAAGGTCTCTTAGGTCCTGTTGTGAAAAAATAATCCCTGCGGCATGAGTAGAAATATGGTGAGGCAATCCAATGATCTTTGCAGATAGCTGTTGTTTTGTTTCTTCAGGCAGGCGATTTTGATCAATATTGAAGCGTTTTGCCAATTCCCTTTTTATCAACTTTTCGCCATATGTGCCAAATGTGATGACGTGAACCATGCGTTCTTTTGAATACTTTTCTCTTAATCGTTCAAGAAGGGGCTGCCGCATTTCGTCATCGACATCGATATCAATATCCGGTTCATCTACACGATCCAGGCTGAGGAAACGCTCAAAAATCAATCCGGTTTTAATGGGGTCTGCCTGTGTGATACCGAGCAAGTAAACCAACAGAGAACTGACAGCAGACCCCCTGCCAGGGCCTACCCATGCGCCAATCTCCTTTGCGGTGTTCACAATGTCAGCGGCAAGAAGGAGATATCTTGAAAAACCCATTTTTGAAATAACAGAATATTCCTCATCGAATCGCCTTTTGTATTCCTCGTCTTCTTCCAATCCCTTTTTTATGAGTTCTGAATGACAGTGCTCATAAAGCATTTGATTATCATCAGGGATGTCCTTATCGTAATTTCCAAAAAGAGGGATCATGGAATCGACTGATAAATCAAACGCTTGAATCCCTTCCACAATACGTTGAATGTTTGAGTGGGCATGTTCAGTCTGATGGTTTTGATGTTGTTCGAGAAGGGTTTCAAAAGACGATGGGGTTTCCAACGGAGAGGGTTCATATTTACCGATTTCACGGACTAATTCAAGAGCTTGCAAATCATCATCTTTTAGCATGTTAGCGGTTCTGAAAAAAACCGGGTTGACTATGTCTTCTGCCGGGGGTTCATCTTCGACTGAATAATACAAGCTTCTAAAGTGTTGTAAATATTCGAGATAAGCATCTTTTTCACCGGAAAAGACAGCGGTCAACTCCCCCTCTTTTAGTAATTGGTTTAAAGTGATTTTGTTATTGATCAACTGAATGAGTGTCATATACCCTTTTTTGGATCGAATAAAGAGTGAAAACAGACCATTGTCTGTTTGATGCCGATAACCAAAAACAGCCTTTAAATTGTTTTTTTTTGCCTCCCTTAACAATTCAGGCAAACCAAACAGATCGTCATCGCAGATCGATATGTATGATAGACCCGCATTTACACAGGCATTTGCGAGTTCACCAATCCTAATCACCGATTTTGGTATAGCGTAACAACTTCTGATATTAAGCATTCTGATTGAGTTGCTTGTTTTTTTGGGTTGAGCAAAAAGCTATGATGACTTTTTCAAGCTCATTTGCTTCACGAGCTCCTCTGCAAGTATCGTATTCATGAATCAATTCTAAAACGTAAAGCAGATCTTTTTCTGAAAGATTATCTTTGATCTCTTCGAACAACTGAATCATCTTCTCGTATGCGTTCACAGATTGTCTCCTTTCAAGTCTGTTTGATCGTTTTCTTCAGAAAAATTATATCATAAGACAATGATTCACTTTGCAATGAAAATCATTTAAAGCGCTCTCGTTGATTTTGTGTCTTTTTTTTAACATTAAAAAGTTGAAAAAAGGTGTATAATGTAACACCTGAAATAAATCTGAATACTCAAGGAGGAGAATTTATGAAAAAAATCTTATTGATGACCTTGTTTTTGTTGTTCATTTTAAGTGTTTTTGGTAGTGATTATTTGGGTAACCAAGTCTTGCCATCGCTGAGCTCACCCTATTACAAATTGCCTGCCTATTATTCCTATCCCTATTACAACTATCAAAGCCCTTATTATGGTTACGGTTACGGTTATTTGAACTATCCGTCGGTATACAGCACGTATACCCCTACCGTAAGGTATACCACCCGTTATATCCCCAGTTATGTACCGGTTACAACGGCTACCTACGGATGGCATGTTAATTATCATTACACTTACACCATTCCGACGTATACGTATTACCCTTATTATCACACCTATTCTTATGGGAGTTATCCCACTTATTATTACACTTACGGGTGGTGATCCTGATGCCAAAGAGGAGATTATTGTTATTTTGTCTTATCGTCTTGTTTTTTTCAGGTCTTTTGATGGCTGAGAAGATCACCTTGACAACAGGGGATCTGATCGAGGGAACCATTATCGATATGGATTCTAACGTTGTCAATGTAGAAGACGTCAACGGGGTGATTTTGGAAATAAAAAGAGAGTTGATTGCTTCTATCGAGTATGTTTCAAATGGAAATACAAATACCGTATCAGAACTGTCTGGCAACATTCAAAGGACTTATGAAACGGTTCCGTCTGTTCCGGTTTCTCAAGCGGTTCTCATTTCTCCGATCAATACACAACCGGCTTATTATTTTAACAATATGTCCAATAACAGTGGCTTGTTGGATCCTGAATTAGAGGCTAGACGCAGAATGGTTGCTTATAACGAACAAAAGAAAAATCCGTTATTGGCAACCTCATTGAGTGTTGTTTTTCCCGGAACGGGGCATTTTTATTCAAATAAGATTGCTGCGGGTTTTTTCTTTTTGGGAACAAGAGCAATTTTTGCGGGAATGACATGGTATGGATTTACAACAAGAACAGATCCACAGACCAGTATAACGACTTATAATGATTTTCTCGTTGGATCTGCTGGGGCAGTGGGTTTTATCACAATGACCATTATTGAAGCCATTGATTCGTATTCAACAGCTTCTGATTTTAACGATAATCTAAGGTTGAAACTGGGAATTGATACCTTACATGAGAATGCCCTGCCGGTTTTTGATGATTAGTTGAGGATTGTTAATCAGGGCCGTTTTACGACGGCCCTGTTTTTAGTTTAGCTATTAATAACTTTTTCAATAAAGCGATCAATTGCGTTATAATTCAGTTTATGGACATCTTGTTTGGATTTGGTAATCATTTTCATGATGAACCGTGTGAAAAAATTCAACCTTTTAAAGATAACCATACCACCAAAAAAAGAGAGGATACTGGCGTGTTCCAAGAGTTTTTCTGGGAAAACCTTTCGATAACTTTCGCTTTCTTTTCCTGTTGCCAATGAACAGATAAAAAGGTAAACTGGAATCTGCAATAAATGGTCCATGTTTGTTTGAACCAATTTCAAGACTTTTTTATTAGCTTTGCCTGCGTAAATTCCTGTCCCAATGATGCATTTGTTATAATCTTTGAGGTCCGGAGTCGGAGTTTTATTCAAGTCGATTAATGAAATGGCATTTTCAGGTATTTGATGCTCGAAAAAGAGTTTGTCTTTAATGACTTTAGCACTTTGCTCTGAACCGCCTGCTAAAGAAGCGTAAACGATGGCGTATTTCATTCCTTTTCTACCTCCTTTGAGAAGATAGTTGATAATAACAGATATTGATCAAACGGTCAATAGTATAGAAATCGGAAGATTATTATGATAATTTAAGAATGATTAAGCAATCACGCCCTAATAAAAAATAATGCTTCATCGTCCAGATTATCCGTCCAAATAAGGAATTTGACTTTTAACGGTATTGTGTTTATAATCAATTATTGCACAGGGGAATAATTTGGTGCAAAATGCTTTTTCTTATTTGATATTCTTTCATCATCCAACTGAATAGTAGACTGAAGAGAATTACAGAAAATCAGTTTCCTCGTATTTATTAATTCTAAATTAATAATTCTTGTGTATCTTTGCAGGCGAATCTATATATCAGAACGTTTTGCTTACTATGCTAAGTGTGTAAAGTGTTCTGTAAATCAAGGAGGGATTATTGTGAAGAAGTTTTTTGTGATTCTTTTGATCGTTTCGTTGTTGGTGACTTTGGGTATGGCAAAGACAAAGATTCAGTTTTGGCATGCCATGAGTGGTTGGCGTATTGAATTGCTTCAGAATATGGCCAATGACTTTATGGAACTTCACCCGGATATCGAAGTTGAGGTTCAATACACGGGTAGTTATCAGGATACTTTAAACAAGTTAATAGCAGCCATTAAGGCTGGCACTCCTCCTCATGTCGTGCAAGTTTTTGAAATTGGGACTCAATCAATGATTGATGGAGGTATCGCAATACCGATGCAGGACATGATTGACAAGGATTCGAGTTTTGATATTGCTGCATTACTGCCTCAGGTCTTAAATTATTACGTGGTGGATGGCAGGCTGTATTCTATGCCGTTCAATTCATCGAATGCCATTATGTTCTACAATAAGACCATGTTTGAAGAAGCCGGATTAGATCCTACAAAACCACCAGCAACATATGAAGAACTATTGGATGCATGTAAAGCGATTACTAAAAAAGACGCAAATGGAAATATCATCCAAGCCGGTATTACCTGGAATCTACACAGTTGGTTCTTTGAACAGATGTTGGCATTGCAAGATGCACCTTTAGTGAATAACAACAACGGAAGAATAGCTGCTCCAACAAAAGCTATCTTAAACAACGAAGCAGGCTTGAAGTTTGTTAAACTCTGGAAGGAACTTTCAGACAATGGCTATATGGTGAATACCAAGAAGGAAGACTGGACAGGGGCAAGGAAATTGTTCCTCTCACAGAATGTAGGCATGCTGATTACTTCTACATCAGATGTTGCTGCAATTATGGATGGTGCAAAGGAAAACGGTTTTGAAGTGTCCGCTGCCTTCCTTCCAACTCCGGCAGATTCCCCACAAGGCGGTGTAATCATTGGTGGAGGAAGCTTATGGATGATAGACGGAAATCCTGTAAATGAAGAGGAAGCCACATGGGAATTTGTCAAATTCATGTCTGAAACAGATCAACAAATTGCCTGGCACAAGGGAACCGGTTACTTCCCGGTTAGAAAAGATGCCATCACACAATTGTTGAATGAAGGTTATTACAGTGACTATCCGGATCATATGGTTGCTATCCTTCAGTTGCTGTTCTCAAAACAGAACTCCAACACTAATGGCGCAATCATGGGGATATTCCCCGAATTCAGAAATACTTTTGAGGATAACATCGAAAGAATGTTAAATGGCCAATTATCACCCGAACAAGTGTTGAAAATGTCAGAAGAAACTGCCACAGAGCTTTTGGAAGAATACAACGAAATGTATTGATACAAATCTTATTATTTAGCTTTATGAGATTTCATGAGGCGGCTGTAAAAGCCGCCTCAGTTTTTACGGAGGTGCGCTATTGAAAAAAATCATACCCTATTTATTACTCGTTCCCACATTCTTTGTAATCATTGCTTTTATCTATGCACCCGCAGTCAATTCCTTTAAGATGAGTTTCTTCCGGGAGAATAAATTTGGGACGAAAACACTATATGTTGGATTGGATAATTTTGAAAAGGTTTTATTTGATCCGGAATATTTGCAGATAGCAGGGTTCACACTACTTTATGTGGGATTAACTGTTTTTCTGACCGTCTTCCTTTCTTTTTTACTGGCATTACTGTTGAATAAAAATGTTCCAGGAACTTATATATACCGAGCTCTGATTTTCATCCCTTATGCTGTATCTCCGGCTATTGCGGGTTCTTTATGGACTTTTTTGCTTGATCCGGTAGCCGGTCATGTCAATTACCTGTTTACCAATCTTTTTGGTATCCAAATCGCCTGGTTGACCACGAGGCCATATGCCTTTTATGCGCTGCTTTTGGCAACGATTTGGAAAATGATGCCGTTTAACCTAATCTTCTATATAGCCGGATTGCAGAGTATCTCGAGCGATCTGTTGGAGTCTGCAACTCTGGATGGTGCAAGTGCTTTTGTCAAAACTTGGAAAATCAAATTCCCCCTTGTCTCACCCATGACCTTTTATTTGGTGATCATGAATATCATATCAGGAATGTTCCAGTCCTTTGCAATCATCAACGTGATGACAAGCGGTGGACCGGGAGGATATACCAATACGATGATGTACAAGGTCTATCTCGATGCCTTCTCCTATCAAAAAACAGGGTTGGCCTCAGCGCAAAGTGTTGTGATGTTTATCATCATGGCTATCGTAACAGTCATTTATTTTATTTTCGGTGAAAGACGCGTCCATTACAGATAAGGGGTGAATGCTATGTATATGAAAACAAAAAAAAGAATCGATACGATCTTTACTGAAATAGCTTTAATCATTATCTCGTTAATCGTTTTTGCCCCCTTGTTATTGGCAATCACTATCAGTTTTCAAACACCGGACAGCGTTTTTTCTTATCCGCCGAAGTTTTTCCCGTCAACTTTCTATTATGAGAATTACATTAATGCTTTTAAAGCCATACCTTTTGCACGATTGTTATTGAATAGTGCCATCATAGCTTTTGCCATTACTTTAGGCAAGGTAGTAACTGGAATTCTCGCTGGATATGCCTTCTCAAATTTCAAATTCATCGGGAAAAAGTTTGCCTTTGCCTTTCTATTTGCCACTCTTTTCTTGCCTGCTGAAACGATCATGATTGTTCCTCTGTTTCTCATCATGAATCAGTATGGATGGGTCAATACTTATTGGGCTTTGACCATACCGTTTATGGCGAGTGCAACCAATGCCTTTTTATTCAGGCAACACTTTCAAACGATTCCGTCCGAATTAGAAGATGCAGCGAAAATTGACGGGGCAGGCCCGATGAGGTATTTTGTTAAAGTGTTGCTTCCTTTGTCCAAATCCATGATAGCCGGTGTGGTGATCATCAATTTTGTCTATTCATGGAATATGTATCTTTGGCCAATGATTGTATCGATGGAAGATAAGATGAAAACGGTACAAGTAGGAGTAAAAATGCTCATTTCAGGCGAGGGGACAAACAACTGGGGGGTTATTATGGCAGGTACTTTAATAGCCGTTTTGCCGACGGTTATTGTCTTTCTTTCGCTACAGAACCAATTCGTAAAAAGCCTTGTCAGATCAGGAGTCAAAGGCTAAATAGAAGAATGGAGTGATTGTAATCTTTTTATATTTATTACCCGCATTATTTTTTGGGTGGTCTTTGGGGGCGAATGATGCAGCTAATGTATTTGGTCCGCCAGTTGCATCGAAACTAATCAAATATCGAAACGCCATTCTTTTATCTTCACTATTTATCATTATCGGGGCTGTTTTACAGGGTAAAAGCGGTATGGAAACCATGAAAGAGGTTTCATCCTATTCGTTACTCTCCAGCAGCCTTTCGGTTTTCTCCGCAGGCTTGACCATGACCATTATGACCTATTTGAAAGTACCTGTTTCATCTTCTCAGGCCATTGTAGGAGCGATTATCGGTATGAATCTTAGCACCAATAATGCTGTCAATTGGTCTGTTATTTCAAAACTCATTCTTGCTTGGGTTGGAACGCCTTTAGGGGGGATTTTTTTAGGGTTTATCTCCTATAAAATTGCGATAATTTATTTTAAGAAACTCAAATCACCCCTGCGGCAGGATAAGATTTTGAGAATCATGGCGATCGTTTTCGGCTGTTATGGTTCATATGCATTAGGTGCAAATAACGTTGCAAATATAACCGGTGTCTTTGCCAATCATTTTGGGACAACTACTTGTGCGATTATTGGTGGTTTTGCTATCGCATCGGGAGTCTTGACATACAGTAAGCGGGTGATGTATTCTGTTGGGAAGGAAATTGCGAATCTTGATTATTTTTCTTCAGCCATGGTTGTTTTTGCTGAATCGCTTACGGTTTGGATATATGCAGTGATCGGAATACCGGTTTCTACCTCTCAAGCGGTTGTGGGGGCTGTTCTTGGAACCAGTTTTGCAGCCGGGAATGCTCAAATTAGCAAAAAACAAGTATTCAAAATCATTGTGGCATGGGTGAATACACCGGTAAGTGCTGGACTGATTGCCATGGCTTTCGTTCTTATTTTAAAACTTTTTGGAATATTTCTTTGAAAGTTTACCCATATTTTTTTATTTTCTTTGTGTAGTTTAAAAAACAAAGTGAATTTCTAAATACTCTGAAATGAGAAAGGAAAAATTATGTTTTTCTATCTGATTCCTGCTTTATTTTTTGGATGGGCACTTGGAACGAATAGTGCAGCAAACGTATTTGGACCGCCTGTCGCATCAAAAATGATAAAATATCAATCTGCCGTTATTCTATCTGCCATATTCATAGTTTTGGGTTCTTTGTTGCAAGGTCAAAGCGGAATAGAAACGATTCGGGGATTTTCTTCAAATTCTGTTTTTTTTAACAGTATTTCTATTCTCGCTGCCGCATTTACTTTAGTATTGATGACATTTTTGAAAGTACCCGTCTCTTCTTCACAGGCTATTATTGGATCCATTATTGCAATTAATTTGTTAACACATCAATCAGTTGATTGGACAGCTTTGATTAAGGTTGTCTTTGCCTGGATAGGAACACCACTGGGGGGTGCCTTTTTCGGATTTATTTTCTATCATCTTTTTGCGAAAATGATCCGAAAAGTGAAATCAATTGTTTTGCAGGGGAAAATTCTCAAAATGCTGACGATCATATTTGGCTGTTATGGCGCATATGCTTTAGGGGCAAACAATGTAGCGAACATAACCGGAGTTTTCTCCGATGAGCTCGGAATTGTTTATGCAACATTGATAGGAGGCATCGCAATAGCCTTTGGTGTTCTGACTTTCAGTAAAAGAATTATGCTTTCAGTAGGCAATGATGTGGCGACTTTGGATTATTTTACAGCAACAATAGTTGTTTT
>ERZ795053.2615-NODE-2615-length-21537-cov-18.803138_pt1 | contig 21537 bp, 18 predicted proteins | sample MGYA00375137_ERZ795053 | MGnify/ENA primary metagenome ERZ795053 (study PRJEB30182, sample SAMN05720284) | activated sludge metagenome | isolation source: Anaerobic digester | place: Hong Kong | collected 2014-12-17 ...
ACGCTTACTTCGCATAATCCCCCGCTTTTCGTGTCCCCGGAGCATCCCCGTTTGCAGCAGTTGATGGAAGTGTTCGAGTCGGTGACGGGCGAAAAGGGGAGCATGTCCACCATGGGGGGCGGCACGTACGCACGTTCCGTACCCATGGGGGTGGCATTTGGTGCCAACTGGCCGGATGAGCAAACCTATGCCCATCAGCCGGATGAGCGAAAGACGATCGATTCGCTCATGCTGCACGCCAAAATTTACGCCCATCTTTTGGCCAAGTGGCTGAAGGAGAATGATTGTTAACTTTTCTTTTCTGGAAGTATGTTATAATCTACGCAACCGGCATTCGGGTTGCCGGAATCGGGCGCGAAGGGGTTTTGCGGATTGGCACACGAAGACGTCAAGTTGCGGAAAAGCAGGGCTTTCCGGCGTTTGCAGGCCCGCAACCGTCATCTGAAAGAGTTCCGTGAACGTGGCCTTTTTTTCTTCGAGAGCGTGGAACAGGGCCTCTTGTTGATCAACCAGCGCAGGGAGATCATTCGGATCAATTCTTCGGGGAAACGAATCTTGGGCGTTTCCGCCGGAGAAGCCGCGGAGCGAAAGGTTTTCGACACACGTTGGGTGTTAATCGACGGGAAAGGGAGGCGGGTGCCCGCGGAGGAGTTTCCTTCCGAGGTGGCGTTGCGGACAGGCAACGAGGTCAAAGGACAGGTGTTTCGCGTGTGGAACGACCCGCAAAAGCGTTTCCTCTGGATCCGCATCTCGGCCTATCCCCATTTCCACTTTCGCCGAAAAGCACCGCATGAGGTGCTCGTTTTTTTCGAAGATGTGAGCGAACTCTACGATAGCCAACAGTCTCTGCATCGTGTTTCCCAGAAATTGGACCAGTTGGAAAGTGCTGGCACTCTTGGAACATGGGAGTGGGACATGGAGAATCACCTGCTTGCGTTTTCGGAAAACGCGCGGCTGATTTTCGGCTTTTCGCCTGATCAATCGCTGAATGAAAAGGATTTTTTACAGAGGATTGACCCCTTGGATGTTGCGGATATGTACAGGGAAATTGGCCAGCTGTTGGAAAACCCCGACAAAAAGCAGAGCTTGTCTTTCCTGCTGCGGGTGTATTCTCCCAAGCAAGGTGAGAAGCAGGTGAAGCTGACCTGCGACTTGTTGCTGGATTCTTCCGGAAAAAAGATGCGCATGGGAGGTGTACTCCAGGATGTAACCACCCAGGAGAAAATCCAGCGCGAACTGGAAGAAAGCAAGGTGCGTTTCGCAGGACTCGTGGAAAGCCTGCCAGAAGTGGTATGGGAAGTGGGCCCCACCGGACACGTGCAGTACATAAGCCCCCCCGTGGAAGAACTGCTGGGCATTCCCCCCGATGCATTCCTGGGTCTTCCTCCCTGGAAACCGTTGCCCGAACGTTCCCAAAAGGGAATCCGAGAACTGCTTGAACCGCGTTTCCGGAAGGCCAAGGCCTTTTCCCTGGAACTGAGCTTGCACAACCGTGAAAACCGTTTGGTGCACCTGGATTGCATCGCACAACCCTTTTTCAATGCCAAGGGGGTTTTCCAGGGACATCGCGGTATCCTTCGCGATATGACCGCAATCCGCGAAATGGAAGAGCAGTTGCGGCGACTGAACCACGAACTCGAGCAGCGCGTGGATGAGAAAACGCAACGCCTGGAGGAAACGTACGCCGAGTTGCTCAAGACCAAGAAGGGCTTGGAACTGGTTTTGTGGGCTGCCAACGAAGGCTACTGGGACTGGGATTACCAGAACGACACCATTTACTACGACGAGAACTGGTACCGGATCTTGGGGTACTCTTCGTCTGATTTTTCCAGTCCCAGCGAGATTTGGACCAACCTCGTGCATCCCTTGGACCGCGATCGCTCCCTTGCGGATTTACAACGCCACCTGGATGGATTGGAGGAAGTGTACGAGACGGAGTATCGCTTGCGGGCCAAGAATGGTTCGTGGATCTGGGTACTGGACAAGGGAAAAGTGGTGGAGCGAACACCTGAGGGAGACGCTGCGCGAATCGTGGGGATCCACATCGACATTACCACGCGAAAGGTGATGGAGGCACAACTGGACCTGGCGCGGGAACGTGCGGAAATTGCGAACCAGTCCAAGAACGAGTTCATTTCCAACATCAACCACGAGTTGCGCACCCCACTCACCATCATCATGGGAATGACGGAAACCTTGCTGGAGGAAGAAGAGAACCCCGGGCCAGAGGTCGCCGATCGCAAGTATTTCCTGGAAACGACCTTCGAGTATTCCAAGCACCTGTTGACGTTGATCAACGATATCATCGAGCTGTCGAAGCTGGATGCGGGGCGCCTGGGTATCGAGTTGACCGACGTGAACTTGCAACGCTTGCTTCGAACGATTCGCCGGGGAACCCAGCAACTCGCTTCCCAAAAGAACGTGCAATTCCGCTTTTCCCAAGCAAAGGATGTCCCGGAAATCATCGAGGCGGATGAAGCACGGTTAAGCCAGCTTTTGAACAACCTGCTGGGTAACGCCGTGAAATTCACCGACAAGGGTGCCGTGGATTTCCGGGTCAGTGTGTGCAACCAAGAAGATGCCATCACCACGTTACGCTTCGAGGTGCAAGATACGGGAATTGGCATTCCTTCCGAATTCCAGGCCAAGATCTTTGAGCGCTTCTTCCAAGTGGAACGGGGAAACCACCGCAAGTTTGGCGGAACGGGTTTGGGGTTGGCCATCACGAAGGAATTGGTAGAACGCATGGGAGGATCGATTCGACTGGAAAGCCAGGAAGGCAAAGGGAGCTGTTTCACCGTGGATATTCCATTTCGTATCCCGGTGTCGGAGGATGAGGAGGGAGAACAACCTTGAAACTCTTGGTAGATGTGGGAAACACGCTTTCGGTTTTTGGAGTTTGGGACGGGGAACGGGTGCTGCGCAAGTGGCGGTTGTCCACACCCACGATTGGCACCGAGGACCAACTCTGGATTTTCGTGGAGGGATTCATGAAAGCCCTGGGGGTTCGCCCACCGGATATCGATCGGGTTACCGTATCCTCGGTGGTTCCCTCGATGAGTCATCTTCTCCAGAACCTTTGCACGCGTTACCTGGGATTGGTGCCCATCTTCGTGTTCCCCTCCGAGGAAATCGGGGTAACCTGGGGGGCGGATCATCCCCGGGAAATTGGGGCGGATCGCATTTCCAACGTGCTGGGATACATCACCTACCACGCGAGTAGCGGCATCGTGCTGGATTTCGGAACGGCCATCAAGGTGGAAGTCATCACGTCCAAGTCCTTCGTGGGAGGCATCATCCTTCCGGGACCAAGCCTCGCGATGCGTGCCCTTTTCTCGGGAACGGCCAAGCTCCCGGAGGTAGACTTGTTTTTCGAGGACCACGTGATTGGCACCAACACAGGCGACAACATCCGCATCGGCACCGTCAACGCCACCTACTACGCACTCATGGGACTGCTGAAGGAGATCCAGGAACAAACCGGGCCCCTTCCGGTGCTGGGAACCGGGGGTTGGTTGGACCTCTTCGAGAAATGCCCCGGGTTGATGGACCGCACTGACCCAGATCTCACGCTCAAGGGAATCGCCTCTTTCAGCGATCGGCTCAACCGTTGAAAAACCACTTGAAGACAACCGCTCCCAAAACGGCTATTGCCACGCTGGCAAGCGTTCCGATCAGGTAGTACTCCGCGAAATCTCGGTCGTTCAGTTGCTTGAAACGCGCCAACGACTTTGCACCGATGATGAATGCCATGGCGGAAAACTGGTTCATGAGCATCAGCACGAAAAGCAAGAAGCGTTCGAGGATACCCACCAGTTTTCCCGTTTGCACTTCCTTGGAAATTTCGGTGGGGGGATGCTCGGCGGGTTGCACTTTTTGCCGATACCCCGGCACGTTGCGATAGAACCAGTCCAGGAAAAGGGGCATCAAAACGGCACCCCCGAGCGTTGTGGCAATTCCGATCGCCAGGGCTGCAAGCCCGCGGTCAATGTCCTGGACGTACATCCATTCCCCAGACGCAGTCCCCTGGCCCAAGAAGGTACGCGAGAGGAATTGGAGGACGGAAGGGGAATGAACCAGGTTCGTGCCGTTGCAGAAAACCCATAGCACCAGAAGGTGCACAGCTTGGTCGATTCCGAAACCCAGCAGTTTTTTTCCAGGGGTAGCCTTGCGGGTGAACAGGTTTTTCAACAGGTCGACCGCAAGGTGCAACAACGCGATCCATGCCGCGAAAAACAACGCGGAGACCGCACTATATCCAAAAACAATCAACAGCACCCCAAGGGTTGCAAAGTGCACCACCCCGTGCGCAACGAAGGCTCCCGCCTTGCCTTCTTCCCTCCGGCTAACCGTTCTCGAGGTTTGAAACACGAAATCTCCCAGCATATGCGCCAGTAGCGCCAAGAAAAAAAGTCTCATTCATCCTCCTATGGGTTACTTTTGGATTTTCCCCCTTTTTCGGGTGAATCAGCGGACAACAGTTCTTGCAATTGCCCTTCCGCGGTTTGCACAACGTCCCAATGCGCCCGCTGGCAATGCTTTTGCACGTTTTGCAGGCGAATCCCCATGCTTTTTGCCGCGTTGCGATATGTTCCCGCTTCCTCGTAGGCATGCACGGCTTCCCACTGGCGTTCCGTCCACTCCGACTGCAGGGTATCGAGCAGAAGGAAAATGGTGTTGGCGGAAGCATCGCGGAGCGTGTCCCAGCCGGAAATGCAGGTCTTGCGTTCCGGACTACGTTTCAAGAGATCCAGGTTTTCCCGTGCGCGGTGAAACGCTTCCCCGTCCATTTCCCAGCTGCTTTCTTTGCCCGAGAAACTTTCCACCTTGCCACGGGCTACCCCGAGGCGCAGGTCGAAGGGGCGCAACGAAAACCGCACGGTTCGCAGAAGGCGCGGAAGAGCCAACGAAGAGCCCACGAGTGCCTGGATTTCGTCACCGCGGGAAAAGGCAAAGGGAAGGAGTATCGTGGCAAACGAAAGCGACCGCAAGACCGCTTCGAACTTGTCCCGCTTGAAACCTCCCTTTCGGGAGTCCACGATATCGGCAGTGACCACGATCGCTTGTTCCATTTTCTACTCCTTTTTGCAACCTGTTCCAGTATACCGTATCGCTTGGGATCATTGCAACCACGAGGGAATTTTCCCCTCCGATTATGGTATATTTGAACATCGTATCTTGAGGTGTTCAGGAGGGATCGGGGAAATGAAAAAGATTCTGATGTTCCTTGTTTTTCTGGGAGGGCTTTCTTCGTTGTTGCTTGCATTTTCCGTAGGAATAATGATCACCGGTGAGGTTGGCGGAAACCCCATTTACGAGATGATGGTTTCGGGGGCCCAACAGGCTCACGAGAAGTATGCGATCGAGTTCAAGGTGGTGGAAGCAGGGGTAAACGCCGCTCGCTGGGAACCCACGTTGATTAGCCTTGCAGCCACCAAGCTATACGACCTGGTGATTACCTTCACCGAGGGCATGCCCTCGAGCGTGGATCGCGTGGCGTCGATGTTCCCCGATCAGAAGTTTGCCCTCCTGGACGGAATTGCGCCAAAGAGGGACAACGTGTTTTCGCTGTCGTTCGAGGACGATCAGATGGCATACCTTGCGGGGGCTTTTTGCGGACTCGTCACGCTGAGCTCAATGGAAAAGGCCAACCCCCAGAAAATCGTTGGCATGATCGCGGGAGATTCTTACCCAGCCATGGACAATCGCATCTATCCCGCTTTTGAAAACGGTGCCAAGTCGATCGATCCCCAGATACAGGTTCTTTTCTCCACCGTGGGAAGCTGGGCAGACCCCAAACGCGGCCAGGACCTTGCAAACACGATGTTTGAAAAGGGGGCAGATATCCTGTTTCCCGTGGCTGGAGGGTCGGGGTTGGGTGTTCTGGATGAAGCGCTCGACGAGGGCAAGTACATGGTGGGCGTGGATTCCAACACGATTTCGCAGGCAACGGGTACCATCCTGGGCTGCGCGCTCAAGCGCTCGGATATTGCCATGGAAAAGGTTCTGGAACTGGCTTCGCAGGGAAAGCTTCCCTACGGGGAAAGTTGGACCTGGGGAGCGAAGGAAGACGTCGTGGGTTTCACTCTGGATGACCCCGAATTCATCCGCCTGGTTCCCGAAAACATCCGCCAGCACTTGCAGCATGTCTTGGATGGCTTGAAGGATGGAAGTCTTGATCCCCTCTGTCCCGCTTCGTAGGTGAGGCCAGATGCAGACGATCCTGGAAATGAAGGGAATTACCAAGTTTTTCCCCGCGAACCAGGTGCACGCTCTCGACGGTGTGGACCTGCAGGTCAACACCGGGGCCATACATGCTCTCGTCGGGGAAAACGGCGCGGGAAAAACCACCTTGATGCGCATACTGAACGGTTGGTTCCCGGCAAATTCCGGAAGCATGGTGTTCAAGGGAGAGAAAGCTTTCTTCCGTTCTCCCGCGGAGGCGTTCGCCCACGGAATCGGAATGGTGCACCAGCACTTTCGATTGGTGGAAGACTTTAGCGTGGTGCAAAACGTTGTGCTGGGGGTGGAACCCCGGGTGGGGAAACTGTTTGCCTCTCGCCACGTCCCTCAGAAGTTGCAACAAGTCGCCCAGGAATCACAGATAACCGTTGACTTCCACGCGCGTGTGAAAGACCTTTCCATTGGTGATCGACAAAAAGTCACGCTTCTGCGCTTGCTGTATCGCGACTCGGATTTCCTGATCCTGGACGAACCCACGTCCGTTTTGACCCCGTTGGAAGCAAAGGGCTTTTTCAACATCCTTCTCACGCTGCAATCGAAGGGAAAAACCATCGTGTGGGTCTCCCACCACTTGCACGAGGTGAAGCAGTACGCCTCGGAGGTTTCGGTGCTGCGCAAGGGCAAGATGGTCTTTTCCGGTTCGCTGTCTTCGGTGTCGGTGGACAAACTCTCGGAGATGATGGTGGGGGAGTCGGTGAAGGAAACCTACCAGCGCGAACCCCCCCCCAAGCGTTCCGCGCCGGTGCTTTCGGTGTCGCATTTCTCCTTAGACCATTCCGGTCACTACGGGCGTTTCGAGGATGTGTCCCTGGAACTTTTCCCCGGGGAAATCCAAGGCATCGCCGGGGTTTCGGGCAGCGGTCAGAGTGCGCTTGCCCACTGCATCGCGGGGTTGTTGGAACCTTCTTCTGGAACCCTAAGCTACCAGGGAAAGGATATCGTGGGAGAATCCCCCCGGGAATTGCGGGAGCAGAAGCTGGTTTTCGTTCCCGAAGACCGCTTGCACGAGGGTAGTTGCGTGCACGCCTCGATTTCCGAAAACTGGGTGGTGAGCCGCTACTACCATCCCCCGTTTTCCCGCGAGGGAAGGTTGCAGTTTCCTACCATCCAGGAACAAACGCTCAAGTGGGTGCGCGATTTCCAGTTGGACGAGTCGGGCTTGAAAGACGTGTTGCACTTCGAGGTAGGCTTTCTGTCGGGGGGAAACATCCAGAAGGTGTTGCTTTCCCGCGAGTTGTCGCACGATCCCCGGGTGCTGGTTGTGTGTGATCCCACGTGGGGGTTGGACGTGAAAAGTACACGTTTCGTGCGGGAAAAGCTGTTGGAGCTGCGCCAAAAAGGGTGTGCAATTCTTCTGGTGTCCGCCGACCTGGATGAACTGCTGGAGCTGTCGGACTGGATTGGGGTTTTCTTCAACGGTAGGTTGGTAGGCAACTTGCAAAATTACCTCTCCTCGGGAGAAGAAAGCCCCGCAAAGCTCCCCGATCGTTTCCTCGTTTCGCGTTACATGACAGGGATCTCGGGCGCGGGAAAGGAGCAGGCCTCATGAGCCGGACAATCTCTCGAAACCATGGAGCAACCTGGTCAGCGCTTTTCCCTCCCTTGCTTGCCCTTGCCTTTGGTACAGTCGTGATCCTTCTGACCTCCCAAATGCCGTTGCAGGCGTTTGCGGCTTTTTTCCTCAAGCCCTTCTCCGCAACCTTTTTCGTGGGAAACTGGTTGGCAGGGGCCACTCCCCTCATCATCACGGGGCTGGCAGCTTGCGTGGCTTTTACCGCCGGGGCATTCAACCTGGGCTTGGAAGGCCAGGTGTACGGGGGTGCGGTACTGGCGGGATTCCTGGTGCTTCAAATGTCCCATTTACCCGGGTGGCTTGGGATGTGGTTGGCGCTTCCCGCGGTGTTCATCGCTGGCGGAGCGCTTGCTGGCCTTTCGGGCTGGATGCGCGTGAAGTGGAAAGTGGATTCGTTGCTCTCTACCTTCTTGATTGGTAACATTCTGGTGTTCGTGTGTGACTTCCTGTTGGAGGGGCCGATGCTCGATCCTTCTTCCGGGCTTTCCGCCTCGGGATTGATCCCCGACCCTGCCAAATTCTGGCAGCTATCACCTCCCTCCCTGTTGCACGCCGGGATCTTTCTCAGCATTTTTTTGGCAATCGTGCTGGCATGGATGCTTAAGGGCAGCACCTTCGGCTACGAGATCCGCTTGGTGGGAAAGAACGTGGGCTTTTCCCGCTACGGGGGAATTCCCGTGAAAAGGGTGTACTTCCTCGCCTTTTTCCTAAGTGGGGGACTTGCCGCGCTTGCCGGCGCAGTGGACGTTCTGGGCGCGCAAGAAAGGGTGATCCGGGGTTTCTCTTCCGGGTACGGCTGGAACGGCATCGCTGTGGCTTTGATCGCGCGGAACCACCCGCTGCTGGTGATCCCTGCGGCGCTTTTCTTTGCGTACTTGGAAGCAGGCGCACAAACGGGCGGGTTGTTTGCCGACCTTTCCCCGGAAATCGCCCGGCTGATCCAGTCGGTGGTGTTCTTCATCGTTTCTGCACAGGCGTTGTCCGATTACTTTAGCCGAAAGCGGGTCTCTGGGAAAAGGGGTGTGCTTCATGGATAGCTGGTTGAATCCGCCACTCGGGATGACTACTCCCATCTTGCTTGCCGCGCTGGGGGGACTTTTTACCTCGTTGTCAGGGCTTTTGAACATCGGGCTGGAGGGTATGATCCTGCTGTCCGCTTTTTTCTCGGTGTACGTTTCCAATCTCTTGGCTTCGGTTTTCCTCGGTGCGCTCGCGGGCATGGCAGCCAGCATGGTACTTTCGCTGCTGATGGTCTGGCTGGTGTTGAAGCTGCGGGCAAACGTGTACGTGGTGGGGTTGGGCGTGAACCTTTTTTCCGCTGGGCTGACGGTTTTCCTCCAGCAAGCCTTCCTGGGAACACGTGGGGCTGTTTTGTTCCAGCAAACTCCCAAGTTACCCGAGCTCAGCCTTCCGTTGCTGGGTAGCTTCCAGGTGTTCGACGCGCTGGCATACGGTTCGGTGGTTCTCTGCTTCTTCTGGGTGTTCCGAACACCCTACGGCTTCCACCTTCGCGCGGTGGGAAAAGATTTACAAACCGCGAAGAGCGTGGGTATCCCCTTGCACCGCACCACTTTTTTTGCGTACCTGATCGGTGGGGCATTCTGCGGACTTGCAGGTGCAAGCTTGTCCATCCCGCTACGGACGTTCGTGGGGGGAATGAGTGGGGGGCGTGGCTGGGTGGCACTGGTAGCGGTGATCCTTTCACGGGGCAACCCGGTTTTCCTGATGTTGGCTGCCTTACTTTTCGGGGCTGCTTCGGCATTTTCCAACTGGTTGCAGGTTTCCACGGAGCTTTCCTCGAGCCTTCTCATGGCGCTGCCTTTCCTGGTGACACTGGTGGCCATGATCTTCTTCTCCCGGGAACCGGAAAAAGAATGAACGATCGCTTTCCCCCACTCTATTGTGGCATCGACGTGGGCACTTCCACGGTGAAGGCTGCTTTTTTTTCCGAACCCGGTCAGCTGCAGTGGAACGCGGAGCAACCCTGTGAGGCCCACTGGAAGCAAGGAAAGCACACCATCGACCCGATGCACTGGTGGCAGAGCGTGCAAAAACTGCTCTCCGATGCTCCAGGCTCGCTGAAACGAAGGCTGCAGGGCGTGTGCATCACCGGGCAGGGGCCCACGATCGTTCCGGTGGATGGCAACGGCAACAAACTCGGGAATGCGGTCACCTGGATGGATCGCCGGGGCGTGGAGAACGTGGCTACGCTGGTGCACGATGGCATGGATCCGCAGATCGCCAGTTCCATGGCGAAGTTGCTGCGGTTGCGCGAGGAGTTGCCCAAACCGGCGTGGTTGTTGCAACCATGGGATTTTCTCGCGATGCAGTTCACGGGGAAAAGGGGGAACGCCACGTTCCCGAACCGGGGTTTCTTTTCCTGGGATCGTGCTTCCCTGGAGAAGCTCGGGATGGAAAAGGAATTCCTGCTTCCTCCGCTTGTGTCCCCGGGGGAGCCTTTGGGCCGCGCGTTGCCGTGCGTTTGCAAGAAACTCGGCCTTCCCAGCAACCTGCTCGTGGTGGGGGGGGCGCCGGATTTTGCCGCGGGGCTGGTGGGCACCGGCAGCCTGGAAGAGGGCGTGGTGTGCGATCGGGGGGGCACTTCCCAGGGCATCACCACAGCGGTACGTGCGCACCGGCAAATCCAGGGATTGATGACCACGGAGCATTTCGTGCCCGGTATGTGGAAAGTAAGCGGGTTGCTGTCCACTACGGGCAAAGCCCTGTCCTGGTTCGACCAGGAAGTGCTCCAAAAAGGAGACATCGACGGAGAAAAAACGCTTTCCCGGATCACGCGCCCGGGGAACCTGCTGTTTTTGCCCTACCTCAACGGAGAACGAACCCCGCACTGGGATCCGTACGCCCGGGGCGTGTTTTTTGGGCTTTCGCTGGAACACGGTGCGGATTCCATGCGCCTCGCGATCTTCGAAGGGGTTGGTTACGCCATCGCCGATGTGCTGGACCGCATGGAACGTGGCGGCATTACCGTGAACCACCTCCGGGTTTCCGGGGGGCAATCCGTTTCCGGTTTTTGGAACCAGGTAAAGGCAGACATCACGGGAAAGAACGTGGAAACGGGGGACTTCGAAGATTCCGAGCTGCTGGGTGCAGCCATCTTGGCGTTTTGCGGTTTGCAAAAAAAAGAACTGCGCGAAACCGCCGGGAAGTGGTTCCGCGCAAGTCGTATTTTCGTTCCGGACCCGGAGAAGCACCGGCTGTACGAACAGCTACTCGACGACTACCGCCACCTCTACCGGGCAAACCGACACCTGTTTGAGCGCCTGCAATCGCGCTTCGCACCTGGTCCCGGGGCTTAAACCGTTTCGTTGCGTGGGTTTTTCATGCGGTCCGGCGTCCAGGGGGGATCGAAAACCAAGTTCACGTGGACATCACCCACGTCCTCCATTTGCTGCACCCTGTGCTGCGCCTGTCCCGTGATCATCCCTGCCAAGGGGCACGAGGGAACGGTGAGGGTCATGTCGATGACCACGTTGTTCTTGGCATCCACCTGCACCCCGTAAATCAAGCCAAGGCTCACGATATCCATGCCGATTTCCATGTCGATTACCTTGGCCAGTTCGTCGTACACCTGCGATTCTTCGATCTTTTTCATGTGTTTCCTCCTCTATTGTTTTTTTCCGTGTCTTCCACTTACTGCCAGGACGTTATCCGCCACCGCACTATTCTTGCCCCCACAACGCACAAAACTCCACGAGGGAAAGGCAAAAATCCACCAGGCTGGGGATTTCCACGTATTCCCCCCCACGATGGGGAAAACCACCGTCTGGGCCAAAGATGAACACCGGCACGTCCAAGCGGGCTGCCAGAACATTCAAGTCACTGATGGAGGAAAAACCCGTGTAGGCCGGAGACTTTCCCGTAACCTTTCGAATGGCAGCGCTCAGCGACTGCACGAGTGGGGTTTGTTCCGGAAGAGAGCACGGAGGGTAGAGAAGCCCATCCGAGAGCTGTTCTTCCAGGGAAAAATGGATGTTTGCAGGACTTTCCAGGGAATCCACCAACTGTTGGAACTGCTCGCTGGCACTTTGCAACGTGCTCCCGGGAACCAGGTGCCGGTCCAGGAAGAGTTCGCAGCGCGCAGGCACCGAAAGGGTTTTCTGCCCCCCGGAAACCATCAGCGGGCACAGCGATTCGCTTCCGAGCAAGGGATGCTGCAGCAGAGGTAGCCCGTCCAACGCGCTCAACAACCTGGCGGTTTCCCCCAGCGCGTTGACGCCCAGATGCGGCGTTGCCCCGTGCGCGGGTTTTCCTTCTACCAGCACGCGATGCAGTACCCTCCCTCGTGCCCCCAACGCAATAGCGGGGAAATGTACCGGGGTGGAAGAAAAGGGAACCACGGCTTCACCGATGAGCACACCCTGGGCTCCCTCGTAGAACCCTCCTTCCAGGGAATGCAATGTACCCAACGAAAAAGGCCCCTCTTCGTCACTCACGATGATCAGCCGAATCCCGCGTTGAAGGGGCACCTTTGCTTGCTGCAAGCATTCCATCGCCACCAAGAATCCTGCAACCCCTCCCTTCATGTCCACGGTACCCAGGCCTTGCATCCGGGTTCCCTCGATGAGGGGAACATCGAAGGGGCTTGTCCAGTCTGCCGTCGGAATCACCGTGTCGATATGTCCGTTGAAGACCAGCATCCCCTTTTCCACGGGACCCAAGTCTACCACCAGGTTTTGGCCATGGAACGCGTGGTCGAGGTAGCGGGTTTCGGTGTAGAATTGCCGGGTACAGCGAAAACGCTCGCGGAAAGCTTCGTACAGGAAATCGAAGATGCTTTCCTCTTGGAAAAAGGGGCTGGGAATGCGCACCAGGTCTTGCAAAAGCTCCACGATGCGTTGTTGTACTTCCCGGTGATCCGGGTTTTTCCACACTGCCATCCGTCTTCTCCCCCTTTCGTGGATCCTCTTTTTCGAATGATACCAAATCCCGTGGCCAAAAAAAAGCCGACAAAAAAAAGCGCCCCCTCCAGGGGGAGGGGGAGGGAGGTTTGGAGGGGGCAAAAAGGGTTATTCAAAGATGTAGTTCACTCCGTCCAGCTGGATCTTGATCTTGTCTCCCAGCTGGATCCATTCGGACAAGTTGGGGAACTCGTCCATGAGCGCGAAGTACTCGTCACTGAAATTCTCCACTTCTTGGACGTCATTTTCTTCAAATTCTTCGTCCACCCAGCTGTTCTCGTTTTCATCGAACAAGAACACCTTTCCCTTGAGCATCTTGCTGCGCGCTCCGCCACCGTACGCACCTTCCAGTTCTTTCTGCGCCTCGGTGTACTCTTCCATGGTCATACTCTGGGCCATGACGTTCTGGTTCTGCGACTGGGTCACCGCACTCTTCCCGTAGAACATTGGGGCCGCAGGGGCAGCCTGGCTCGTTCCCGTGGTTCCCGGGGGAACGGTGGAAAGTTTCAAGGAAACTCCATTCGTGCTTACCGTGGAGCGTGGAGCCGAAGCTACTCCAGACGCATCGTCCATTTGCACGTCTTGGGCCACGACGTAGGAGGTCAGGGGGGTGGGAATGCCGAAGAGCTTGCTGAGATGGATGATCTGGTCTTCCAGTTCCGGGCTCGGGCCCTCGAGCTTGTACAGGTTCAGGAGCTCGTTGATGCGCCTGCCCGCCCACAGCGTGGCGATGTAGGGGTTGTGCGAGGGAGAAAGGTTGAACGTGAAGGTGTTTTCGTACTCCCCGTCTCCCAGTTTGCCACGGATATGCACGGTAACCACACCCTCTCCGAGGAAGCGCCCGAAGATCTTCAGGGGCTGATCCTGGTACAATACCAGGTTCTTGGAAGGAACGGGATCGAAGAACTGCAGTCCTTCTCCTTCCATGCTGATCTCCACGTCCGTGAGCACGGGTCGGGAAATCTGGTTGTACAGGCGGGCAATGGTGGATTCGATGTTTTCGTTTTCCGTCACGTAGAAAGCCAGTCCCCCCGTTTGGTCCGCAAGCAGGTCCAGGATGTACGTGTTTACGTCGTAGCCAACCCCGAACGTGAAGATGCGCACGTTCTTGGTCTTCTGTGCAAGGGTGCGGGCGTTTGCCACGATGCGGTTTTCATCCTGTATACCCTCGGTGGGAAGGCCGTCGGTAAGGAAGAGAAGGTAATGGTTGCTTCCCGGGGCACGTGCGATCATTTTCTTGAGGGCCGTATCCAGAGCGTCGTAGATATTGGTCATGCCATCTGCATCGAAGCGGTTTAGCCAAGAAATGGCCTCCGGAACGTAGGAAACATCTACCACTCCTTCGCTGGGCAGTTTGAACGCGCTAACCTGGTCGTCGAACAAAATGATGTTGAAATGATCGTCCTTTCCCAGGCGGTTGATCACGAACTTGGCGGCTTCGCGTGCCTGGTAAAACTTGGTACCGCTCATGCTACCGGACTGGTCGAGCACCAGCACGACGTTCTTGGGAACGCTCTGGCCGAAGTTCAATTCTGGGAGGATATCCAGCATGTAGCTGTTGAGGCCCTCCGGATCGAAATGGGGGACCATGTACGCTTCGACTTCCCGTTCCCCCAGGTTGAAGAACACCACCAGGTCACTCGTGGGCAAGTAGGCGTCCGCGGAAAACTGGAAAGAAGCCATTTTCTGGGTTCCATCGATGGAAGAGGAGATAGCATGGGTGGGGGAGTATACCTGGTAAATGGCTTCGTTGCTCTGGATGGTTCCCGAAATGCGAACGGTGGAAATGGGGGCATCGTGCAATGCATCGATCTTGAGGGGATAGGCAAGTTTGAGTACGTTGCCTGTCTTTTCGAGTACCTGCGTGTAGGTCAGCGAAACGGAACGGGTTTCCCCGGGGAGAAAGGGGGCAAGGGTCAAGCGCACCAGCTCTTGGTCCACGTATTCCAAAAGCGCGGGGTCTTTTTGCATGCGTACGTAATCTTGGTACACCTGCCGGGCCTGGGCACTATCCAAAACTTCCCCGGAATACTCCTGGTCACCCACCTTCATCTTGAAATCCGAGATCATGGCTCCCTTGGGCACGGGGAAAAGGTAAATCACTTCAACGGTCATGGGAAGCGTGTTCAAAAACGTTTCAGCAATCGAAACGCTGGCCACGTCGCCATGCACTTCGATATCCACGTTGTGGTCGATCATGCGAATGGGGTTCATTGTCCATCCCATTTCACTGGTCACGTGCACGAAAGGATCCGGAAGGATCACACCATCGGCAAAGAGAGAAAGGAAAGGAAGAAGGCAAAGCACAACCAAGAAAAGCATTTTTCTGTTCATCGCATACACCTCCTGGGGGTAATTTCCCTACTATATACCCCTTGATTGACGTTTTTCCGCACCCTTTTTTTGGGCAACGCGCCACTCGCTTCGTGGTATACTTGGAGAAAACCAAACAGGGGGGAAGCCATGAAACAACGAAGCATCAAGAAAACCATTCGCCTCGCGGTTACGCTTTCCTTGGCACTCGTGCTTTTTTCGGCCATCCTTTTTTCCCTGTATCTTTGGAACGAACGAATGACCACCTCGAAGAACCAACAGATCTCCAACTGCATTACCATGGTCAACAACATGATTTCCGCTCTCAACGCCATGCATTCCACGTGGGCGCAGAATGCCCAGGATGCCGAACGTACCCTTTCCGATCCCGCCTTTGCCCTATCCCGGGAGAAGTTCGAGGACAATGCTCTTTCTTTCGTGCAGAGCACTTCCCGCCTCTCGCTTTCCCTCCTTTCCAGCGATCGTCTTCTCTCCTTCGTCGGTCGGCTCCTGGGAGGAGAGGATTTGCCTCCGATGATCTCGGAACTGGGAGATGCAGCCCGGGCCTTATCGTCCATGCAGAGGAAATCGATTGAAGGGCTGAGCAACTCCACCCGAACCCTGTTCTACGTGGTTCTCTTTTTGTCCCTGTTGCTTTTCTTGCTCTACTTCCTTTTCTTTCGATCTTTCCAGCGCTTTTCCGACAAGGTAGTCCACGCCTTTTCCCACCTGGATAACGTGCTGAACCGAAGGGACGATCGCTTTCACTTCCAACCGGACTGGAAAGAGGAAGCGCTTTTGGGCGAACAGGTGCAAAAGGTGGAGGAGCAACTCGTTTTCGCGCAGAACTTGTCCCAGGTACCTTCACTTGGCATCCTGGAAGACGTGATCCCCGAACTTTTCTCCGCATTGGAAACACAATTACCCGTGGACCGCCTTGGGGTAGCCTTTTTGGATAACCAGAACAACGTGATCGCAGAAACCGCTTTCTCCAAGATGCGGCAAATCTTTCTTGGCCCAGGGTTTCAAACCAACCTGGAAAAAACATCGCTGGTAAGCCTCCGCTGCGAGGACAAGCCACGCATCATCCCCGACCTCGAAAAGCACTTGCAGGAAAATCCAACCTCCAAGTCCACGCAATTGATCCTCCAGGAGGGTTTGCGTTCCAGCATCACCATGCCCATCTGTTTCGGCAAAAAGGTGCTGGGCTTTGTCTTCGTGAGCAGTGCGAAGAAGCAAGCCTTTTCCATGCGTGATGCCACGGTGATCGCCCAATTTACCACCACGTTGAAAAACACCATTTTCCATTCCTTCGTTACCCAGGAAGTGATCTCCGCCACGTCCAAGGCCTTCGCGGACCTGGTAGAAAAGAAGGATTTCGAAACGGGTTTCCACCTGCAACGGGTGGCCCATTACTCCAAGTTCCTGGCAGAGGAACTCGCCAAGGACGACCCCGCGATTTCGCCCAAGTTCATCCGTGAAATGTTCTGGTTTTCCCCGCTGCACGACATTGGAAAAGTTGGCATCCCCGATCAAATCCTCCTCAAACCGGGAAGACTCACCCCGGAGGAGTTTGACGTCATGAAAACCCACGTGAGCATGGGAGAAAGCGTGCTGGACCAGATGAACCAGAACCTCCTGAGCCTCACCACCACCCACTTCCTGGACACCGCCGTGGCCATCATCGCGGGTCACCACGAGAAATTCGACGGAAGCGGCTATCCCCGTGGATTGAAAGGGCAGAACATACCCCTGGCGGGGCGCATCGTTGCCATCGCGGACGTTTTCGACGCATTGACCACCGAACGCCCCTACAAGCCTCCTTTTTCCTTCGAACGATCGGTCTCCATCATCCGCGAAGGGGTGGGCAAGCATTTCGACCCCAAGATCGCGGGAATCTTCCTGGAAAACCTGGACACGGTGAAACACATCCTTACCGATTACGGGGATAAGTAGGTTTTTTTCGTCTATGAATGGGATGGAACATGGGCTTGTATCCGTGGACTTCTACGGGGCCCCCGTGGTGCAGGGATCGAAGCAAGAGCTTGTCAAAGCCCTTGGTGATATGCTGGACAGCGGGCAAAGGGTGCAGGTCACCACCATGAACGCCCAAATTGCCTACTTCCACCTGTACTTGGAAGGTTTTTCTGGGGCGATACACCGTTCACTTGTGATTCCCGACGGAATTGGTTTGACCTGGGCCCTGAAGCTTCTGAAAAAAGAGAAGGTACAGCGGTTTCCCGGCGTGGAGCTGGGGATGGAGCTCTGCCAGCTTGCCGCCGCAAAGGGCCAGTCTGTGTTCCTCCTTGGAGCTCGCGAAGGGGTTGCCGAAAAAGCTGGTGATTTCCTGCACGCGAAGACCGGTGTTCACATTGCGGGGACGTTCCATGGTTTCTTCGACGGGAAGGGAGTATCTTCCGATGCCATCTGCGCGCGGATTCGGCAGAGCGGGGCACAGATCTTGTTGGTTGGCCTCGGTGCTCCGAAACAGGAATTCTGGTTGCACGATCACCTATCCCAAACAGGAACCCTGTTGGGTGTGGGGGTGGGCGGTTCCTTAGACGTGTACGCGGGCGTGATGAAACGTGCCCCCGGGTGGGTGCAAAAGGCGAACCTGGAGTGGGCGTATCGCATCTTGCAAAACCCGCGCAAGAAATGCAAGGTGGTCTTCCAAATCCTTCGTTTCCTGTGGCGGGTTTCGAAAGACCGCTTTTTTCGTCAAACCTGAAAAGAAAGAGGTGATGGTATGAATCCAACCGTTTTCTGGCTCATCTTGGGCGTCATCTTGATCATTGCGGAAATCTTGACTCCCTCGTTCTTCTTGATGTGGTTTGGCATTGGGGCACTCGTGTCCGCTTTCTTTGCCTGGATCTGGGTAGACGCCATCTGGCTGCAAATGGTCATCTTCATCTTCGTGTCGCTTCTACTGGTTCTCTCCACACGCCGGCTCGCAAACAAGATTTCGGGCAACTCTCCCCGGAAGATCATGCAGGACGATCTCGTGGGGCAAGAGGGTGTGGTGATTTCCAAGATCACTGCCGACGGAACCAAGGGCCTGGTCCGCGTGCAAGGCGTGGAGTGGAGGGCGGTCCCCCTCGAGGAAAAGGAAATCGACGCTGGAATGCGTGTTACCGTAGTTTCGCTGAACGGGGTGAAACTCAAGGTCGTTCCCCGCCAAAACGATTCTCAAGATACATAAGGAGGGATACTATGCTTATTGCACTTGTTGTCATTGCAGTATTCGTCATCGTTCTCGCGGCTACCGGTATACGTTTGGTACGTCCTTTCCAGAAAGGGTTGATCGAGCGCCTGGGGAAGTACCATCGTACGGCCGACGCGGGATTGCACTTCTTGATCCCATTCTTCGAACGTATGACCATGATCGACATGCGCGAGCAGGTAATCGACGTTCCACCCCAGGAAGTGATCACCAAGGATAACGTCGTGGTTGCCGTGGATGCCATCATCTACTACATGGTCACCGACGTGTACATGGTGATTTACAACGTGTCCAGTTTCCAAATCGCGGCAGTGAAGCTGGCGCAAACCAACCTGCGTAACGTGATCGGTGAGCTGGAACTGGACCAGACGCTCACCTCCCGTGAGATGATCAACGCCAAGCTCCGCGAAGTGCTGGACGATGCTACGGACAAGTGGGGTGTAAAGGTGTCAAGGGTGGAAATCAAGAAAATCGACCCCCCGCAGGACATCATGGACGCCATGAGCCGCCAGATGAAAGCCGAACGCATGAAGCGTGCCAACATCCTGGAAGCGGAGGGTCTCAAGCAATCCGAGATCCTCAAAGCCGAAGGAAGTCGCCAGGCAAGGATCTTGGAGGCCGAGGGGCAATCGGAGGCAATCAAGGTCGTGGCGCAGGCCCAGAAGTTCAAACTGCAGACCGAGGCGGAAGGACAGGCGAAAGCCATCCTGGAAGTGTTCAACGCCATCCACGATGGGCAGGCCACGCAAGACGTCATCGCGATCCGTTACCTGGAGGCGTTGAAGGAAGTGGCCAACGGCAAGTCCACCAAGATCTTCTTGCCCATGGAAACGTCCGCGATCCTCGGAAGCTTGGGTGCCATCGGTGACTTGTTCAACAAGAACCAGCCCTCCCCGGGGGGTAGCGGGGAATAATCCCGGCTAAGTTTCGTCACGTATTATACCCCAAGGGGGTATAATAGCTCAGTGCATTCAAGGAGGAAAACAATGGCTTTACTCAAAGAGAAAGACAAGGCATTTATTCGCGACAAGTTCGAGAAAGAATTGGAAAACCCGGTGAAAGTTGTGGTCTTCCTTTCCAAGGACGAGAAACTGTGTCATTACTGCAACCTCACCAAGGAAATCCTGGACGAAGTGGCCCATCTCTCCGGTGGGAAAGTACTCGTGGAAGTGCACGATTTCGACAACGAAAAGGAGCTGGCGGCTTCTTACCACGTTGAGCGGGTTCCTGGTTTCGTGCTCATAGATTCCAAGGGGAAGGACAACGGCATCCTGTTCTCCGGGGCCCCCCTGGGCCATGAATTTGCCACCTTGCTCGAGGAGCTGGTACTTGTTTCCGCGAATGGAAATCCCCCGCTGAAGGCCAGCACAATCGAGAAACTCCAGCAGGTGGACAAGCCGGTTAAGATCCAGGTTTTCGTGACTCCTTCCTGCCCCTACTGCCCGGGTGCCGTGATCATGGGACATTACTTCGCTATGGTAAACCCCTTGATCCAATCCGAAATGGTGGAGGCCACGGAGTTCGAGGAACTTTCCCGGCGCTTCCAGGTTAGTTCGGTTCCCAAGATCGTGATTAACGAGGGAAAGGCAGAATTCGTGGGCGCTCTCCCCGAGGAGCAGTACCTGGGCTACGTGTTGCAGGGAATGTAAGAAAGGAAGGCAGCAGGCATGGTCTTCTTTGATACCGGGGATGCCTTCAAGGCTCCCCCAAGTTTGGACACATCCTACGATATGATCATTATCGGCGGAGGCGCGGCTGGTTTGACGGCCGCGCTTTACGCTGCACGTGGATCGCTCAAGGTTTTGGTGGTGGAAAAGGCCGTGGAAGGTGGCCAGATGGTGTTAACCCAGGAAGTGGAGAACTACCCGGGTTTCCTACACATCAGCGGGGATGAGCTCGCGGACAAGATGCGGGAGCATGCAACACACTTCGGAGCCACCATTGCCAATGCCGAAGTTTTGGACGTGCAACTGTCTTCGGAACACAAGCGCGTGGTGTTGGATACTGGCCAAACCGTGGAATCCAAGGTGCTAGTGATCGCCACGGGTGCGGGGCACCGCCATCTGAACGTTCCCGGGGAAAGGGAGTTCGAGGGGCGGGGCGTATCGTATTGTGCCATTTGCGATGGAACCTTTTTCCGCGACAAGGATGTTGCGGTCATTGGTGGAGGCAATTCCGCCATTGACGAAGGGTTGTACCTCGCCAAGCTGGCGAAAAGCGTGAAGGTTGTGCACCGGCGAAACAGCCTGCGCGCGGAAAAGATACTGGCGCAACGTGCATTCCAAAACCCCAAGATGGACTTCGTGTGGAACAGCGTGGTGAAACAGATCAAGGGAAGCGAACAGGTGTCTTCGCTTCTGCTGGAAAACACGCAAACCCACGAAACATCGGAATTGAGCGTAGATGGGGTATTCATCTACATCGGCATTGTTCCCCACACGCAGCTCTTCCGCAATTTCCTGCAAACCGACGAGAGCGGTTTCATCGTCACCCAGTGCGGAACATTGGAAACATCCGTTCCCGGTGTTTTCGCTGCGGGCGACGTGGTGCAAAAGGAACTACGGCAAATCGTGAACGCGGCAGCGGACGGAGCACTTGCAGCTACCATGGCCATTCGGAAGTACTTTGAATAGAACCAAGTTGTTTCACCCATGGAAAAACCCCGGGAAACCCGGGGTTTTTTTATGGCAGAAAAAAATACTCTTAGAATCGCAGGGTAATACCCAATTCGATGGGAACGGACTGGATGGAAAAGGAACCTTTCTCTCCATCTCCAAAGTTCACGTTGTAGTTGCGCAATTCGTACCCGGCCCCCACGTTTATGGTAAAGCCGCCCATTTGATACCCCAGACCAAACTTGGCTTTCACGAGGAAGCCGAAATCTTTCAGCCGGGTGAAATCGAAGAACGAAATTCCTCCCAGCAGGTCCGCTCGGAGGACCACCGGTTGGAGCGGGTAGGAGTAACTCACTCCCATCAGTCCGTCAAAGAAGTATTTCAACGTGGTGGAAGAAGCCCCCGCGGTGTCCAGGTTCACGATTTGCAAACCAGATGCACCCATCGGAATGGCACCACCCACGCCGGCTCCAATGGAGAAACCATCGGCGATCTCGTAGTCCACCAGGAAACCCACATCGATCAGGCTGATTTTCATCCCGTCGGTGTAGCCGGAGGTGAAAATCGAGGTGGCATCCGGAGTGGCCGTGGTTTTCAATCCCAAGCCGTATCCAACGAAAATATTGGTTCCCACTTGCGAAAAAGCAATCACAA
>ERZ795053.2616-NODE-2616-length-21537-cov-17.947072_pt1 | contig 21537 bp, 12 predicted proteins | sample MGYA00375137_ERZ795053 | MGnify/ENA primary metagenome ERZ795053 (study PRJEB30182, sample SAMN05720284) | activated sludge metagenome | isolation source: Anaerobic digester | place: Hong Kong | collected 2014-12-17 ...
CGCTTGCTCTGATCCACCGCCTTCAAAATCTTCAGATTCAGCACCACGAACCGCCAGAGCTGGAACAGCTTGTTGTTCATCCAGAACTTGTCGCGTGACGAGATCTCCACGGCGGCCCCCCTATTCCGGAATGAGCTGCCAGCCGATGCGGCCCTGCAGCTTGTGCATGAACGTGGTGTGGATCATCCGCTTCATCCAGGCGCCCGCCAGCCCCATCTCCATGTGGGTGACGAACTGGTCGCGCCCGTCCTCGTTGGGATAGCGCCGCATGTCCGGCACCACGGGGTGGACCATGATCACCGCCGCCTGGCCGTCCCAGAGCGAGTCGCCCATGGAGGCGATGCAGGCCGCGGCCATCTCCGTCATGCGCTCGCTGTGGGTCATGCGGCCCTTCTTCACCAGGTCCACCACGTTCAGCGCCACGATGCGGCCGATGATGCCCGACACCATGCCCGTGCGCGGCGGCGCCGGGCTCAGGGGCAGGCCGTTGGGGTTGGTGAACGGGCGGGAGATGGGCCCCGGCGGTGCGAAGGCGATGCCGGCGGCGAAGATCTCCGGGTAGTCCGGGTTCTGGTACACGGCGGGCCAGGCGTCGGGCGTCTTCTCCAGCTCCTCGTAGGGCAGCCCGTAGCGGGCGTCCACCTTCACCAGGCGCGCGGGGTTGACCACCTTGTCGCTCACGTCCCGGCCGTCGGCGCCCACGTACTCCATGTCCACGCCGGTGAAGCGCGGGATGAGCATGGCGTAGTCGAAGCGCGTCTCGCCGGCCTCGCCCGCGGCGTCCTCCCAGCGCGCCACGCCCGCGTCCACCGCGGTGACCGAGCGGCCGGTCGCGGGCTCGATGCCGTAGTCCTTGAAGGCCGCGCCGATGAACTCGGCGCCCGACATGCGCTGGCCCTTCTTGGTCACGGTCAGCCCGCGGATGCCGAAGTCGCCCAGCTCACGCTCGTTGCTCAGGTACGTGAGCTGCGCCTTGTCGCGCACGCCGCGCCGGATCAGGTCCTTGTGCACGTTGGTGATGTACTCCAGGGCCGCGCCCTGGCAGGTGGCGCCGCCGTGGCCGGTGCCGATCACCAGGCGCTGCGTCTCGCCCTTCTGCATGCGCGCCACGGCCTCCAGGTAGTGGTCGCGGGCCTCCAAGGCGTGGGGCGGGTTGCAGATGGACCAGGAGTTCCCGGTCTTGGGGCCCAGGCCCGGCGTGGCGCCGAAGTCCAGCTTGGGGCCGGTGGCCAGGATGAGGTGGTCGTAGTCCAGGCGGAAGTCGGCGTCGGTGCCGTCCTCGGTCTGACCGGTCACGAAGCGCTCGTCCGCGTGCACCTTGGTCACCTGCCCGTGCACGAAGTCCACGCCGAACCTGCGGTACACCCCGCGCAGGTCGAAGCGCGTCTTCTCCACGTCCATGCGTCCGATGCCCACCCAGACCAGCGACGGGATGTACACGAAGCGGTCCGAGCGGTTCACCACCGTCACGGTGTGCTCGCGGCCCAGCTTGGAGCCCAGGTACAGGGCCGCGGTGTGTCCCGCGAACCCGGCGCCCACGACGACGATCCTGGCCATGGCGACCTCCAGAGGAAGGGGGGGGCGAATGAGATCTGGAGAGTACCGGAAATAAGCAGGAATTTCATCTCGTATATTTATCAAATTCGAATTCATGCATTTATGCGCCTCCCAACATGACAACGCCCCTCCCGTGCGGGGGAGAGGCGCTTCATCATCTCGTTGTGGGCGAAAGGGCTAGTAGCGGATGGTCCCGAAGAGCTCCACACCCTGGAACGCCGGCTCGTACTTGCACACGCCGCCGGCGCAGAGGTAGCCGCCCAGACGCTTGCCCGCCCAGAGGGTGAGCAGATCGCCGGCCGGGGTCAGGTAGCTGACCTGCACCGCGGCGAAGGGATCCTCGTCCTCCAGGAAGTCGCGCTGCTCGGGGTACTTGTTGTTCACCTCGAGGATGCCGGTGAAGGACCAGTGCGGCGCGGTGGCGTACTCCAGGGAGAAGAACTGCTGGTCGTACTCGCCCAGGTCGCCGTAGACGGTGCCCTGGTCCGTCACGTGCTGGTGCTCGGCCTTGAACACCACGCTGCGGCGCCCGCCCAGGTGCACGGTGGCCTCGCCCACCACGGTGGTCAGGTCCAGGGCGTCGGCCTCGCGCAGGTCCAGGCCGGCGCGCACGTGCACGCCGCCCAGGTCCTCCTGCTCCAGCTGCAGGTACCACTCCTCGAAGACGCGCTCGTGGTCCTGGGTGTCGGTGCGGCTGCCGTTGGCCAGGGCGCTCCAGCCGCGGGGGCCGGCCCAGGTGAGCTCCGCCTGCCAGCCCACGGCGTCGTCGGCGTCCTGCAGGTAGGGGTGGCGGTTGAGCAGGGTGAACAGGTGCTCGCGGGTCAGCGTGGGCACGTTGTTCAGGCTGCGGTGGCCGTCGGCGTTGGGCAGGATGGTGAAGTCGTCGTAGTCCTTGCCCTCCACGGACAGGCCCCAGCCGCCGTGGTGCAGGTTGAGGCCGCCGTAGACGGCGTGGCCCTCGTGCTTGGTGTACGTGCCCGTGCCGTCGTCGTCGGCCCAGCGCGTGCGGTGGCCGTACTCGGCGTAGAGGTCGCCGAAGGGCAGGCGGTGCTCCACGCGGGCCGCGGTGGCCCAGTCGCGCAGCAGGCCGCCGTCGCGCACGGGCGTGTCCGGCGCCTGCCAGGTCATGGCGGTGAAGCCGATGGTCAGGTCCTCGTGCACGGCCAGGGCGTGGTCCGTGCCGCGCACGTCCAGGTCCAGGCCGAAGGGCGTGCCGGTGAAGGCGGCGCCGGTCCAGGCGCCGCGGCGGGCGCGCACCAGCAGTCCGTCCAGGGCGGTGTCCACGCGGATCACGCGGTCCTCATAGGCGGCGAAGAGCAGGCCGCGGCCGAACATGCCGTAGAAGTGGCCGGCGCGCACGTCCACGCCGTCGGCCTGGAACTCGGCGTAGCGGTGGCGCAGCTCGTTGCGGCGGGTGCCCTCCTCCGCCGGCTGCTGGCCGTCGAGCATGGCGCCCAGGGTCACGCCGTTGCCGGTCCAGGTGGCGTCCAGCCAGTTCTCCACGATCTCCGTGTCGGTCTCCGTGCTGTACGAGTACTCGAACTGGTCGGCGATCTGCAGGCCCGCGGCGGCGTCTCCCGCGGCCGCCGCGGCTGGCGTTCCGGCCCCGGCCAGCAGCCGCTCCACCTGCTCGCGCAGCTCCAGCTCGTCGCCCTCGCGGTAGCCGGTGTGGCGGTAGACCTCGCGGCCGCCGGCGTCGTACAGGGCCAGGAACGGCATGGTGCCGCCGGTCTGCATCTTGCGCTGCACGTCGCCGGAGGTGTCCAGCAGCACGGTCAGCATGTCGTAGCCCTTGGCCTTCACGAACGACGGCACCTTGTGCACGCTGCGCGGCGAATCCACGTTCACCGCCAGCACGCGCAGACGGCCGCGGGTGTCGGCGGCCAGCTCCTGCAGGTGAGGCAGCTCCTTGAGGCACGGCCCGCACCACAGGGCCCAGAAGCTCACCAGCACCGGGCCCTGGTCCAGAGCCTCGTGCAGGGAGACGGTCCGGCCGTCCACGTCCTGCAGGGTCCAGTCGGGCACGGGGTAGCCGGCGGCGGCGGCGGGCAGGGCGGCGCAGAGCACCAGCAGGACGACGGCGGGCAGCAGTCGGGTCATGATGGGGCGGCTCCTCGGGGTTGCGACGGCGTGAGGAAAGGGGCGGGGCGGAGCCGGAGCTCCGCCCCGAGGGCGTGTCAGCGGGCCAGCATGAGCTTCAGCGTGCGGGTCTCCGCGCCCGCGCGCAGGCGGGCCAGGTAGGTGCCGCTGGCGAGTTCGGCGCCGTCGTCGGCGCGGCCGTCCCAGACCAGGGCGTGCTCGCCGGCCTCCAGGGGACCGGCCGCCAGGGTGCGCACGCGCTGGCCGCGCAGGTCGTACAGGTCCACGTTCACGGCGTGGGGGGCCTCCAGGGCGAAGGCCAGGGTCACCGCCGGGTTGAACGGGTTGGGGCTGGCGGTGGGCTCGCCGCGCAGCAGCGCCGCGGGCGCGTCGCCGATGCCCGTGGGCCCGGTCACCGCGAACCACGCCAGCACGTTCTGCATCAGGGCGATGCGCGAGGGCAGGCTGTCGATGCCCTCGAACCCGAAGCCCAGGGTCACCACGTGGGCGCCGTTGCGCAGGAAGCGCACCGCCGCGGCCTGGCCGGGCGCGTACTCCAGCACCGCGCGGGCGTTGGCGGCGGGGATCAGCACGTCGGGGTAGCCCTGGTTGTTGGCGCCGTCGCCGCCGGCGATGGCGAAGGCCAGCCCGCCGCCCACCGGATCGCCCGCCACGCCGGTCAGCGTGGTGTCGAAGCTGTCGTCGGCGCCGAACGCCGCGCCGGTGTACTCCTCGTACCAGGCCTGGGTCTCGGGCGTGCGGTCGGGGCTGCCGGTGAAGGCCAGGTCGAAGGCCACGTCCTGCCCGCTGAGCAGCAGGCTGCCCTGCGCGTCCAGGTAGCCGCCCAGGGCCTCGCGGTCCTCGGCGGTCAGCGCCGGCATGGCGTACTCGGCGTTCCACACCACCGTGTCGAAGTGCTTCAGGTCCGCGGCCGTCAGGTGGCCCAGGGCCGCGCGGTCCCACGTGGAGACGGTGGCGCCGGTCAGCTCCAGGGCCAGCTGGAAGTATCCCTCGTAGGACACGCCGTCGTCGGCGTCCACGTAGAGCACGTCGGCGCCCGGAGCCAGGGCCGCGAAGTCGCGGGTGGCGCTCACCGCGCCGTCGCCCTGGCTGGTCACCGTCATGGAGAAGTTGCCCAGGGCGTTGCCGGTGGACTGCAGCACGTCGATGGCCAGCAGGATGCTTTCGCCCGGCTGCAGGGTCACCGTGAAGTCGCGGATCCAGGGCGGGTAGCAGACCGCGCCGGAGCAGGCGCTCACGGTCCAGTCGCCGGGCGCCTCCACCGTCATGTGCACGTCGTAGGTGTCGGCCTGGGTGCCGCTGTTCTCCAGGTAGCTGTCGATGCGCGTCAGGGAGTCGGCCGGCGCGGTCAGGCCGTAGCGCTCGGCGTAGAAGTCCAGGGCGTAGGCGGCGGGCGCGGCCGTGGTTGCGGCCTGCAGCACCTCGCGCGTGGCGTCGTCCTGCACCCAGGCGATGACCTGCAGATCCGTGTCCGCCCAGGCGGCGTCCAGCACGGTGCTGAAGGGCAGGGTCACGGAGCCGCCCTCGCTCAGACTCAGGGGCGTGCCCGCGTGGTCGGGCAGCATGGCGCGCATGATCCAGTGGAAGTCCGTCTCGCCGTTGCTGCCGGGCGGAACGGCCTGCACGTCCAGCTCCTCGGCCAGGGCCACGCGCAGCACGGGCTGGGCGGCGGTCACGGCGCCCACCGCGGTCACGGTGACCTGGGCGTCCAGGTCCAGGCCGTTCAGGGTGCGCGTCACGTCCAGGCGCAGGGGCGAGGTCAGGGCGCGGCGCGCCTGCACGGCGGCGTCAAGCTGCGGGTAGCTGGCGGTCACGGTGCCGCCGCCGTCGGTCTTGAGCGCCGGCGTGCTGGCCACGAAGTACGTCATGGCGCGGCCCAGCGCGTCCGTGGGGGCGACCAGGTAATAGGGGTCCGCGGGATGCGGCCAGTTCACGTGGTACTGGAGGTTGATGACCTCGTTGGCGCCGTGGTCCGCCATGTATTGGGCGGTCACGTCGTTGGCGTCGGCGCAGCCGTCGCAGCTGATGTTGGTGAACGACTCCAGCAGCACGGTGCGCGGCGCCACGGCGGCGCCGGCGGCGCCCGCGGCCAGGGTCAGGATGAGCAGCAGAGCGGTGGTCTTCACGGACGCGTCCTTCCGACGATGGCGTGCGTGGCGGGGGCCTGCGCGCCGGCCTGCAGGATCCGGAGGGTGCCGGGCTCCTGGACGAAGACGATGGCGTAGAGGTTCTCGGTGAGCACGTCGGTCCAGTTGGCCTGCTTGGCCACCTGGAACGAGAGCGTGGCGGGATCGGCGCCCAGGCTGCGGCCCGGCGACGACTCCAGGGTGGCGAACTCGCGGCAGATCCAGTGGAATTCCGTCTCGCCGGCGTCGTTCTGCTCGGTGTCGAAGACGATGGGGTTCTCCGCCACCGCCAGGTTCAGGTCGTGGGCGGGGAGGGTCACGTCGCGGCCGGAGGCCAGGGTCACGGTCACGTCCAGGGGATCGGCGGACCAGTCGGCCACGTGGACCGCGATGGCGAAGCCGGGATCCAGCGCGGCGGCGTCGTTCAGCAGCACCGCCATCTCGCCGTACGAGGGGTAGCCGTTGTTGAAGGCCGGCGCCACGGGCAGGTCGCCGTCCAGGAAGAGGGTGGGCGCGGCCCAGTTCCAGGGGGTGCCGTTGGCGTAGGTGGTCATGCGCGCCTGCAGCACGGTCGGGTTGGCGTTGTAGAAGGGATCCGGGCCGCCGAAGGGGCCGCTGTACTTCACGCCCAGCAGCACGTCGTGGCCGTACGACGCCTCCACGTTGGCCAGCATGGTGTTCATGGCGGGGCAGCCCACGCAGAGCACGCCGGACATGGTCTCCACCAGCGACACCTTGCGCGCCGTGAGCGCGAAGTCCGCGGCGGCTCCGCCCGCGGCCGGGGTGGCCGTCTGGGCGGCGGCGTCCAGGAAGCCGTCCCGCAGCACGCTCACGGACACCGCCGTCGGCGGCAGCGTGAACGTGTGGGGCGTGACCTCGCCGCTGTCCTCGCCGTCCAGCAGGATGGCGGCGCCGCTGGGGCGCGAGGTGACGGTCAGGTCGCCCAGGCTGCCCTCGGAGATCAGCGTGAAGTCGGCGGCTGTCGCGGCGCCCTGCAGGATCTCCACGTCCAGGGAGTCGGGCTGGGACAGGTAGCCGTCGCGGCTCACGCGCACGGTGTAGACGCCGGTGCCCAGCGTGAGGGTGTCGGGCGTGACCGCGCCGGTGTCCGTCATCCCCAGCCAGATGCGGGCGCCGGCCGGCGCGGAGCTCACGACGAGCTCGCCGGCGGGCGTCAGGGTGAACGGCATGTCCCGCGGCGTCTGCGGATCCACCGTGAAGGGGTAGTCGTAGGCCGTGTGCCAGTACCCGTCCAGCACCAGGCGGATGCGGTGCTCGCCCTCGGGCAGGATCAGCGTGGCGGGGGTGACCTCGCCGGTGTCCGCGCCGTCGATCCAGATGGCGGCGCCGGCCGGACCCGAGGTGACCGTCACCTGCCCCAGCGCCGTCCAGCTGAAGCGGGCCTCCTGGCGCTGGGCCGCCGTCACCTCCACCTCGCGGGAGGCGGGCGTGACCTGCTGCTGATCCGGTGCGTAATCGGGCAGGATCCGATAGCGTCCCACCGGCAGCACCTTGCGCACGGGCGTGACGTCGGGCAGGGTGGGGGAGGTCTTGGCCGTCCCGCCCACCGGGACGATGGTCACGAGCAGCCCCTCCGGGTCCGACGTCACGTCCAGGGTGCCCACGGGAGCCTCCCGGCCGCAGGAGGCGGCGAGGGCCAGCGCGGCGAGCAGGAGCAGCGCGAAACGTTTCATGGAGTCCCGGACCTCGGGTTCGGGTGTCAGGCGGGGGATCGTCCAGGGATTGTAGGAGACTGAACGGGACGAGTCAACCGGGCTATCTGCGCGGTTTCGCATCTAAGATGTTCCGAGAGACGAGAATCAGGATCATTATCAGTAGAATTCGGGTATGTCGTGCAAAAAAGTCGACGCCAAACGAAATTAACCTATCGTCAGCAAATCTCCGGATGCTACACTCGTATTCCCCGCCAAATCACACGCGACCGTCGGGCATCGTGCAATGTCCGCGGTCAGGTCTCCGCAGCCGGAATCACCCGCCGTGGCTCCCACGGCCCGCTCCGGTCACGAAAGGATGGGACATGCGAGGCAAGTTCATGCTGGTTGGTCTGCTCCTGGCCGCCCTGCTCGTCACGTCGGCGAGCGCCGCGGTGCAGACCGTCCCCCTGACGGGCGAGAGCACGGCTCTCGAAATGATTTCCGCCCGGAGCGACGCGCTCCACTTCCGCGCGAGCATCGCCGAGCTCCAGGGTCTGCAGGTGCAGACCAAGGCCGGCGCGTTCACGCGGCTCCTGATTCCCGGGTTCCACACGTCCATGACGGACGGTGCTCCCGAGCTGCCCCGCATGAACGAGCTCATCGAGGTGCCCTTCGGCGCGCGCGCGCGCGTGGAGATCGTCTCCAGCACCAGCCGCACCTACAAGCTGGACGAGTTCGGCATCGACGCCCCCGTGATGCCCCACCAGCCCAGCGTGTCCAAGAGCGCGGACCTCGAGAACCTGCCCTTCGCCTACGACCGCGCCGCCTACGACGTGGCCAAGGTGGCCGCCGACGAGATGGTGGCCGTGAACGTGCTGGGCAAGCTGCGCTCGCGCACCCTGGCCCGCGTGGAGATCGCCCCGGTGGAGTACCTGCCCCGCACCGGCGAGATCGTCGTCCACGACGACATCGAGTTCCGCGTGGTGTTCGAGGGCGGCGACAAGGCCGCCTGGGAGGACGAGCTGGCCCGCACGTGGAGCCCGTTCTTCGAGCCCGTCTTCGCCCAGGTGGCCGGCGCCAAGGCCAACCACTTCGACTACCCCGACCTGGTCAAGAACCCCGTGACGATGGTCGTGGTGACCCCGCCCGAGTTCCAGTACAACCTGACCGACTTCATCAGCTGGAAGACCGAGCGCGGCTTCAACATGATCCTGGCGGTCATGGGCACGCCCGAGGTGGGCAGCACCTCCGCGTCCATCCAGACCTACCTGCACGGCCTGTACAACGCCGCCACCCCGGAGAACCCCGCGCCCAGCTTCGTGCTGTTCGTGGGCGACGTGGCCCAGTGCCCCACGTTCACCGAGGGCGGCGACGCCACCGACCGTCCGTACTGCGCCGTCGACGGCGACCTGTACCCGGACATGTACTACGGCCGCTTCAGCGCCACCAACGCGTCGCAGCTGCAGGCCCAGATCGACAAGACGATGATGTACGACCAGTTCACGATGCCGGATCCCAGCTACCTGGGCAACGTGACCATGATCGCCGGCGTGGACGGCAGCTACGCGCCCACCCACGGCAACGGCCAGATCAACTACGGCACGGAGCACTACTTCAACGCCGCCCACGGCATCAACAGCTACACCTACCTGTACCCCGCCTCCGACGCCGCCGGCGCCCCGGCGGAGATCGTGGCCCACGCCAGCGAGGGCGTCGGCTTCATCAACTACACGGCCCACGGCAGCCAGACCAGCTGGGCCGACCCGGCCTTCACCCAGGCCAACATCAACGGCCTGACCAACGCCGGGAAGTACTTCCTGGCCATCGGCAACTGCTGCCTCACGAGCACCTACGACTACGCCGAGTGCTTCGGCGAGACGTTCCTGCGCGCGGCGGACAAGGGCGCCGTGGGCTACATCGGCGGCTCCAACTCCACCTACTGGGACGAGGACTACTGGTGGGGCGTGGGCTACCACGCGTCGTCGCAGATCGACGGCACGGCCTGGCCCGTGGAGAGCACCGGCATCGGCGCCTACGACGGCGTGTTCCACGAGCACGGCGAGCCCGAGGCCCAGCAGTACGTGACCAACGACGCCATCGTGTTCTGCGGCAACATGACCGTCACCGAGGCGGGCTCCAGCCGCGAGACCTACTACTGGAACATCTACAACCTGCTGGGCGACCCCTCGCTGTCCACGTACATGGGCGTGCCCGCGGTCAACTCCGTGAGCATGGACCCCGTGTTCAGCAACAGCACCAGCCTGGTGATCGACGCGGCCCCCGGCAGCTACGTGGGCCTGACCCAGGGCGGCGTGATCTACGCCTCCGGCTCCGTGCCCGGCTCCGGCAAGGTGAGCCTGCCCATCGACGGCATCCTCACTCCCGGCACCGCCAAGCTGGTGGTCACCGCCCAGAACCACGAGCCCTACATCGCCACGATCCCCGTGGTGGTGCCGGCCGTGGTGACGCTGAGCCCCGCCGCGATCGACGTGAACACCCTGACGGACGTGACCGTCACGGTGCTGGGCGAGGACGGCGTGACGCCCGAGGTGGGCGTGAACGTGTGGGCCTCCGGCCTGGGCTACAGCACCGCCCCGGTGGCCACCGACGCCAACGGCCAGGCCGTGCTGAGCATCGACTACCAGTACGGTCCCAGCCTGGACATCATCGGCCAGCGTCCGGCGGACAGCTACCTGCTGTTCACCGAGGTGCTGGGCGTGAACGCCCTGGCGCTGACGTCGCCGGACCTGAGCGTGAGCACCACCATCGGCATGGTGGACATGTTCCCGCTGAACCTGCCCGGCACGCTGAACGCCACGGTGGGCGAGGCCGGCGCCACGCTGTTCGCCTACGTGGGCGGCGCCTGGCAGCAGACCTCCGGCTCCAGCCTGGTGATCACAGCCGCGACCGCCGGCACCGTGACCGGCGTGATCGCCCTGAGCGGCTATGACCGGTACATGGAGACCTTCGACATCGTCGAGGCCTACGGCACCCTGACCGGCAACGTGACCGCCGGCGGCGCCGGCGCCACGGGCGCCGTGGTCCGCCTGGTGGACGGCGGGGGCGTGGAGGCGGCCAGCGCCGTCTGCGACGCCAACGGCGACTACGACTTCGGCGCGGACATCCTGGTGGCCAGCTACGACGTGGTCATCGACTACTTCGGCTACCTGCACTACGAGATGCCGTTCTTCGTGAACTACGGCGCCAACGTGGACGACATCGTCCTGACCGCCGCGCCCAGCGGCGTGCTCACCGGCACCCTGTACGACAGCGTCTCCAACGAGACCCTGGCCGGCACGGTCAAGGTGTACCGCCACGACACCGGCGAGCTCTACCTGGAGGCCACGGCGGACGAGACCGGCGTGTTCACCACCGGTTCGCTGCCGTACTTCACGTACGACATCCTGGTGCGCTCCTACCACCACGTGCCGGTGATCATCACCATGGAGATCCCCGAGCCCGTCGTGGTGAAGGACTTCGTCCTGGATCCCACCAACGGCGACATCCTGGTCATCGACGACACGGCCAAGGGCCCCGTGGCCGCGCCTGCCAAGTTCGACGACAAGGGCAACCTGATCTCCGAGGCCTACACGACCGGCGGCGCCAAGGCCGTGGACGTGTTCGTGAACAACCTGGAGTACCTGGGCTACAGCGTGACCCTGGAGGACGCCGGCGCCATCGATCCGGCCGGCTGGCTGCTGTACGACTTCGTGCTGGTGTCGTCCGGCGACAACACCTCGTCCCTGGGCAACGCGGCCCTGCGCACCGCCCTGGTGAACTGGGTGGAGACCGGCGGCAAGGTGCTGATCGAGGGCGGCGAGGTGGGCTACAACCACGCCGGCAGCGGCGACTTCGCCGCCAAGGTGCTGCACTCCATCGACTGGAACCACGACCAGAGCGGCACCCTCGAGGTGCAGGACCCGTCGCACTACGTGATGAGCGTGCCCAACCCGATCAGCGGCAACAACTCCATCACGTACAGCGGCTACGGCGACCAGGACGCCATGGCGCCCCTGGCCGACGCCCAGTTCGTGGGCACCTGGTCCACCTATCCCACGGACGCCTCGGTGATCTGCTTCGATCCCAACCCGGCGCCCGAGGGCGGCCAGATCGTGTACTTCACCTTCAACTACGCCGCCCTGGAGACGGGCTGCGCCAACGACCTGCTGCAGAACGCCTGCGAGTGGCTGCTGACCCCCGAGACGGGCGACTGCAGCGTGTCCGGCCAGATCCTGCTGTCGGGCGAGGGCGTGCACTCCGGCGTACTCGTGGAGGCCATCCCCGGCGGCGGCAGCACGCTGACCGCGTCTGACGGCACCTACAGCCTGCCCGGCCTCTACGCCGGCACGTACGACATCCGCGCCTCCAAGGCCGGCTGGGGCGTGCAGGTGGAGACCGTCACCCTGTCGGCCGGCCAGAACATGACCGGCGTGGACATGGTCCTGACCCCGGTGACGCAGGAGCAGTTCTGCAACGCCCCGGCCCTGGCCATCCCCGACAACAACGCCACCGGCGTGAGCGACGTGATCACGGTGGACCTGGACCAGAACGACGCGACCACGGTCTCGGAGCTCGCGGTCTTCATCGACATCACGCACACCTACCAGGGCGACCTCATCGTCAAGCTGACCTCCCCGGACGGCACGCAGGTGACCCTGCACAACCGCACGGGCAGCAGCGCCGACAACATCTACGGCTGGTACCCGGATGATCTGGATCCCGCCGGCGACCTGGGCCTCTTCGCGGGCGTGGGCACCGACGGCGACTGGACCCTCACGGTCAGCGACAACGCCGGCATCGACACCGGCACGCTGAACGAGTGGTGCCTGCTGATGACCTACTCGGGCGTGGTCTCCACCGAGGTGGGCGACGACGAGGGCGTTCCCAGCCGCTACGTGCTGCACGCCAACTACCCGAACCCCTTCAACCCCATGACCGAGGTCAAGTTCGAGCTCCCGCAGCCCGGCCTGACCAAGCTGGCCGTCTACGACATCGCCGGCCGTCTGGTCTCGGTGCTGAAGAACGAGCAGATGCCGGCCGCCGTGCACACCGTGCGCTGGGACGGCACCGACGGCCGCGGCCAGCGCGTGGCCAGCGGCACGTACTACCTCCGCATGCAGAGCGAGAGCTTCAACGCGGTGCGGAAGATGATGCTGCTCAAGTAGGCGACGCGGGTGCGGCGCGCGAACGCCGCACTTGACCCTTCACGTCGCTCGCGCGCCGCACCCGCGCCGCGCGGACGGTCGAGGAGGAAGCGTTGGGGCCCTGGGCTAGGCCCAGGGCCCCTCGCTTGTCGAGGCCGCATTGTCTTGGCGGCCGAGGATGTAGTATAATTGTCCGAGGAAAAACAGAGCCTGCCGTGACCCCCCGCCGGAGCCACGCCACCCAACGCACCCTCGCAAGGATGGACTGCACCATGTCCCTCGCTCAACGTGCCGGCGTTCTGACCGTCGCCCTCTTGCTGTTCTGCTGCGCCGCCGTGGCGGCGCCCGTGGACGTCCCCGTGGACGCCGCCGGCCGTCCGGTCTTCGTGCCCAAGACCTGGGACGATGCGCCGGTGCGCCTGACGCTGACCGACCGCGACGCCCTGTCGGACCTGCTGCGCGCGGTGCCCCTGTCGCGCTTCTCGCGCGAGGACATCCGCTTCGGGACGGGCGGGGAGAAGTTCGGGGGCCTGGTGCTGGACGTGCGCGTGACCCCGGCCGAGCTCGCGTCGCTGCGCGCGGCCGGCTACGCCCCCGAGGCGCTGCCGGACCTGCACCGTCAGGGCCGCGAGGAGGCCGAGCGCGTGTGGCTGGACCGCGCCGCCAAGAGCGAGACGGCCGTGTTCCCCCTGACCTACTACCCGAGCCATGCGGAGATCGGCACCATCCTGGCCGACATGGCCGCGGCGCATCCCACGCTGGCCCGCACCTTCCAGTTCGGCAGCTCGGTGCAGGGCCGCGAGCTGTGGGGCCTCGTGATCAGCGACGACGTGCAGAACACCGAGGCCGAGCCCGAGGTGCGCTACTCCTCCAGCATCCACGGCGACGAGACGGTGGGCATCGTGCTGACCCTGAACTTCGCCGACTACCTGCTGAGCAACTACGGCCAGCCCGGCTACGAAGAGGTCACCAACCTGGTGGACAACTACGAGATCCACCTCATGCCCCTGCACAACCCCGACGGCTACGTGCTGGACCAGCGCTACAACGCCAACGGCGTGGACCTCAACCGCAACTACCCGGAGCCCGACGGCACGCACGCCACGCAGGAGATCGAGACCCTGAACATGATGGCGTACATCAACGGTTCGCACTCCGTGCTGAGCCTCAACTACCACGGCGGCGCCCTGGTGGCCAACTACCTGTGGGACTGGACCTACACCCGGGCCCCGGACGACGCCGCCCTGATCCCCCTGTGCCTGGAGTACTCCACCGAGAACCTGCCCATGTACAACGGCTCCTTCTCCCAGGGCATCACCAACGGCGCGGACTGGTACGTGGCCACCGGCACCCTGCAGGACTGGGCCTACGAGACCAACGGCGACCTCAACACCACGCTCGAGGTGTCCAACACCAAGTGGCCGTCGGCGGGCACGCTGACCACCTTCTGGAACGAGAACCGCCAGGCCATGATGGAGTACGCCAAGGCCGCCCGCTACGGCGTCAACGGCGTGGTGACCGGCGCCGACACGGGCCTGCCCCTGGACGCCACCATCACCGTGGTGGGCAACGCCAAGCCCGTGCACACGGACCCGGCCCACGGCGACTACTACAAGCTCCTGCCCACCGGCACCTATGACCTGGTGGTCAGCGCCGTCGGGTACCTGGACCAGAACCTCCTGGGCGTGAGCACCACGTGGGGCACCCCCACCGTGCTGAACGTGGCCCTGCAGCCCCTGGCCACCGGCGCGGTCTCCGGTCACGTGGAGGCCGCCGGCGGCCTGCCGCTGCCCGCGCGCGTGGACGCCTACACCTACCCGCTGCACGTGCTGACGGCCACCACCTACGCGAACGCCGCCGGCGACTTCACCCTGCCGGGCATCTACTACGGCGACTACACCCTGGAGTACCGCCTGGACGGCTACGTCAGCGGCTCCCAGCAGATCCTGCTGGACGGCGCCGCGCTGACCGTGCCGGACATGGTGCTGGAGGCCAGCCAGGAGATCACCGCCTTCCAGAGCGACTTCGACGCCGGCGACACCTCCGGCTGGACCATCTCCGGCGGCTGGGGCGTGGTCAGCCCGGGCGCCGACGGCACCGCCTACGCCGTGAACGACAGCCCGTCGGGCAGCTACCCCAGCAACGCCAGCCTGGCCTGCGCCATGACCGCCGGCGCGGACCTGAGCGCGGTCTTCGAGGGCACGCTGAGCTACCGGGCCAAGTGGGACATCGAGACCAACTGGGACGGCTGCCAGCTCCAGGTGTCCGTGGGCGGCGGCGCGTGGTCGCCCGTGGCCACGGCCCACACCCAGAGCGGCAGCGGCCAGGGCGTGCAGTCCGCGGGCCAGCCCTACTACGAGGGCAGCCAGGCCGCCTGGATCACCGAGACCGTGGACCTGGATCCCTGGCTGGGCGAGGCCGACGTGCGCTTCCGCTTCCTGCTGCAGACGGACACGTCCATCGTGAAGGACGGCTTCACCTTCGACACGTTCCTGATCCACGGGCTGGGCGTGGTGACCAGCGACACCAGCGACACGCCCCAGGCCTTCACCCGCCTGCAGGGGCTGCGTCCCAACCCGTTCAACCCCAGCACCACGGTCTCCTACGAGCTGGCCGCGGCCGGCCGCGCCGTGCTGGAGGTCTACGACGTGCAGGGCCGCCTGGTGCGCACCCTGCTGGACGAGACGCGTCCCGCCGGCGCCGGCACGGCCCTCTGGGACGGCCGGGCCGACGACGGCAGCGCCGCCGCCAGCGGCATGTACTTCGTGCGGCTGCGGTCGGGCGGGGAGAGCCGCTCGCTGAAGGCGATGCTGGTCAAGTAGTTCGGACCACGGTGCGTGGACGAAGAGGCGGGCGCTCCGGCAGGGGCGCCCGCCTTCGTTTCCGGCGAGGCGTCGCGGCGGGAATCGATGATCTTGAACTTGATTCTCGAAAACCGGAATGCATATTGGAGGCTACGTTACGGAAATAACACCAAGGGGTCCGCTCCCATGGAACTGCTCCTGCTCGTCCTCAGCGCCATCCTGGTCAACAACTTCGTCCTGGCCCGCTTCCTGGGCATCTGCCCCTTCCTGGGCGTCTCGCGCAAGCTCTCCACGGCCCTGGGCATGACCGGCGCCGTGATGTTCGTGATGACGCTGGCCGGGGTGGTGAGCTGGGTGGTGCAGCACCGGCTGCTGGAGCCCTGGGGCCTGGAGTACCTGCAGACCATCGCCTTCATCCTGATCATCGCCTCCATGGTGCAGCTGGTGGAGCTGGCCCTGCAGAAGCTCAGCCCGGCTCTCTACCGCTCCCTGGGCATCTTCCTGCCCCTGATCACCACCAACTGCGCGGTGCTGGGCTGCGCCGTCATGAACATCCAGAACGATCACACGCTGCTGGAGACCGCGGTGTTCAGCCTGGCGGCGGGGGTGGGGTTCGGCCTGGCGCTGGTGCTGTTCTCGGGCATCCGCGAGGTGCTGGCCCTGGCCGATGCGCCCCGGAGCTTCCGGGGCACGGCGCTGGCGCTGGTCACGGCGGGGATCCTCTCGCTGTCGTTCATGGGCTTCGCCGGACTCGTGAAGTAGGAGGCGCGTGATGCTGGTTCCCATCGCCGCCCTCGCGGGCCTGGGACTGCTCTCCGGACTGGGGCTCGCCGCCGCCGCGCGCGTCTTCGCGGTGGAGGGCGATGCGCGCCAGGACGAGATCGCCGACCTGCTTCCCGGCGCCAACTGCGGCGGCTGCGGCTACGCCGGCTGCGCGGACTTCGCCGGGGCCGTGGTCCGCGGCGACGCCGCCGCGGCGGACTGCCCGGTGTGCGACCGGAGGTCGGCGGAGCTGGTGGCCGCGGTCATGGGCCTGGAGCTGGACGAGCGCGAGCCCCAGGTGGCCCTGATCCTCTGCCAGGGCGACGACCACGTGGCCGCCCGCCGCTACCGCTACAACGGCCTGGCCTCCTGTGCGAGCGCGGTCCAGCTGGGCGGCGGCGACAAGGCCTGCGGCTGGGGCTGCCTGGGCCTGGGCGACTGCCAGGCCGCCTGCGCCTTCGGCGCCGTGGAGATGACCGCGGCGGGGGTGGCCCGCGTCCTCCCGGCGCGCTGCACGGGCTGCGGGCGGTGCGTGACCGCCTGCCCCAAGGACATCATCAAGCTGGTGCCCAAGAGCGCCACGGTGCACGTGCTCTGCAGCAACCACGGCAAGGGCGCCGGGGTGAAGAAGCAGTGCTCGGTGGCCTGCCTGGGATGCCGCAAGTGCGAGAAGGCCTTCGCGGAGGACCCGCGCATCGTGGTCTCCGACTTCCTGGCGGAGGTGGACTACGGCCGTGCGCCGGACGATCCCGCACTGGTGGATCTGTGTCCCACGGGCGCCATCGTCCATGTGGAGCAGGGGACGGAAGGGGGCACGCCGTGAAGTTCGCAGGCGGGATCCACCCCGCGTACCACAAGGACACGGCGGCGTCGACGACCGCGACGCTGCCCCTGCTGCCCCGCTACGTGGTGCCGGTCGCCCAGCACCTGGGCGCGCCGGGCGAGGTGGTCGTGGCCAAGGGCGACGCGGTGGGGCGCGGGCAGCCGCTCACGGAGCCGCGGGGTTTCGTCTCGGTGCCGGTCCACGCGCCCACCAGCGGCACGGTGACCTCCGTGAAGGAGCTGCCCCACCCGGTGGGACGGCCCCAGCTCGCGGTGGAGATCGAAAGCGATGGGCGGGACGCCTGGTGGGAGGGCATCACGCCGCACGGCGATTGGCGGACCCTCGAGCCCGCCCTGCTCAAGGGGCTGATCCGCGATGCGGGCGTGGTGGGCATGGGCGGCGCGGCGTTCCCCACCCACGTGAAGCTGAGCCCGCCGGAGGACAAGCCCATCACGGCCTTCCTGCTCAACGGCGCCGAGTGCGAACCCTACCTGACCGCCGACCACCGCGTGATGGTGGAGCAGCCCGCCGCGGTGCTGGAGGGCGTGGGTCTGATGATGCGCGTGCTGGGCGTGACCGCGGGGCACGTGGGCGTGGAGTCCAACAAGCCCGACGCCCTGGCGGCCCTGCGCGACGCCTGCCCGCGCGATCTGGATCTGGCGTTCCACCTCCTGGAGACCAAGTACCCCCAGGGTTCGGAGAAGCACCTGATCGCCGCGGTGACCGGGCGCGAGGTGCCGTCGGGCGGGCTGCCCATGGACGTGGGCTGCGTGGTGCAGAACGTGGGCACCGCCGTGGCCTGCGTGGAAGCCGTGCGCGACGGACGTCCCATGACCGAACGCGTGGCCACGGTCACCGGTCCGGCCGTGCGCACGCCGCGCAACGTGCGCGTGCGCGTGGGCACGCCCCTGACGGACGTGCTGGCGTTCTGCGGCGGCCTGACGGCGGACGCCGCCAAGGTGGTCCTGGGCGGCCCCATGATGGGCCTGGGCCAGTTCGACATGGACGTGCCCGTGCTCAAGGGCACCAGCGGCGTGCTCTGCCTGCGCGAGCGCGACGTGGTGCTGTTCGAGGGCGGCCCCTGCATCCGCTGCGGCTTCTGCGTGGACGCCTGCCCCATGGGCCTGGTGCCCAGCGCCATGGGCGTGCTGTCGGAACGGGGCGTGTTCGCGGATCTGCCCGCCTGGCACGTGACCGACTGCATCGAGTGCGGCAGCTGCGCCTACGTCTGCCCGTCCCGACGTCCCCTGGTCCAGCTCTTCCGCCGCGGCAAGGCCGAGGTGCGGGCGCTGCAGCCCAAGGCCGCCGGCGCGGCCTGAACCGAGGAACCCATGACCGGCAACACCCGCGACGACTTCATCATGAGCCCGTCGCCCCACATCCACAGGGGCGTGGACGTGCGCGCCATCATGCGCGACGTGATCCTGGCCCTGCTGCCGGCCGTGCTGGTGGGGCTCTGGTTCTTCGGCCTGGGCGCGTTGAAGGTGCTGGCGCTGGCCGTGGGCGGCTGCGTGGGCGTGGAGTGGGCGGCCAATCGCCTGCTGGGCCGGCGCGGCACCCTGCGGGACCTGAGCGCCGTGGTCACCGGCGTGCTGCTGGCCATGAACCTGCCGTCCACCAGCCCCTGGTGGCTGGTGCTGATCGGCTGCCTGGTGGCCATCGGGCTGGCCAAGGCCATCTACGGCGGGCTGGGCTGCAATCCGTTCAATCCCGCCCTGGTGGCCCGCGTGTTCCTGCTCATCAGCTTCCCGGTGCCCATGACGCGCTGGGCGTTGCCCGGAGGGCCGGGCACGCCCCTGGACGCGGCCACCGGCGCCACGCCCCTGGGCGCGGTGAAGGAGGCCGTGGCCCTGGGCCGCGGCGTGGCCCAGGCGGAGACGGGCGGCACCCTGGACCTGCTGCTGGGCCGCACCGGCGGCAGCCTGGGGGAGGCGGGCGCGTTGGCGCTGCTGGCCGGCGGGCTGTTCCTGCTGTGGCGCGGCCACATCCGCTGGCAGATCCCGGTGGGCTTCCTGGGGGCCGTGGCGCTGATCACCGGCGCCTGCTGGCTCGCGGACCCGGGCACCTACGCCGACCCCCTGTTCCATCTGCTGTCCGGCGGCTTGCTCCTTGGGGCGTTCTTCATGGCCACGGACATGGTGACCTCGCCGGTGACGCGGCGCGGCATGCTGATCTTCGGCGTGGGCTGCGGCGTGCTCACCGCGGTGATCCGGCTCTGGGGCGGGTATCCGGAGGGCGTGAGCTTCGCCATCCTGCTGATGAACGCGGGGACGCCGCTGATCGACCGCGGCGTGCGGCCCCGGGTCTTCGGCACGGGCCGTCGGCTGCACGGGGAGGCGGGATCGTGAGGGAGATGATCAACCTGCCCCTGCGCCTGGCCCTGATCTGCGCCGTGGCGGCCCTGGCCCTCAGCCGGGTGGACGCCCTGACGCGCGAGCCCATCGCGCGCGCGGAGGCGCAGGCGCGGCGTCAGGCCGTGGAAGCGGTGCTGCCGGCGTTCGCCACGCTGAGCGAGGACACGGTGGGCGGCGCGGACGGGCCCGCGGCGTACGTCGTGGGCGCCGACGCCGACGGCCCCACGGGCGTGGCCTTCACCGCGGTCACCGGGCTGGGGTACTCGGGTGAGATCGAGGTCATGATCGGCGTGGATCCGCAGGGCGTGGTCCGCGGCGTGCGGATCCTGCGCCACGCCGAGACGCCCGGCCTGGGCGCCAACTACGCCGCGCCGGACGTGCTGCAGGCGTTCTACGCCGGCCACGGACTGGAGGACCGCGACTGGCGCGTGACCAAGGACGGCGGCCAGGTGGATGCCATCACGGGCGCCACGGTCACCGGGCGCGCCATCTGCGACGCGCTGACCGCGGGCCTGGAACGGTTCCGCGCCGACCGCGCGGAGCTGATGGGCGCCGTCAAGGAGGCACCATGAACGCCACCACCATCCTCATGCGCGGGCTCTGGAAGGAAAACCCCGTCTTCCGTCTGCTGCTGGGGCTGTGCCCCACCCTGGCGGTCACCACCGGCGTGCTCAACGGGCTGGGCATGGGGCTGGCCAGCACCTTCGTGCTCATCTGCAGCAACGTCATGGTGTCGCTGCTGCGGAGCTTCATCCCCAAGAAGGTGCGCATCCCGGCCTACATCGTGGTCATCGCCTCCTTCGTGACGGTGGTGGACCTGGTGATGCACGCCTATCTCTTCGAGCTGCACCGGAGCCTGGGGCTGTTCATTCCGCTGATCGTTGTGAACTGCGTGATCCTGGGACGCGCGGAGGCCTTCGCCGGCCGCAACTCCGCGGGGTGGGCGCTGCTGGACGGCGTGGGCATGGGGCTGGGGTTCACCCTGGGACTGATGGTGCTGGGCGCCGTGCGCGAGCTGCTGGGCTCGGGCTCGCTGCTGGGCGTGCAGATCCTGGGCGACGCGGCGCCGCGGCTGCTGGTCATGATCCTGCCGCCGGGGGCGTTCCTGACCCTGGGCTTCCTGCTGGCCGGCATGAACGCGCTGGAGGAGAAGCGGGCCATCCGCGCCGGGGAGGCCTACGCGCCGCCGCGGGAGATGGACTGCGGCAGCTGCGTGCTCTGCCGCCTGCACGAGAACCTGGAGCAGCCGGACTAGCGGTTCAGGAACTGCAGCACGGTGTCGGTCCGGCGCGCGGGCTCCAGGGCCAGGTCGCCGCGCAACCCCGCGGTGGCGAGCACGCGCGCCGGGCCGTCGTCCGTGGCCGGCGGCAGCACCAGGATGGCCTCCACGTCGCGGTAGGTCTCGCGCAGCAGCCGCACCGCCTCGTCCGGCCCCGCCACGAAGAGCGTGGTGGAGAGGCCGTCGCAGAGCGTGGCGCTGGGATGGATCACCGTGGTGCCCAGCAGCCCCTCGGCCGGCCGGCCCGTGGCGGGATTCATGATGTGGCCGTAGCGGCGGCCGTCGATCTCCACGAACCGCTCGTACGATCCGCTCGACGCCACCGCCCGGTGCCAGGTGGAGAACGTGGCCAGCAGGCGGTCGCGGTCCCGCGGGTCCCGCACGCCGATGGTCCACGCGTCGCGCCCCTGCGGCTTGCCCAGGGCGTAGAGGTTGCCCCCCAGGTCGATGAGGGCGGCGCTGATGCCCAGCTCCTTCAGGTTGGCCACCGCGCGGTCCACGGCGAACCCCTTGGCGATGCCCCCCAGGTCGAAGCGGCAGCGCGCGTCCTGCTTGACGATGGTGCGGTTCGCGGCGTCGAACACGTAGCGGTCCATCAACGCCCGCGCCGAGTCCACCTCCGCCTGGGAGGGCAGCCGCCCCTCGCCGCCGCGGAAGCCCCAGAGCCGCATGAGCGGGTAGGCGGTGAGGTCGAAGGCGCCGCCGCTGCCGCGGTGCAGGGCCTCGCCCACGCGCAGGCACTCGCTCAGCCACAGGCTCACCGGCAGCACCGTGTCCGCGGGCGCGGCGTTGAGGCGGCCCACCTCGCTGTCGTCGCGCCAGGAGCTCAGCCGCACCTCCACGGAGTCGAAGGTGGCCGCCACCACCTCGGCGGGCATCCGCTCGATGGTGCGGTCCCACACCTCCACGGTGGCGCGGGCGGTGGTGCCCATG
>ERZ795053.2617-NODE-2617-length-21532-cov-21.757229_pt1 | contig 21532 bp, 15 predicted proteins | sample MGYA00375137_ERZ795053 | MGnify/ENA primary metagenome ERZ795053 (study PRJEB30182, sample SAMN05720284) | activated sludge metagenome | isolation source: Anaerobic digester | place: Hong Kong | collected 2014-12-17 ...
TCGTGCGTGCCGCGCTCGACGATTTCGCCGCCGTCGATGACGAGCACCTGGTCGGCGTTGCGGATCGTGCTCAGGCGGTGGGCGATGACGAAGCTGGTGCGCCCGCGCATGAGGCGCATGAGCGCGGCCTGGATGCGCGCCTCCGTGCGCGTGTCGACGCTGCTCGTCGCCTCGTCCAGGATGAGGATGCTGGGGTCGGCCAGCACGGCGCGGGCGATGGCGAGCAACTGGCGCTGCCCCTGGCTCAGGTTGCCGGCGCGCTCGGAGAGCATCGTGTCGTAGCCGTGGGGAAGCTGGCGGATGAAGGGGTCGGCGTCGGCCAGGCGCGCGGCGTCGATGCACTCTTCGTCCGTGGCGTCGAGCCGGCCGTAGCGGATGTTCTCCATCACCGTGGCGGAGAAGAGGAAGGTGTCTTGCAGGACGATGCCCAGGCGGCGGCGCAGGTCGTCCTTGCGAATGGCGCGCAGGTCGACGCCGTCGATGCGGATGCTGCCGCCGTCGATCTCGTAGAAGCGCGAGAGCAGGTTGATGATCGTCGTCTTGCCCGCACCTGTCGGGCCGACCAGGGCGACCATCGTGCCGGCGTCGGCGCAGAGCGACATCTCCTTGATGATGGGCGTGCCGGGCGTGTAGGCGAAGTCGACGGCGTCGAAGGTCACGCGGCCGTGCACCGTGGCGAGCGCGTGCGCATCGGGCGCGTCGTCCACCTCGGGCGGCAGGTCGATGATGGCGAAGACGCGCTCGGCGCCGGCCAGCGCGGCCTGGATGGCGTTGTACATGTTGGCGAGCTGGCGCAGTGGGTGGATGAAGTTCTGCCCGTAGATGATAAAGGTGGCGATGAGTCCCACGCTGACAAGGCCGCGCAGCGCCAGCCAGCCGCCCAGCGCCGCCAGCACAATCACGAAGAAGTTGCCCAGCACGTTGGTCAGCGGCATGAGCAGCAGGGCGTAGGTGTTGGCGTAGACGCCGGCGCGGAAGACCGCATCGTTGCGCGCGCGGAAGGCGGCAATCACCGACTCGTTACGGCCAAAGGCCTTGACCACGCGCTGCCCACTGATCGCCTCCTCCATGACGCCGTTCATGCCGCCCAGCTCGCGCTGGAGGTCGCGGAAGCCGCGCCGCGTGTAGCGCGCCACGAAGTTTGTAAAGAGGAACATGATGGGCACGACGAGCAGCGAGGCAAGCGCCAGCCAGACGTCGAGCAGGAACATGGCGACGAGGATGCCCACCAGCGAGAGCACGCTGGCCAGCAGCGCCACCACGTTGTCGGAGACGGCCTGGTTGATGACGTCGATGTCGTTGGTCAGCCGGCTCATCAGCTCGCCGGCCGGGTTGCGGTCGAAGAAGCTCAGCGGCAGCCGTTGCAGGTGCGTGAAGAGATCCTGGCGCACGCGCTGGAGCGTGCCCTGCGAAACCGCCGCCATCACCCAGCCGGCGATGGCCTGGAAGAGATTGGTGAACGCATAGACGGCGAGCATGAGCAGCGCGATCGCCGCCAGCCCGTCGGGTTGTTTGGGCGTGATGAAGCGGTCGATGGCCACGCCCAGCAAGTACGGTCCGACGAGACCCAGCACGGTGTAGATCACGATGCAGGCGAGGACGAAGAGCAGCGTCCCGCGGTAGGGCTTGAGATAGGGCAGCAGGCGCACCAACGCATGGCGCGGGTTCTTGGCCTTCTCGATGCGGCCCACCGCGGCCGGGCGGCGCGGCATCATGCTGGCGCGTACGTCGGAGGTCGAGCGTTCGGGTGGCTGTTGGCTCATGCGGCACCCCCGGCGGCCAGCCCGACGCCATCGCCAAGCTGCGACGCGTAGATCTCGCGGTAGATGGGGCTGGCGACCATCAACTCCTGGTGCGTGCCCTGCGCAGCGACGCGGCCGTGTTCGAGCACAACGATCTTGTCGGCGCGCAGCACGGTGCTGATGCGCTGGGCAACGACGAGGCTGGTGTGTTCGTACTTCGCCGCCGCCAGTGCGTCCTGGATGCGCGTCTCCGTGTCCACGTCGACGGCGCTGGTGCTGTCGTCCAGGATGAGGATGCGCGGCCGCATGAGCAGGGCGCGGGCGATGGCGATGCGCTGCTTCTGCCCGCCCGAGAGGTTCACGCCGCGCTCCTCGACGTGCGTGTCGTAGCCGCGCGGCAGCGCCTGGATGAAGTCGTGCGCCTGTGCAGCCTGGGCAGCGGCCATGACCTCCGCGTCGGTTGCCTGCGGCGCGCCGTAGCGGATGTTGTCGCGCACCGAGCCGGAGAAGAGAATCGTCTCCTGCGGCACGATGGCGATGTGCCGCAAAAGTGCATCCTGGCGCAACGTGCGCACGTCGGCGCCGTCGATGAGCACGCGGCCGCCGTCCGTGTCGTAAAAGCGCGGCACCAGGTTGACCAGCGATGTCTTGCCTGCGCCCGTCGCGCCGAGGATGGCCACGCTCTGCCCCGCCTCCGCCACCAGGTCGATGCCCTGCAACACCGGTTCGCTGCCGGCGCCGTTGTAGGCGAAGGCCACGTTTTCGAAGACGACGCGGCCGGCGACGGTGTCGGGCAGGTCGGCCGCGGTGGGGCTGTCCTGCACCTCCGGCATGGTGGCGAGCACCGCATCGACGCGCTCGGCCGAGGCGATGCCGGAGGCCCACACGTTGGCGAGCATGGCCATCATCGTCAGCGGCGTGATGGTCGTCAGCAGGTAGTTGGTGAAGGCCACCACTTCGCCCACGCTCAGGTCGCCGTCGATCGACTGCATGCCGCCCGCCCAGATGACGAGCACCATGCCGGCGTTGACGCACATGGTGAGGATGGGGGACATGGTCGCCATGAAGTGCATGACGCGAATCGACTGGTCGGTGAACTCCTGGTTGGCCGCACCAAAGCGCTCGGCCTCGTGCTCGTCGCGCACAAAGGATTTGACCACGCGCACGCCGGCCACGTTCTCCTGGAGCACGGTGTTGAGGCGGTCCATCTTCTCGCGCACGCGGTGAAAGAGCGGCTCCATTTTGAAGACGAAGAAGCCGACGATGACGGCGGTGACCAGCAGCAGCGGCAGCATGATCAGCGCCAGGCGCGGGCTGGTGGCGAACATCAGCACCATGCTGCCCAGCATCAACAGCGGCGCGCGCGTGCCGATGCGCAGTGTGATCTGCGTCAGCCGCTGCAATGCCGACGCGTCCACGGTCAGGCGGATCATCAACTGGCCGGTCTGCTGCCGGTCGAGGTCGCCGTAGGCAAAGCGCTGGATCTGGAGGAAGATCGCCTCGCGCAGATCGCGCGCCACGCTCTCGCCGACGCGTACGGAGTAGATGTTGTTGCCCACGGCGATGAGCGCGCTCACCAGCGAGATGCCGAGCATGAGCAGCCCGGTCTGGATCACGACCTGCTGGTTGCCCTGGTTGATGCCCTGGTCGATGATGCGCTGAATCAGGCGCGGTATCGACAGATCGAGAAAGACGAGAATCGTCAGCAGCACCAGCGCGATAAGTGCCCAGCGCCAGTAAGGGCGGACGAATGACGATAGCTTGAAGACATAGCTCATGGGGCGCTCATAGATGGATTGTCAGCGTACATGTTCGTTGAAAGTTCGGCTCTTTTGACTTCGCCGGTCAGTCATTACTCGCCAGCACGGCGCGCACCTGGCTTTGGCATGATTCCACGGCCTCGCGCACGCGGCGCACCTGGGTCAGGTCGCCCCGTGCGATGGCGTCGCTCAGCCCATTCCACACGATGCGGTTGAGATGGTCAAGCTCTTCTTCCAGGAATCTGACCTCGGGCTGGCGGCTGGAGCGGCTCTCTTGACCGCCAAAGCGTGACCAGAACGCGGCAATTGGCTCGGCCTGGGCGACCAACTCAGCCTTGCCGAGGTCAGTCAATGCATAGACCTTGCGTTCGGCATCCTGGTCGGCGCGTACCAGCCCCTGGTCTTCGAGATATTGCAGGGTGGGGTAGACGGTGCCCGGGCTTGGGACGTACCTGCCCGCCGAGCGTTCTTCCAGCGTCTTGATGAGTTCGTAGCCATGTTTTGGGCCATCGCGCAACACATCCAGCAGGATGTACCGCGCCTCGCCGCGCCTGGCCCGGCCGCGGCCGCGCCCCTTTCGCTCCCCGTGTCGCCCGCGGCCATCGTCGTGGCGACCGTGGCCGTCGCCTTCATGCCCGCGGCTGTGCCGCTGTCCCTGCTCGCCCCCTCTTGACTCACGACCGCTACCGGCGCCGTGACGGCTCTCCTGCTCGTGGCCCGTCCTGCGATTTGAGTGCATTCTTCTATCTTGCATGTGTTCCTCACTTGTGAAATGTAGACTATCACGATATATCGTTATCGGTAGTGTACATGCAAGATGCGCAGGTGTCAAAACGGACGTTCGCGATATATCGATATAACTTTTCCGGCCGGCGCTCAGGCAGATGTTGCGTTGTGGAGCGCCCACAACTGACGCGTCATTTCGGCGTGACCGATGTGGCGGCTCATGTGTTCAAAGGCGTGCTGGATGTCGTAGCGCACGGTGAGGACGCGGCTGGCATCCTTGGGGTGCGGCCGGCTGGCGTCGAGATCGTGGGGCGACAAGCTGTCCAGGAAAAGGTCGGCGAAGTCCACCATGCGCCGCGCCCGTGCGCGCAGATAGGCCGGGTCGTGGTTGGCAGGGCCGAACTCGTCGCTGCCCTCGTCGCCCTGCACCGCGCTCCAGTCGATGCGCCCCATGATCCACTCGGCGCGGTGGAGCAGGTAGTAGGTCGACGAGATGGCGTGCGCGGCGAGCCAGCCGAGCCGGCCGGCCGGTCCCTGCCACGGGCTGCTCTCGAAGGGCTTCCACAGCAGCGCCTCGGCCGGCAGCCCGTCGAGCAAATTGTCGATGTCGCCGGCCATGTTGGCGAACATCTGGCGGTAGGTAGCGATTTCGGATGTGGCGGTCATGGGTTGGATCCTTTCGTGGTGGGTTGAGTTCAAACGTCAAACGTGATGCGTGATGCGTGATGCCGTGATGTACATGCGGGCTGTGGTATGGCTTACCCAATTGCGTGCTGTCGGCGCTGCTGGCGTACGAGACTTGCCCAAAAGCGCAGATGCGGGTCGTCCGGATATGTATTGTGATAGTGTGCGATACCACCCTCGCCGCTGAAGAGCAAATCGGAAGCCGCTGCGATCTCCGCCTCCGCCGCGCCATCGGGGCCGCGCAGGCTGCGGGCAAAGGCGCCGCCCTGGTCGCCCAACGACGCCGCAAACCATTCGGCGGGCGTATGGCCGTCGGCCGGCCATTGGCGCTCGCGCTTGGGCGACTCCATCAACTGTTTGTACAGTTCGGTCAGTTGGCGCACGCCACGCAGCGGATCAAATGTGGCGCGGGCATACTCCCGCGCATTCGCGCCGAGATGCGCCCGTTCCGCCGGCGCCTGGCAAAGCTGCTCGATGGCCGACGTGTATGCTCCCGCGCTTTCCACCACCCGCCCGGTGACGCCATCCTCCACCAGATAGCGCACGCCACCGTGCGAAAAGACAACCGGCGGCAGACCGACCCACATGGCCTCCTGCAAGGCCTTTTCGCTCGTGGCGTAGGTCTCCGGGCTGAGGGGATAGCCGAAGAGGTCGAATTCGGCCAGAGTGCGCCCGATACTCTCGACATATCCGCGGTAGTCGAACCGTTCAGTCGCCCCCAAGGCCTGCGCCTGTTGCTGCAGTGGCTGCCATGCGCCGCTGCCGCACACGACGAACCGCGCTGATGGCTTGCACACCGCCGCGCTCATCGCTACAAACTCGGGGTGCACTTTCCCCGGTCCCAGGCCGCCGACGTAGCCCACGACGAAGCCGGTATGTGGCTGCGGGGCGAAGTTTGCCAGGCGGTCGAAATCAGCAAGGCCAAAGACCACAGGCGTAGACGGTGCCTGCACGGCAAAGCCTGGCAGTGTCAGCGTTCCGGGGCTGGTGGCAACGAGCAGGTCGGCGAAGGCGTAGAGTGGCGACGGGATCACCTGGGGTCGATGGCTGCCGAAGATTTTCAGCCAGACCATCAACCGCATGGGAGGCAGGGCGCTGCGCAGCCAGCCATAGAGTGCAGGATTGTTCCAAAAGTGCGCGATGACGATGTCGGCGCCGGTCAAGACTTCGGCGCGTGCGGCGGCTGCCGGCGTGCGCAGCACCTTCACCCCGCTTTGTCTGGCGAGTGCCAGAGCTAGCGGCGAGATGGCGCAGGTCAATGGGCAGACTGTGTGCTCGTGATGCAATCCGGCGCGGGCCGCGTACTTGGCCGCCGCCAGGATCGACCGTTCAGGACCCGCCGTCCCAAACCGTTCGATGATGTGGACCAGCTTTAGCATGACGTTGGCTCCGTCTCCGGCCGGATGACGCCCCGTCGCTGTAACGAGCGGCGCGTAGCCGCCAGCAGCTCGCGTCGATAGGTCTCAACCTGGGCGGAGAGATTGGCGGCGTGGATCCGCTTGTGCAGCCCGACCTCCGGCAGGGCCATGATGGTTACGCCGGCATCGGCGGCCCGCATAAACCACTCACTGTCGCAGCCAACCGTCAGGCTGTCGTTGAAGTGGCCGACTTGGGCAAACACTATGCGGCGCGCCATCATCGACCCAGGCGTGAAGCCCTGCGCCGGGCTGCCGAGCCAATCACCGGCGTAGCCAGGCGGCAGGTCGACGCCGTCATGCAAGAAGCGCACCATGCGACCAATGACCGCCGGACAGGTTGGCTGTGCGTGCAGAAAACTGGCGGCGGTTTCGAGCCACTGTGCTGCCCAGAAGTCGTCGGCATCGAGAAACGCGATCAAGTCGCCGTGCGCCTGGGCGAGCCCCTCATTGCGCGCATGGGCCAGGCCGCGCCCGCTCTGCTGCACCAGTGTCACGCCGGGCGCCGCCGCTGCGGCTTGCCGGCTGCCGTCGGTCGAGCCGCCGTCCACCACGATCACTTCGCACGGGCGAAGCGTCTGCTGCTCGATACTTGCCAATGCTTCGACCAGGTACGGCATCGCATTGCGCACGGGGACGATCACGGAGATGTGGCCCGATGCGCCGGAACCAGGTGCGCACGATTGACTGTCGCAGTTCGTCTGGCTCATCGTTGCCCTCCGCGCCTGGCTTCTGCCGGCAGACTTTGGGGGAGCGCCCGCCGACTTCCTGAAGCGTCCGTTGCGCTGCGCGGCAGAGCGGCCAGCGTGGCGCGCAGCGCGCACAGCCGCGGATGTTCATCGACATGCGCTGCTAGATGGTCGAGCACCTGTCCCAGTTCCACCGGATCGGCCAGGGGCGCCAGAAACGGGCGCCCACCAGCCTGGATGCCGGGCATTGTGAGTTCCGGTCGTTGCTGCATGGCGCGCTGCCATGTCCAAAGCGCGCGGACATCGCGGTAGGTGTTCAGCATTTGCAGCAGAAATACCCAGCGGTCAAAGCGGTCATCGATCGCGTCTGCCAACTCTCCGCGAGGATGGACAGGCGGCAGGGGCATCGCTCCGGCACGCGTGCGGCTGCGCAGATCGTCCATTGTGCGGTTGTGCGTTGCCCGCGGATCGAAGCCGATGTTGGTGATCAGGTTCGTGGCCGGGCTGATCCACAACCCGCCGACGAGACAACTAATGAGCGACCACTGAATGTCCCAGGAGATCGATGAATTCTCCAGGGACGCGTCATAGAGATGCTGGCGATAGGCGACTTGCTGGGCATCGGGGAGATGAGCGGCCAACTGCTGGTGTACGTCCAGGTGTCGGTAGCGACTAAGGCGCAAGTCGTAGCGCTGCCACGCTCTGCGCCACGTGGCCCAGCCCCAGATTGCCGGCAACCGATGTATCACGTAGCTGCTGTCGCCGGCGCTCCACTCGCCCAGGGCATTGTAGCCGCCGATGCCGAGCACCCGTTCCGCGTTTCTGTAGCGAGCCAGGAGAGACTGGCAATACGCGAAGAACGAAGGCTCCGGCAATACGTCATCCTCCAGGATGATTGCTTCTTCCACCTGCGCAAAAAGCCAATCCAGACCCGATACGACGCGCTGGTTGCAGCCCAGGTTCTCACCGGCATAGATGCGCTCGACCTGGCAGGGCCAGTCAACTTGTTCTGCCACGGCGCGCGCGGCCGCGCAGAGTTCGGCCTCTGCAGGGTGATCGCGCCGCGGCCCGTCGGCAATCAAGAATAGCCGGGTTGGACGGGCTGCGCGGATCGTCGCGAAGACGGCTGCAACCAGGTCGGGGCGATTGAACAGAATCAACGCCACGGGCGTCGTCAGTTCATCCATCGCCGTGCCTCCCCCGTGATTGCAGCTCTTATGAGCTCCGGCGCCACGGCAGGATCTGTGCCTAGCTCGAGCCGGTAGCAGGGCACCCGGCGCACAATCGCGGCCGTGTGCCGGAAGAGCGCCGGCGCTGCATGGGCGGGCAGCCCCATCAAGCGCACCGAAGTCGGCGCAAGGACGTTGAGCGCCTCGATGGGCGCCAGCGGACGCAGCCGCGAGCGCTCCTGATGTGTGATGTGCAGAACGAGCACCGCCCGGATTTCCATGCGCCCGGCGAGGCGTACGTCCGGCGCCCGCTGGAGCATGTAAATCTGTTTGTCATCTACGTAGCGTCCAGTGGCCGCCGCTGACGGTGGCTGCAGCCAGGCAGCCGATTGGCGCGTAAGCTTGGTGCTGCTGTAGAGGCTGTGCGCGATCGGCAGTTGATCGCTTTGCGCAAAGCAGAAGTCATCGCCTGCCAGCGTCATTCCCGCCAGGGCACATGCAATAGCCGTAGTTGATTTTCCGGCCCCGCCGGCGCCGGCCAGGAGAGCGCCGCCTTCATCGATGCCGACGGCGGCTGCATGCAGGCCCACCAATCCGTCGGCGTGCAGAGCGGCGGCGAACAATTCGCGCAACGGCGTGGCATAAGCGCGTGTATGATCGTGGGGATCCCCGGCCAGCCAGGCGACGCCATCGCGACTGCGCCAATCGTAGGCGGTGATGGCAGCGGGGGCGGCTGATACGGTAATCTGCAATCCGCGCTCCGTGGCGACGTAGATGCCAGGCGGTGGCATCAGGCGGCTGTCGAAACGTCTGTGCCCGGCGTAGGTGCGGATGCTAATGTCGGGGCGAGCCGCTTCCGGCGCCCGCAGGTGTTCCAGCGCCGGCGTCAGGGCGGACAGCGTTGCGGCGCCGGCGCTTTGTATCAGCACACGACGACCTCCGATGCAGAAGGTCGCGCCGCAGCGCTCCGCAACTTCCTGCGTTCGCTGGAAGCCCTGGAGCAAGGCATGAAACAGCGCGTCTAGCTCAAGGACGTTCAGAGGCGGAGCGTTCGCCAGGCGGGCGATTGGCTGGCTCATGCCTTGTGTGGCCAGCCCCGCTCATCGACCTCGTGGATCGGGTCGACCAGGAGGAGTTCCGCCATGTCGGTGAACTTCTGTATGACAGGCGGCTCGTACGCTTCCCCGCCGATTTCACGCCATTCGGGACGCGCGTCCGCAGACGTGGCTTCCGCCGCCGCTACGATCAACTCTTCAGCTAGAAGTCGCGCAACGAATGCCGACACATCCTGCTGCACGGTGGCAAGATCGGCGCCGGCGCGGCTGGCCAGATCCTTGCTCAGGTGCGCTACGTCGGCGCCCGATTCAAGCATCTGAAACAACAGGGTGCCACTGCCGCTGATGTTGAAGTAGACGCCTGACTCTGTGTCAATGACGACAGTGTCGCGGTCGATTGTCTCGTGGATGATGCGCGGGGAGTTAATCTTGTAGACTGTGTTGTCTGCACTCATGGATAGGCTCTCATTGTTGGGTTTTCATCCTGGGTGTGACTGGATCGAATTATACTCATGTTCTCAAGAATGTGCGATTGAGCGCGCCAAGGCCATTCGATGGCGTACGGTGGATCGACTGCCGGGCCGCAGCGACTCGGCGATCCGCATGCGCGAAGTGGCAGACTCTTTGCGGCGCAGCAGTCCGCTGAGACCCAGAATGAGGTCGGTAAGGCGCACACTGCATTCGCCGATTCTGCCGCGCTCCTGGCGGACGTAGTGATATTTGGAGCGCAGAAAATGGGGAGCGAGCATCGTCTTGATGCGCGGCACGCTCTCCTCGCGGTAGCTCGCACCGCCGTAGTGAACGATGGTCGCATCGGTTACGACAGCGCAATGGAGCCCTGCCTGACGCACGCGCCGACAAAGATCCGTATCTTCCAGGTAGAGAAAGAACCCCTCGTCCATTCCGCCCAGGCGTCGGTACAACCCTGAACGCACAAACAATGTGCACCCTCGCAGCCAATCGGCCAAGATGGAGCCATCGCGTTCGACAAAGGGCGGCGGTTCCGGCGGCGCCACAACCGATAGCCCCAGGTGTCTTCTGGCGACCGTGCCCAGGCCGGCCAATCCCTGAAAACTAGGAAAATGAAAGTAGTTGTTCTGCACCGCTCCTTGCTCCCCGAAAAGCTCGTGATCTTCACCGTTGCGATTCTGGGGCGCGCAGATCCCGATCTCCGGATGCGCGTCCATAAACGCCGCCAGCCGTTCGATGGCATCGTCTTCTACCACCGTGTCCGGGTTGAGCAAGAGAAGATAGCGGCCGCTGGCCAGTCTGGCGCCTTGGTTGGCGGCGGCGGCATAGCCGATGTTGCACTGGTTTTCCACCAACATCGCCGCTGGAAAATTCGCACGAACCATGGCTGAGGACCCATCCGTCGATGCGTTGTCGATTACAATGAGCTCGCATTGACACTGGGTAGCATATATGGACGCCAGGCAGCGTTCCAGATGTGAGCACGTATTAAAACTGACGACAACGGCCGTAACGTCCATAAGCTGGTTTGTTGCGATCTGCTCGACTATGGTTGGCAGGGGTCCACTTTGGGCAGTTCAAGATGCTGCTTCATATGCTGTCCGGGCATGAGTGCCGGCTTTTCCTGCCACAGGCGCGTCATGAAGTCGGCGAAAGCGGCTGTGATTTGGCCGGCCTGTGCGCCGCTGCCCCCGGTGCGATCGGCGGCCAACGCGGGCTGAATGTTCAGGCAATGCCGGCCGTCGTGAAGTAATTCCGTGTAAAACGGCAGCACATGGGCGCCGGTGCTGGCCGCCAATTCGGCAAAGCCTTTCGTGAGATGGTGAATACGATTGCCGACCGTCACGCGCTGACCATGGACCGGGTTCTCCTGATCCCCGGCCATCAGCACGACACCGTTCCTGGCGAGAAGACGTTGTGCCTTGCTTGCCACCGCAGTGCGCGCCGACTTGATACGGGCGTCGTCGGCTTGCGCGGCGTCGACACCCATCTCTATCAGCGCCTCGCGGTAGCTATCGTTTGCGATCGGCGCAAAGCCTGGGGTACACAGGTGCAGGTACGCATCGTGCGAGGTGACGGCGGTCGTGTGTGGTCCGACAAGAATCAGGCCGTTGCCGCTGCGCAGCCCAGTCTCGATGTGCTCTGCGCCTGTCACGGCGAAATAGCGCTGCCAGCGTTCGCTGTGTGGGTGAGATTGTGTTGCGCTGCGTAGGCCGACTACCGGTGGCGAGAGCATTGAGGCGTCCTGGCCATCACCGGCCATTTCGGCAAGCCAGCGCTCCAAGATCAGTGTGCCGACGAGGTGAGATTGGATATCGCTCCGCCCCAATCGACGATGGCTTCCCATGCTCTGCGCAAAGTCATGCAGCATGTCAGACTCGCTGGCGTAGAAAGATCGTTGCACCCACCCCAGCCCATGCCAGCGTAACAGCCACCACATCGCGTCGAAATAGGTGAGCTGCATGATGCGACGCTCGATATAGTTGCGCAGGCGCATGCGCGGCGCAACGTGCGAGTTCCGTGCGCCATGGCGCTCCGGTTGCAAGGGGCGCACACCGTGAGCTGGCGCCCCTTCGGTACTCTCTCCGCTGGACGGCATGACGTCTGTGCCTTTGGTCGGCGACGCAACCTCCTGGCGTCCATCCCCGCTGTTTGATAGCAAGAGTGCCAGATGCGCAATCGTCGGGTCTCGGTAGAAGTCGAGCGATACCTCGCGTCCGGTTGCCCGCTCGGCGGTCAGGATCATGCGGAGCACCGTCAGTGAATCGCCGCCCAACGTAAATAGATTGTCTTGCATTGTGACCGATGGCACGCCGAATAGTTCAGCGGTCAATGCACCCAGGGCGGATGCCAGCCGCGCCGGATCGTCGTGCGCCGCCGTGACAGATTCGATCGTGGCATCGTTCGGGCCGCGGTCGATTGCCAGATACTTCTCGCGGTTGGCTTTACGGCCTATCTTTGCGTCGGATTGGAGTACCCAGCCCTTGGGCACAAATCGAAGATCGGCCAGCGCGATCTCCAGTTGGAGCGCAACGCGTTGCATGATTTCGCTTCGCCACCTGGCAAGTTGGGTCTCGGACACGGCATCGCGCACCTCACAGACCAGAACGGGACGCTGTGTACCCAACCCTTCGTCAAATAGCCCGAACGCAACGGCAAGCCTCCCGTTATTACCGAGGACGTTGGCGGCAATCTCTTCGACGGCCTGCGGCTGGATATTCTGGCCGCCGACGATTATCAGGTCATCTTTGCGCCCCAAGATGTAAAGCTCGTCGTCGGCAAGATAGCCCAGATCGCCGGTGCAGTACCAGCCGTCGTCCATAGCGAGCTGGGTCAACTCTGGTTGACCGAGGTAGCCGGCGAAGCAGTGGTTGGACCAAACTTGGACTTCCCCGGCTGTTCGCTCGGGCAGAATGCGCCGGCCTTCGTCGACGATCCTCACTTTGGTGCCGGCAACCGGCGCGCCGCACCCCACGACGGCCAATACGCCGCCGTCCGCCCCGGCTGCTGGGACGGCGCCGCCATCGGCGCTCAGGCGTTTCTGGTCGAGCCTGTCGATCCGGACTGGAGCACCGGTGCGGCTGAACGCAACGCCGACAACCTGCTCTGCCATACCATATCCGCCGCAGAGGGCGCTCGCTTTCAGACCAAGCGCGACAAAGTGCTGGTGGAAGGCGAGCAGGCTTTGCTCGGTTACGATTTCAGCCGCCACAATTACAGTATGCAAGCTCTCCAGCGAGAAGTCGCCTGGCCGGGGCGCAGTGATGCGGCGCACCATGAATTTCAGGGCAAAATTAGGCAGAAAAGTCACGGCGCCCTTGTAGTCGTTGACCGCCTGCCAAAGCAACCGCGGCTCGTTGATCCAGTGAGCCGGATCGATGTGCACCGAGGCGAGCCCCATTGCCAGTGGAATCAACAGACATAGCACAAGCCCACCGTCATGGTGAAATGGCATGCAACCGGCAACGGTATCGCCTGGCTGATAGCGCGCCGCAAAGACGCCACGAATATTGGTCATAACTGCGGCCTGGGACAATACGGCGATTTTGGGCCTGCCAGTCGTGCCGCTGGTCAGTTGCATGTACAGCGGGTCGTCGCTTCCGCGCACATGAGGCTCAAAACCGGCGGGCACATCGCCCACTGCTGCGGGCGCGAAGCCATGGATCTGGCTTCGCCGATGCGGCAGGCGCTCGCGGGCGACTGTCGCCAACGCAGGCGGGAACAACGCGGCGACAGCATCGGTGTGACGGAACACCAGGTCAAGCCGTTCGATATTGGCGTCGTGCGCGCCGGGACGAGGGTACGGCAGAATAATCGGGGCGGCGCCCACGTACATCGCCCCAAGAAAACCGAGTACGATCTCATAGGTATGGCCGATATTCAGCAGCACGACATCGCCGGGATTGACATTGCACTGCTGCCAGGCCAGAGCCATGCAACGCACATCTCGCCAGAGGTCAGCGTAGGTCGCCGAACTCGTCGTCTTCCCTTCACCGTCCAAGAAGATGAGGGCATTGGCTGCGGGAGTCTCCTGCGCCCAGTGCCGGATCGCCTCGATGATGGACGCAAAGTTCGGTACGCTCACGTGCTGGATTTCTCCGCTGGGGTTGCTATCTGTCGTGACTGCCCAATGCGGCGGCGCAGCCGCCGAAACGTCAAATGATCTTTTTCGCGGGACTCGGCTTCTCTCGTCGCCATAGGCGACGGACTCGGCGCGCGACGCGATACGGCAAGGCTAGGAGGCGGCCGGTCGCGCCTGGCTGACGTATTCGGCGAACCGCGCCGCCATCTGCCGTTGCTTGCTGCTGCGCCCGCAACCCAACGGAGAGGCCGAGATAGAGGCTGCGAGCACACTCAACCTGTTGTGCCAGCTCCTGTGAGGACCATCGCCCTGTCCACTTTCGCATCAATTGTGCACGCTGCGCTTCCGCCCTGACAGGATCAAAATTAAAGGCACTGACCCCCGACGAGCCAAGATGGCGATAGATTGCGCTTACCTGGTTCACGTGGATGAAATCGGTCTTTTCGGCAGCTTGCAACCAGAAGTCCCAATCCTCATGCACCTGAAGCGTTTCGTCAAACCGGCAGCCATGTTCCAGCAGGCGGCGCGAAAACAGCGCGGCGTGGATTGCGAAGAGCCCAAACGTCTGAAGCCGTACCCGATCGAATGGCAGGCTCCATACTTCGGAGCGGCCGTGACCAACTTGTAGGGTGCCCGTATAGGCGAGCAACTTATCTGGGGCGGCGCGCAATGCGCCCACAAGCGCAGCGATGTGATCCGGCTTGAAAAGGTCGTCATCATCCAGGAAGATCAGGTATTCGCCACGGGCGGCATCCAGCCCAACATTCGCCGCCGCAGCGCGACCCATGTTCCTGGGAAGGTTTTCGTACCGTGTCGCCACGACTGCTGCGGCGAAGTCATCGACCAGGTGCGCTACGTCGGTGCCACCGTCATTTACGACGACCAGTTCGATTCGCGGGTAGCTCTGATGGGCAACTGCACTCAACGCCTCGAGCAGGCGTTCCGGCCGATCCTTGGTACGCACGATGACGGAAACCAGAGGCCACGGCGTCTGGCCAGCACTCTCAGCCCGCACGGGCGTGTCTGACTTGCTGGGCAATATCTGGAACTGGCTGATATCTGGCGATAGCCAGGCTGGTGTTGCCGGGCCAAATCGGGCCCAGTAGGTGCCGGGGGGCAGTTGGCCCGCAAGCGTGTAGGGTATCTCGGCACGCCGCCCGCGGCCCAAAATTCCCATTGGCGCAATCAGATACGGGTTGGATGCAATCTCGATCAGCCAGCCGCGTTCCCAGCGCGTGGGAACATCCCACCCAGGCATCTTGCTGGGTCTGGGGTAGACCTGCGTGGCCGGCTGCCACGGTTTGCCCGGCAAGCGACGGTTGATGCGACGCAGCCACCGGTAGCGAAGATTTCTACCGTAGAACTTTTCGAGCAGAAGCTGTTCGGCGTGTTGGGCCTGCGTGTGTTTCCATTCCGCCCGGTCGCGTGCTGTGCCGCCAAACGTGTGGACCACCGCCGCCCGCGGCTCCTGCATCAGCTCCCATCCACCGCTACGCAGGCGATACGACAGATCGGTATCTTCAGCGTACAAAAAGAAGCGCGGATCGAAGAGACCTCCGACGGCATCGACTGCGGCGCGGCGCAGCAGGCAGTGTCCGCCAACCAGCCCCGCGTGCGCCAATCGGTGCGGATGATCCGACCGCCATACGTGCAGCGTCTCCGCGCGCCGGCGCAAACTCCACGCCCATATGGCACGCCCAACCAGGCTGCTGAGCGACGCCGTCAACATGGCGTGCCACCACGGATATGGATGTAGAAACGGCATTCTGATCTGGTGGCCGGCATCGTACCAGGCGCGTGGGGTTACGCCGCCCGCACGCGGGTTGCGCAGAAGGCATTCTGCCAATAGCCACAGCGCGTTTGGTTCACAATACGCGTCGGGGTTGAGCAAGAAGACAAACTCGCTGGTTGTCCGTGCATAGACGTCGTTGCACGCGGCGCCGAATCCGAGGTTTCGCTCGTTGACGATCAGGCGGCAGCGGGTGTCGAGCATAGCGCGCAACAACTCGGCTTCGTCTGGATCTTCGCTGTTGTCGACGACCCACACTTTGTTGCTGATCTCTTGCGCCAGGCATGATGCGGCGGCAGAGGCCGTTTGCCGCGCCAGGCGATAATTGACGATGATGGTGACGATCGATGCATTCATTTTCTGGCTTGACGCATCTTGCTGGCCTGTATGCGTAGCGTGCGTGGAACAACCTTTCGATAGAGCGCAGTGAGTCTTGACGCAAGTCCAAGGGTGCCGTTTCGAGTCAGCTCGTCGATTTGTTGGCGTTGTCTGACGGCGGCCGATTGTTGTGCGGCAATTTTGGCATGCAGACGCACATTTTCGTCGGCAAGGCGCAAGAAGTCGAAATTTCCTTGGAACATCCAGGCGATGCGCTCCAGGCGCGTCTGCGCCTCAAGGCACGACCGGCGCTGGATGATCGCAAGCCGGCTTCCCGCCAGAGCCGGTGCAAGCTCGCGCATCAGGGATAATCGATAGGCTGTCGCGGTGCCGGCAATCTGGAGAAGTCGCTCAAGCTCAGGGGCATCACCGGTGCGGCCCACGTCAGACACTGCGACACAAATGGGCGCAGTGCTCTGCTCTGCCCAAGCCATGGCAATGGGGGCGTCAGTGGCAGTCGTCACTACCAGCACCGGTGTATTCGTATCCGGCGGCACGGCACTGAGGGCCGGTTGATGCTCAGCCAATCTGCCGTCGTTGGATAACTCCAAATGCGTCACTGCTTCGAGAAATCGGCGCTCCTCAGCCTCACTGGCGCTGATGATCTGTACCGCATGCAGTTTGTCCAGATTGGCCTGCCACAAAATCGCACTTGCTCCGCGCGTTTTTGGCGACACAAAGTCGACCACGAGCGGCGGCCTGGGCAGCAGAATGGCGAGCTGGACGAGCAGGAACGCATCAATCGGCGCCAATGCCATTTCTCGGGCACCGGGGCGCGGTGAGTTGTCCAGCCATCGCTCGTACAGGTCGACGGGCCGAAACAATGCGCTGATACTGCTCCCAAACACTGGCTTCTCCTCAATGCGGATCGTCATCGCAGACGCGCTACAGATAGCCCAAATCCGGATGATAGCGCAAATATTGGCTGTTGGCGTGGACTTGTCGCCGGAGGTCCAATTGGTCAAAGACGCGCGCTAGGTGCTGAAGATAGTCCGGATTCTCAACGGCCACAGTATTATGCCACGAACTTGCGTAGTGGTAGTGATAGCCAAACACGACGGGCACAAACACGAGGCGGCACCCCGCCGTTACAAGGTGCAGGACGAGTTCCAGATCCTCCGGCACAGTCAGTCCCTCCTCGAAACCGCCCTTATCGGCGAGTTGCAGTCGATCCCACAGCGCACACATATCGATATGTGAATCCATGAAGATCCGGCCGTGAACGCTCTCGTTGCTCAGCATCGCCGGGCCATCCGGGCGATGGGCAATCAGATTGCCGAATGCGGCGGCTGCCTTCGTGTCTATGATGGAACGGAAGAGCACGGGGAGTGCGGCAGGTGACAGCTCATTGTCTGCGTCCAGGTAGACGATATAGCGATAGGTCGCCTGGCGCAGGGCATGGTTACGAGTCACGGTGATGCCGTTGCGCTGCTCGTGAAGCAATACCCGCAGCCCGTCCCCGTAATATAGCGCCTCCAACTGGCGCAGCAGCGTGACGCTACCATCTCTTGAGTGATCGTCGATGACCAATACTTCGCCGGGGATGGCGAGTTCGGCCAGTGCGTGGATGCCTGCCAGGGCCGACGCTACGGCCCGCGCCAGCAGCAACTCGTGATTCCAGTTTGCGATGGCTATTGTCACGCCGGCGGGGGGCGAACGCAACCACTCACTCGCCATTCTCCAGCTCCTCCGGTGGCAATGGGACATCAAGCAATTCGGCCAGGCTTGCTTCAAGACCGGGCATGCGGCAAAACTCCTGTGCAGCGCGGCCGTGGAGCGTTGCAGATGGCGGTAGCACTACCAATTCCGTCAATGAATTTTCGTGGAGCAGGGTGAAGCTGAACGGTGTCTCGTCGTCAATGGGATTCGCATCGTCGACGACCTTTACCGGGGCTGCACCCGCAAGGACGGCCTGCCGATAGCGCTGACTCTCCATATAACGGGAGCCGTACTGCGAACACCAGATGTAGTAGGCCGAATTGGAGAGTACGCGCATCAACATGGCTTCATTCAGATCGCGCCGCTCTGCGTCTTCAGCGTTCTGTACAGGAAGATAGACGAACCCGTGCGGCGCAAGGTTGCGTACCAACAACTCGGCAATTCGCACGCGCCGGGGCGTCTGGATACCGATCATTGCCCAGGGAATCGGCCGCTCATTTCGCGCGCGGACTGCCAGCTTTGCTCTCTGCTTCTCGCTCTTTGTCATGCCGTTGAGGACAAAGCGTATGGGTATCTTCCACTGCCCATTGCTTGCAGACGGTTGCGGTCGCAGGCCAAGGTCCAGTAATGCGTCCAACTTTGTCGTGACTGCCATGTCGTACACGGGTTGGAACCATGGGCCATTCATGTCCTCCATGCTGATACCGAAGACAGCCTCGCAACGTTCGGCAAGTTCCGCGAGAAGTTGGCGTCCCCTGCCCGCGCAGCCGGTGCTTTGGGCCGCCTCGAAAGGGTTGTTGACAAAACACCAGTCGAAACCCATGTGAGGCGCATCTTCCAGCGTCGCAACCGTGACAGCGATACCGAGGGTTCTCAGCGCCTCCGCCAGCCGGTATCCCTCGAGATCGAAAAAGTGGTTGATCGCGGGGTTGACGATCAGGGCGGTGCGTTGCCCGAAATCATGCGCGTCCCCTTGTTGCCCGTTTGACTGTTTGCTCATAACCTGTTCGGCAAGGCCGCACCAAAGCCTTCCTTCTTGAGCGCAAGCAGTTGTAGCCGGCTGCGCATGGCGCTCCCCACCGCCTGAATACCATAATTCTGGGCGATGTCGCTCGCCGCCGTCAACCCGCGTGCGGCCGCCAGCGATAAGTCTGCGTAAACTGCCTGCATCAATTCCGCTGCGTGGTCTATATCCGGTTCAGCCCAGTGGTCACCGGCTTCATAGGGCCCCCAGTCGCGTTCTAGTTCGGTCAGACGGTAGCCGACAAGATAGCTGTTGGCGGGCGTCATGAAGTCCAGGTTGCCGGAATAACCCGTGGCGATGCACGGTTTGCCAAAGTACATGGCTTCCGCCATTGTCAAGCCGAAGCCTTCGCAACGATGCAACGATACATAGCAGTCACAGGCGGCGATCAGCGCGCTGACGGTTGATCGGTCGTAGCGCTGATCCAAAAGCACACCGTTGACGGCTGCAAGCGACGCTGTCAGGTCAGCCATGTAGTCGTCCGGCATGCCGAGCGAGCGCTCATGGCCGGGCACCCTATCGCTGTTGTTGACTTTCACGACCAGGAGCGGTCCCTTCGAGGGTGCGCCAAAGGCGCGGCGGAATGCCGCAATCGTTCCTTGAGGGTTTTTGCGTTCCAAAATACTGAGCGCATCAAAACAAAAAAGGAATACGAAGCGATCATCCGGAATGCCAAAGTCTTTTCTTGTTGCGCTACCGGCTGCGGCAGGTTGGACCAATGGCCGCATGCATACGACGGGCACGGGCGCCACGGCGGCGATGGCAGCCTGTGTGTAGCGGCTGGCTACCCAGATTTCGTCAAAGAGCGAAAATGCGCCATACCATCGCCGCGGCAGCGTCGGCATTTCCCAGAACCAGAATCCGATATTGTGCTTGCCCCGAAAAAAGCTTGCCCCCATCTGTTCGTAGCACGTGGTCACATTCACTGCGTTGACATGGAGGAGATTGATCGCTGTCCTTCTCAACTCGGGCAACGCTGGCAGAAGATCGACCGCTTTCAAGGTGGGCTCTGGATCAATGTCGACAAAGTGAACGGGACATTGGGCCGCGCTTAATGCCACTATTGTTCCGCGGGCTGCTTCGCCCATGCCGTTGGCCGCGCTGATGTAACCAATGACAGCCGTGGACGGTGGCATTGGCAATTCCTCTGGCAACGATCGCGCCAGTCGCCGTCTCGTCGGATCGACAGCGTCTTTCCTTGCCCGTGCCAGCTTCGCAGCCACTCTCTCACACGCCGTTCGCCATGCTTTGCGCCCCGCGTACAAGCGTGCCGCAACTGAAAACAGCGCCGATGCCGCCGCCGAGAATCGGTGCGGCTCCGGCCCGACGACGCCGAATAGTCCATCCCACAGACCGCCCGCCAGCGAGTCGGCGGCATGTCGATTGCCGGCAGCCGTCAGTCGATTGTGCTCATTGAGCCAGAATCCTATTGCACGACGGCAGGGCACCCCAACAATTCGGTGTCTGTACGAGCGGAGAAACTGCACATGACTTCGGCGTGGATAATAGAGCGACCGAATGTTGCTCCACGTACGGGCATCGACGGTATTGGCATGTCGCACCACAGCCATCGGAGCGACGGCACAACGATAACCCGCGTCTGCGCTGCGCAGACACCAATCTACGTCTTCGTAGTATAAGAAGTAGCGCTCGTCTAGCAATCCGATCTGGCGGACGACCGCGCTCTTGATGAGCAACGCACAGCCGGGGACGTATTCCGTGTCTATCAAGAGCGCTGGGCGATCGCAGTCGGTGATAGAGATCTCGACGGTATTGCCGGTGCGCCAATCGACGCGCGCTCCGGCATACATGAGGTGCGGATTGCGTCGTGATATGACCGCCGGCCCAACGATGCCCAGGCGCAGGTCCGTCTCTGCGGCAGTCACCAGCAAGGGCAGCGCATTGGTGAGTAGTTCGGTATCGTCGTTGAGCAGAAGGATATACTCGGCGTCGGCCGCGATCGCGTGTCGAATGCCATGGTTGCAGCCCTCGGCAAAGCCAGTGTTTTGCTCCCGGTGCAGAATCTCTGCTGATGGGCAGTGCGCTGCCACGCTTTGGGGTGTACCGTCTTTCGAGCCGTTGTCTACCACGACAATGTGCAAGTTTGCATACTTCTGCGCCAGGAGCGAATCAAGGCAAGAAAGTATTTCCGTTCCGCTGTTCCAGGTCGGAATGATTGCACAGACTGACGGTAGCTGGGTCACAGTGCGACTCACTCTATGTCGTCCTATCGTTTTCCGGAATGGAAGCCGTTCCGGAGTCTCCTCAAGTGTGCGCCGAGGAGCCCGCAATCGTAGGTCTTCTCGCCGAACTCACGAGTTTGGAAAACGACCGATGTCGACCGTGTAGGCGTAGGCAGCACGAAACCCTGACTTCAGCGCCACGCGAACTGACGGTGCGTTATCTGTCCACGAATCCCAGTATGCGACAAGTCCGCGCTCCTGGCAACGGCGCGCCCACGCCGCGGCCAGCAACGCGCCGATGCCGCGTTGCTGATACGCCTCCACCGTCTCGATGCCCGCGCCGCAGCGCGTCGCGCTCACCGTCTCCGCCGTACACCAGCCGGCGATGGCAGTGCCTTCCAGCGCGCAGACACCGAAGCCCTGCGCCACGAAGCGCTCGACGGACGGCCAGCAGGACGCAATCTCGCCGGCCAAGTCAGCATGATGGGCCAGCCCGGCCTCGGCCAGCAGGGCAGCGTCGATGGCGCACAGGCTCAGCCCGGCGGGCAGCCCGGGCGCGGGTGGCAGTGGGCGATCCGGCGCCAGCACGAAGAGCGAGCGCTCCAGCCGGCGTAGGGCCAGCCCAGGGAAGAGCCGGTCGTAGTGCGTCTCCCACGCGTCGTCGCTGCGGTAGAGCTTGAAGATACCAAGCCCGCGCGCGGCGCCCT
>ERZ795053.2618-NODE-2618-length-21530-cov-10.810710_pt1 | contig 21530 bp, 6 predicted proteins | sample MGYA00375137_ERZ795053 | MGnify/ENA primary metagenome ERZ795053 (study PRJEB30182, sample SAMN05720284) | activated sludge metagenome | isolation source: Anaerobic digester | place: Hong Kong | collected 2014-12-17 ...
ATTTTAAAAAATGTAAGCGGAACTCTAAACTTTCAGAAGGGGTTAAACGATTTTCCATTTAATTCTGTAAGTATTGGAGTTAAATATTTGTTTTTTAACTCAAAAGCAAACCTTATTGAAAATGATTAGTCAAATTTTTTAACCTACTAACCCTAAAACTTTACAAAATGCGTTTAAAACTATCACTATCGTTATGGCTGTTCCTTGCTTGCAGTTGCGCCATGGCGCAGAGTTTCGACCTACTGCGCAGGGCTGGTGACGCAAAGGATTATCCCGGCTCGGGATATCTTTTGGTGTACGACAGCATCCAAGTTGATGTTCAGGAAACCGGTCTCAGCTACTTTAACACCTCAACGCTTTACAAAGTCCTAACTGTTGAAGGAGCCAAAGAGCTGGCAACTTTGAAGTTCGACTACGACCCGCTTACTGCATTCGTGCGGATTGAGAAAGCAAAAATTATTCGAAAAAACGGTGCTGTTGAGGAGTTAGGTGCCGATAAAGTTTACGATTATCCGGCTCCCGCACGAATGATTTACTGGGGAGCACGCCAAAAAATGATTGATGTTGGGCGCCTTGAACCCGGCGATGGAATAGAGGTGAAATTCTTCAAGAAAGGTTTTTCCTACGCCTTGCTTTACCAGCAGGAGCTGAGCGATGATTACTACATTCCCCCAATGCGAGGCCACTTCTACGATATTGTTGAGTTTTTTAGCCGTGTTCCGGTAAAGGAGAAGGTTTACCAGGTTACTATCGACAAGGAAAAGAACCTGCATTACAAGTTTTACAATGGAAAGGCCGTTGAGAAGATGTACGATTTGAATGGAAAGGTCAGCTACATTTTTTCTGTAAAGAATATTCTTCCCATGAAACGCGAACAGCGCATGGTTGCGCTCTCAGATGTAGCTCCAAAGTTATTACTTTCAACAAGCCCCGACTGGTACGCAAAATCAAAATGGTTTTATGGTGTTAATGAGGACTATGGAAGTTTTATTCCAACCCCTGAGGTGAAGAAGAAGGTGAATGAAATTTTGAAGGATGCAAAAACTGAAATCGATTCTATTTCCATACTAAACCACTGGGTTGCCGATGAGATGCGTTACAGCGGTCTTTCCATGGGTAAGGGCGAAGGTTTTACGCTGCATAATGCAGAGATGAATTTCCACGACCGATGCGGAGTTTGTAAGGATAAAGCCGGTATGCTAGTAGCGATGCTCCGTGCAGCAGGATTTGAAGCATACGCGGCCATGACTATGGCCGGTTCACGAATCGATCGTATACCTGCCGACCAGTTTAACCACTCCGTTACTGTGGTAAAACTTAAAAGCGGAGAGTATAAGCTACTCGATCCAACCTGGGTTCCTTTTGTGCGCGAGGAGTGGAGTAGCCGTGAACAGCAGCAGAACTACTTGATGGGACTACCCGAAGGAGCCGATTTAATGGAAACCTCAATTTCCGATCCGGAAAATCATTACTTCAGGATTAATGGAACTTCAGAAATTTCGTTGGACGGAACCTTAACCGGAGAATTCAGCTTAACGGCAGAGGGTCAGTCTGATGCATCGGTACGCTCCCTCTTTACTCGAAGCATGAAAGCCGACTGGGAAACCAACCTCGAAAGACAGATACTCAGAATTTCACCCCGCATCGAGATAGTTGAAGTTACCAAAACCGATCCGTATGAGTATTTAAAACAACCTGTGCTTATTACCGTAAAATACCGAATTCCTAACTATGCAACCGTAACAGAAAACGAGGTAATATTCACTCCCGTTATTGCATCCAATATCTTAGGCCGAGTACATAGCCACCTCTACTTTAATACCGATTTGGAAAGTAGAGAGTATCAGTTCACTGATGGCTGCTCGAAGCTTATGGAGCTAAACGAAACGGTAAAGTTGCCGGCAAATATGACTGTAGTGTATAGCCCCGAAGCGAAAAATTTATCCGGCTCAGGAGCCGATTTTGTTAGTTCATACTCTGTGGAAGGGAACACGCTAAAGTTTACCCAAACTGTAAGGCTGAAAAAGAGAAGGTACGAGCCCGAGGACTGGCCATCGTTCCGCGATGCAGTGAAGTACCAGAATGAGTTTGCAAGTCAACCTGTAATCCTTAAATTCTAAATTGACATGAAAAATTTAAAATATATTTTTGTTTTGCTGATACTTGCAGCTGTATCGTGCACCACACCGCTAACCGAGGAAGAAAAAAATTCCGATTCGGTTCTGCTGAAGCAAGTTCACGAGTACACCCTCAACGAGGATGGCTCGGTTGATTACCACTACTACCATCGTCGGTTGTATAACACCTATATGTCGTTCCATCGCCTTTACGGCGAAACGTTTGTGATTTACAACCCCGATTACCAAACCTTAACGGTAAATAAATCGCAAACTACCATGGCCGATGGTAAGAAGGTTCAATCACCGGATAATGCATTCAACGAATCGCTGCCATTTTCCGCAGCGAATGCGCCTGCGTATAATCATCTTCGTGAAATGGTAATTACTCATGTTGGACTGGAGATTGGAGCAGTTGTAGAACTCGACTATACCATTCACACCAAGGCGGGTTTTTTGCCCGTTTTTTCTGGCAATTTACTGCTCAACGAGTCTTCGCCCATTAAAAAGTTAGAAGTGATTGTGAGGCTTCCTAAGAGCCAAGAACTGAACCATTCTTTCCTCAACAAAACCAATGATGTTGTTTTTGAGGAGGGAAAACAGGGGAGATACCAAACCTACTCGTGGACATCGATCAACCTGAGAGCTCGCTCAAATGAGCCCCATCAGGCTGAAGGTTTTGCCAATTACAGCTGGCTGCAATTCAGCAATGCAAACCTCAGTGAAGTTATGGAGGTAATGAAATCAAATCTGTCGAAACCATTTGAGGTTCAGGAATCGATGAGGAAACTGCTTGACAGCAAGCAGAAGGGCTGGGAGCTCGTTGGTGAAATAAGGAATCATGTTGTAAACAACATGAACACCTATAGGGTTGACCACAAAAATGTGGGTTACAGATTCCGTACTCCAAACCAAGTTTGGGAAAGCAATGGAGGCACTGAGGGCGAAAAGGCCATTCTTCTTGCATCACTTTTAAATGAAGCCGGGTTTAATGCAGAGGTTGTTTTGGCAGCTTACCCACACTTGCTAAACAAGGAAGTTGGTTGCCCCGATGTATTCGATAGCTATATGGTTAGGGTAAATTGCAGCGAGGAATCCAAGAACTTTTCGCTGGCCAGCAGGGGTGAAGACCTTGAAAAAACCAGAATCCTTGTAGGACTAAACTGCGATATTGATTCGCTTGAAATTGATGAAATCGTAAAGTCGAATTTGGTGCTTGAAATGAAATCGGCGTTTGCCATTTCGATGCAGGGGAAAGTTTCGGGAAATGCCACGTTGCAGTTCAATGAGTTTGATGGGGAGCAAGGATTACTTCATGGAATTTCTCCATCATCTTTCACGTCGAAGGAGGAGCAAAGCAACGATACTCTTACGGTTTACTCCGTTGAGCTGGGGAAAGATTTTGAAGCCAAAAAGTTTGATGGCTACATGGAGGTTGAGCTGCCTACAATTGCCCAGGGAGTTGCATCTGCAAGTCTTCACGAGTTGCCAAGTAAAAGGGTAGCACGCTTGGAGCTTCCTGCATCGTTCGATGAGAGGTACGAGTACCAAGTTTCGCTTGCCGATGGTTTAAGTTTTGTTACACCAGCCAGCAACCTTCAAGTTGAAAACGCTGTGGGGAACCTATCTGTTGTTTTCGAAGTTACTGATGGTAAGTTGAAGGTGAAGAAGCATCTCAAGTTAAATCAGAGCATTTTTCCTGAGAGCCAATATAGCGATTTTCGTGAGTTATTGAATATTTGGAGCGACAAAAACTACTCCAAGGTTATTGTAAAAACAGAGTAAATTCCATGTTTCTAAGCAAAAAGGGCGTAAACAATTTTGTTTACGCCCTTCTTGCTTTTGGAGTTAGCAGTTACTCTTTTACCAATCGGTTAACTGAAATTCCTTGCGTATTTGAATTAACTACCAGGAAGTAAACTCCCTTTGGTAAACCTGTGGTTTTAATGGTTTGCTTTTCGTCATTGCTGCTTTCGAAACGTAAAACAATTTGACCCAGAGCAGAAACCAGATATCCAGTGTAACTTGAATTATTCCCAGAAAGTGTAATGCTTTCAGAGAATGGGTTTGGGAATACCATCAGATTATCTGAATTAACTTCTGGAGTTGAAACCGTGTATAGCTTTAGTGTTACTGTCTTTGGCTGGTCTTCAACAGTAAATGTACCTTGGCGAATATTGTAACCATCTTTCGATAATTCGTAAGTAAACTCACAATTCTGAGGCATATTTATGCTGGCGCTCCCTTCACCGTTGGTGTATACTGTATCAATGGGAGTTGAAATTTTCACATCGTTAATTGGCTGTCCCGATGAATTATTAATAATAAATGTAACGGGTTGTTGAACAAGTTCGCATGTAATTAGAGCTTCCCATCCGGCATCGTTTTGCATATAGTCGGATTCAAAGTAGAAAGTTAAAGCACCGGTTGTATGGGTTGAAGTTATTGAGGGAGGCAAATTTGAGCCTGAGTATGTATTTATTAGCGGTGCATTACTTGAATTCCCATCGTAAACTGTTAACTTATCATATCCATCCTCTGTTTGGAATGCGGAAAATTCAACTTTAACCTTCGCCCATTCAGTTGAAGGAAATATTACTAGCGTATTGTTTTCGTTAAGGGTATAGTTTGAATCTTTCCCTCCAGAATCATAGAAAAAGGAGTTGCAGGCGTATGCATTTCCATTCTTCATTTCAATTATTGAAGCAATATCTTCGGTTTGAAATTCCCAAGTTGGGCAGCCTTCAGCTTCGCCAGCAAAGTTGCGGGGAACAACTTTCCAGCGATAGGTTGAAAACGGCTCTAAATCAAGTTTGTATGAGTTGGCTGTTACGGTTTCGGTTGCCTCTTCAGGAAGCTCATTAACTCCGATGTAGATGTCGTATTGTTGGGCACCTTCAACAAAGTCCCACGAAAGCTTAATCGGGCTATACTCAGCCAAACCATTTTGTGCGGGGAACGGATTCGATGAACAATTCGGAATTACACTAATATCAACGCAGTTGAATTGTGCCTGCCAGCCGTCGGTTTCCTCATATCCATCGGACTCAAACCTGAATGTGAAGGCGCCAGCTTCGTTTGTGGCAACTATTTGACCAGGGGAATTTGTACCTGTAAAAGGGCTCCCTTCAATTTCCTGCGCATCGGTATTCTCGCCATCGTAAATGTAAAGGTAGTCGTACCCCTCCTCAACATCGAATTCAGAGAATTTGAACATTAATGAATATCCTTCGGTTGCAGGTTTAATGGTCATGGTATTGCTTTCGTTGGTGGAGTATGTTTCGCTTGCTCCTCCCGAATCGAAGAATTTTCCGATGCAGGCAACAACCTCCTGAACTTCCCCCATGTTGTACTCCGGAATATAACCAACAATGATTTCGTAAGTTTTTTCGGTTTTGTACTCTCCACTTTGAGCGGTTACGTTCAAATTTACAGGTGTTTCCAGTGGAGTTTCCTCGTTTGCCGAAGTAGTGAACGAAGCTTCAGTAGTTTCCCCAGCAGGAAGGTTCTCCACTGTAATTGGGTTGGTGCTACTGATTGAAATGTACTCAGATTCGTGCGAAAGTTCAACGGTTAAATCAGCAGCATCGGCGTGCCCACTATTAGTAATGCTGAAAATTACATCGGCTGTTTCTCCTGCATCGAGAATGCCGGGAATGCCCTCGTCGTTGTCGTTGATAACATAGCTGTTTAAAACAATTACCGGAGCGTTAGCTTTTACAACTACCGTTTGAACTGATTCGTATGAATCACTATCAAACTGGTAAGTTAGGTTTATTTTAAAAATTAGCGGAGTTTGGTCGGGAACGTTGTTTACAATTTCAAACTGAAAAGCATTGCTGAAGGAAACGCTTTGTCCGGGATTAATTGTTTCGGCATCAAGTTCGCTGGAAAGGATGGTAACGTATTCACTTTCGCTGGTTATTTGCGCCTGCGTCAAGGATGCTGTGTAGGGTTCTTCCGATACGTTTTTAAGAGTTACATTTAAATTGACGGTTTCACCAAAATTTGGACTGGCTGAAGTGCTGAAGTTTTCAACAATTACAAATGGCCTGTCGGCAGGAATCGATTCAATTTCGTCGATGTAAGTTTGCTTGTTGTACGAAGTAACCGCCAGGGTAAAGGTTTCAACGTTCGAAATGGGCTCGCTAAAAGCAAGGGTGGCAATTCCATCGGAAACCGTTTTACTGTCAATTATTTCTACGTTGCCCTCAATGTCCAGCTTCGTAAGGGTAACTGTTGCACCCTCGGTGTCGCAAGTTACGGTGGTTGACGTTGACCCAACAATAAGGTTCTCATCGTGTGTAACAATCATTTCCAAAGGAGTATCAGTCCTAACCATGAGGGTTGGATCGCCAAAAAGTGTCCACGTATCGTAGGTTTCTTTACCACTTGCTCCGTGAACGTCGAGCATTTTCATGCTGCCGTTGAAGGAAAGCCCGCCAAAGGTGCGCTTAGTATTGTTCTCAAAACTTTCAGAAAGAATGGTCACCATCTCATCCTGTCCAGTCATTGGTGGTTGCCACGCCTGGTTTATGGTCGACATCATGGTGCCAATGGCACCAGCGGGTTCACCGTTGTATGTTGCCCGCAGCCATGTTTCGGCAAAGCACTTGGTGTTTACGAATGCACCGTTTACACAGGCAACTGCCCAAATAAAGGGAAGTTTTCCTGTATTCGTAAGCGAATTTACGTTTGAACTTCCGTAGTTTGCAACGCTCCAGCTAGTTTCGCTTCCATGGTTGCAGTAGTTAATAATGCTAACCCCATCGTTAATCCGCGCTGATATTTGAGCAGCAGTTGTGTTTGGAACTCCGGGAACACCGCCATCGTACTCGCGGTGAACCTCGGTGTAGGTGTAGTTTAGAAGCGTGTCGCGAATAAAGTCGATGTGCTCATAGTCGGCTTCACCGTTGTGGCCGTTACCTTCCCCCTCGTTTCGTGATACCCCCAATCCAATGTTTAGCCAGGTATCCTCTGATGTAAGGTCGCGCTCGTACTCAATCATCCTTTGAACCTGAGTTTCAACATCAGCAATACTTTCAGCAGAAAACCTTCCCATGAAAATTTCACTGTAGGAGTCATTTCCCTCAAGGTACCCGTATGCGTTATCGGAATGGCCGCTTGCAGTTGTGTTTGTAGGAACTTGTGCTGCATCGCCAACCAATAGTACATAGGCCAGATTGTTGTCAGGATTGTTGTAGTAGTTTGAAATGTAACTCTTTATTGCGCTACTGGTTGAACCAGCGTCGGTTTTTGAAATAATTTGGGTTTTACGACCAATGGTTCGTTTCCAGTTTACGAATGGTTTCATGGCTTCCGTAAACTGGTCGTAGCAAATAATTAGAAGCTCACCCTCCTCCTCAAGAGGAGTGTACTTTTTCTGGTTGTAGTTTAGAAAAACACTGCTGTACAGGTGGCTAAATTCCTGTTCAATACTATTGTTGTTCTTGGTTTTTAACAGCTCATTGGTTCCTTTTTGGTTAGTATGGTGAAGAACCACGGTAATATTCTGGTAAACCCTTAACGTTTTTGTAACCGGATTGTACTGCACTGGAAAAACATCGATTGTTTGACCGCGAAAATCCCTTAGTACGAAAGGATCACGAAGTGATGCCAGCTTCCCCGGGAAAAATTCATTGTTTTCGTAGTGTTTCCCTTTGACAAATGGTATGTCATTAGGGTTAACATTTCTGTACAAATTCCCCTTCGATGGGGCAATATCAATGTTTTCGTACTCCTTGTAATCGCCGGGAATAACTTTTAATTCCATGCTTCCTGAGTTTGGAATTATTACCGATTGCGGTAGGTAGAAAACATCGGGAGCTCCTGCAGCCATTAGCTGCGGGGCTTTATCGGTTTCTGCAATTAGTTCTACGCCATATTGAGTTGTTACAGCGGTAAGTTCAAACTGGTTAAGTGAGAAATTCAACTCCAAGCCCTCAGCCTTCTCGGCAACCAATGTTGCCGAGAAGGTTTGAGGCTGATTTGAGTTTAGAATAATTACTTGGCTTTGTGCGTTTAAATTACTAGAAAACAGTGCTATGAGCAGGCATTTTGTTGAAATGCTAATAAATTTCTTTATCATGTAATTTACTTCTTTACAATTTTTTGCTGAATCGAAATCCCGTTGCTAAACTTGAATGAAATTATGTAGATTCCACTCGAAAGATTGCTAGCATCAATTTCTCCTGTTTCGGTCATATCCTCAATAGAGATTATTTTCTGTCCTAACAGATTTACAATTTCAATCCTATCAATTCTTTGGCTGGATTCGAAGCTAATACTTTCATCGAAAGGATTAGGGAATACAGTAAGGTTAACAATGCTTCCATCGTTAACGCTTAAGCCAATTATTTCTACATCAATATTCTCGGCAGCATCCTCAACGGTGAAGTTACCGTTTGCTTCGTAGTAGTTCGATTTTGAAACCGTATAACTATAAGTTCCATTTTCAAGGTTAATGGTAGCCACGCCCTGAGGAGTTGTGTAGAGAGTTCCCTCAATACCTTCAATTTCAATTTCTGCGTTTTGTATTGGGTTATCATTTATTCCGGTAACAGTAAACGTAACCAAATACCTGAGTTTTGCTAGTTCAACTTCTACGTTTACATCAACTCCAACAACCTCGAAATCACCGGTATACTCCTCGTAACCCTCAGCGTTAACTCTAAAGTTATAAGTTCCGTCTTCAATATAGACCGATGCAAGGCCACTTTCGTTTGATACAGGTTCTTCATTAAACCCTTCAATGCTAATGGTTGCCCCTTCAACAGGTTCGGCATTAGCGTTTGTAACCGTAAAGGAAACCAATGGGAAAGCAGAAAGTTCAACGTTGTTTGTTACGGTAGCGCTGTTAACGGTAAAGTTTCCAGTGTATGGGAAATGATTTTCAGCTTCTACACTGAAGCTGTATTCGTGATTAGGCAGGTCGATTGTTGCAACACCAGAAGCGTTTGTTGTAAGTGAGGTTGCCATACCATCAATTGAAACTACCGCTCCTTCAACAGCATTAGAATTGCTTGTTACGTTGAACGTAACTGTGTAAAGGGTTTCGGTAGTTTCAACTAACACAATGTTTACATTGCTAACGCCTTCTTCAACGTCAAAATTACTTGAATAATCATCAAAAAAGACAGCAAATACTGAGAAATTGTAGTTACCCTCTTCTAGTGCTATTGAAGTTTCTCCCTGTTCATTTGTAGTTAAATTGTAATCAATTCCATTAACAGAAATAATTGCTCCATTAACAGGATTTACTCCATCTGTAACTGAGAAAGTAATAAGATATAAATTAGTAGCATCAGTTAATGCAGATTCGCCCTCAGGAGAAGAATAAATGGAAGATATTTGGTAACTATTAGTACCATTTTCTAATTCACTATCAGTATACTCGAAAACATCAGGATTGTTAATTTCTTTTATTTCACTTCCGTTTCTGTATACTTTATATCCTGCTAGTTCAAGCAAATCCTTTGATGATTTTGTTCTACGCTGAGTATAACTATTTTCGGTGATTATTCGTTTTGTTAACACGGGAGAAGTGGGTTTTTCAAAATTTTGCGAGATAACATTTTTACCTTCCGCATCAGTAAAAATAATATCGTCTATTAGCAGGGCGAATGCATCATTCGAAACGCAGTTAATTGCTAAGCGAATCCATTCTCCTTCATAGTCAGCTAAATCGTAGCTGTAATTGGTCCAAGAGGTTGGCGCTTCAATGTAATTGCCTTCAGATATTATTGTGAAGTCTGCAGGCTCAGTACCACCCTCAGAGATGCCAACTTTAAAACGTTCCAGCCCCCACTCATCGGTGATGGATTTTGCCCAGAAGTTAAAGTTGTAACCTGCTTCAATTTTAATAAGTGGAGTAATAAGCCAATCATCATTTGGTGCTGATGCTGTAACTGTAGCAAAGCATGCAGCGTACTTGTTGCCTGTATGGGCAGCCCAGTTTTCTTCTAATGAAGGATTGGTTGCTGCTGGGTTGAAAATAATGAATGAGCCTTTATACCCTGAGTTGTTGAACTCAACATTCTGAATTCCGTATGTGTTTCCCTCATCACCATCGTACTGAATCCATGGAGCAAAATCGAGCGAAAAATCCTCATACTTTTCGAAACCGTCCTCTTGAATTAAAGCGGGTGCATCCCAGGTTAACTTAACGGAGGTTGAAGAGACTACTTCGGCAGCTAGGTTGGTGGGAGGGGTAAATGGTGAGGCTAGAACGGTTATGTAATCGGTTCTGGTAACCGAATACTCTCCATTTACGGTGAGAGACACGGTTTTTAATCCCGGCGTGGTGTAGGTTACTGTGTGTGGCCCTTGTGTGGTTGCTGTTTGTGGTAAAGCTCCATCACCAAAATTCCAACTCCATGATGTGATTTCACCACCACCCGACATGTCGGTGAAGGTAACCGAAGCTCCTTCGTAAATGGTAGTTACTTCAGCAATAAAATCAGCGTAAGGTTCGTCTCCAAGTTGATATCCAGCCAAGTACAAAGGATCTGTTCCAAGTGGATCGAGCCAGGGTTTAAGCTGGCTGGCATCGGTTGTACCATTTGACTCCCAGTGGTAGCTGAATTTACCATAGTAATCAGGGTATGTTGGTGTGCTGCACATTGATGAGCCTCCTGAAAGCGTTCCCACAACCCTCCCTGATGAGTTGAAGATAGGCGAGCCAGAGGAACCACCCTCGGTAACCCCATGCCCATTTGTAGTTGCTGTCCAGGTAACGCGCCATGCTGAGCTTGGAGCCATCATGTCGCCATCAATAGTAGGGTTTGCAGAGGAAAGAGAAGTTGTGTAGGTTGATATTTTTTTTGCATCTCCACTTGGATGGTGAATGCTTACGCCCGACGAAGAAGCTGAGGTTGACCTATCCCATCCATTGTAGTATGGGTTCCAAGAATTAGGCGGGGTTGACGAAAGAAGAACAAGCTGAAAATCGGAACCATTATCCAATGCTCCTCTTGCTTTTAGCGTACAACCTGTAATCAGATTATTAGGGGGAGTACCGGTGTTTTCACAGCCGGGGCGCTCGTAGTTAAAGTAGAATTTCCACACGGCATGATCCGATTCTGAGGCTGAACCGCCACAGTGGTCGGCAGTAAGGAATAGAGGAGACCTGTCTAACGATGTGTTGTTTACCAGGGTTCCTGAACACCAGTACCAGTCAGAATCTTCACGAAAAAGAATACGGGCAACGCCCCGCTTCTCCCTAGTCCAGTCATCGCCTTCGGGAGAACAGTTAATATTTACCTGGCAATACTCGGAATTTCCGAGATCCTTTCCTTCAACAATGGCTTCGTAGCCATTGTATATAACAACTACCTCATCAATATCAAAGGTTCCCTGCATTACCGATGAGGATAAGCCGAGTTTTTCAACGTATTCAACAATAATGGTTTCTCCAGCGAAAATTGGAGAAGAAAGAGTTCCCGAAACTATATCGTTTGTTGAAAGCTTGTAGTATGATTCTTTACTTGGCGTGTAAACAAAGAACATGCTGTTTTGGGGAACATCAACATTTGATAGAATAATTCCAGTGGCTGGAGCATCGGGAACAGAAATCTTATAAATCCACGATTTTTCTCCATTACTCCATTTCACCAAATTTCCAGCATATTGAGCATTCTTATCAACTTTTAGTGAGAACCCAGCTTTCAAGGGGAGCTTATTTTTGCCCTCACTCTTGCTAGAGTAATTCTGAATTGTGGGGAAGAAGTAGTCAGCTTCTAGCTCTTGTAGGTTGTAGCCATACTTTATGCCAGGAGGAACTTCGGAGTTCTGGCCCCAAATATTAGTTGTTGCAAAAACAATTGCAACAACTATTAGCGTGAATTTGCTGGTAATTTTTTTCATGATATTTATTATTTATTTGTTTGCAGATTACTGTTTTAATATTTTTCGAGTTAACGTTTCTCCAGATGAGTAGTGAAAAGTTACAAGGTACAAACCCCGAGGAACATTTTCAAGGTTTAAGGTAACTTCTTCGGAGCCCAAAACCGAATACTCAGAAATTTCATGTCCTATTATCGATGAAACAACAATTCTTTCAACTGATTCAACTCCTTTAATATATATTGACTGGTTAAAAGGGTTTGGATAAATAGCAATGGGGTTATCTTCGATAATCTCATCGGATACGGGGGTTAGTACAATAATTTGATGAACATTTTGGTTTGTCACATCAACATGTCCCTGCTCGGAACTATAGGAAGAAACTTCAATAGAATACGGGATTTGATTCTGCGCATCAACATTTGAAAATGTAGTAATACCATACGAGTTTGTAAGTTGGTTTGTGAAGGTACCGAGCGAAACCTCAACTCCTTCGATAGGGTTGTTGTTGGGATCTTTTATTTTAAAGGTAACTTCGTATGAGCTAAGTCCTTGGCAGTTAATTGTTGCGTTCCAACCCGATTCAACGTAGGAACCATCGGAGGTGAAACGAACGGTGAGCATCCCCTCATCGTTTGTGGCAATTGCTTCTGGCGGCAACTGGGAGCCTGAGTACGAACCAATAAGGTTCGATGTTTCCATCGTTCCATCGTATATGCTCAGGAAATCGCAACCGCTTTCAAGGTTGAATGATGTGAATGCGATTGATACTTTTCCTTCAGGAGTTGAGGGGAAGAGGGTTAATGTGAAGTCCTCATTATTTGAGTAGGTGTTTGATTCTCCCCCTGAATCGTAGAAAAACCCGTTGCACGAAACGATTGTTTCTGTTGTCATGTTTAAGTTGGAGATAACTGCTCCGGTTGAAAATTGCCATGTTTCGCATCCGTTTGCATATCCAGCCGAGTTTTTGGGTACCACCTTCCATACGTAGGTTGAGTTAGAAAGAACGTTATAGTAGTACGAGTTGGTATGGGTAGTAACCGTTGGCTCGTTTGGAAGCTCATCAATACCAATGTAAACATCGTATGCTGTGACACCGGAAATGAAATCCCAAGATAGGAGTATGGGGTTAACTTCAATAAACTCGTTGGGTGAGGGAGAAGGATTGGAGCAACAGTTAGGAATAGCGGTTGGGTCGAAGCATGTAAATAAGGCGGACCAACCAGGTTCATTCAAGTACGAATCGGATTTAAACCGAAACGTGATTGCCCCAGATACGTTGGTTGCTGTAATGATTCCGGGGGAGTTGGTACCGGAAAATGGGCTACCCGTAAATTGGGGTGCATTTGTGTTTTCTCCATCGTATATGTATAGGAAATCGTAGTTGGATTCGCAGTTGAAGCTACTGAATATAAACTGAAGAGAATTGCCCTCAATGGAAGGGTAGAAGGTCATAGTAATGTTTTCATTATCCTGATAGTTAAAGTCCTCATCTCCAGTGTCGAAAAATTTTCCTACACAAGCCACAATGGTTGGGCTTTCGCCCATAATATAGGTTGGAATAAGCCCAACAATAGTTTCAATACTATTGTCGAAAACGTATTCTCCGCATAAAATGTTTAGGTTGAACGCAACCTCGGTTTCAGTAGGGGTTTCCTCGCTAACAGTTACTGAAAAGAGTACATCCGATTCCTCTCCAACAGCCAATGATTGAATTATCTGGGGCTCCAGTGTATTAATCACAATGTAATCACTCGAGGAGGTTAGGGTTGCGTTAATGTTGTGAGCGGCTGCATGTCCTGTGTTTTTAACTGAAACGATAAGGTTGGCTGTTTCATTCGGATCAAGTATACTGGGAATGCCTTCGTCGTTATCATCAATTGAAAATGTAGTGATTTCAAAGTTCGGTGCGTTGGCCTTAATGGTAATGTTTTGCGACCAATTATAATCCCTGCCGTTATATTTGCCTGTTATGTCTATTGTGAATAAGAGGGGTGTTTGGTCGGGTACGTTGTTCGCAATTTTAATTGAGAAAGCATTCTCGAATGCGGAGGATTGATTATAATCGATGGTTCCCGCATCCAGAGAGCCATTGGTTATGGAAGTGTATTCGCTTGTTGACGAAATGGTTGCAACCACATCAGATGCGGTGTACGGTTCGTTGGATAGGTTTTTAAGAACGATATTCAGGTCTACATTCTGCCCATAATCAGGAGAAACCGAAGTTGTGAAGGCATCGACAATGAGGTAGGGTTTATCGGCTGGAGTAACCGGAATATTTGTGGTGTAAGGCTCATAGTTTTGTGCAGTAACAATTAGGGTTGCTTCACCGGGTGTTATCTCGTTAGGGTTAAATGTGAGGTCAAGGTTCCCATTTTCATCAGCTATACCAACCGAAATAAGTTTACTGTTGAACGAAAGGGCCGCTTGGGCGTAGGGTGCAGCCTGAATTGAAAGCGAACTTATTCCAAGAATTATTACGCTTGGATTAACACTAACTTCCATTGTTTCTGGAACCCAAAGGTAGGGTGTAAGAGAAGGATCGCCCATAAGGTGGTATATTTCCCAGTAGTATCGTTTCCGTGGCGACGAGGAGGCTTCAACAGCTAAATTCCCTGCAACATTTATTTGTCCTTGTGTTACAAACCACTTCGAAACATCGTTGGTTTCATTCGCTTGAGTATGGAAGAAACCATCGTATGCTCCCGGACCAAAATCTTCGTAAACCGGATTTTCAACCACCGTTCCAGTGCCAACTCCGTAGTAGTAATCCTCGTCCCAGTAAGTGCTATTTGAACCCCCTAGGTAGCCAATGGCTCCCTTGTTTTCAGCGCGTAAAGCTGCTTCTGCGAAACATTCATCTTCATTAAATGAGCTTGATTGACAACAGTTCCCAATCCAAACTCCAAATTTTCCATCATTCGCTAAACTCTCGATTTGGTAGGTTGAAAACGACGGGTCACCCCAGCCAGAGGGTGAACAGTGGGCTGTATAGTTGGCCAAACTTACACCATTGCCAATTTTTTCAAGAATACTGGCCGATGCTGCTGATTGCTCGGAGCTAATTCCGGTTGTGCTCTCCTGTGCATTCTGGTATAGATAGGTGTAGGCATTAATTCCATTATCTTCGTTAGAGTAGTATTGGTGAGCGTAGCGAATATGTCCATTCCCGTGAGAAGGGGCAAAATTTCCATCAACCCCAGCAACTAAAACCTGGTTTGTTAAGTAGCCAGGATCTTCAATTAGGAATTTTTCGTACTCCAAGGTTTTGTTTATTTGTGGTTGAAGCTGCTCAACACTTTGCGCCGAAAAACGACCGTAGTATACATCGGGAAGGAAATCATTGGTATATTCAAAGTAGTATAAATCAGACACATGATCGTCAATGGTGGCAGAGCCCGAGAAGGCTGGAATTTGCTCGTGATCCCCAACAATTAACCCGAACGATGGAGGATTTACGCCTTCAGGCGGATGTTCATACAAACTTTTTAGGTAGGCTTTAATGCTGGTGGTGGTTGTTCCTACCTCGCTGTCGTTTGTATAGGCTTCAATCACGTGAAACCCCCTTAGCCTCTTCCACTCTATGAAGGGCTGGAGTGTTTCCTGAAACATTGGATCGGAAACAATTACGTAGGTTACAGGTGTATTTGTTAGGAACTCTTTGCTGGAAATATTATTTATCACACCTCTTATTGTTCCAAAGTACGGTGAGCTGTACTTACTTTTTTGTTGTTTTGTTCTTACGGGGTCTGCGTTTTCAAAAATAATATGAACTTTTATGTTGTTTAAAATTTTTAAGGTATTCGTTTTTGGATTATACTGAATTGGATTTATAATTACACGGCCAAGTCGTATGTGACGTAAAAGACCAATTTCTTCGAAATCGGTAATCTTGCCATTAATAAACGAATCGGAATCGTAAACTTTTTTATTATAGTGAAAGGGTATGCTTGCCGGGTCATCGCTTTTAGAAATCGAAGGTTGAGCAGGAGAAATTTTTTGCTGAATGCCTCTTTCCCCTAGGTCAATAACCTCTTCAGTATAGCTAACCACCTTAACAGTAACCTTTGCTCCCAGAGGAATTTCTAGTAATTTACTATATACAGGGATTTCTGGGTTTCCTGTATTATAAGTTTTTGTGAGATTTTTACTCGATAATGAAACGAACGTCCCCATTTCTGTATCAACCTCTTTGGTTGTTATGTGCGACAACGAAAGGGAAATGAGAACACCATCATTCTGCCGACTTTCAATTTTTGCTTCACTTTTTGAGGAGTTAAGAAGTATTTTTCCGTACTTACTTTCGGAAGCGTTACTAATAGCGAAAAGGCATATTAATGTGGCTACAAAGAATGCTTTTTTCATGGAACAGTTTGTTGGTTAGTTTGAAGTGGTTGCTGTTATTCTATTGCACTGAAAAAACATGTGTTACAAGTTGAGGAACAATCGACAAAAATACAGAAAAACAAACAAAAACCATGCTAATTTTTGCTTGGAGAGAATTCGCTAGCATGAAGGTGTATTTAATTCTTTATCAGTTTTTTAACAAATAATTCGCTTGAATTATTGCTTACAGTAACTAAGTATATTCCCTTGGGGAAATGGTTGGTTTCAATTATTTTTTGTTCTCCCTTTTCCAGTTTATCATGAAATACGGTTTGGCCAATAATATTCTGAATTTTCAGGCTCGATAAGCCTGTTAAGTTTTTTACTGTAATTGAGTTAGTGAATGGGTTTGGGAAAATGGTAACGTTATTCGAAATGCTAACATCTACATTAGTAACTGGTGAAAACGTTGCTGTAACCGACATATCGGCATTTAGTATTAGGGTGAGAGGATTATCTTCGCTGGTAGTATCCCCGCTCCAGGTGTCAAACTTCCATCCCTCGGCGGCATTGGCAACGAGTGTTAACTCTGTGCCTTCCTCCTTTGTTACCGATTCGGTGTAGGATTGTTCGTTCACTGTAACATCACCTTCACCTTCAACATCAATAGTTAAGGTGAAGTATACGGTTGGTGAAAAAATACTGGCGGTTGTGGTTGGTGAATTTTCGTAGGAAAGCGTGTAGTTGCTGGAGTTATCGCCTGTTATATGTGCTGAGGAAATTGTTACTGTTTTGTTCTCTCCGGCTTCGGGAGTATCGAAATTTGCTGTAACGTCTTGTAAACTAATCACATCATTACCTGTGGCACCGTTCAGGGATAGGTTGTTCTCAACTATTGTTGCGTTGGTATTCCCATCGTACTCCTTGTCGGCCACCGTAAAACTTCCTGTAATAATTAGTTCCTTCGAAAGAATTGATGCGGCAAGCTGAGGCTGTTCAAGCGTGTAGTTTATTGCATCGGCACCTTCAATGGTCATCGATGTTACTACATCGATATTTGCCCCAACCCATGGCTGAGCAAAAACACCAGCAGTCTCTCCTGAAAGGGTTGCATCATCGCCGGTAACGATTCCTGCTAAGTTCGCTCCTTCAATTTCTGCGTTTGTTGTTCCGTCGTATGTTTTGTCCAAGGCAGTAGCTCCTTCAACATTAACCGCTAGCTGAAAAATATTTGCAGTTAGGTAATCGGGCTGAGTGAGGATGTAGTTGCCAGAATCATTCCCTTCAACCTCCATGGAGGTTGAAACGCTAAGGTTTTCGCCAGCATTTTTTTGTTCAAAAACTCCAGTGCTACTATTTATTAGGGTAACTTCATCGGTTCCTATATGGCCTACGAGTGAGGCTCCAACAATAATGGCTGTGGAATTCCCATCGTAAACCTTATTCAATGCAACCGCATTGTTAATGGTTAGCAGTTTGGGTGTAATTGATGCTGTTGCAACCGGACTACTTTCAAGTGAAAGGGAATAGTTGGCGGATGAATTCCCTGCTAGCTGAGTTTCTATTGATAAAGAAACAGGTTTATTTTCCTGCGCATTTTTATCTGAAAACTCAACTAAAGGAGAAAGGGATACATCGTCGGCTTCCAGGGTTCCTATTAGTTGCAGGTTGTTTTGTGATATAGAGGCAGCAGCTGTACCATCGTATATCTTATCGTTCACATCAAAAGTTCCGCCAATTGCTACAGTTTTTTTAAGAACATTAATAGATACCTTCCCACGAATCGATAAGAAATTTTCTCTGTCAACGGGAATGAAGTCAACGTCTGCTTCCCAAATTCCAGCGTTGGGTAGTAATGATGACTCTGCTAAAACGAATGTACCTTCAATGGGATTTCCATTGTAGGTTGCTTCACCCCCAGTAAGTGCAGCTTCGCCCAGAGTTGCTCCGTAGGTAATATCGCCTGCGGTTGGCCATGCTGTTATGGTTGGCATATTCTTGTCGGGCATTTGGTAGTGTACAACAACTCGCCATGTTGCGCTATCAACCTTGTTGTTGTAAGTGCTACAGCCGGGGTAGCTAGTAGAACTCCACGTTCTGCCAGCGTGGAGCTCAAAGGAAATATTCCCTCCACCGGTAACACCATTCGCAATGGTTAAGCCTTTTCGGCTATATTTCATCGTTCCTGTTTCGTTACCAATGCCATTAGTGATAGTTTCTTCCGAGGTTCCGCCTTCGGATACGCAACGAAAGTGCGAGCGTTGCTCAGATTTATAACCCTGATTTCGGGCAGTCATTGAATACTCCACATCAACAGCAGTTATTTCTGCTTCCAACGGAATAGAAACAGTAAGGGTTGCTGGGCATCCCGATTGTCCAGGTAATGAGGTAAATGCGTTGTCAGAAGAAATATCACCTATGTTGTATGTTGCACTGGCAGCTTCAACGAAGTTGGCTGTTACTACCTTGTTGCCATCCATTGAAAGCTCAATGCTGGGAGTGGAATCAGATAAATCGCCAGTCCATTGCTCAAAAGTCCAGTATTGGGCAGCATTTGCTTCTAAAAGAACGTTTGTTCCTTCAACAATCTCAACTATGCTTGAGTAGGCATTTCCTGCAACGCTAACAGTGCCTTCGCCGGTTGTATTAACCTCAAGCGTGAAGATATCCAAAACGTTTATATAGTTGGTTTTGGTTCGTTCGTATTGGTTGTCAACGGTTAACGTTATGGTTTTTAGGCCAGGGGTTGAGTATGAAACTGTATGCGGGCCAATGCCTTCGGCAGTTTGAGGAGAGGCACCTTCCCCAAAGTTCCATGCCCAGGTTGAAAATTCTCCGTTTGCAGAAGCATCGGTGAATACTACTTCGTCGTTCTTAACAACCTCGGTTGCATCGGCATAAAAGTTAGCATAGGGTCCAGTGGGTATCACGTCAATTGTTGAAAAGTAAGGCTGCATATTTTGGGCAGTGATAACTATATTTGCCTCTCCAACATTTAGAGTTCCTTCCTGAATGGTAAGTATGGCAACACCTTGCTGATCAGCAAATGCAACGGCAACATTTTCTCCGTTTTGGTTTAATGATACGCAGGCGAAAGGTGAAGCGGTTACCTGAAATTCCGAATCGTTAACCATTATTACTTGTTCGGGCATATATACCTCCATTACATCAGGCTCCCATAGGTAAGGAGCAAGGGAGGGGTCTCCCATTAAATGGTAAATCTCCCAGTAGTAGTTTTTTCGCGATGATGTTGAGGCTTGAACCTCCAAATTACCTGCAACAATTGCTTGCGATTGGGTAATGTACCACTTGTTAGGGTCGTTTTGCTCATTCTCTTTGTTATGGAACATCGCATCGTACATGCCCGTTTCAAAACTTTGGTAATCGGGATTCGATGTGATAGAACCCAGCCCAACCGCAAAGTAGTAATCTTCACTCCAGAAAGTTTCGTTTGAACCTCCAATATAGCCAACTGCTCCTCTGTTCTCAAGCCGTAGCGCCCTCTCCCCAAAGCATTCAGTATCGTCGAACTTGTTTGAAAGACAGCAGTTCCCAATCCAAACACCATACTTGCCGTAGTTGGTTAAACTTGATAAGTGAAGGGATGAAACCGAAGGGTTCGACCAGCCAGAGGAGCTACAGTGTGCAGTGTAGTTTGCCCATCCAACGCCGGTGCTTAGTTTATCTCTAATATCAGGAGCTGCACTCGAATAGTTAGAAGCAATTCCTGTTGTGCTGCCCTCGGCATCGTTATATAAGTATGTGTATGGGTTAATCCCGTTAATCTCGTTCGAGTAGTAGTTGTGGGCATAACGAATATGGCCGTTTGCGTATACCGGAGCGTAACTTCCATCAACCCCTGCAATAAGCAAATGATTTCCCAAATAGGTTGGGTCATCCATCTGGTACTTTTCGTATGATATAGTTTTGTCAATTTGGGTTTGGAGCTGCTCAACATTTTGCGCAGAGAAACGTCCATAGTAAACTTCTGGGAGTTTATCGCCAGTGTACTCAAAAAAGTATAAATCAGTTTTGTGGCTTCCTGTTGTTCCTGAGAATGATGGAATTTGTCCAATGTCACCAACCAGTAAACCAAACGTAGGGGGACTTGCACCTTCGGGTGGATTGTTGTATAAATTCCCAAGAAACGTTTTTATGCTCGATGTTGTTGTGCCAACCTCTGGGTTATCGGTATAGTAGTCGAGCACCTTAAATCCTTTCTCTCTCTTCCACTGAATGAAGGGCTCCAGAGTAACCCTGAACATTGGGTCTGAAATAATAACGTAGGTAACCGGTGCTGAATTTATCAGTTCTTTCGAACTGAATGCACTATTTATAACTTGCGGGCTTCTTGCAAAGTAGGGTGAAGAATATTTCTCTTTGTGTTTATATTCAAGCTCTTTGTTAGCTCCACTAAACGAGACAACAACTTCAATATCACTTAGTACATATAATGTATTTTCGGCTGGGTTATATCGAATTGGTCTAACTTCAATTCTACCTAATCGGGTACTCCTTAACTTGCCAATCTCTTCATATATTGCAATTTCGTCATTTAATTTTAAGTTCTTACTATAAGTATCCTCATTTAAATAGAATGGTTTCTCCTTCCTGTCGTCACTTTTTGAGGTTGATGGTTGTGCAGGAATTACTTTATATGAACCAAATTTTTGGTTTAAGCCAATTTTTTCTTCCTTGAAATTTATTGTCTCAATTGAAACTTGAGCATTCAAGGGGATTTCAAAAATGTAACTGGCAACAGGCAGGTTTGGCTCTCCTTGTTTATATGAGTTTAGTAGGCTCGTCGAAGTAATTTCAAGAAACTTTCCATTCGGGGTTTCTGCAATTCTATAATCTAGTTGGGGTTTGCTGAATACGAAATGAATGCCATCATGCCCATTGTCTTCAATTTTTACAAAAATATTATTATCTGTTGGAGCTTGTGAAAAGCCCAATGGTACAAAAGCCAAAAATTGAATCAATACGAAAAACTTTTTCATGGCAATTCGTGTTATTTTGGTTAAAATCAAAGTATCCCTATACATTCTAACAAAAATAGTTATTAAATGTTTATCAAATGAAAAATTGTTATATCATTAACTATACGAAATAACTTAGCTGTTTGTTGCTAGTAATAATGAAAAAAGCGAGGTTGTTAGACCTCGCTTTTTTCGGTTATAATGTATTTATTTCTTACTCCTTCACCAGCTTCTTCACCAGCTTCTCGCCGTTCTGACCCGTGAG
>ERZ795053.2623-NODE-2623-length-21514-cov-10.123585_pt1 | contig 21514 bp, 18 predicted proteins | sample MGYA00375137_ERZ795053 | MGnify/ENA primary metagenome ERZ795053 (study PRJEB30182, sample SAMN05720284) | activated sludge metagenome | isolation source: Anaerobic digester | place: Hong Kong | collected 2014-12-17 ...
TGGCGGATGTAGTGCGCGATGATCTGCTTGAGGTTCATCTGCTGCGGCTTTCCGCCCGCGATGGCGACCATGTTTACGCCGAACGTCGTCTGCATGTCGGAATACTTGAAGAGGTACTGCAATATCCGCTCCGGGTCGCCGTCCTTTTTGACCTCGATGACGGCGCGCATGCCGGTGCGGTCGCTTTCGTCGCGGATGTCCGCAATGCCCGCGAACAGCGCTTTTTTATCCTGACTGACGGCGAGGATTTTTTCGAGCATGGTCGCCTTGTTGACCTGATAGGGCAGCTCGGTGATCACGATCAGCGTCTTGCCGTTTTTGAGTTCTTCAAAGTGCGTTTTTGCGCGCATGTAAACCTTGCCGCGGCCGGTGCGGTAGGCCTGCTCGATCTCGGACGTTTCAAGAATGAATCCGCCGGTCGGGAAATCCGGCGCGGGGATGATCTTCATGAGTTCGCCGAGCGTGATGCGCGGGTTTTCCATGACGGCGACGACCGCGTCGATCGCCTCGGCGGGGTTATGCGGCGGGATGTTGGTGGCTAAGCCCACCGCGATGCCGCTCGCCCCGTTGACCAGCAGGTTCGGAAAGCGCCCAGGCAAAAGGTCCGGTTCCTTGAGCGTGTCGTCGAAGTTGAACGAAAAGCTCACGGTGTCTTTTTCGATGTCGCGCAGCAGCTGCATGGCCGCGGGGGTCATGCGCGCCTCGGTATAGCGCATCGCCGCGGCGCTGTCGCCGTCGATGCTGCCGAAATTGCCGTGCCCGTCCACGAGCGGCACGCACATGTTGTATGGCTGCGCCATGCGCACCATCGCGTCGTAAACCGAGCTGTCGCCGTGCGGATGATATTTGCCGAGGCAGTCGCCGACGATGCGCGCGCTCTTTCGGTGCGGCTTGTCGGGCGTGAGGCTCAGTTCGAGCATGGTGTACAGGATGCGCCGCTGAACGGGCTTTAAGCCGTCCTCCACGCGCGGCAGCGCGCGCTCAAGGATGACATGCTCGGCATAGGGCATGATGGACTGATGCATGACCTCGTCCATATTTCGCTGGATGATGGTTTCCAGCTTGAGCTGCTGCGGTTTTTTTGGCATAGAATTACTTCCTCTTGCTATCGTCCGGTGAGATGGGGAAAACTGTCCGCCGGAATCCGTTTAGTCCTTCAGTTTTTCGTAAGTTTCGCTCTTGGGCTTGTTGAAGTCCGCGTTTTCAAAGATGTATTCCTTGCGGGACTGCACCTTGTCGCCCATGAGCACGACGACGATGTGCTCCACGTCCGCCGCGTCCTCGATGCCAACGCGCACGAGCTTGCGCCCGTCCGGGTTCATCGTGGTTTCCCAGAGCTGTTCGGGGTTCATTTCGCCGAGGCCCTTGTAGCGCTGGATGGTGTAGCCGCGGCCGACGGCGCGGGTCGCCGCGCGCAGTTCCTCGTCGTCGTAGCAATATACGCTGTTCGCGCCTTTCTGCACCTTGTAGAGCGGGGAAAGGCCGATGTACACGTGCCCTTCGGTGATGAGCTCCTTCATGTAGCGGTAAAAGAACGTAAGCAGGATTGCGCGGATATGCGCGCCGTCCTGGTCCGCGTCCGAAAGGATGATGATCTTGTCGTATTTGAGCGAGGAGATGTCGAAATCTTCGCCGATGCCGGTGCCGACCGCGGTGATGATCGAGCGGAACTCCTCGTTCTGGAGCACCTGGTCGAGACGCTTCTTTTCGACGTTGAGCGGCTTGCCGCGCAGCGGCAGAATCGCCTGAAAGCGCCGGTCGCGTCCCTGCTTGGCGCTGCCGCCCGCGCTGTCGCCCTCCACGATGAAGAGCTCGTTTTTGCTGTAGTCGCGGCCCGTGCAGCTTGAAAGCTTGCCGACCAGCGGCGCGTTTTCCAGCTTGTTCTTTTCGCGTGCGGTTGCCTTGGCCTTGCGCGCGGCGGCGCGCACCTTTGCGGCCTTGACCGCTTTTTCCGCGATGGCCGCGGCGGTTTCGCCGTTTTTCAGGTCCTCGAGGTACGGCACGAGCTTCTCGGTGACGACGGCCTCCACGGCGGGCCGTGCCTCGGTGTTGCCGAGCTTGGTTTTGGTCTGACCCTCAAACTGGATGGTGTGCATCTTGAGCGAGAGCACGGCGGTGATGCCTTCACGGAAGTCTTCGCCGGAGAGCGGCGCGTCCTTGTCCTTGAGGCAGCCGGACTTGCGGCAGTAGTCGTTGAGCACCTTGGTCAGCGCGGCTTTGAGCCCCGTTTCGTGCGTGCCGCCCTCGGTGGTCGGAATGTTGTTGACGTAGGAAAAGATGTTGTCGGCATAGCCGTCGTTATGCTGGATGGCGACCTCGACCACGATGTCCCCGGAGGTGCCGGAGAAGTGGATGGGGTCCGGGTAAAGCGGCGTTTTGTCGCCGTTGAGATAGCGCACAAAGTCGCTCAGCCCGCCGTTGTAGCGGTATTCCGCTTTCCGGCCGGAGCGCTCGTCCACCAGCGCCATTTTCGTGCCGCGGTTAAGGTAGGCCAGCTCGCGCAGGCGCTTGGTGATGACGTCGCAGCTCATCTCCACGGTTTCAAACACCCGTGCGTCCGGCAGGAACGAGATCGTCGTGCCCTGCTTGCGGGTGCGGCCGGTTTCGGCCAGCGGCGCGACGGGCTTGCCGGAGACGATCTTGCCCGTTTCGTCCGCCTCGCTGACGAACTCCATTTCATAGCGCCGCCCGTCCGTGCAGACCTCGACTTTGACCCATTCGGACAGCGCGTTGACCACCGAGGCGCCGACGCCGTGCAGCCCGCCGGAGTACCCGTAGGAATCGTTGCCGAATTTTCCGCCCGCGTGCAGCTGCGTAAAAACGACCTCCACGCCGGACACGCCGGCCTTTTCGTGGATCTGCACCGGAATGCCGCGGCCGTTGTCGGCGACGGTAACGGAATTGTTTTTATGCAGCGTAACGTTGACCTCGCTTGCGTAGCCGTTGGCGGCCTCGTCGATTGCGTTGTCGATGATTTCCCAGAGAAGATGATGCAGCCCGCGCTGGCCGGTCGAGCCGATATACATGCCCGGCCGCATGCGCACCGCGTCCAGCCCCTCCATGATTTTGATTTTATCTACCGTATAATCCGATGCCATAAAATTTATTCTCCGTATCGAATGCGCCGCACTTGGCGCGTGATGCACGCCGCCGGTTTTGATAAACCGCGTTCAAACGCAAAAATCCCGGCCGAAGCCCCGACGGATCAAAAATGAGCGGGCTCGTCCGGCGTTCCGGGCGGCGTTTATGCCATATCTTGCGATAATTATACTACAGTATACCACACTTTGTGGGCAACACAAACGGTGCGGCCCGGCGGAAACGGCGCGTCTATGAGGGTGAATGATGAAATTTGCAGAAAATTCAAAAAAAATGGAGCAAAAGTGCTTTAGAGTGGTGACAAATGGGGGAGAGTGGTGTATACTTTTTTTAAACTCCGGGGGTAGCGTATTCCTATTTAATAGTCTTGACAGTCAGGAGGGCGGCGCGCGTGCTGATCGGTTCATTCGAGCATATGCTGGACGCAAAGGGACGCGTATTCATTCCCGCGAAGTGGCGCGAGAATGTCGGCGAGACGCTCGTGCTTACACTCGGCCTTCTTGAATCCAAAACGTCGAAGTGCCTGTTTGGCATGTCGCTGCCGGAATGGGAGCGCTTTTCGCAGAAGCTCGCCGCGCTGCCGGTCAGCGACGCCAGCGGACAGGCGGTCCGCCGCAGACTGTATTCCATGGCGGCCGCGTGCGACCTGGACAAACAGGGACGCATCCTGATCCCGGCCAACCTGCGCGAGCAGGCGGGGCTTGTTAAGGACGCGACGCTCATCGGCGTCAACGACCGGATCGAACTCTGGAATCCGGCGGCATTTCTCGAATATACCGAAGCAAGCGAACAAAATTACGGCGCCGCGATGGCGCATCTGGCGGAACTCGGCATATGAGCACGGCGTTCCGGCATATCCCCGTTTTACTGGACGAAACGCTCACGCTGCTCTATCCAGAGCGCGGGGGCGTGTTTGTAGACGGCACGCTCGGCGGCGGCGGGCACGCGGAAGCGGTGCTTCAGCGTCTGCCGGCGGACGGCCGCCTGATTGGCATCGACCGGGACGAGGAAGCCCTCGCCGCGGCAACCGGGCGGCTGAGCGGATTCGGCGGGCGTTTCACCGCACTGCACGGCAACTTTTTTAATATGAAAGAACTGCTTGCGGGCGAAGGCGTTTCCGAAGCGGCGGGCATCCTGCTCGACCTCGGCGTTTCTTCCTATCAGCTGGACACGCCCGAGCGCGGGTTTTCCTATAAATATGACGCGCCGCTGGACATGCGCATGGACCAGGGCGCGCCGCTGTCGGCATACGACGTGGTCAACACCTATCCGGAGGAGCAGCTCGCCCGCGTGATCTGGGAATTCGGCGAGGAGCGTTTCAGCCGCCGCATCGCGGGGCGCATCGTGCGCCTGCGCGAGGAAAAGCCGATCGAAACGACGCTGGAGCTGGCCGAAATCGTCAGAAGCGCGATTCCCGCGAAATACCGCAACGAGCCGCAGCATCCCGCGCGGCGGACGTTTCAGGCGGTGCGCATCGAGGTCAACGACGAACTGCGGGGCCTTTCCGCCGCGGTGGAGGATGCCTGCGATTTGTTGCAAAAAGGCGGAAGACTGTGTATAATTACATTTCATTCATTGGAGGATCGGATCGTCAAGCAGGCGTTTCGGCGGTTTGAGAACCCCTGCACCTGCCCGCCGTCGGCGCCGGTCTGCATCTGCGGAAAGAAGCCGAAGGCGAAGATCCTCACCAAAAAACCGCTGACCTGCTCGGACCGGGAGGAGGCGGACAACCCCCGCTCGTCCAGCGCGAAGCTGCGGTGCATCCAGAAAATCTAGGGTGTGCTTCGCTCCGCGCGAATGCTTGCGTAAGCGGGTCGTGCGGCGCTAGAATAGAGGAGATTGTAATTGGACATTCGTTTTGACGGCGAGCCAAAGAAAGGACAAACGCCTACCACAAGGCTGAACCTGCCGAATCAGGAGGAAACGGAGAGCGATTCTTCCCGGGCGGGGACGCGCAGGCGGCGGGAACGGCATGTTTCCGGCGGCGCGCAGGAGCCGCATGTGCGCGTGGAAAAGCCGGAGCTCAATCCGCTTGCGCGCATCGGGCTGATCCTCTGCGGGTTTATCTTTGCGGGAATGGTGCTCTTTACGCTCACGGGTTACGAACGCATCACCCGCGCATACGCCGACATCAACTCGCTCAATTCCGAAATTGAGGAGACCAGCCTGCGCATCAACGAACTGGACGTGCAGATCGAATGTGCCGTGACCATTCAGGACGCGCAGGCGGTTGCCGAGGCATATGGCATGCAGTATCCCGAGCAGTCGCAATATGTGAAGATCGGCGATGCACTGCCGTTTTCCGGCAGCACGCTGAGCAGCGGAACACAGACGGACGACGCGAGCGGCACGACGGATACAACGGATACAACGGATACAACGGGGGGTACGGGAGACACGCAGGATCCGGCGACGACGCCCGATACGGGCGATACAACGGACCCGGCGGACGGGGGGAGTCAGCCGTCCAACGGCGACTGATCCTTACGAAAGGACGACCCTGAAATGGCAAAAAAGGCGGCGCCCGCGCCCAAAATCAAACGCAAACTCGTGCTTCTTATGGTGTTCGCAGGCATCCTCGTGCTTGTTTTGGCACTGCGCCTTGCGCAGGTGATGCTGGTTTTGGGACCGGGTTATAAAACAAAAGCGGAAGCGCAGTGGACCAAACGGGAAAATCTGACCGCGCAGCGCGGCAGGATTATCGACCGCAACGGTCTGGTGCTTGCGCAGAGCGGCACGGCATACCGTGTTTTGGCGAACCCCGAGGAAATTGCGGAGGACGACCGCGTCCGCATTGCGACGGAAGTGTCCGATATCCTCGGGCTGAATTATGACTATGTGCTCGAAAAGATTTCTCCGAGTACGGACGAGGACGTAAAAAAGCTGCAGGTGCAGCTCAAGCGTCAGGTGGAGAGCTCCGTGGTCGACCAGCTTGAAGCGCTCCAGCTCGGCGACGGCATCAGCTTTACGATCGACACGAAGCGCTATTATCCGTTCGGCCAGCTCTTTACGCAGCTGATCGGTTTCACCGGCATCGACAGCGAGGGACAGACGGGAATCGAGGCGGAATACGACACCTACCTCGCCGGCGAAGACGGCCTGCTGATCAACGAAGTCGACCGGAAAAACCAGCCGCTTTCCTACGGCACCGAGTTTTACAATGCGCCGACGGACGGCTATGACATCACGATTACGGGCGACTCGGTCGCACAGACTTACCTTGAAAAATATGTGGAGCAGTGCTGCGAGCTCAACAACGCCACGAGTGTGAGCGGCATCATCATGGACCCCGAAACGAGCCAGATCCTCGCGATCACTTCGTATCCTTCGTTCGATCTGAACGATCCGCCGCGCGACGAAGTCACCGAACTGATGAGCATGTCCCGCGCGCAGATTGCGACGGAAACCTACGAAGCCGGCACCGCGTTCGACTTTGTGACGGTCGCCGCCGCGCTGGACAGCGGGAATACGTCGCCGGAACAGACCTATAAATGCAGCGGCTCGCGTATTTTCCGTCTTGAGAAGGTGACGAGCTGGGACACCAAGGATCACGGCACGCTCTCGCTCACAAAAGCACTGGGAATCTCCAGCAGCACGGCGATGATGGACATCGCCGCCGACATGGGGGTCGACACGTTTTACGACTATATCTATGCCTTCGGCTTCGGCGAATCGACCGAAAGCGGCATTCAGAGCGAAGACACCGGCGAAGTCATCCACCGCAAGTATATCCGTGCGAGCGATCTTGCAAAGCTTTCGTTCGGCGAGACGATTACGACGACCGGCATCGAACTGGCGAACGCCTTCTGCGCGGCGGTCAACGGCGGCGTGCTGATGCAGCCGTACGTGATCGACAACGTAGCCGATACGGACGGGAATATCATCCTGCAGAACGAACCGACAATCCTTCGGCGCGTGATCAGTTCCGCCTCGAGCGAGACGCTCAGGTCGCTGCTGCAGTCCAATGTTGAGGACGGCAACGCCAGCAGCGCGCAGGTGATCAACTACACCATGGGTGCGATCACCGGCGTGTCGCGCAAGTTTGAAGACGACGACGAGACGGTCTCCCGCGTGCGCGTTGTGTCCACCTTTATCGCATTTCTTCCTGCGGACGATCCGCAGCTGGTGTGCATGCTCGTCATCGACGAGCCGGCCGTGCCGGTGATGGAGGCGGACAGCATCGCCGGATACTGGGTCCGGGCGATTATGACCGATCTTGTGCAGTATTACGGCATCCTGCCGGATGCCGACACGTCGACCGCCGAGGTTCCGGACGTGACCGGAGAGACCGGCGCGGACGCGGTGTATCATCTTGAGCAGGCGGGCTTTGCAACCGACCTGATCGACGACGAGGAAACGGCGGTCGTTATTTCGCAGTATCCTGCCGCGGGCGATACGGCGGCCAAAGGGTCCGTTGTGATGCTTTACACGACCATGACGACGTTCAACGATTCAGGGCTGTACAAAGAGCAGGTCGAGGTGCCGAGCCTCCTTGAAAAACGCCGGCAGGACGCGTTCGACCGGCTGGCCGCGCTCGGACTGGTGCTCTCGTTCGATAAAACGCAGTGCACGGGACAGATCATTTCGCAGTCGATCGACGCCGGAACGATGGTGGACCCCGGCACGACGATTTACGTCGAATTCCCGACGCCGACGCCGAGCCCGACGCCGGACCCCGCAGACTCGACGCCGACGCCTGCGCCGGAGGAATAAAATTCAGCTTCCGCGGCTTGACGCGCGCGGAAAGGGAAACGGATGAAAACGGCACAAATGCCGTAAACCAACGGGAGGAATCATAAATGCTGCTTTCGGAATTGGCAATGGCGACCGGGCTGCGCTACGAAGGCGAAGACCGGGACATCGTATCGATCGAATACGACTCGCGGAAAGTAAAACAGGGAAGCATATTCTGCTGCATCGTCGGCGTGATGTTCGACGGGCATACGTTTGCGCAGGGAGCTGTTGAAAGCGGCGCAATCGCGCTGCTTGTCGAGCACGAACTGCCTATTCCGGTCCCGCAGATCGTTGTGAAAAATGCGAGGAAGGCCATGGCCGAGATGGCGGCGGCATTTTACGGATATCCCCAGCGGGAAATGATGGTGCTCGGGGTAACCGGCACGAACGGAAAGACCACCACGACCTACATGGTCAAGGCCATTGCCGAACAGGCGGGCAAAAAAGTCGGCGTGATCGGAACCATTCGCAACATGATCGGTTCGGAGAGCATCCACACCGAACGCACCACGCCGGAATCGGTCGATCTCTTCCGGCTGCTGCGCATGATGGCGGACGCGCACGTGGACATGGTGGTCATGGAAACCAGCTCGCATGCGCTTGTGCAGTACCGCGTGCATGGCATCAAATTCGACGTGGGCTTGTTTACGAACCTGACGCAGGACCATCTGGACTATCATAAGTCGTTCGAGGAATATCTGCAGGCAAAGAAAATCCTCTTCCTCAACAGCCAAAAAGCGGTCGTCAACGTGGACGACCCGTATTCGAGCCGCATTATGGAAGGGCTGACGATCCCGATTCTCACCTTCGGCGTGCGCGACCGCGCGGACATCTCCGCAACGGACATCGACATTACGCCCGGCGGGGTGCAGTTCGACCTGCATACGCCGGAGGGCGACGTGCTGATGCACCTTGCGATTCCGGGACTTTTTTCGGTGTTCAACGCGATGGGCGCGGTCGGCATGGCGCAGTCCGTCGGCATCCCGCTCGGCGCGATTAAGGCGGGGCTGGAATCGCTGCGCAGCGTGTCCGGCCGGCTGGAGCCCGTGCCCACCGAACGGGGATTTTCGGTGTTCGTGGACTATGCGCATACGCCGGACGCGCTGGAAAACGTGCTCAAGACCGTGCGGCAGTTCGCCAAAGGACGCGTCATCTGCGTGTTTGGCTGCGGCGGCGACCGGGACCGCGCAAAGCGGCCCATCATGGGTGAGATTGCGGGGCGGTTTTCCGAATATGCGGTGATCACAAGCGACAACCCGCGCACCGAGGACCCGATGAGCATCATCGATTCCATCGAAGAAGGCATGAAGCGCAGCGGAACGAAGTATACAATCATCGAAAGCCGCAAGGACGCCATCAGCTATGCGCTCTCGATGGCCAAGCCGGACGACGTGATCATGATTGCGGGCAAAGGCCACGAAAACTATCAGGAGATCAACGGCACGAAGTATCATTTCGACGACAAGGAAATCGTCGAGGAACTGCTCAAAAAACTGTAAGCAAAGAATCCTCTGATCGCATCCGTGTTTCGCGGGGTCGTTCCCGCCGGGGTACGGGTGCGGTTTTTCATGCAGACAGCCCGCTTTACCCGGGCAAAATGCAAAACCGATTGTGCGCCGCGCCGGGATTGGGTATAATAGTCCCGTTAAACAGGTTTTAACGGGAAAAATTGCGTGCTCCCGGGCCGGAGAGGGTTTCCGGACGGTGGAGCGCGCGGGGGACCGCGTTTTGAATGCGGGCTTCCAAGACTACATGGACAGGCTGGTATAATTTTTTTATGTTTCGAGTTTTATTAACCGCATTGGTTGCGTTTGCGATCGTCTGGGCGCTTGGCCCGCTGTTTATCCCCCTGCTGCACAGGCTCAAATTCGGGCAGATCGAGCGCGAGCTTGGCCCGGAATCCCACAAGAAAAAGCAGGGAACGCCGACGATGGGCGGCATTATGACGCTATTGGCAATCACGGTTGCATCGCTTATTTTTGGGGTGGACGGCATGGAGTTCGTCATGCCCGCGCTGCTTGTGACCGTCGCATTCGGCGTCGTTGGGTTCCTGGACGACTTTTTGAAAATCCGCAGGAAACAAAACCTCGGGCTGCGCGCCTACCAGAAGATCATCGCGCAGTTGCTTGTGGCAACGCTGGTGGCGATCTGGGCGTACCGCTCGCCGCTGCTCGGGCCGACGCTGTATCTGCCGATTTCCGGCGGGGAATGGAACATCGGCGGCTGGTATATCCCGCTGGTCATCTTCGTCATCGTCGCCGAAGTCAACGCCGTGAACCTCACCGACGGGCTGGACGGCCTGGCCACCAACACGACGATGGTCTATGCGCTGTTCATGGCCGGCATCTTTGCCGTGCTGGCGACCTCCGCCAATCAGGAAGGCGAAATGCTGCTCGGCTCCAACTATCTGGGCATGGCGATATTTTCCGCGGCGATCGTCGGGGCTTCCATCGGATTTTTGATTTACAACACGTATCCCGCGCGCGTCTTCATGGGCGACACCGGTTCGCTTGCGCTCGGCGGCGCGGTTTCCATGCTTGCGATTCTGAGCCGTTCGATCCTGATCCTGCCGATCATGGGCTTCTGCTTCCTCGGCAGTGCGCTTTCGGTGGTGCTGCAGGTGGCGACCAACAAGCTCAACCACGGCAAGCGGATGTTCAAAATGGCGCCGATTCATCACCATTTCGAGCTCAAGGGCGTGCCCGAGCCGCGCATCGTCGTGATGTACACGCTCGTAACGGCGGTGCTCTGCGCGATCTGCTTCCTGCCGTACCTGCGCTGACGAATTTTGGTTTGGGCCGAGAGCCGCCTTTTGACGGATATTTTTTGAAAGATTGCGCCCGAAGAACGCTTCGGGCCTTATTTAAAGGGGTGCGATACAACTATGGCGCAGCAACACACGGCGCTGATTGTCGGCATGGCAAAAAGCGGAATCGGCGCGGCAAAACTGCTCTTTAAAAGCGGCTGGCGCGTGATCGTCAACGACAAAAAAACGGAAATCCCGGGGCTTAGCGAAGCGCTGAGCGGCATAACCGCCGAATACCGGTTGGGCGAGCGCCCGGAAACGCTGCTCGGCGGCGTGGAGCTGATGGTGATCAGCCCCATCATCCCGATGAGCGTTCCGTTCGTGATTGAGGCCAAACGGCGCGGCGTGGAGGTCGTCAGCGAAATCGAACTGGGGTACCGCTACAGCCACGCGGACTTCGTCTGCATCACGGGCACCAACGGCAAGACGACCTGCACCGCGCTGACGGGTGAAATGTTCATTTTCGGCGGGCGGCACACGTTTGTGCTCGGCAACATCGGCGTGCCGATCACCGAACACGCGCTCGAAACGAGGGAAGGCGACGTGGTCGTCGCCGAGACCGCCGGGCTCCAGCTCGAAGGCAACGTGCGCTTCCATGCGCGCGCAGCGGGCGTCTGCAACATCACGGAAGACCATCTCGACCACTTCGGCACCATGGAAAACTACATCGCCGCCAAGTGCAAGATTTTCGACAACCAGACGGAAAACGACGTGGCGGTGCTCAACTACGACGACCCGGTCGTGCGCGGCATGGCGCGGCTCACCCCCGCGAAAGTCTTTTACTTTTCGCGCAAAAGCGAGGTGCCGCGCGGGCTGTTTCTGCGCGGAAACACCGTGATGTACCGGGACGAAAACGGCGAGCGTCCGCTGATCGGCGCGGACGAAATCCGCATCCCCGGCGGGCACAACCTTGAAAACGCGATGCTTTCTTCTCTGCTTGCGCTCGGCATGGGAATCAGCGAAGACGCGGTGCGTAAAGCGCTGCGCGAATTCCCCGGCGTGGAACACCGCATCGAGTTCGTGCGCGAATTTGGCGGCGTTCAATACATCAACGATTCCAAGGGCACCAATCCGGACAGCACGATCAAGGCCGTGCAGGCCATGACGCGGCCAACGGTGCTCATCCTCGGCGGGTTCGATAAACACAGCGATTTCCACGAGCTGTTCTCGCATTTTCCGGGCAGCGAGGTCAAGGCAGCGGTCGTGCTCGGCGAAACGAAGGAAAAGATTCTGCAGACCGCGGCGGACGCGGGGCTTTCCGGCCTCTGCCGCACGGCGGACGCCTTTGAAGAGGCCGTGCTGCTTGCGCGCTCGCTGGCCGAACCCGGCGACACGGTGCTGCTTTCGCCCGCGTGCGCAAGCTGGGACATGTTCGACAACTTCGAGCAGCGCGGGGACGTGTTCAAAGAGATCGTCAACGCGTTCTGATACGGTATCAAACACAAAAACGCCCGTTGGGGCGTTTTTTGTTCGTTCAGAAGTCTTTTTGCAGGGGATTTCCCCTGCACCCCACCCAAGGGACACGTCCCTTGGGAATCCCTGTTTTTGCAATGCAAAGAAAGTGTGGGTTCTTAGGGCCTTTATGGCCCTAAGCGGTGGTTTGGAGGCGGAGCCTCCAAGATGTTCCAAACATTTTACTCGTTTATAATCTCGATCTGGCAGGGTTTCATGGCCGCGAGCGCCGTTTTGTGCCCCTCCGGGGTCGCGCCCGCGCAGGCCGCCGCGTCCACGGTGATTTTCGCCTCCGGGAAAAACGCCTTGACGAGCAGGGCGTTGCTGATTACGCAGATGTCCGTGCAGAGGCCGACCAGCGTGATTTCGTCCGGCTCCGCGCCGAAGATATCGTGGATGCGCATCGGCAGGCTCACGCCGCCGAACGTGTCCTTGGCGATCATGTGCCGGTCGTCGGCGACGTTTTTGTCCGTCAGCGCCTGCCATACGGCGGGGGCCGGCGCCCAGCCGTCCGTGCCCGCGATGCAGTGCTTCACCGGCAGATTTCTGCCTTCCTGCGTTTCAAGGTAGTTTTCGGTGTGCGTGTCCAGCGTGTAGAGGATGAGTCCGTCGAAGCCGAGGATGTGCCTGACGACGTTGTCCACGATGGACTGTGCCTCGCTTGTGCCGAGCGTGCCCGTGATGAAGTCGTTTTGCATATCGACCACGACGAGGACGTTTTTATTTGCGCTTTGTTCCATATCGGTTCTCCTTTGCTGGTTGAAATCGAGTTTAAAAAATCTGCCGGCCCGTCAGCCCTGCGGCATCGCGCCGGAAACGACGTATAATAGCACGCCCGCCGCGACGGCGGCGTTGAGCGATTCCGCCCTTCCGCGCATGGGCAGGCGGTACGGCACGCAGAGCGCCGCGACTTCGGCGGACACCCCGCCGCCTTCGCTGCCGATGACCAGCGCGGTGTTTTTGCCGAGTGCGGGCAGAGTTTCGCTCCCGGAAAGGTCGCCGCAGAGCGGCAGAAAATCCTGTTCTTTCAGCTTGGCCAGTTCCGCGGCAAGTTCGCCCTGCCAAACGGGCAGGTGATAGGTCGAACCCATCGCCGCGCGGAGCGTTTTTGGCGCGTAAGGATCGGCACACGCGGGCGAAAGAAGCAGACCAACTGCGCCGAACGCGTCCGCCGAGCGGAGGATCGTCCCGGCGTTGCCGGGGTCCTGCACGCCGTCGAGCAGCACGATCAGCCCCTCCGGATAGCGCTCCGGCGGCGCGAGCGGAGGCGTTTCCACAACGGCGGCCACGCCCTGCGGCGTGCGGCTTTCGCAGAGAGATTCCATCACGCTGCGCGAAACGGTCAGCGTTTGCGTGTTAGCGGGCGCGTCAAACGAAACGCCGTCCTCGACGAAGAGCGTCTGCACGCGCGCGCCGGAAGAGAGCGCCTCGCGCACGAGTTTTTCGCTTTCGATGAGGTGCAGCCCGCTCTTTTTGCGCTCCTTGCGCAAAAGCAGGCTGCGCGCCTGTTTGACGCGTTCGTTCGAGCGGCTCTCGATGATCATGCGGCGGCTCCTTTCAGAATTCTGCGTTACGCTTTCCTGCTTGCGGCAAGCCACTCCTGCCGGGTGAGCGAGTAGAGCGCTTCGTCGAAAATCTGTCCGTCGTAGCGCAGAAACGCGCTGCGGACGGTGCCTTCGCAGACGAATCCGCATTTTTCGATGACGCGGCGGGAGCGGTCGTTGAACGTGTAATGCGAAACGCTCACGATGCTCAGATTCGCTTCGGTGAACGCATATTCGATTGCGCGTTTCACCGCCTCGCTCATGTAGCCGTTGCCCCAGCAGTCGCGCGCAAGCACATAGCCGAACATGCGCACGTCCGGCAGGTTGCGCCATTTATCCTTGTGGAAACCCAGCGAGCCGATCACGCGGCGGTCGCTTTTGCGTTCGATCGCCCAGACGTTGTCTTCGGCAAGGAACATCCGCACGATGGCCAGCGATTCGGCGCGGGTTTCATGCGGCTTCCAGCCCGCGGGCGGGCCCACCTCGGGGTCGCATGCATAGCGAAAAAGGTCGTCGGTATCCAGCTCGGAAAAATTGCGCAGGATCAGGCGTTCGGATTCCAGGGTCTGCATGGCAAAAATCTCCTGTTGGTTTTCACTACAGTATAGCATAGATCTGCGCGCCCCGAGCAAAAACCGGCGGCGCGCCCTGCATTGACAGCGCGGCTGCAAGCGGATATCATAGCGATGTAAATCGTTCTCCTCTTTAAAAAACAAAGGATTCAATTGCATGGAAGTTATTCTCCGGATCGACCTGAACATCTTCATGGCCGTGATGTGTCTGATCATGTATTTCGCCTGCCGGAATATGAGCGAACGGCAGATGGTGCATAACCGGATCTTCCGCTGGCTGATTCTCTCCAATATGGCGCTGCTGCTGCTCGAAGCCGCGTCCTGGCCGCTCGACGGCAACACCGCGTTTGCCGCGGCAACGCCGCTTTACCACGCGCTGATGGTCGCGCTGTTTATCATCGCGCCGCTGCCGTCGCTCTTCTGGGCGCTGTACGTCAACTGCCAGCTGTTTCACGACCGGCAGAAACTCCGCAAAGAGGCGGTCGTGCTGCTCGTACCCGCCGCGGCCTGCGCGCTGCTTTCGCTTGCCGCGCCGTTTACGGGCTGGATGTATACCATCGATGCGGGCAACGTCTATCAGCGCGGCGCGCTTTACCCGCTCCTGGCGGCCGTTTCCCTCGTGCCGCTGCTCTATGCCTCCGTGTCCATCCTGCTTGGCCGCAGGCGCATATCGAAGCGGATGTGCGTGCTCCTGCTCCTTTTTATGCTGCCCCCGGTCCTCGGCGCAGCCGCGCAGTTTGCGCTGTACGGCACGACGTTTTTATGGAGCAGCGTTACGATCTCCATCTTCCTCGTGCACAGCAACGTGCAGAGCGCGCAGATTTACCTCGACCACCTGACGGGCATCTTTAACCGCAGACAGCTGGACACGTATCTGGCCGACCGCATCCGCGCGGCGCAGAAGGGCCATCCGCTTTCGTGCATCCTGCTGGATATCGACCATTTCAAAGACATCAACGATTCATTGGGGCACATCGCCGGGGACGAGGCGCTCAAAGACGCTGCCAAACTGCTGCAGAGCTGTATCCGCAAAGGGGATTTTCTCGCGCGCTTCGGCGGGGACGAGTTTATCATCATCACCGATATCGGCAGCGAAGAAACGCTTGGCGAAATGGACAAACGCATCCGCGCTGCGACGCGCCGTTTTAACGGCGCGTCGCAGCGGCCCTATACGCTGGGGTTCAGCATTGGCTGCGGCGTGTATCCGGCGGACTCCGGCTGGGACAAGGAAGCGTTCATCGCGCATGCCGACGCGCGGATGTACCGCGACAAGGCGCTTTCGGCGCGGCGGGAGAACGGGGAAGCATAGACGCAGCGAGTAATCCCGGCGAAATCCTGAGTTTTTATCGGAACGCGTCTGCAGCTGTGCCCTGCATTGACAGCGCGTCTGCAAGCGGATATTATAGCGGTGTAAATCGCCTGTCTTCCGAAAAAACAAAGGATCTTACCACATGGGAATTTTTCTCCATATCGATTTGAATATCTTTATGGCCGTGATGTGTCTGGTCATGTATTTCGCCTGCCGGAATACGAGCGAACGGCAGATGGTGCATAACCGGATCTTCCGCTGGCTGATTCTCTCCAATCTGGTACTGCTGCTGCTTGAGGCCGGAACCTGGCTTTTGGACGGCAACACGGCGTCTCTCGCGCTGATTCCGCTGTATCATGCCGTGACGATCGCCTTGTTTGTAATTACGCCGCTGCCCGCGCTTTTCTGGGCGCTTTACGTCAATTGCCAGCTCTTCCACGACCGGCAGAAACTCAAGATGGAAGCCGTTGTGCTGACAATCCCGGCCGGGCTCTGCGCACTGATGACGCTGGCCACGCCGCTTACGGGCTGGATGTATACGATCGACGCGGCAAACGTTTATCAGCGTGGCGCATTTTACCCGCTTCTGGCGGCGATTTCGCTTTTGCCGATCCTTTACGCGTCCATTTCCATACTGATTCACCGCGAACGCATTTCGAAGCGGATGTGTGTGCTTTTAATCCTTTTTATGCTGCCGCCGATTGCAGGAACGACCGTCCAGCTTATGTTTTACGGTACGACTCTTTTATGGAGCAGCGTTACGATTTCCATATTCCTCATACACAGCAACATACAGAGCACCCAGATTTACCTTGACCACCTGACGGGCATTTTTAACAGGAGGCAGCTGGATACATACCTTGCCGACCGCATCCATGCGGCGCAAAAAAATCATCCGCTTTCGTGCATCCTGCTGGACATCGACCATTTCAAAGACATCAACGATTCGCTGGGGCACATCGCCGGGGACGAGGCGCTCAAAGACGCGTCCGAACTGCTGCAGGGCTGCATCCGCAAAGGGGATTTCCTCGCACGCTTCGGCGGGGACGAGTTTATCATCATCACCGATATCGGCAGCGAACGGACGCTAAGCGAGATGAGCCGGCGCATCCGTGAAGCGACGCGCTGCTTTAACGGCGGGTGCCGGCGGCAGTATACGCTGGGATTCAGCATCGGGTACGGCGTGTATCCGGCTGATTCCGGCTGGGACCGGGAACGGTTTATTGCGCATGTCGACGCGCGGATGTACCGCGACAAGGCGCTTTCGGCGCGGCGGGAAAGCGAAGGGATGCAGGAAGCGTAGGCGGCGGCACACTAGCGTCCGCAGCGATCCCAAAAACTTTTTTCGCAATGCAAACCACAGGGATTCCCAAATAACGCGTCCCTTGGGTGAGGTGCAGGGGGTTCCCCTGCAAAAGAGGCTTTTCTGACAGAATAACACAGAGCGCCGTAAAAACGGCGCTCTGTTTGTTGTTTGCGTTATTGTGCTTTCTGCCTTTATGCGCGTGCTTTGTCCGCGACGTCCACGAGCTCTTTGAACGCGGTCATGTCGGTCACGGCGAGGTCGGCTAAAACCTTGCGGTTGATGTCGACATTGGCGAGCTTGAGCCCGTTGATCAGGCGGCTGTAGGTCGTGCCGCACATCCGCGCGCCGGCGTTGATGCGGGCGATCCACAGACGGCGGTATTCGCGCTTTTTGAGCTTGCGGCCGACATACGCATACGACATGGATTTCATGACCTGCTGCGAAGCGGCGCGGTACTGTTTGCTCTTTGCGCCATAGTAACCTTTGGCAAGCCGCAGGACCTTGCGGCGCTTCTTCACGGCGTTGACTGCTCTTTTAATTCTGGCCATTTTTCTTTCCTCCTCAGCTGTACGGGATCAGTTTGCGAATTTTCTTTTCTTCGCACTCGGCAATGTAGCCGGTCTGACGGAGTCCGCGCAGCCGTTTGGTGGACTTCTTGGTTAAAATGTGGCGCTTATAGGCCTTGCTCCGCTTGATCTTGCCGGACTTTGTCGTGGAGAAGCGCTTGGCCGCTCCGCGATGGGATTTCAACTTAGGCATAGTGTCGGTTCCTCCTGGTATTTGTTAGCTTACTTCTTGTTTTCTTTTTTGGTTTCGCTCTTGGGAGCGAGGATCATAAACATGCTTCTGCCTTCCATCTTCGGCATCCGTTCTTTGACGGCGCTTTCGGCGACCATTTCAAAGAAGCGGTCCATTACTTCCCGGCCGATCTCGTTATGCGTGATCTGGCGGCCGCGGAAACGGATGGAAACCTTGACCTTGTTGCCGTCCGCGAGGAACTTGAGGCAGTTTTTCGCCTTGATTTCCATATCGCGCACGTCGATGGTGGCGGAAAGACGGATTTCCTTGAGTTCGATGATCTTCTGGTTCTTTCGCTGTTCCTTTTCGCGCTTGCTCATTTCAAAACGGTATTTGCCGTAGTCCATGAGTTTGCAGACGGGCGGGTTGCCGTTGGGCGCGATCTTCACCAGATCGAGTTCCCGGTCGTCGGCCAGCTTCTGCGCGTCCCGAACGTCCATGATGCCGAGCTGTCCGCCGTTTTCGTCCACGAGACGGACCTGCGGGTCACGGATTTCGTCGTTGATCATCAATTCCGCGATAGCGATGAGAGAACACCTCCGTATAAAATAAAATAGTGGGCACAAGTCATATTGCGCCCACGAAAACGATCGCTGTAAAGACAAAGGTTTGTTGCTACCGTGCCTGGCAATCGCCGGCAGGTGAGAAGCGGGCGCTTCTGCTTGAACATTCGTTATTATATGGGTTAACGGTCCGTGTGTCAAGCATTTTCGCCCGGTTTTACGCGGGTTTTACAAGCGGGGGACAGGATCAGTCGTCCGCGCCCTGCATGGCTTCCAGCTTGTCTTTCGGCGCGCTGGGCTTGCTGTCGCCGTATTTGGTCAGCGCCACGGGGATGATGGCAAGCACCACGAACAGCGTTGCGTAGGGAAACAGCGTGTTGTAGCCGACGTACTGCAGCAGATAGCCGGAGACGATTGGCGTCACCACCTGCGCCGCCATGGAACAGGTGTAATAGTAACCGGTGTATTTGCCGACGTTGCCGAAGCGGGAGATTTCCCAGACCATCGGGAAGGTATTGACCGTGACCGCCGCCTGCGCAAAACCGACGGCCGCGAACATTACGTACAGAGCGGCGGAGAAGTTCTGGGCAAACAGCGCGCCGAAAGTAAAGCAGAGCGCCGCGACGATCAGGCCGATGATGATGGTCTTTTTGCGGCCGATGCGGCTCGCGAGCATGCCGATTGGCAGGTAGGAGATGACCGCCGCGCCGGTCGCAACCAGCAGACAGGAAGAAACGTTGTTGAGCCCGGAAGACCACATCTTGGTGGCGTACTTGCTGAACGCCGTGGTCACGGCGTTATAGCCCATAAACCAGAGCGTGATGGTCGCGAGGATGAGAATCAGGCTCCTGCGCACGTCCGGCGGGAGCTTCTGCTTGCCGTCGACTTCGATGGACTTGCTCTGGTCTTCCTCCTCGGAAACGCCGTAGTTGATGTCCTTCATTTCCTGGACGAGCTTGCGCTCCGGCACGAAGATGCGCACCGTGAGCGCGGCGAGCACCATCAGCACGCCGACCGCGAGGAAAAGATACAGGTAGTTCGAGCGGCCGTTTGTGCCGTCGAGAACGAGGAAGCGCATCACGACCAGCGTGAACGCGCCGCCGGCCGCACCCATCAGGTTGATGACCGCGTTGCCTTTGCTGCGCAGGGGTTTCGGCGTTACGTCCGGCATCAGCGCGACGGCGGGCGAACGATAGGACCCCATGGCCAGCAGCAGCGCGCCGAGCACGACGATGAAGACCAGCGTGCTGGTGGCATGGCTCCAAACGCCGTATGTGTTGTCCAGAATCGGAATGAGCACCAGCAGCACGACCGCCGCGGCGGTGCCGCCGACGATGAAGGGAATGCGCCTGCCGGCCTTGTCGCTGAGCGCGCCGAACAGCGGGATTAAGAACAGCGCCACGACGTTGTCCAGGCTCATGATGATGCCGGCCGGTCCGTCGCCAAGGCCGAACGTGTCGCGCAGGATCAGCGGGATGACCGTGTCGTACATCTGCCAGAACGAGCAGATGGAAAGAAACGCAAATCCGACCAGGAACGTTCGTTTATAATTCAGCTTCATTTGCATTCTCCGATTCGTTCAGTTTTGAAAGGAAACGGCGGAGGAATCTTCGCTCCGTCGATATACATGGTACCGTATTTGACGTATAATAACAATACCATCGGGTGAAAATCTGGGGGAGAAACAGGTTTGGAGGAAATTGGAATTATGTGGATTGCGCTTGCGGTTGCCGTTGTGCTGCTGGTCCTCTGGCTGGCGCTGATTACGCCCGCGCGGAGCAAAAACGCGCAGCGCGCGCCGTTTCAGAACAGGACGTTTGCGCACCGCGGACTATACGAAAAAGACCAGAGCGTGCCGGAAAACTCACTCAAAGCGTTTCAAAACGCCGTGGACGCGGGTTACGGCGTGGAGCTGGACGTGCAACTGACGAAGGACAAAGTGGTCGTCGTGTTCCATGACGACGATCTTGGGCGCGTCTGCGGCGTGGACGCACGCGTGGACGCCTATACGTTTGAAGAGCTGCAGAGCATGCCGCTGCTTGGCACCGCGGAGCGCATCCCGACGTTTACGGACGTCCTCGGCGTGCTCGGCGGCAAGGTGCCGGTCATCGTCGAACTCAAAAGCGGCGGCGACTGGAAGACCCTCTGTCCGCTGACGCTGGAAATCCTGAAAGGCTACAAAGGCGACTACTGCGTGGAGAGTTTCCATCCGCTGCTGGTGCGCTGGTTCTATGTAAACGCGCCGGAGGTCCTGCGCGGCCAGCTTTCCGAAGCGTACCGCTTTTCGCACCGGTATGTGCCCTGGTATCAGTCGCTGATGATGAGCAGGGTGCTTACGAATATCCTTGCGCATCCGCAGTTCATCGCCTACCATATCGGGCCGAAGTGCCTTTCCGTGCGCATTTCGGAGGCGATGGGCGCGATGCGCGTTGCGTGGACGGCGCGCGTGCCGGAAGATCATGCCGCGATCGCCAAACGCAACGACGCGGTCATCTTCGAGCATTACCGTCCGGAAACGCGGTTCTGAAACCGGTTCTCGGATTCGCCGCGCGCAAAAGCCCTGCGGCGGGTTCCGGTGGGAAACACAGATCGTTCACCGCGCCGTAAACCAAAGGCCTCCGCTTTCGCGGAGGCCTTTGGTTGGGATGGGATGGGAGGTAATATTGGGGGTCTGTCAGTCTTTGTCCTTGCTCTGGTAATAACATAACGCTTCCTTGTGGAATCGCAATGGATAGAAAGTGAACTTCCTGTTACGCGCAAAAAGCGTGCAAAAAAAGCGGGCCGCGAATTCGTCGGCCCGGCGCAGCCCCTGTAAACGGGCGGTTTTCATAAACCGCGCAATTCGCCCGCCGCCGCGCAATGTGGACGGGCTGTGACATCTGCCATATTACCGGCTGATTGCACGGAAAACGGGGCCGCCGGACACGGTTTTCCGCGGCGGATGCGAAGAGCAGCGGGTGAGGACGGACAAAAAAACGTCTTGCAATTTTTACCCCCTTGTGTATAATAGTACTTGCACTCGGGGTTATAGCTCAGCTGGTCAGAGCGCTACGTTGACATCGTAGAGGTCGTTGGTTCGATCCCAACTAATCCCACCAACACGGAGATATCCTGCGGTGTGCGCCACGTTTTCAGTTATAAACCCACAGACTGATGTCGGGAGTGTGTGTTGAGAAACCAAAGGCAGGCTCGTTACGAGCGGGAAGCCTGCGGGAATCACGCCGCACCCACCTGCCGAGAGGCGGGTATTATGACAAAGGCGGACGGCACCTCGGGATTCTCTTTGTGCGTAAAACGCATGATGCGGAATTGTGTAATGGTAGCACCTACGACTCTGACTCGTATTGTCTAGGTTCGAATCCTAGTTCCGCAGCCAGAAAAAGCCCGGATT
>ERZ795053.2624-NODE-2624-length-21512-cov-11.187957_pt1 | contig 21512 bp, 16 predicted proteins | sample MGYA00375137_ERZ795053 | MGnify/ENA primary metagenome ERZ795053 (study PRJEB30182, sample SAMN05720284) | activated sludge metagenome | isolation source: Anaerobic digester | place: Hong Kong | collected 2014-12-17 ...
AACCTGGCAGTGGGTCTCCATCAACACGGGCGTCGGTCAGACAGACGTCAATGATCCGACCCGCTATACCATCACCTTCAACGCCGACGGCACGGCAGCCATCAAAGCCGACTGCAACAACGTCGTTGCCAGCTATACTACCGACGGCAGCGCTCTGACCATCGTGCCCGGCCCGACGACGCTGGCCGCCTGCCCTGAAGATTCGCTGGGCGACCGGTTTGTGACCAATCTGAGCGGCGTGGCCATCTACTTCTTCCAGGATGGCGACTTGTTTATGGACATGAAGTTCGACAGCGGTACGCTGCGCTTTACGGCGCAGACGGCCGATTCTGGCGGAGTCGCGGAGCCGGCGGCGCCGCAGCTGCCGGTGTCCAGCGCCACGGGCATCGAATTCCAGGTTGTGTCTTTTGGCCCGGTGGGCGCGGAGCAGCCCGTGCTGGAGGGCACGACCATTACCGCGCTTTTCAGCGAAACGGAAGTGTCCGGCTCGGCGGGCTGCAACACCTACGTGGGCACGATGACGCCAGTGAATGATTTCTTCACCGTCGGCCCGATTGTGACCACGCGCATGGCCTGCGATGAAGCCACCATGCAGCAGGAGCAGGCTTTTCTGGCTGCGCTGGAAGGCACATCCGGTTATCAGTGGGGGTCGGAATTGGTAAACGGCACCACAGTGGTAACCGCCGGCCAGCTTTTTTACACGCTGGCAGATGGTACGAATGGGGTGATTAACCTGCTGGTTCCATAATTCGCCTTTTGCAGCGCATAGATTGCTTAACTTGATGGTCTGGAGGGGAAACGGCCGTTTCCCCTCCAGACCGCCTACTCTGGAAAAAATCTCATGACAATCAAAACCCGCCCGCAACAGATGCTCGTCACCGGCCTGGCCTATGGCTTTGGTCTGCTTCTCGGCAATATCGTGAGCTACCTCCTCTTTAAGCTCGTGCCTGCCGACTGGTTTTTACTGGGTGACAGCCAGGCAGCGCGCCTGGTCATGGGCGTTTTCCTGGCCTTTTTCATCTCTGGGCTGGGCGGACTGCTGGGCGGCGGCATCGGCGGGTGGACATTGCCGGCCATCGGTGCGGGCAAGGGCCGCCTGGGCTATGTCTGGCGCAGCGGCCTGACCTTTGGCGTGGGGTACGGTCTGCTTTTGTTTCCGGTCACCCTCATCGTCTCACTGCTTTCTTTTTACGACATTAACGAGACCCCGGTTTACGTGTTTAGCGTGCTCTTCGGCATCGTGGGGGCCATTTTTGGCATCATCATGGGCGTGTCGCTGGGTCTGTGGACAGCCGGTAAACGCTTCCCGCCTATTTCTCGCTGGAGCACGGCCGGCTTTGCCCTGGGCGGCCTGGCTTTGGGCAGCACCATCTGGCAGTTTGTTTTTAACATTTTCAATGGCGACCCGGCTTCTGGGCCCTATGAGTGGCTGTTGTTGGGCCTCTTTTTATTTGGCGGGCTGGGCGGGGCGGCCCTGGGTTTTGCCTACCACCGGCTGGCGGAAGGCGCCGAAGGGCCAATTTTGCCGATTCGCTCGTTGACCTGGAAGAAATGGCAGGTGCGGGTGGGGATCATTGCCGTTGTCCTGCTGGTCATTGCGCTGCTCTTTCGCCCGGTGCTGGCCGCCGTGGGCGATCTGCTGACGCCGGTCGATTCCGCGATTTCCCCGGTGCTGGACTTGCCCACGACAGGGACGCGCTGGTCAGACGCCTACGACATGACGGCCGTGCCCATCACCGCCAATCCGGCCATCGCCACTAACGCTGCCGGTGGCCTGGCCCTGGCCTGGGCGCAAGACGGCGCGTTGTGGCTGCAAGAAGGCGTCTGGCAAGCCGCCGGGCGGCAAACTGTCTGGCAGACGCCGGTGATGGTGGCCGCCGGTTCTCCGGCTGACCCGGCCGTGGCCCTGGGCGACGACGGCCGTATCTACCTGGCCTGGGCCGCCGACAACGCCATCCTGGTCAGCCAATGTGAGGCGGGCGCGTGCCTGACGCCGGTGGCCATTCCGCCGGCTAATGTGTGCGCCGCGCGCCCCGGCCTGGCCGATGGCCAGCCGACACTGGCGATTCACAACGACATGGTTTTGCTGGTGTGGGCCAACGAGGCCGGGATTTTGCCCTACGTCGCCTGGTCGGTGACGGGTGCGCCGCAGCGCACGGCCGCCGGCTGCGTGCCGAATGCCGCCGCCGCGCCGCAGCTCGACGACAGCTTCCACCTGGTTTTTGAATCGGGCAGCGGTACGATTGGGCTGGCGCAGTTTGACGGGACGAACTGGACGGAATTAGGAACGGCGGGCAACGGCCGTTTGCCGGCCATAACCCATGACGGCGCGCAGTCCCACCTCGTTTTCTGTAACGAATCGGGCATCGTTTACCAGCAAAACGGGCAGAACGAGGTGGTCAGCAGCCAGCCGTGCAACGGCCGTCCGGCGCTGGCCGTGGACAATCTGGGCCAGGCTCACGTTGTCTGGTATGGCAGTTCCGTGCAGAACGCCACTAGCGTGACCAATCCCGGCAGCCTGCTGTACGAAAGTGTCCGGTTGGCCGATGGCTGGACGTCGCCGGCCATTGTGGGCGGCAGCCAGCCGGCTGCTGCGCCGGCGCTGGTCGCCGCCGCCGACGGCAGCCTACACCTGGCCTGGGCGGGATCAACCGATTTGCAAACGGCCGTGCAGGTGCAATATACCTGCGACACCGCTGAGTTGTCATCCTACGGCCAGATTTTGTACGATGTAGCCCGCCGCGAAGAGTACACCCCGCCGGGCACGGTCATCCCGTTTTGCCAGAACCAGTATGATCGCCTGATCTTCACGCCCAATCCCTTGCCGGCGTATGACGATCCCTTCCCGCCGACTCCCAACGGCGCCTTTGACGTTATGGCCGACCTGATTCGCGGCGCGCAGTACGAGGTGTTGTTCTCTACGATGTGGTACGACGCGCCTGTTAACAACGACAGCCCCGGCAGCGTCATCGCCGCAGCGGTGGCCGACCTGTATCGCAATTTGCAGGCGCATCCCGAGCAGTATCCGCGCGGCCTGACAGTGCGCCTGATGCTGGGCAACCCGCCGGAGCTGGCCCTAGGCGAGACGACTGGCCAGCTTTGGGTGCTTTTGGAGGATTTGCGACAGGCGGGTATCGACAAGATGGTGGACGAGGAACTGGGCTGGCGGCTGGAGGTGGCCGATTATGAGGGCAACATGCCGCACAGCCACGTCAAGTCGCTGATTGTGGATGGGAAAACGGCCGTCGCCGCCGGCTTCAACATGACCTACGACCACCTCCCGGCCGACCATCCATCGGGCGAGGGCGGTGGGCGGTTCGATCTGGGTCTGCAAATGACCGGGCCGGTTTCGCAGGCTGCCCAGCGCATGTTCGACGACATGTGGGCAGGCGCCGACGAGCGATACTGCCTGGATCTGAATCCGCCGGCCGGTATTCCGTGGCAAATCACCTGTTTCGACCGCAGCGCCACCGCCGACCATGTGCCGGAAGTGCAGAAATTTTACCTGGATAACGGCCGTGACACGGCTTTTTCCCTCTATCGTTCCCGCGTCCACGATCAGGCCGACCGGCAAACCGAGGCGGTCATTGCCGCGGCGCAGGAGACGGTAGACTTTATCCACGTGCAGTTTGCGCTGGATATGATTTGTAACCTGAACATTTTGTTTAACGTCTGCACCCTGGACGTTTCCCCGGACTACACGGCCGCTCTGGTGGCCGCGGCGCAAAATGGGGCGCACATCCGGGGGCTGGTAAAGCCGGGACCGTTTGAAGGGATTGAAAACAACGTGGCGCTGACGGCGCTGGAGGAACAGCTGACCGAGCTTGGCCTGCGCGATCAATTGGAAGTGCGCTACTTTAGGGGCCCTATGCATTCAAAGTCTGTCCTGGTTGATGGGCAGGTGTTGATAGTTGGCAGCCAGAATTTTCATTACAGCGCCTATGGTCCTGGTGGTGGGCTCAGCGAGTTCAGCTTTGCGGTGGAAGATCCGCGGGCCGCTGAGGAATACCAGCGGATATTTAATTATGAGTGGGCGGTGGCGGAACGGCCGTAAGCCTGCCGGCGGGCCGCATCTGCCAGCCATTTTCAGATGCGAGCGCACCTGATACTTACCGGGTTTGGAGGAGAAAATGGCCTATAAGAATCCGCGTATCAAACGTCCGCTTGTGCGGATAGTTGTCATCTGGCTAATCGAAGCGTTGGCCCTCGTTTTGTTGGCCTATACGGCTTCGGGCGTGCGGGTGGACAGCTTCCAAACGGCCCTGATAGCCGCGGCGGCGATTGGCCTGTTGAATGCCCTGCTCTGGCCGCTGCTAAGTTACCTGATTTTGCCCTTTGCCGTGCTGACGTTGGGTCTGGCGGCGCTGGCCTTGAATGGGGCGATTATCCTGCTGGCGGCCAATCTGGTGCCCGGCTTCACCGTGGACGGCTTGTGGTGGTCGATATGGGCGGCACTGTGGTTAACGGCCGTCAACACCATCGCCAGTTCCCTGCTCACCATCGACGACGACAGCTCCTGGTATCGCAACGTCGTCCGGCGGCGCGCCAACCGGCTGGCCCGCCCCGAAAAAACCGACGTACCCGGCTTCATCTTCCTGGAAATCGATGGGTTGGCCGAGCCTGTGCTGGAACAGGCGATGCGCGACGGTTACGCCCCAACCATGAAACGCTGGCTCGAAGAAGGCAGCCATCGACTGGCTGAATGGGAAACCGACCTTTCCTCGCAAACCTCGGCCAGCCAGGCCGGCATTTTGCACGGCAACAACGACAACATCCCCGCCTTCCGCTGGTATGATCGCCAGCGCAAAGATGTGATCTCGTCCAGCAACCCAGACGAAGTGGCCGCGATGGAAAAACGGCATTCCGACGGCAACGGGCTGTTGGTAGACAACGGCGCCAGCCGGGGCAATTTGCTGTCTGGCGACGCGCCCATCGTCAGCATGACCGCCAGCACCATGAAAGACCTTTCGCGCCTGCATCTGACCGATTTTTACGCCTACTTCGTCGATCCTTACAACCTGACGCGCACCATCTTGCTGATGGTGTGGGATTTTATTCTGGAAAAATGGCAGTTCCGCCGGGCACGGAAGAACAAGGTTAGCCCTATCTTGGACAAGCGTCACCGCGGCGGTAAGTATCCGCTGCTGCGCGTGTTTACCACGGTCATCATGCGCGAGCTGAATATCTACACCCTGATTGGCGACATGTACAGCGGGGTGTCCTCGGCTTACGCTACATTTGTGGGGTATGATGAAGTGGCCCACCACTCCGGCGTGTTATCAGAGGACGCTCTGGATATTTTGCGCAAGCTGGATGAGCAGTTCGCCCGGCTGGAGAGCGCCACCAGGGATGCGCCACGGCCGTATCACCTGGTTGTCCTCTCCGACCACGGCCAGAGCGGCGGGCCAACGTTTAAGCAGCGCTACGGCATTGGGCTGCAGGAATTGGTGCAGCAGGTCGCGCAGACCTACCGGGTGCAGGGCATCATGGAAACCAATGAATCCTGGGGCCACGTCAACGTGCTGGTCAACGACGCCATGCAAAACGACAAACGCACCGGCAAAGCCCTGCGGCGCGTAACCCGCAATCAGACCAAGAACGGCGAGGTGCAATTAGGCCCGGAGGAAGAAGCGCAGGAATTGGAGGCGGAAACACAAATTTTGGTGTTGGCCTCCGGCAATTTGGGGCTGGTTTACGGCACGAGCCGGGCGGAGCGGGCCACGCTGGAGCAGATCGAGTCCGTTTATCCCGGCCTTCTGGCCGGGTTAGCCGCCCACGAGGGTATTGGCTGGCTGATGGTGCAGTCGGCGGAAGGACCGGTGGTGATTGGGGCGAACGGCCGTTACTACCTCACGCCCGACCGCATCGAAGGCGAGAATCCACTGGCCGGTTTTGGCCCAAAAGCCCGCCAGCATCTGCTGCGTTACAACGAATTCCCCGATGCGCCTGATATTTATGTCAACAGCTTCTACGACGCCGAGACCAATGAGGTGGCCGCGTTTGAGGAACTGATCGGCTGTCATGGCGGGCTGGGAGGGTACCAGACACGGCCGTTTATCCTCTACCCATCTGAACTGGCCCTTACCGAACCGCATCTGGTGGGCGCGCCGGCCGTTTACCGGCAGTTGAAGAGCTGGCTCCGGCAGGCTGCACCGGTGGGGGCGGGTGGCTAAAACAGCCGGCCTTGCTGGTACGGCCGTATCTCGGCGGCCTCAATGCCGGCAATGTGTTTGAATTTGTTTGCCGTCGCCGGGGAGTAGCCGGCGTAATCGTTGTTGAAATAGGCGTAAACTGTGCGCGCGGCCCCTTGATGCGCTTGCAACTGGGCGTGCCAATCCTGCAAAACGGCCGTCTTATCCACCAATTCCCGATCCTTGCTGGGAAACTGCCCATGCGGACCGATAAAGCGCAAATAGAAAAAGTCGGTGGTGCGATAACTGAGGCGCGCCGGCATGTGGATGTAGTCGGCCATGACCCAGGCCGCGTTGTGCGCCGCCAGCATGTCGGCCGTGGCCGGGTCATCCCAGGATCGGTGACGGAACTCGACGGCGTAGCGTAAATCGGCCGGCAGTTGGCCCAGAAAACGATCCACGCGGTCGGCTGCCCCCACAGTGAAATCAGGCGGAAACTGGATAAGGATCGCGCCCAATTTATCGCCCAGGAGGCGCATGGTCGCCAGAAAGGCTAACATGGCTTCCAGGCTGTCGCCCAGGCGCTGGTCGTGGGTGATTTCGCGGGGCGTTTTGGGCGAGACTTTGAAATCCGGCGTGGTGGCTGCGGCCCATTTTTGCACCACCTCCGCCGCCGGGACGCCGTAAAAGGTGGAATCCATTTCCACGGCGTTGAACCGCTGGCTGTAATAGCCTAAAAACTGCCGCTGCGCCATGCCCGCCGGATAAAACACCCCATTGCGCCACGGCTCATAGGCAAAGCCCATCGTGCCGACATACCAATCCATCACGTTACCTTAGTGCGGAGAAGGAGCGCGCCGCCGACGCGCTGTCTTCTTCCCGGTCTGGCGCTTCTTCTGGCGCGGCCAGGGCGTTGGCCGCCAGCAGCACCAGGCTGAGCCACAACAAATCGGCCAGCAGCAGGTGAACCAACTGCATCCACACCGGGGCCAGCAAGATGACGTTGATGCCTCCGGCGATGATCTGGACGACGACCATGACGCGCACGGCCGTGCCGAAGCGGCGCACGTTGGGCCACGGCCGTTGCGCCATGATGAGGCCGCTGGCGTAAAACAGGTAAAAACCGGTGAAGATGGACAGCACCGGATGCCACACGCGCAACCGCACCAGGAAATGGGCCGTCGGATCAATGTCTTGCTGCAAGCCATGGGCCAGCGACGTGGCGGGGAAGATGGTATCGCCCAGGGCGGTGATAGCCCCGGCGGCGCTGAGAATGATCATAGCCGCCAATCCGACGCCCAACAGCCAAACGGCCGTGCCCTTTTGGGGCCGTCGCGCCGGTTGTTGGCCGCTGGCCCACCAGGCCGTCAGCGCCACAAAGCCCAGCAGAAAATAGGTGTTGGTCAGATGCAACGCTGCGGCGACGGCGCGTTCGGCGGAAATATTGTGGGCGACCAGTTCAAAGAGGACCAGTCCGGCTCCCAGCAGGCTTTCGGTGATGGTGAAAATGAGGGCCAGAACGGCCGTTTTGCGCACCAGATGCCCTTTGGGGAAAGCGCGGAAAGCGCCAACCACCAGCCCTAAAATCAAGAGGCCAAACAGGCCGCTCATCAGCCGGTGGGTAAACTCGATGATGGTTTCTATGGATTCGGGGCGAGGGATGATGTCGCCCTGGCAGGAAGGCCAGTGCGCGCCGCAGCCGGCTCCGGAGCCGGTGGCCCGCACGAAAGCGCCCCACAAAATGACGGCGATGGTATAGATCACCAAAATCCAGGCAAACGTGGCCAGGCGGGATTGTCGTTTTTCCATCAAGCACACCTGTATGGGTCGGGTTTTCAGGCCGGTGAATTATCGGGTCCGGCCATTTGGGCCCGATTATAACAGGATTGCCGCGGCTAAACGGCCGTACCGTCCCCATGTGTCCAAACCATCAGCGAATTCTCAGGTTAACCCAGCGGTTGGGTCAACGCCGATTCTACCCGCTGGATTTCTTGTTGAATTTGTTGGCGCGTCTGGCCCAGGATGGCGTCGAGGTTTTGCAGTTGGTGCAGCGTGTCTTGCAGTTTCAACATGCTTGTGGCCGGCGCGCCGGGCAGGATCAGACCCGGCTCCAGCCGGTCGGCTTCGATTTGGGCGCGCAGTTGTTCGGTGGCGGCCGCCGGTTTCACGCCAAGCTCTTGCTGCAAAACGGCCGTGCATCGTTCATACTGCCGCAGCGCGCCGGTGCGGTCGCCGGCCAGGTAATATAGGGCCATCAACTGGCGATGGGTGCGTTCGCGGGCAATGTCGTAACGCAAAATTTGCATGCCATAGGTGATGCCTTCCTCAAAAGCGCCGCAGCTCTGGCAGTGTTCTATCAGTTTGTCCAACATCAACAGCAGCATTTGTTGGTAACGTTCACGCTCAAACAGACACCAATCCTGGTACCAGCCTTCTAGCAGGTCGCCGCGATAGATTTGCACGGCGTTGGTTAGTTCGTGTACGGCCGTTTCTTCCAGTCCCGGCCCGTTTTTACCCTGCACTCTGGCAAAAGCCTGCTCAAAAACAACCACGTCTAGCCACAAACCGGCGGCGCTGTTCACCTGAATCCAGTCCGAATCCACCCGCACCACAGAATTCAGGTCATCTTGATGAGTAAACGCATTTTGCAACTGCCACAAAGTCCGCCGCAGGTAACTTTTAGACTGCGCCGGTGGTTGTTCCTGCCACAGCAGCCCGGCCAAAGCCTCGCGGTGATGCGGCCGGTCGGCGTGCAGGAGTAAATAGCAAAACAACTCCTGTACTTTGCAAGCATCCAGCCCATCCAGCGTTTGCTCCCCACAGCGGACGCAGAATTTGCCAAACAGCGAGACTTGTAACCGATCCATGAGGGAGCCTCCTCAAAATGTCAGTTCATAACGCAGTTAGTATAGAGTGATCAGCTAAAACGATGGTGGATGTTATTTCCGTAGAGAGTGCGGTGAGGATGTCAGTTGAGACCCTAAAGATAATCGAGATAAATCTAACTACAATAGTATAAACGAGGCGCCATAATTTTTTCCGGTATCCATCGGCAGCACTCATCTAACTGCTGCGTAATACCAGTCTGTCAGTGAAAACAGCCCAACGGCAGGCCGTCAGGCGCCGCATGGCGCTTATTCTTCGAGCTGATCTGAGAGGATTTCTTTCAGCGGGTCATCGCTTTCATCCACGAGGGATTTGCGGGTTTTACCGCCAGTTTGCGGATCTTCCACCAGTCCCATCTCGTAGAGGTGCTCCATGATGCGCGCCGCGCGGGGGAAGCCAATGCGCAAGCGACGCTGCAGCATGGAACTGGAGATGGTGTCTTGCTTTTGGGCGATTTCGATAGCTTGCTCCAGCAGTTGGTCGGTTTCGTCCAGCAGAGCGTGCTTGGCGATGAGCGTTTCCCAGGGGGTGGGAATAGGCTCGAAGTCTGGCAGGGTGGTGTGCCAGTGGTTGACAATGCGTTCGATTTCGTTGTCGCCGACAAAGACGCCTTGCACGCGCACCGGTCCGGCGGCGTCCGGCGCCTGAAAGAGCATGTCCCCTTTGCCCAGCAGCTGCTCGGCGCCGACGGTGTCCAAAATGACGCGGGAATCGGTGCCGGAGGCGACGGAGAAGGAGAGGCGGGCGGGGAAGTTGGCTTTGATGAGGCCGGTGATGACGTCGGTAGACGGCCGTTGCGTGGCCACCACCAGATGAATCCCCGTCGCCCGAGCCATTTGCGCCAGACGGCACAGCGTGCGCTCCACGTCGCCGGGATACATGTGCATCAGATCGGCCAGTTCGTCGATAAACACCGCCAGGTAGGGCAGCTTTTTCAGCGTCTTATGCCCGGCCACCCGGCGGTTGTACCCGTTCAGATTGCGCGCGCCAAGCTGGGTAAACAATTCATAACGGCGGTCCATTTCGGCCGTCAGCCAGCGCAGCACGCCCACGGCCCGGTCTGCCTCCACTTCCACTTTGCCGATAAGATGCGGCAGGCCGTTAAAGCGGATCAGTTCTACCTTTTTGGGGTCGATCATGATCAGGTTGAGCTTGTCTGGCGGGTTGTTAAAGACCAGGCAGGCGACAAAAGCGTTGATGCACACCGATTTACCGGAACCTGTGGTGCCGGCGATGAGCAAATGGGGCAGCGTGGCCAGATCCACCGCCAGCGGCACGCCGGACACGTCTTGCCCCAGGGCGACGCCCAGCGGGCTTTTGATTTTGGCGAAGGCGTCTGCCTCCAGCACGGATCGCAGGCGCACCAGGCTGATTTCGGCGTTAGGCACTTCCACCCCGACCACGCCGCGGCCGGGCACGGGCGCTTCGATGCGCAGGCGGGTGACGGCCAGGGCCAGGGCCAGGTCGCGCCGCAGCGAGGCGATCTGCCCGATGCGGATTTTTTGTTGTTTGAGGTCGCCTTCGGGACCAATTTTTTCCACGTAGCCCGGTTCCACGCCAAACTGAGTGATGGCCGGGCCGCGGCGGATTTCGGTAACCGTAGCCGGAATCTGGAAGTCGGCCAGGGTTTCTTCGATGATGCGCTTCTTTTCGTCGATTTCGGCCGGAGACATGGCTTTGGCCGAACCTTCTTCAAGCAGAGTGATGGGCGGCAGGCGTTTGTCGCGGCGCTGCCAGTCTAGCCCTTCGTCTAGCGGGGCAGAATCGTCGATGATGATCAGATCGGTCTGGTTGGCCAGGTGGGATTGGGGCAGGGGAACGGCCGTTTCCGGTTCCACCACCGCCTGAGGCCGCATCTCTGGTTCGGGCGGGGCAATCTTTTCCGCCCACTGGCGCAAACCGATGGTCAGGCGGTTCAGCGTTTCCAGCATGTCCAGCCAACTGTAATTCACCAGCAGGGCAAAGCCCCACAGCAGCAGGGCGGCGTACAACAAACTGGTCAGCAAAGGCCCGATCAATTCCAGAAGCGGCTCCGACAAAGCCCAACCGACCAGACCGCCGCCCAGGCCGCGGTAAGCGTCGGAGAGGTTGGAATTGGTGAGCAGGTGGCTGAGCGGCAGGGCGGTGATGAGCAGCAGTTCCAGCCCGACGACCTGAGAGGCGTGGAATTGATACGGCCGTTTCACCTTACGGATGGCCAGATGCAGACCCACCGCTGCCAGAATAAAAAACAACGGGTATGCGCCCCAACCAAACACTTGCCGCAGCAGCCCGGTCCACCAGGTCAGCCAACCGGCCTGCGTCAGCCCAGGCAGGGCAAGCAGCGTGATCAGCGCAAACAAACAGAGGATGCCCCCGGCAATTTCTACGCGCCAGGGAATCAGGCTGTTGATAAATCGCTCATCCCAGGTTGGCGGCGGCGGCGTGGGGTCTGTTTTGGGGGAACGCGTGGAGGCTTTTCGAGTCATAAAGATAGCTGCCCGTTGATCGGTGTTTGTTGGTCGTAAGTATACCGCAAATCACCTACAGCAGTGCAGGGGCTTACCCGTCGCGGCCAACTGGCATAGGCAAACTATCTACTGGTTTTGGGGGACGCCGCGTAAGCTGAGGGCCAGACGTTTGGCACGGCCGTCTACTTGCAGCACGCGCGCCGTGACGTGGTCGCCAATATCCACAACGTTACGTGGATGCAAAAAAGAGCCTTCGGCCAGTTCGGAAATATGGACCAGGCCTTCCAATTCCGGCTCCAGAAGCACAAACGCGCCGTAATTGACAATATTGCTCACCACCCCATGCACCAACTGGCCGGGCTGGTAACGGGATTCGGCCGTTTTCCAGGGATCGGGATGAAGCTGCTTGAGACTCAGTGCTACGCGTTCGTTTTCCTGATCCACCCCCAGAACCAGAATGTCTAATTTTTGCCCCGGATGGACAATTTTGCTGGGGTGCGGCACGCGGCTCCAGGATAACTCGGAAATATGGATCAGCCCTTCCACGCCGCCCAGGTCCACAAACGCGCCAAAATCGGTCAAATTCGTCACTTCGCCGGTCAAAACGTCGCCGGCTTCGATGGTTTCCAAAATGGTTTGCCGCTGCTCTGCCTCTACCTGCGCCGCCCGTTCAGACAAAATGAGGCGGTTCATTTTGGGGTTGACTTCGATAATGCGCAGCGTAAGGGTCTTGTTGACGGAATCCTTGAGCACCTGAGCGCGCTGCGAAGCCACATGGAACTGCGGAAAATCAACGAGCTGCGAGGCAGGCACAAAGCCCGGCAAGCCTTGCCATTGGACCAATAGCCCACCTTTGTTATAACCAGTCACGGTTAATTCCAACAGGCGTTCTTCTTCAAAAACCGCATGGGCCAATTCCCAGGGGTCGGCAGTCGGCTGGGGAGCGTCTATTCCCCAATCAATTTGATTGCCCGGCGAGTGGTTGGTCGGAACAGGTGGCGCATCCTGAATGACGTCATTGGGTGGAGGACTGGCTTCTTCATGCGCAAACAGGGAAGCCCAAAATGAGTCGTCACGCTGGTTGGCGTTTGGGTCACCCTGAGAAGACTGAAGATTCATGTTTGGTTACTCGGACGATAAAGAAAGACACATACGGCCCAGAATTTATTTTACGAACTTGTTGGTTGATAGTACTTTCTTCCTATTAGTTTAACTAATTATAAGGTTTGCAAACTCTCTGTCAACACAGAGAGAAATCTAGCCGTTCTATCGCCAGCCGCTTACAAGGCGTTGGCGGCGCTTTGGTTGCCATGCCGGGTTTATGGTTGCGCAGGCGGGGCTTTTCTCTGGCTTGGCGGCCAGACAACGGAAAAACTGTGGCGGACGGGATATAATGGCGGGAAAAGCAGGGCATTTTGGGAGAAAGAAATGGACGGAGAATTAGCGGTAACGGCCGTTTTGCCCCATCTCACCACCCGCTGGCTGGGACGGCCGTATCATTTTTTTGCCACCATCACCTCCACCAACGATGTATTAAAAGAGTGGGTCGCTCAGGGCGCGGCCGATCAGCCGCCGGCGGGAACTGTGCTGGCGGCCGATTTTCAGAGCGCCGGGCGCGGCCGGTTGGCCCGCCGCTGGGAGGCAGAGGCAGGCACGTCGCTCATGTTTTCGCTGCTGCTGCGCCCCAACTGGCCGGCGGAGCAGCTGTTATGGTTGACGATGCTGGCCAGCCTGGCGGCGACGGAGGCCGCCGAGCGCCTGGTGGATGCGCCGCTGGGCGTGAAATGGCCCAACGACCTGGTGCTTTCTCAGAATGGGGTCTGGCACAAGTGGGGTGGGCTGCTGTTAGAAGGCAGTGTGGCGGAAGACGGCCGTTTGCCAACCGTCATCCTGGGTATGGGCCTCAACGTCAACATGACAGCCGCCCAACTGCCAGAGGGCATCACGCCTGTTACCAGCCTGTCCCTGGCTGCCGGGCGCGCCATTTCCCGGCGGCAGCTGCTTGTCGACATCCTGGCCGGGCTGGAAAGCCATTACACAGCGGCCGAAGCCGGCAGCTCGCCTCTGGTCCGCTGGCGAGACCGGTTGATCACCCTGGGGCAGCCTGTTAAAGTCAGCCGCTCCGGTCAGGCGCCGCTGGATGGCCGGGCGGTCGATGTGGATCCCTGGGGCCAATTATTGGTACGAACCGAGGACGGCCGTGTCCATACCCTGGCGGCAGGCGACGTTTCTTTGCGCGGCTAATCAGGGCGGTTTACTGGTCGAGTATCCCATTGACATTTGTCATAATGTCGGGTAGCCTTGCAGGTAAGATTTGCCGTTGATACATTCCAGGAGATAAACCATGTCCAATGATTTTGATCGCTTCAGCGATGACACGTTTGATGAAACCCCCGATTGGCTGCTGGACAACGACGACTTGCCGATGGCAGAACCCGTAGAGGGGATACCCGGCGGCGAGGACGAGTTTGACCAGCTCCGGCGCAAAAGCGCCCGCACCGGCTCGATGCAAGATGAAATGGAGATGGCGGACGCGGAGAATGCCCCAAGCAGCACGGGCGGCTCGTTTTCCTGGAGCAGCTTTACCCCCGGCCAGCGGCTGGTATTGGCTTTATTGGTCGTTTTAGACATCATTGCCGTGGCCTTTGGGCTGATGGTTGTGACCGGCGTCGTCTAACAAGTTTTTGGGCGGTGCGGTTCTAAAAACCAATCGACTATCCGTTTAGACGTGGCAAATGGCTCGCGCAACGGCCGTTCCGCACCGTCTACAACCCCGTCTGGGCCTGGCCGATGGGGTTTTTTGTTGCTTCTCCCTGATCTGAGGTGCGTTAGATGGGTATTTCGGCAGTGCAAAACACGAATGGAACAGCGTCTACTCAACTGGTGGATAAACTGCTCGAACGTCTGGGTCAGGCGATTGACGAGACCGACGAACAGAAGGCCGCTGCTCGGGTGGCTAGTTTGCGGGCCGACTTTCCTGCCGACTCAATGGAAAGGCTGGCAGATCGGCTGATCTGGAGCAAATGCCGGGAAACGGCCGTCATCGGCGCGACAACCTCCGCGGCGGCAATCATACCGGGCATCGGCACAGTGACCAGCCTGACCCTGGGTGTGGCCGCCGACCTGGGCATCACCTTCAAACTGCAAGCGGAATTGGTGCTGGAAATCGCTGCGCTTTACGGCCGTACACTCACCCCCGCCGAAAAACGGCGCATCGTCACGTTGGTCACCGGTCTGAGCGCCGGCACAACCACGCTGGCCCACCGCATGGGCAAGCGCGTATCGCGGCGGCTGACGGCGCGCATCGGCTCCAAGTACATCACCGGCGCCATGCCTCTTGTCGGCATGACGGCTTCCGCCTCTACCAACGCCATCATGACCTACGTCATTGGTCAGCGGGCCAAGGCTTATTTTAGCCTGGGGCCAGAGGCCATGGCCGATTGGCGTCTCAGCGCCCAGGCCATCACCGGCCTGAACCGTGACCTGCTGGCCAGCGGCGGGCAGGCGGTGCAATCGGCCGGGGCTACGGCCGTTGCCGGCGTCCAAAAAGCCCGCACCGCCCTCACCCGCAGCAAAAAAAAGAGGATTGAGGAATAACCCCAATCCCCAATTCTCCCCTCAATCTCTATCAATCTACCCCCGCCGCCACACAAACAAGGCCGCCGCAAACCGTGCTGCGCCGGCCACGATCAAAGTCGCCACCAGGCCGATCTGGGCGGCGACGAGCGGGCCGCTGAGCGAACCTAGCAGCACGGCTGCGTTGAGGGCCAGGTTGTACCAGGCTAAATAAGCCGGGCGGCGATCCTCCGGGATGCGCTCTAGCAGGTAATTGGCCTGCGAGCCCGACACCAGCCCCCAGGTCAGGCCGCCAATGGCCGAGACGATGAGGAAGAGGGTGAGGTCGCGGGTAACGGCCGTTAGCACCGGATACAAACTCATGCCCACGACGCCCATCACCAACAGTGTCCGGTTGCTCAGCCGCTGTGTCAGGCGGCTCAACTGCATGGAGGCCAGCAGCACCGTGCCGTAAAACACGGCGTTGCCCAGACCAATTTCTTGATCGGTTAGCCCCAGGTGGTTGACCCAAAACAGCGGAAACAACGACATGGGCAAATATTGCGCCAGGTGGAAAAGGAACATGGCTAGCAAAATCCAGCGAAACGCCGCATCCAGCCCTTGTTTCCGGCCCTCGCCGGCCCGCCGGTTGAGCAAAAAGCGCCAGTCGCCCACGGCCGTGCGCATGCCACCCAGCCAGACCCGCACCGTGCCCGGACGGGCCAGGTCGCCCACGCTTTGGCCGTGGCGGGGTTTGTAGGCGACTTCATTTAACGGCCGTACCTGCCACAAATGCCAACTGCTCATCGCCGCGCCGACGGCTCCCAGGCCAAAAACCACCTGGTAACCCAGCGGAAACGGCAGCACTTGCAGAAGCCAGCCGCACAGCAGCGACACACCGATAAACGTCACCGCCAGCAAGGCATTGCGAATGCCGGTCACGTAGCTGCGCCATTCCACCGGCACGGCAGCGGCAAACATCGCGTTAAAGCCCACCGACAGCGCTGTGCCAGGGATGCTCATTAGAAAAACCAGGGCAATCAGCGCGGTGATCTGCCCCTCAGGCAGCAAAAAGAGCGGCAGGAAGATCCACAGCGCGTAAAATAGGCGATGGCCCACCGAAGCCCAGAACACCTTGCGGCTGATAGAGCCGCGTTTTTGCAGCCAACCGCCCGCCGGCAGCGTCACCAGCAAGCTGACCACCGCCGGGCCGGCGTTTAACAATCCAAGCTGCCAGCCGGTGGCCCCCAGCCGGGTGGCGTAGACCGCCATGAAGGAAATGGCGCTGGCATTCAGCACGCCAAACCAGGCGATGTCCATGTACAAGTTAAAAAAGTTCCGGCGATGTTCGGCCGGGACAGCGATAGAGCGACGTCGTAAAGTCGTAGTTGTCATCGTCAACCTCAAAATTTTATTGTGACAAAACCGCTAATTATGCCTCAGTTTTGCTTGGCGACGATATGATTTTTGTACGGTTGGCCGCTATTAAGCCAACGTTGAGTTTTGCAGGAGACGACCTGAGCGCGTTAATGAGAGGGACACGGATGAACACGGATTTCCGCGGATTTTTATCCGTGTTCATCCGCGTCAATCCGTGTCCTGTTTTCTGTGGGGGGAGCTAGACGGGGCGCAGGAGGAAAACGGCCGTGCCCACCAACGCGCTCAGCGCCAGCGTGCGGAAAATGCCCCAGCGCAAGCCAAACAAGGCCACAAACGCACCCACGGCGATCAGCAGCGCCGCCGGGTCCAGGGTAGACCAAACCGGCACGAGCAGTTGCAGCGGCCCCAGGTGAACGGTGTTCACCGCGCCGAACAGCGTTTGCAGCGAAAACCAGACGGCCAGATTCAAAATAACGCCGACGACGGCGGCAGTGATGGCCGAGAGCGCCCGAGTCAGGGCGTGACGGCCGCGCAGCGTTTCGATGTACGGTGCGCCCAGAAAAATCCATAAAAAGCAGGGCACAAACGTCACCCAGGTGGTCAGGATGGCGCCCAGCACACCGGCCAGCATCGGCGGCAGCGTGCCGGGATGGCGATAAGCCCCCATAAAGCCGACAAACTGCACCACTTGCACCAAAGGGCCGGGCGTCGTCTCGGCCATGCCCAGGCCGTCCAGCATTTCGCCGGGAGCCAGCCAGTGGTGGACGTTCACGGCCTGTTGGGCGATGTAGGCCAGCACGGCGTAGGCGCCGCCAAAGGTGACGACGGCCGCCTGGCTGAAAAAACGCCCGATCTCCACAAACGTATGGTCCCAACCGAGGAAGATGCCCAACAGCAGCAGCGGTCCAAACCACAGCGCCAGGCAAATCACCAAAACGCGCCGGGCGTAACGGCCGTCTGGCTTGCGGATTTGCGCGGCCTGATCGGCTACGGCCGTGTCGCCATCCGCCTCAGCGGCCAGCGGTACGCGGGCATCGAACGCTGCCGGCCAGCGCTTGCCGGCCAGGTAGCCAGACAAGCCGGTGACGATGATGATCAGCGGGAAGGGCACGTTGAAGAAGAACATGGCCACGAAGGCGAACAGCATGATGCCTACCTTGAGCCGGTTGCCCAGGGCGCGCTGCCCGATGCGCACAACGGCCGTGGCCACAATGGCCATCACCGCCGGTTTGAGGCCGTAAAACACAGCCTGGACAAAACCCACGTCGTTGAACCCGGCGTAGAGCATGCTCAACACCAGGATGGAAACAAAACCGGGCAAAATGAACAACGTGCCGGCGACCAGACCGCCGCCGGTGCCGTGCAGCAGCCAACCCAGGTACGTGGCCAACTGCTGCGCTTCCGGCCCGGGCAGCAGCATGGCGTAATTCAGCGCGTGCAGAAAGCGGTTTTCGCTGACCCAGCGTTTTTCTTCCACCAGGAGGCGGTGCATGACGGCGATTTGTCCGGCCGGGCCGCCAAAGCTGTAGGCGGCAACTTTAACCCAGACTTTAAACGCCTCGGCGAAAGGCACGGTGGCGGGCAGAGAAACGGCCGTTTCCTTCTTGCGTCTGGCGGTTCCCAACATCGGCAGGCGCTCCTGGTAGGGGATGGGAAAATGGGGTGTTTTAGATGAGATGAATGCTGTTGTGGCCGTTAACCAGTTCCCAGGTCAGGCTTTCTGGGCGCAGGACCAGCTCTTTGACCGGCCGGCCGGGAACCATCACCAACACGTGGCGGCCGGTTTGATCATGCCATTGGCGGCCTTGCTCCACGGTAAGCCAACGGCCGTCCACTTCCACACGCCGCACCTGCACACGGCCGTCTGCGGCAAACGTACACTCTACGCTAACTGTCGTCATATGTTTTCCTTACCGCATGACAAGGCGGTATGGTGACCCGGTGAGGGGGTGATGGGGTGATGGGGTGATGGGGTGACTGTGTCACCTGGTCACCTTGTCACCTGGTCACCTTGTCACTATTCCACAGCGCGGCCAGCTTGCGGTACTTCACCCATTCGTAATAGCCCATGTAAAGGCTCAGGCGCAGGCCATGCAGGCCGTCGCGGTAGCCTTTCAGGCTGACAAAGCGCCACCAAAATTGGCGCAGCGGCTGCAAGATGTAATTTTGCGGTTTGGGGCGGACACCCTGCTGTTGCAAAATGCCGGCGTCGTAGTCGGTATAGGCGCGCTGCTTGGTGCGGAAGTGGGCCACGTCGCGATAGTTGTAGTGGATGAGCGGGTTTTCCAGGTGACCGATGGCTCCGTCAACCACGGCCAGTTCGTGCACGGGGCGCTCGTAGTGGACACGGCCGTGTTTGAACAACCGCAGTTGATAATCCGGGAACCAGCCGGCCCCCAGGGTCAATTTGCCGAACAGGTAATTGTGCCGCGGCACATACCAGCCCATTTCCGGCCGTTCGGCCACCACGCGGCGGATTTCGGCGGCCAGTTCCGGCGTGCCCCGCTCGTCGGCGTCTACAAAAAAGACCCAATCGGTGTTGAGGTGGGCCAGGGCGGCATTGCGCTGCTGCGCATAGTTCTCAAAGACGCTTTGCGCCGTTTCCGCGCCGGCGGCTTGCGCCAGGGTCATGGTTTCATCCTCGCTGAACGAGTCAAACACCACCACCCGATCGGCCCAGGCGAGACTTTGGATGCATGCCTGGACGTGGGCGGCTTCGTTGTAGGTGAGGATAACGGCCGTAATCTCGGCCGCTGCCGTCGACGGCGCTGAGGCGTCACTCACCGTCGTCGCTGAGGATGGCGGTGGGGGCGGAGCCGTTGGTCCAGATGTGGATGACTTGTTCATAAGCCTGTTTCAAGCGCGGATCGTTGGTTTTACTGGCTTTGCGGCGCATGCCCACCTGCACCAGCCTGGTGGCCAGCGCCTGACGCCAACGGCCGTGATGCGTCTGGTAAAGCTGCGCCCGGCTGGTCCACAGGTTGATGATCGACTGGGCCGGCACTTGCTTGGTGCTCTCGCCGCCAAAATGCACGATTTCGGCCGCGGGCACGGCGTAAATGTCCCAGCCGCCTTCGCGGATGCGCCAGCTCCAGTCGATTTCTTCGCAGTACATGTGGTAGCTTTCGTCGAAACCGCCGGTGGCGTCGGCCACGCTGGCGCGCACCATCATCGACGCGCCCAGCGGGTGGTCGATGGGGAAGGGTTTGTGGTCGGGACGGAACTGCTGGCGGCTGTAACGGCCGTTTAACCGGCTGTCGTACAGGCGCTCCGGCATGGGGAAGAGGTCAAAAGTCAGTTGGGTGATGCCGGGGAAATAGAAAGCGCTGTGTTGGAAACGGCCGTCGCGATACACCAACCGCGCCCCGGCCATGCCGGCATTCGGCCGTTCGTCCAGGCACTGCACCAGGTGCGACAGCGCCCCTGGGCGCAGCATCGTGTCCGGATTCAACAAAAAGTAGTAGCGCGGCTCCAACGGCGCGGCGGCGGCCATGCCCTGGTTGTTAGCCGCGCCAAACCCAGGATTGTGATCATTGGCGATCAGGTGAATTTGCGGGAAGAGGCTTTGCAGCAATTCGACCGTGCCATCGGTAGAATTGTTGTCGACTACCCACACTTCGGCGCGCAGCCGGGCGCGCACAATTTCCTTGTGCACCGAGCGCAAACAATCGACCAGATAGTCGCGCACGTTCCAGCTCACGATGATGATGGCTACGTCTAACATAATCAATCCAATCCGCTGCGTTTCGCTGGCATGTGGAAACCCAGCGCTGCGGTTCTTACTCCTGCCCCGCCACCCCGGCGGCAACGATGGCCCGCACAGGGTCGAACTGGACGTCGGTGGCCGGCTCCAGGCCGCGCCAATCGTAAAAATCGCTGGCGCAAACGGACTCGGCGCACGCTTCGGAGGCGGCAAATGTCTGCAATTCGACGATGACCTGCCGGGCCAGCGCCAGGGGGAAATCGCGGCCAAAGGCCACCGTCTCGTTAGGGATTTGTGGGCTGAGGGCCACGACGCGAGTCTGGTTGTAAATCTCCGGCTGGATGTCAAAAATGCCGGCGCGCGCGTCGCGCAGGCGGTAACCGCCAAATTCCGGTTCGGCGATTACCAGCACGTAGCCGATCGGGCTGCGCTCCGGGGCAATGCCCAACACCCGCGAAATATCAGGGCTGTCGACGCCGTATTCCCACAAGCGTTCCTCGTTGGGCATAATCGGCGGGGTAAATGTCCCAACGGCAAAATCGACTTCGCCGTCAAAAACGGCCAGCATGGCGCTGTTGTCGCCGGGTACTTCGATGATTTCGGCGGGGGTGACGCCGGCCTCTTGCAGCATGGTTTCGATGGCCAGGGCGTTGGGCAGGCTGTTGGCGTCGGGCACGGCCCCGCGTTTGCCTTCCAGGTCGGCCAGGGTGGTGATGCCGCTGTCGCGCCGGGCGACGATCATGCCGGCCTGCCAGCTCAGGCCGTCGTTGTGTACGGCGACGCTGCCGGGCTGCACACCGCACTGCCGGTTGGCCTGCACCACGCCCAACGGCGAGAGCACGCCGATGACGTCGGCCGGGGCGGCGCACATCAGGTCGATGAGGGCGGCTTCATCGTCGGCCACGCCGACGGCGAACTGCTGGCCGGTGGCCGCACTGAGGGCGTCGGCCAATACCTGGCCGCGCGTCATGATCACAGCCGGGCCGCTGGCGGGCGAGAACAGCACCTGCACGGGACGTTCCTCTGTGCCCAAAGGCGCTTTGGTGACTTCGATGGGAATTTCCTGGACCACTTCGGTGGTGATCAGGCGGGTGACTTCGATCTGGACGGGGGCGGGGGTGGCTGCGGCCAGAGGCGCTGCGCTGTCCGTGGGCGCAGCGTTGTGCGGCGCGCTTTCTACCATCCGGGTGACTTCTACTTCTACGACCTGGGGCTGGCACGCTGCCAACAGAACGATCATCCCCCAGGCCGCGATAAGCCCAATCTTTGTCATGAAATCGTCTTTCAATCCTTCAAATTTGCGGATACGCGCCGCAGATTTGTCACTGTTTTGTGGGTCGTTTGTAGTTTATCGTGACGGCCGTTCCCCTGCCACCGATCCTCACCTGCTGCTTAGCTGGAATTAAG